>Ga0111538_10009710_pt1 | contig 12823 bp, 11 predicted proteins | sample SoiMethybrSBSTD1_FD_79669 | JGI IMG/M metagenome (GOLD analysis project Ga0111538, IMG submission 79669) | Bulk soil microbial communities from a Populus tree surrounding site in Tennessee, USA - Soil MetaG P. TD hybrid SBSTD1 (version 2)... | ecosystem: Environmental > Terrestrial > Soil >...
AATGCCTACATGGAAGCGCACCTACGAAGGCGTTGAAACACTCACCCTCGCCGTGATGGGCTGCGTGGTCAATGGACCGGGCGAATCGAAGGCGGCCAACATCGGGATCAGCCTGCCGGGGACTGGCGAGGCGCCGAACTGCCCCGTGTTCATCGACGGCGAGCACTTCACGACGCTACGCGGCACGTACGACGAGCTCGCCGAGGGCTTCCGTGCGCTGGTCGATAACTACGTCGCGACGAGATACTCGCGACGATAGATCGTTCGGGTCGTTCGGGTCGTTCGGGTCGTTCGGGTCGTTCGGGTCGTTCGGGTCGTTCGGATGGTTCGGATGGTTCGGATGGTTCGGATGGTTCGGATGGTTCGGATCGTTCGCATCGATCGCACTGGGTGGTCGCAGGCGAGAGGATCGACATGGGTTCACTGGACGACAGGATTGCGGTAGTCGCCGGCGCCACGCGCGGCGCCGGACGTGGAATTGCGCGCGCACTCGGCGAGGCGGGAGCCTTTGTCTACTGCACCGGCCGGAGTGTTCGCGGCAATCCGTCGGCGTACGGCCGGCCTGAAACGATCGACGAGACGGCGGAGATGATCGCGAGCGCGGGCGGTCGTGCCGTCGCCGTGCGCGTCGATCACACCCACGAGTCCGAAGTCGAAGCGCTCTTCAAACGCATCGACGATGCGCACGGGCGCGTCGACGTGCTGGTCAACAGCATCGCCGGCGAGGACCCGATGATGCGCGATTACGGCTGGTTCTGGACGGCAAAGCTCGAAAACGCCGATGCGGCACTACGCCAGGCGCTGGTGTCGCACATCATCACGGCGAAGCACGCGGCGCTGATGATGATCAAGCGCAGAAGCGGCCTGATCGTCGAGGTGACCGAGAACGATTCGCTCTCGGCCGGAGGAAATCCGCTGGCGCAGTCCGTGAAGCTGTCGCTCAAAGGGCGCGCGCTGATGATGGCGGCCGAGCTCAAGCCGTATAACGTGGCGGCGATCGCGGTCACACCGGGCTTTCTCCGGTCGGAGGCGATGCTCGAACGCTTCGGCGTGACCGAAGCCAATTGGCGTGACGGGGGCAAGCGCGATTCCAACTTCCTGCAGTCGGAAACGCCGCTCTTCGTTGGTCGCGCCGTGGCGGCGCTGGCCGCCGACCCACACGTCATCGAACGTTCAGGGCAGCTCTATTCGTCCTGGGAGCTGGCCAGGGACTATGGCTTCACCGATGCGGACGGCAGTCGGCCGGACTGGGGATCGCACACGATCGATTGGACCGGATTCCCTCCCGACTTCATGGCCTACTTCCGCGACGGCGGCGCCATGCAACTCAAATGGCTGGAGGCGGTGACGGAGCGGACGCGGCAATTTGTCGCAAAGATCCCCGGGTCCCCCTAAAGCCGGACACTGCGCGGACCATCACGGTCCGCGCCGCATCTCAGTACCGCCAGGTCATGCCGAGCCAGGGATGCCAGTTGTCCGCCGACTCCGTGATGCCGATGTAAACGCCACCATCGATTCGCATGCTGTCGTTCACTTCGTAGGTGAGCCAGGTGTTGGTCGTGCCGATCCAGGGTGCATCGGGCTGCGTGCTGATGCTGCTGAACACCTCGCCATACAGCGAGAGGTTGCCTGCGATCGGGCGACCGACGCTGACCGAGTTATCGAACGCCGCATGGCGGCTGGCGGCGGCCTCATCGTGTTCCGTTCGCACGGTGCTCTGCAGACCGAGCTCCCAGCCCGGAACATCGAACGCGAACGGGACTCCGAGGCCGACGTCTTTCGCACCATCCGTCGTCCCCAGCGGGAAGGAGATGAACGGGATCAGTGCCAGCGCGAATGGCCCGCCGTCGTTGCCGACGATGTTGATCTTGACGCGTGGTGTGATGCCGCCAAACCACTCGTGCTGATCGGTTGTCCCGGCGCTCGGGATGCGAATTCGTTCCCGGCGATACATCGTGGACACCACCTGCACGTCGACGTTGTTGAGCAGTCCGAGCTTGATATTCATGGGAACGACTTCACCGACGGTCGACCGAATACGGCCTCCGCTGGTGGCCGCCGAATCGAGCGTCAAATTCGCGAAGTCCAGTTCCACCTGCACGTGGCCGGCGTCGACCGTGATCGGCGTGTCGGTGCGGTCTGGCCGATCGGCGCTGAGCTCGCGCAGCAGATCTCGCGGGGTTGGATGAAACAGCGTGAATTGACGTTTTACCCGCCCGACGTCGGCGCCGTCCGGTGTCTGCGCCATCGATGCGCCAGCGCCGAGTGCGATCAGCAGCGTGATTCGCACGACGTGCACCAGCAGCTTCGACGCCGCGCGCATGCCGATCGTGATGCGCTGATCGTTTCTGCCGCGCAGGCGCACGCTGTCCGATGCCTCGTCGCGATGCTCCACCTCGATGGATTCACCAGGTTTGAGGTCGTGGCTCTCGATGAAGCGGAGGAACGCGCGATCCTGATCCATCACGCGCGTCACGGTGACGGGCGTCTGCAGCGGGCACGTCAGCAGGCTTTCGGCGACCTGGTGTTTCACTCGCCCGTCGGCGGTCGGAATCGGATCGCCGTGCGGATCGACTTCAGGGCGCCCGAGCATTTCGTCCATCCGATCGATCAACCGATCGGTGACGGCGTGTTCGAGCTGCTCGGCCTCCTCGTGTACTTCGTCCCACGAGTACCCCATCACGCGGACGAGGAACAGCTCGATCAGACGATGACGCCGCAGCACCAGCGCGGCGAGCTTCTCGCCCGATGCGGTCAGCGCGACGCCCGCATACGGTTCGTAGCGTACGAGGCCGGACTCGGCGAGCGTCTTGACCATGGTGGTGGCCGTCCCCGGCGTGACGCCGAGCGCCGCCGCAAGTTGGCCCATCGGCAACAGGCGCTGCGGTCGCGTCAGCGACGCGACACCGAGATAGATCGCTTTGAGGTAGTTCTCGACGGTGCTGGACGGCAGCATGGCGAATCGGCCGGCTATTTTGCCACAACGAAGTTGACATTTGGGATACTAAACTAATAGATTTTGAATAGTCAAAATGTCGTCGCCGGAATCCAACCTTCCCATCTCTGCCCCCGGCCGTGGGTGGCGGAGCGAGCCAGCAGAGCGCAGCCTTCGCGAAGTCCACGCGTCGATTGCCGTACCTCACGGGGCGGGGTTCTGGCGCAAGCTCCTGGCGTTTGCCGGCCCTGGCTATCTGGTCGCGGTCGGATACATGGACCCGGGCAACTGGGCGACCGACCTGGCTGGTGGCGCGCGCTACGGCTACACGCTGCTCAGCGTGATCATGATTTCCAACCTGATGGCGATCCTGCTGCAGGCGCTGGCGCTGCGGCTGGGAATCGCCAGCGGACGCGATCTGGCGCAGGCATGTCGCGACAGCTATTCGAAGCCCACCACGATCGCGCTGTGGATCATCTGTGAGATCGCGATCGCCGCGTGCGATCTCGCGGAGGTCATCGGCGCCGCGATCGCGCTGAACCTGCTGTTCGGCCTGCCGCTGACCTGGGGCGTCTGTCTCACGGCCTTCGACGTGCTCATCGTGCTGTTTCTGCAGCACAAGGGCTTTCGTTACGTCGAGGCGCTCGTCGTCGGTCTGATTGTCATCATCGCCGGCTCCTTTCTCATCGAGATGATCCTGTCGAAGCCGGATCTCGGGGGCGTGGCAGCGGGCTTCGTGCCGACGTCGGAGATCCTGCGCAACGGCGACATGCTCTACATCGCCATCGGCATCCTGGGTGCGACCGTGATGCCGCACAACCTGTATCTGCACTCGTCGATCGTGCAGACGCGGAAGTATCTTGACGACGTCGAGAGCAAAGCCGAAGCGATCCGGTTCGCGACCATCGATTCGTCGGTCGCGTTGATGTCGGCGCTCTTCATCAACGCGGCGATTCTCGTCATGGCGGCGGCGGTGTTCCACGGATCGGGGCACGAGCAGGTGGCGGACATTGGTGATGCCTATCAGCTGCTCACGCCACTGCTTGGCACCAAGGCCGCGAGCATTCTGTTTGCGGTCGCGCTGCTCTGTTCCGGTCAGAACGCGACGCTGACGGGCACGCTGGCAGGGCAGATCGTGATGGAGGGATTCGTGAACATCCGGCTGCGACCGGCGTTGCGCAGGCTGATCACGCGCCTGATCGCCATCATCCCGGCGATCATTGTCGTGTCCCTGTATGGCGAGCGCGGGAGCGGGCAACTGCTCATTCTGAGCCAGGTCATTCTCAGCCTTCAGCTGTCATTCGCCGTGTTTCCGCTGGTGATCTTCACAGGTGATCGCCACAAGATGGGCACGTTTGTCAGTCCGGTCTGGGTGAAAGCCTTGGCGTGGCCGGTCGCGGTGATCATCGCGGCCCTCAACAGCTACCTCCTGTGGCAAACTTTCGCGGGATAACGGCGCGATGTATCAGCGCATACTCGTTGCAGTCGAGAACTCGCCCGCGGACCGGACGATCCTGAATCACGTTCGCGGGCTCGCCGCGCTCACCGGCGCCGAGCTGCTGCTGGTGCACGTGGCCGACGGGTTCGCGGCGCGACACTTCAACGATCTCGACCTTCGCGAGTCCGAGGAGATGCAGAAGGATCGCGCCTACCTCGATGGCCTTTCGAGTGAACTGACTGCGCAGAACCTTCGCGTGTCGACAGAACTGGCGATGGGCGATCCGGCAACGGAGCTGATTCGCCTGGCCGAAGCCCGGCGCGCGGATCTGATCGCGATGTCGACGCACGGTCATCGCGGGTTGAACGATCTGCTGCGCGGGACGACGGTCAGCAAGGTCCGCCACGAAGTCCGCATCCCTGTTCTGCTGCTCCGCGCCCAGTAGGTCGAACTGGGTCGCTGGGTAGCGAGGTCGTTGGGTCCAGCTACTGAATCGTGACGCTCCGTTCTGAAATCGCCACTCCTGAAGGCAAGCGTCGATATGTCCGTCGCCTGTTCGCAACGATCGCCAATCGCTACGACTTCATTACCCGCTTCCTGTCATACGGTCAGGATCAGCGCTGGAAACGACGACTGATCGAGCTGGCGAAGATCGGGCCGAGCGATCGCGTGCTCGATCTGGCGTGCGGCACGGGCGACATCGCGGAAATGGCGGCTCGCCGCGCGCGCTCAGCGGTCGGCCTCGACGTGACGTTGCGGATGCTGCAGTTGGCAGCGGGGCGTGTGGTTCCCGGTTCCAGGTTCCCCGTTCCCGGTTCGAACTCTGAACTGCGCGAACTCGGAACCAGGAACCCGGAACCAGGAACGCGAGTCCGTTTCGTCTGCGCGGATATGCTCGCGCTGCCGTTTTCTGCCGGTCAGTTCGATGTGGTGACCATCGGCTACGGTCTCCGCAACGTGCCTGACCTCGCGCATGCGAGCCACGAAATTCATCGAGTGCTCGCGCCCGGTGGCCGGATGTTGTCACTCGACTTCAACCGTCCCGAGCGCGCGATCGTTCGTGCCGTGTATCTCGCGTATCTGACCGTCGTCGGCTCGGCGCTCGGGTGGGCGCTGCACGGTGATCCGGACACGTATCGCTACATCCCCGAATCAATCCGCAATTATCCCGGCGCACACGGCGTGGCGCGTCTGCTCGAGCAACACGAGTTCACGAACGTTCGCGTGATTCCCGTGCTTGGCGGTTTTATGAGCATTCACGTGGCAGTCAAGCCGGGCTCGAGGGGCGCCTGAAGGCGCCCCCGACGATCATCGTTCGAGCCAGGGCTCGAGCGCGCCGAGCAGGAACTCCAGGACCTCGTCTTCCGTGATTGCCTCGGGTGACGCGCCGCGCTTCAGCGTGCGTTCCTCATCGAGCGTCCGCGATCCGCGCGAGTAGCTCACGCGCGCGACGACTTCAGGTTGATCGCCGGACGTGTCGAGCGCGAAATCGATGAAGTCGTCCCGCGCCGTATCCGATGCGAGGCGCAATCCACCGGCAGGTGTGAAAACGGAAAACGAGTAGCCCTCCGCTTTCAGCGCATTGGCGACCTGACGCGTCAGGGGCGTCGCCACTCCATTCAGAAACGTCTCGTACGCGCGCTCGGCCTCGGACGCGCGTTCGCGTCGCTGTTGCGCGCGTCGCCTGGAGGCATCGATGGCCGCCTTGAGGTGTCTTCGTACGTGTGAAACTTCCAATGGGACTCCTGTCGGGGCGCGTCCCTGGAGCACGACGCGCCCTGCAAACGTCCGGCATCACTAAATCGCGCCGTCAGTGTGCATCCGGTCGATCTGTCCCGTGTCGAACCCGATCTCCCTCAGCACTGCATCGGTATGTTGTCCGAGCGTCGGAGGCGCCGTTCGCACCGACCCCGGCGTTTCCGACAGCTTCACCGGGACCCCCAGCACCTTGACGAGTCCGGCGGCGGCGTGCTCGACGGCTTCGATCATCCGTCGGGCCTGTACTTGCGGATCGGCCAGCACGTCAGGCACAGCGCGAACCGCGCCGCACGGAACACCAGCCTTCGTCAGCTCTTCGATCCACCGCGCCCGGGGACGCGAACGCAACGCCGGCGCCATCTCGCTGCACAGGGCATCGTAATTGACAACGCGGGCGGGGTTCGTCGCATAACGGGGGTCGGCGATGAGGTGCGTCAGACCGGCGACGTCGCAGAACCGACGAAACTGACCGTCGTTGCCGACCGCGAGAAAGAACTCGCCGTCAGCCGCCGAAACCGTATCGTAGGGCGCGATCGTCGGATGCCGATTGCCCATGCGGACCGGTGAAAACGCAGCGTTGAGATAAGCCGATGCCTGATAGCTGAGCAACGAAATCGCGCTGTCGAAGAGGCTGACGTCGACCCATTGGCCGACCCCGGTGCGCTCCCGCGCGTAAAGCGCCAGCAGAATCCCTTGAACCGCATACAGACCCGCGACCAGATCCACGATCGCCACACCCAGACGGAACGGTGGACCGCCGGCCTCGCCGGTGATGCTCATCAACCCGGCTTCCGCTTGCATCACTGCGTCATAGCCGGCTCGGTCGCGTAGCGGTCCCGTCTGGCCGTATCCTGAAATCGATGCATAGACGAGCCGCGCATGCTGGACGCGGAGGGCCGCATACCCGAATCCCAGATCGTCGAGGGTGCCTGGCCGAAAGTTCTCGACGAGCACGTCCGCGCGAGTCAGCAATCGCTCGAGCGCGTCGCGTCCTGACGGGACTTTCAGGTTCAGCGTGACGCTCTCTTTGTTGCGATTGACGCTCAGGAAATAGGTGCTCTCGCCCCCGGCAAACGGAGGTCCCCAGGAGCGAGTTTCGTCTCCACGGCCGGGCTGCTCGACCTTGATGACCCGCGCCCCCATGTCCGCGAGCAGCATGGTGCAGAACGGACCGGACAGGACACGCGTCAAATCCAGAATCGTGAGGCCCGCGAGCGGGCCAACTGGTGTGGTCACTTTAGCGTCAAAATCCTTACCATGAACCGCGCCTTCATCGCCGCGCTCGTGTGTCTGCTGACCGTTCCGGCCGCATCCAATGGAGAAGCTGCCCAGCAGCGATCTGTCCCGGAACCGGACGTCGTCGTGACGACAGGCGAGGGCATCGTCCAGGCGGTGCCGGACCGTGCGTGGATCACGATCGGTGCTGAATCGCGCGCGCCGAGTGCTCGCGAGGCGCAGCGGCGGAATACGGAGGCGATGACGCCGGTCCAGGACAAGCTGCGCGCCGCAGGGATTCCAGCCGACGCCATCAAGACCATCGGCTACGACGTGCAATACGAGTGGGATTACGTGAACAACCGGCGCGTGGGCAAAGGGTACGTCGCGCGCAACACCATCGAAGTCCGCGTGGATGCGATCGATCGCGTCGGCGAATTCCTGGAGATTGCGGGCTCGTCGGGTGCCACCGCGCTGGGCGGGATCCGGTTCGACATGAAGGACCGCGCGAAACTCCAGCGCGACGCGGTCCGTATGGCGGTCATTGAAGCCCGCTTCAAAGCGGAAGCCGCTGCCGCGGGTGCGGGCCGGGCGATCGATCGTATTATCCGCATCGATGAGCAAGGCAGTGCCGTCCCGATCCCGGGGCCGCGTCCCTTTTTGCGGGAGCAGGCACAGGTCGCCGCGGCCGACGCGGCACCGCCGATCTCGGCGGGTCAGATCGAGTTGCGCTCCAACGTGACGCTCACCGCCTCGCTCAAATGAATGCAGTGAACACCGACTACACGCGGGCACGACGACTGCTGGCGCGTCGCGATCCGGTCATCCGCGATCTGATGCGGACGCACGGCCCGTGTCGCCTTGCCGACGTCCAGCACACGGATCCGTTCAAGGCGCTCGCGCATACGATCATCGCGCAGCAGTTGTCGTCGAAGGCTGCGGCCACGATTGAAGCGCGATTTGCTGCGCTCTTTCCGTCGCGCGTCCCGACGCCGGACGCGACGAGGAGGCTGACCGATGAGCAGCTGCGTGCGTGCGGCCTCAGCACGCAGAAGGTTCGGTATATTCGCGATCTCTGCGATCACGTCGAGAACGGAGCGTTGCCGCTGCACGACCTTGGCGCGCTCCCGGATGACGCGGTCATTGACGCGCTGACGAAAGTCAAAGGAATCGGCCGCTGGACGGCGGACATGTTCCTGATGTTCCGGCTGCATCGGCCCGACATCCTGCCGGTGGGAGACCTCGGGATCATCAAGGCCGTGCAACGCGCGTACGGCCTGCGCAAGGCGCCAACCGCTGAGCGCCTGACGAAGATTGGCGAGTCGTGGCGGCCGTACCGGTCGGTGGCATGTTGGTATTTGTGGGCGAGCCTCGATAACGCGCCCACCCGCTCGAGGAAGGACTCGTAAACTTCCAACTCACTCCGCTGAGCCAAGGATCAGAGTCATGCACAAACGCGCTTCTTTCCGTCTCCTGCTGGTCACGGCAATCGCCGCCGTCGCCCTCGCCACATCGTCGGCGCAGAACCGTGCCGCGACCGGTGCCGCGAACGACGTTCCACGCCTTCCGGTCGAGACCATCACGCTCTCGAACGGCCTGAAGGTGATGCTCAGCCCGGAGCATCGACTGCCGCTGGTGGCGGTCAATCTCTGGTATCACGTCGGTCCGGCGAACGAGGAGCCGGGCCGGACCGGGTTCGCGCACCTGTTCGAGCACATGATGTTCCAGTGCTCGAAGCACGTCCCGTGCGATTCACACCTCAAGCTCATTGAGTCGGTGGGCGGCGACGTCAACGGCACGACCGATTTCGATCGGACGAATTACTTCGAGACCGTTCCATCGAATCAGCTCGAGCTCGCGTTGTGGCTCGAGTCCGATCGCATGGGATATCTGCTCGACAAGCTCGATCAGGAGGCGCTTGCCAATCAGCAGGACGTTGTCCGGAACGAGCGTCGCCAGAGTGTGGAGAACCAGCCGTACGGACTCGCCGAGGAAGTGCTGTATCAGACGATCTACCCGAAGGGTCACCCGTACTACGGAGTCGTCATCGGATCGCACGAGGATATCCAGGCCGCGAAACTGGACGATGTGAAGAAGTTCTTCAAGCAGTACTACGCCCCGAACAACGCGGGCCTTGCGATCGTTGGCGACTTCGATCCGGCGCAGACCAAGAAGCTGGTCGAAAAGTACTTCGGCACGTTCAAGCGCGGACCCGCTGTTCCGGCGATCACGGCGACCACGCCGAAGATCACCGCGGAGCGGCGCAAGACCGTCCCGTCGCGCGTCGAGCTGCCGCGCGTCTACATGGCGTGGCTCACGTCGCCGATCTTCAAGCCTGGTGATGCCGAGGCCGATCTCACCTCGATCATCCTGGGCGGCGGTCGATCCAGCCGGCTGTTCAAGAAGCTGGTCTACGAAAAGCAGATCGCGCAGAACGTCACCGCGTCACAGCAGTCGCTGCTGCTCGGGTCGGTCTTCCAGATCGAAGCAACCGCGCGTCCAGGTCACACAGCCGAGGAGCTCGAAAAAGCGATTGACGAGGAGCTCAACACGTTCCGTACAGCTCCGCCGGACGCGAGCGAGGTCCAGCGGGCGCGCAACACGATCGAGACCAACATCATCGGTGGCCTCGAGAGCCTTGGTGGATTCGGCGGCGTTGCCGACCGCCTGAATTCGTACAACCACTTCCTGGGGACGCCGGACTATCTGCAGAAGGACATTCAGCGCTACGACGCGGTGACGCCCGCGGCGATCCAGACGTTTGCGCGTGACCAGCTCCAGGCGAACGCGCGCGTTGTCCTTTACGCAGTGCCCGGGCAACCGCAGATCGATCCAGGTCCTCCACCCGCGCCGACGACGAAGACTGCGGAGGGGCAGGGCGCCGAATCAATCAACGCCGACGAGGCGTGGCGCAACCAGCAGCCCAAGGGCAGCGCGGAGAAGCCGCTGCAGCTCGCGACCCCGCAGACGGCGACACTCCCGAACGGACTGACGCTCATCCTCAGCGAGCGGCGCGGGATGCCGGTCGTTGCCGCCAATCTCGTGTTCAGAACGGGCAGCGATGCCAATCCCGCCGACAAGCCGGGGCTCGCCAACTTCGTGGCGGCGATGCTGGATGAAGGGACGTCGACGCGGTCGGCGCTGCAAATCGCCGATCAGGTCGCGCAGCTCGGTGCGTCGCTGAACACCGGCAGCACGATGGACTCGAGCACGGTCAGCGGGCGATCGCTGTCGAAGAACTTCCCTGCGCTGCTCGACCTCATGGCTGACGTGTCGCTGCGCCCCTCGTTCCCCGCAGACGAAGTCGAGCGGCAGCGGGCGAGCCGCCTCGCGCAGCTCGTACAGCAGCGCGAGAATCCCGGCCAGCTGGCTGCACAGGTGACGGCGTCCGCGCTGTACGGTGCGCGCCACCCGTACGGCTATACCGAGATCGGCACCGAGCCATCGGTGAAGGCGATGAGCCGCGACGACATGCAGCAGTTCTGGAAACAGAACTTCGTGCCGAACAACGCGGCACTCGTCGTGGCCGGCGAGATGTCGATGAACGAGCTGCGCGCCCTGGCGGAGAAATCGTTTGGCGCGTGGCAGCGTGGGACGCCCGCGCGCCCGTCGCTTGGCTCGCCGGCGACCACCCAGGCCAAGGTGATCATCGTCGACAAGCCGGGCGCACCGCAGACGCAGGTGCGCGTCGCCACGATCGGCGCTGCGCGGTCATCGCCGGACTTCAGGCCGATGCAGGTGATGAACCTCGCCCTCGGAGGCCAGTTCGGCAGCCGCATCAACATGAACCTGCGCGAGGAGCACGGCTACTCGTACGGGACCTACTCGCAGTTCCAGTTCCGCCGTAGCGCCGGACCATTTCAGGTCGCCGGCGGCGTGCGGACGGATGTCACTGGAGCCGCCATCAGTGAGATCCTGAAAGAGATCCGCGGCGCGGTGGACAAGCCGATTGCCGGTGAGGAGCTCGCCAGCGCGAAGAGCTCGATGGTCAATTCGCTGGCAGGCGCGTTCGAGACGGCGAGCAACGCCGTTGGTAACTTCTCGAACGTGTTCGTCTACGACCTGCCGATCGACTACTACAGCCATTACGCCGAACAGGTGAACGCCGTCACGCCCGAGCAGGCGCTGGCGATGGCCAAGAAATATCTCGGACCGGATCGGCTGGTGGTGATTGCCGTCGGCGATCGCTCGAAAATCGAACCGGAGATCAAGAAGCTGAATCTCGGCTCGATCGAGGTCTGGAGCGCGGACGGAAAGCCGATCAGCTGAACTCCCGACTTCCAACTCCCTGACGCTCGAACCAACTCCCAACGTCCGGATTCGGCGTTTGGGAGTTGGGAGTTGGCTGGGGCGAAGCGGGTTGGGAGTTTTCGTGATCTATAATTTCCGACTGTAACAGTCGGATATGCCAGTCGCCACCTCAGGGCTCCTCCGCACGGCAGCCTCCGTCGTCGATCTGATTGGAAATACGCCGCTGATCCGCCTGTCCGGCTTCGAGGCAGAACTCCGAAACGTCGAGCTCTATGCGAAGGCGGAGTGGAAGAACCCGGGCGGGTCGGTCAAGGACCGTCCGGCAGCGCGGATGATCAGCGACGGCGAAGCGTCCGGCGCGCTGACCAGCGACAAGATCATTCTCGATGCGACCTCCGGCAACACCGGCATCGCCTACGCGATGATCGGCGCAGCCAAGGGATATCGCGTGCGACTCTGCGTTCCCGAGAACGTCACGCCCGAACGCAAGCGGATCCTGAAGGCGTTCGGCGCCGAGATCGTCTTCACCGACCCGATGCAGGGCTCCGACGGCGCCATCCTCAAAGTGAAGGAGCTGTACGCCGCCAATCCTGATTTGTACTTCTACCCGGACCAGTACAACAATCCCGGCAACTGGCTCTCGCACTACGACACCACGGCGCCCGAGATCATCGAGCAGACTGGCGGTCGCCTCACGCATTTCGTCGCCGGTCTCGGCACGAGCGGAACGTTCGTTGGCGCGGGACGTCGTCTTCGTGAATTCAACCCGGACATCCGACTGATCTCGGTCCAGCCCGATTCGCCGCTCCACGGTCTCGAGGGGTTGAAGCACATGGAGACGGCAATCGTCCCCGGGATATACGATCCGACGCTTGCCGATGAGGATCTCGGCGTGACGACGGAGGAGGCGTTCGAGCTGACGAGGGCGCTGGCGCGTCAGGGGTTGTTCGTCGGCATCTCGAGCGGCGCGAATCTCGCGGGCGCGTTGCGCGTGGCGCGTGGCGCATCCTCCGGTCGCGCGGTTTCGGAGCCGCCGCTCGTCGTCGTCGTGGTGTTCTGCGACGGTGGGGAGAAGTATTTGTCCGAGCGCTTCTGGGACGAGGGATCGGGTGCCGAGTCCGCTGCCTTGCCGCGCGCCGGGAAAGGAAGCGTGCGGTCATGACACTGACATTGCTGCCGGGCATCGCGGATGCGATCCGTGCGCATGGCGTGGAAACCTACCCGAA
>Ga0111538_10009712_pt1 | contig 12822 bp, 16 predicted proteins | sample SoiMethybrSBSTD1_FD_79669 | JGI IMG/M metagenome (GOLD analysis project Ga0111538, IMG submission 79669) | Bulk soil microbial communities from a Populus tree surrounding site in Tennessee, USA - Soil MetaG P. TD hybrid SBSTD1 (version 2)... | ecosystem: Environmental > Terrestrial > Soil >...
GAGACCCTGACGGCGCTGCAGTTTCCGATGGGCATCTCGCACCGGCTACGCATGCCTCTGCTGTTCGTGATCGCGGGCGCCGGCATGTGGTTCGCCCTCGGCAATCGCCGCGGCGGCGGACTGATCCGCGAGCGCAGCGTGCGTCTGTTGTTGCCGCTCGTCGCCGGCATGTTCCTGATCGTGCCGCCGCAGGTCTACTTCGAGCGGCTGTTCCGCGGTCAGTGGGACGGTGGGTTCGTCTCTTTCTTCTTCGAGCGCGTGTTGCAGTTCCACCCGTATCCGCAGGGCGACTTCAGCTGGCACCACCTCTGGTTCGTCGCATATCTATATGTGTACGTCTTCCTCCTGCTGCCGCTGATGCTCTGGTGGCGCGCAGCGAAGAAGGTGGTGAAGCCCGGCGTGTGGCTGTACGCCCTGGGACTCCCGCTCGCGCTCAACGAGGCGCTTCTAAAGCCACTGTTTCCGGAAACGCATGCGCTCGTGGGCGACTGGTACGTCTTCAATCACTACTTCCTGTTCACGCTGTACGGCGTGCTGCTCGCTTCGATGCGCGATGCGTGGGACTGGTTCGCGACGCGCCGCCAGCTCTCGCTCGGCATCACGCTGGTCGCCTTCGGCATCGCGATGCTGCTGCTCGAGACGGGCACGATCCACCGCAATACGCCGGCGGACGCCTTCGTCGCCAACATCTTCACGTGGGCGGCGCTGACGACGTTCATCGGCTACGGGCGGCGCTACCTCTCATTCTCCAACCCGCTGCTGCGCTGGGCGCGCGACGCCAGCTATCCGGTCTACATCCTGCACCAGACCGTGATCGTCGCGATCGGCTATCTCGTCATTCAGCAGCCCTGGAATGCCTGGACCAAATACGCGGTCGTGCTGCTCGGAACGATGGCGATCTGCGTCGTGCTGTACGAAGGCATCCGCCGGGTCCCGCTGACGCGGCTGCTGTTCGGCATGAAGGCATTCCGTAAAACGCCGACCGCCGGCCCGCGGCCGTCCCCGGCCTTCCGGGCAGCAAGAATTGCGGATGACGTCGCCTGACCTTGGGAGATGGCGGGACCTTCGAGTATCGTTGGATGCCCCCACCCTGGCCCTCCCCCGCATGCGGGGGAGGGTTGGGAGGGGGGATACAAGGAGACCGCATGCAATCGACATTGTCCCGCCTGCTTTCCCCGGCCCTGCTGCTTGCCGGCCTGACGCTCGGCGCCCCGCTCGCAAACGCGCAGCAGTGGGTCGAGGGCAAGGACTACCTGGTGATTCAACCGGCGCAGCGGCCGAGCACGCCGCCCGGCATCGCCGAAGTCACCGAAGTGTTCTCGTACGCCTGCACCTTCTGCAATCGCGCCGTGCCGATCATGGACAAGGTGAAAGCGAGCCTGCCCGCGAACGCGCGCATGACGTATCTGCCGGCGTCCTTCAATCAGGCCGAGTCGTGGCCGATGTTCCAGCGCGTGTACTACACGCTGGCCGCGCTCGATCAGATCCCGAAACAGCACAACGCCGTGTACAGCGCCATCTGGACCAGCAAGGAGCTCGCGGTCACCGACCCGGGCGGTCAGCGGCTGAAGTCGCCGCAGCCGACGCTCGAGGATGCAGCGCGCTTCTTCGAGAAGAAGGCGGGCATCAAGAAGGCGGACTTTCTGGCCACGGCCAAGTCGTTCTCGGTCGATGCGAACTGCCGTCGCGCGGATGCGCTGGTGAAGGCCTACCGGATCGATGGCACGCCGACGCTGATCGTCAACGGCCGCTACAAGATCGGCGCGCAGAAGCTGGGGGACGAGGCCGATCTCATCGCGATGGTGAAGTGGCTGATCGCGAAGGACAGCGGCGGCTGACCTTTACGGGGTGTTCTGGGGCGCAAGGTACGTGAACGTATCGGCGTTCACGGCGCACTGCTCGACGTGCTGCGGTGACACGGTCGCGAGATCGCTCACCCAGCACTCATCGAAGATGGAGCAATAGCAGGCGCGAAATCGCAGCTCGAAGCGCGCGGTGTTGAGCTTGTCCCACAGCGCTTCCTGGCCTTGCCGCTTCAGCCCGATGATCAGCTGGCTGTCGCCCGGCCGCAGCACTATCGGCATCGTCACGCCCAGCGACAGCAGCGGACGGGTCGTCGCGGGATCGAGCGCCTGAACCAGGTCGCGCGGCGTGCGAATGCGCTGGTTGTCGCGAAAGACCTCCAGGCTGATCAGCTTCGCCGGACCGACGCCGGCGTTCTCGACTTTCAGCGTGATCTCCGGCTCGCCCTTTTCATTGGCGTTGCCGGTGGTGAACTGCAGCAGCGGCCACGAGTTCGCCTGCACCAGGCGCGCGTTCTCGTCGGCCATCTTCTGCATCGTGTGGCCGTGATGGATGGCGATGACCAGCGAGATGACCGATACGGCAAGCGCCGAGAGCGGCACCGCGAAGTCGACCAAGCGGTGTCCGGTCCGATGCGCGTGGTGATGAATTTCCGGTTCGGGCGTCCTCGCTTCAGTTTACCCGATGGCTGTGATCGAGTCGGCACCGTCCGTGCGGCACGCAATGCGAAGATTGCCGCGTGCGCCTCACCCACCTGGCCCTCGGCACCGTTGCGTTGGTCGCCATCTGGCAGCTCGTCACGTCCGGTCCGATCGACCGCGACCCGGGCGAGATCGCTGCCGACGATCCGCTGCAATCGGAGCTCGAAGCGCCGCAGACTCTGCAGCAAGGCGACTTCCAGCTCCTCCCGCAAGCGCAGTTCAGCGCGCAAGTGCGCGTGCTGAGTCGCGAGCGCTACCGGCTCGGGCCGCTCGCGGACGTGAGCCCGCTCGATATCGCGGTGGGTTGGGGACCGATGTCGAATTCGGCCGTGCTGGCCAACGTCGACATCTCGCAGGCGAATCGCTGCTATTTCTGGCACTACGACGACGAGCCGCCGATCCCGCGGCAGGACATCGAATCGCATTCGGCCAATTGGCACTTGATACCCGCCAACGACGGCGTGTGGAGCCAGCTCCGCCGCCTGCGCGTCGGCGACGTCGTGAAGCTCGACGGCATGCTGGTGAACCTGGAGAGCCCCGAGGGCGGTACGTTCTGGACCTCGCTGCGCCGTGATGACACCGGCGCCGGCGCCTGCGAGATCCTCTACGTCCAGAGCGCGAGCATCGGGCCGCGTTGAGACTCCTATTTCAGTATCGAGCGCGCGATATTCCTGCGCATGATCTCGGCGCTGCCGTCCGCTATCCGCACGTAGCGGGCTTGATGCCAGCCGTCGTAGAGCTTCATCTCGTTCGTCAGGCCCATGCCGCCGTGCGCCTGCATGCAGCGCTCGTAGACGCGCGAGCACATTTCAGTCGTGAACAGCTTCACCATCGAGACCTGCTCGACGGCTGTCTCGCCGCTATCCAGCCGCCGCGCGCAATCGACCGACATCGTGTCGGACGCGTAGATCTCCGTCGCACAATCGGCGAGCGCGAAGGAAATGCCTTGATACTCGGCAATGGGGTGTCCGAACGCGACGCGCTGCTTGGCGTACTCCGTGGCTTTCTCGAGCGCCCACCGCGCGAGACCGACGCAACGGCCGGCGTTGTAGATGCGCCCGGTCGAGACGCCGGCAAGAGCGAGATCGAAGCCGCGATGCAGCTCCCCGACGAGCGCTGATGCCGGCACGCGGACGTCGGCGAACGACACGATGCCTTCGTCGCCGCCGATGCTGCCGAACAGCTGGATTACGCTGTCGACCTTGAGCCCGGGCGAATTCATCGGCACCACGAAGCAGCTCACGCCGCCCTGCCGCTTACTCTTCAACGCTTCGTCCGTGACTGCGAACACGAAGATGTAGTCGGCTGTCGGCGAGTTGGTGATCCACTGCTTCGTCCCCGAAATCACCCAACTGTCGCCGTGGCGGGTCGCGCGTGTGCGCATCGCCCATGCATCCGAGCCGGCGTCCGGTTCCGACATGCCAAAGCACGATGTCATCTTGCCGTTCATGAACGGTTGCAGCATCTGCTCCGCTGCGGCTGGCGTCAGCTGCGCGCACAGCACGCTCGGGCCTGAGCTCCAATGCGCGAGTGACGCATACGGTAAAGGCCGCCCAGGGCCATAGCGACGATGCAGCGCCTCCCACGAACGATAGAGAACATACGAACCGTATCCGCCGCCGCCGACGGAGGCCGGCGCAAACATCGTGTAGTAACCAGCCTGAGCCGAGCGCGTCCTCACTTCGGATTTCAGTCGCCGCACTGCCGGCGTGAGCGCGCCGCGCTCGTCGTACACGCGACGAGGATCGTTCAGCAGCGCTGCGTGCTGAGTTTCGATCGGCAGCACGACGCTATCGATGAAGCGCAACAAGCCTTCGACGATTTCGTCGACCGCAGCGTCATCGGGAGTCTGAGTGGATTCGCGCATCGCCGGAGTTTACGCTCTGGAACAGGCGCGCGAGCAGGTTCATCCCGGCAGTGGTGCGGCGTCGGTCCGACGTTGCACAGAGATCCAGAAGCAAGCCGCGAAGCGCGGCGAGCAAGAGCGTCGCCTCGACCTCATCCACCTCCGAGCGGATGCCCATCGCGTGCACGAGCTTCGGCCAGAACGCCAGCGGCTCCTCCAGTACGCCCGGATAGTCCCGCGGATTCCGCAAGGCGAGCGCATAGAGCTCGAACACGAGGCGTATCGCTGATCTTGCCTGCGGTGCGCTGACGCGGCGCCAGTACCAGCGCAGAAACTCGGGCAGGGTCCGCGGCTTGCTGGTCGAGCTCATCCAGCGCGCGACGCGGGCGGACTCCTGTTCGCGCAGCCCGGCCAGGATCTCCCGCATCAGGCCTTCGCGCGAGCCGAAGTGGTAGATCAGCATGCGGGCGTTGGTTTTCAGGGCTTTGGCAAGCGGCCGCAGCGCGAGATCGCCGATGCCGTGAGTCATCACGTAGCCGACGGCCTGGTCGCGCAGTCGCGCCCGGATGCCGGGGTCCGCAGGTCGTGCCATGGGAGCCTTGCCTGATTAGTGAAACGAGTGTTACATTAACTCAACCCCACCGACCGCGCCAGGAGAATCTCATGCGCCGCTTCGCCCTCTTCCTGCTCGCTTTGTCCGTCGTGATTTCCGGCCCGGTCTCGGCTGAAGATGTCGAGGCTCGCAACAAGGCGGTCGCGCGGAGCTTTTTCGAGGACGTGCTGGACCAGGGCAAGCTCGAGGACTACGCGAAGTCGCACGCGCCGGACTTCGTTGCGAACAGCGAGGGGCGCAAGGCGTCGCTCGAAGAGGACATGACCGCAGCCCGCGAGCAGCGCAAGGCGCTGCCCGACATGCGGGTCAAGGTGAACAACATCGTCGCCGAAGGGGACCTGGTATCGGTCTACTGGACTGCGAGCGGGACGAACACCGCTGCGGGCTGGGGCATTCCCGCGACGGGTAAGAGCGTCAGCGTGAACGGCATGACGCTGTTTCGCTTCGAACGCGGACTGATTCAGGAAGAATGGAGCGTGTTCAACATGTACTCGATCATGAAGCAGCTCGGGTTGCTACCGGCGCCCGGCGCGTAGCACCCTCCCATCCCGACCGGGCTGCAGCCTCCCATCCTCCCGCGCGACGTGGCCATTCACTATGACCACGTCAAAGCCCTCCGCCAGCGTGAACGGATCGACGTAGCTCGAAGTCGCATGAACTTTGGCGACATCGAACAGCACCAGGTCGGCCTTCGCGCCCACCTTGATCGTACCGCGATCCTGAAAGCGCATGATCTGCGCCGGCAGCCCGGACGCCTTGTGCACAGCCTGCTCGACCGTCAGCATTCTCTTCTCGCGAACGTAGCGCTCGAAAAGCTTCGCGTACGTACCCGTCGAGCGCGGGTGACGCATCCCCGGTGAGCCGTCGGTGCAGACCGCGACCGACGGATCGCCGAACAGCAGGTCCTGCGTCGCCTCGTCCATAGTGAAGTGCGCCCCCGACCCACCGTCGGGCCCGAGCTCGATCAGGAAATCGACGTAGTTCTTGCCGGCGGCCGCAGAAGCCTGTGCCAGCGTCTGCCCGGCGTAGGGCTTGGTCCCAAACAACATCGCCTCAGGACCGCCGCGCTTCGTCATGCGCTGCTCGAGATATGTCGCCAGCTCGGCGCGACGGGCCGCAACGATCGCCTTGTAATCCGCTGGCGGCAACGCCCACTCCGGAAACAGGATTGCGATGCCGGTGTAGCCCGCGGTGTACGGGTAGGCATCGGCAGTCAGGTCGACACCCGCCTTGCGCTTGCTCTCGATCACCGCGAGCAATTGCCGGCCGCGCTCAGCGCCTTTCCCGAACACCACCTTCAGATGCGAGATATGCACTCGTGCATGCGCACCCTGTGCGACGAGCTCGTCGATGGACTGATTGATCTTGTCGTCGTCTTCGGAGCGCATGTGACTCATGATCACGCCGCCGGCGGCGCCAACTTCGCGCGCGAGCGGAATGATCTCAGCCGGCTCCGAATAAATGCCCGGCACGTATTCAAGCCCCGTCGACATACCGAATGTGCCGGCTTGCAGATCCGCGTGCAGCACTGAGCGCAGACGCTTGGCTTGCTCCGCGCTCAAATGACGCACCGAGTCCGGAATCTGCGCGAGATGTCGCAGAGAACCGTGTCCCGACAACGCCGCAACGTTGACTTGCACGCCTGCAGTCTCTGCAGCGCTCGCCCACTCAGCGAACGGTTGCTCGGCGCTGGCCGATTCGAGCTGGACGCTGTCTCCATCCTGCCCCAGCACGACGGTCGTCACGCCCATCGCCAGAAAATTCTCGAACGACTGCTCGAGCGGATCGCCGTGCGCGTGCATGTCGATGAAGCCGGGTGCCAGCGTGCGACCGTCGGCATCGATCACGCGCGCCGCCTTCGCATCGGTGCGTAGCTGCTTGTCGATCACCGCGATGCTGTCGCCCTTCACGAGGACATTCGCGCGATACGCTGGCGCGCCGGTGCCGTCGACGACAGAGGCGTTACGGATGAGCAGATCGTAGTCCGCTGCGGGCGGCTCGGACCACGAAGCGAAGGAGATGCAGGCGATGGCGGCGAGCGTTACCCGGCCGAGTCTTGTTGTTCGGTGCATGCCACCGCGAATCGTAGGGGGTGACGGGCCGAGGCGCCACCCCCTCGTCCCTAGCGTATCGGACGATACGCGCGGAAGAACACGTAGTCGGCGACGCGCTCGCCCTGCGTCAGCGCCTCGGTCTTGTCGAACGCCCAGTGAATGCCGAGGTAGATGCGACTCTGACCGTTCTCTTCCTCGGCCTGCGAGAGTCGGCTGAAGCTGCGCGGCCGCAGCGGCCGCACGTTGCCGCTCGAATCACGCGTCGTGCCATTGAACTCGTCGGAGACGAACGTGAACGGGATGCGATCGGTGCCGTAGAACCGCCGCAACATCTGGAACAACGCGCCGCCGAAGCCGCCATGTCCGGACGGGTACGACGGGAACGGCGGCGTGAAGTTGGGCCCATTAAGATTGCTGCCGGGTGCGCCGAGCGGCATGAAGTTCGGGTCGCCGAGCGTCGCGGGATTGCCGTCGCCCTGCTGCGTCGGGCCCGTGCCCGCGTCTGCTTCGCGCATGCCGCCGACCGGCCGCCAGAAGTCATAGAAGTACTTCGACTCCCAGATCGCGATACCGGCATCCGCCATCCCAATGTTGACCAGCGCCAGCAGTCGCGCAGTCGCGATCGCGCCCGAGCCGCGCTGCTTGGCAATCTGCACGGTGATCTGGTTGTAGAGGCGCGGCGGCGCGCACAGGCTCGGCGTGCCGTCGTACGCCCAGAAGATGCCGATGAACGTCTCTTCCTCGGTCCGCTCGGTCGGTGTGTTGACGCCGTCGCCGCCCAGGCGCTTCACTTCATTGAACGCTTCCGCATATTCCGCCGAAGTCATCGACGGGGGCGGCGGCACGCGAAACTGCGAGCCGCTCTGCATGACGAAAGGACGCACCTCGCCCCAGTGCGCGCCGAGCGCGACGGTGCTGAGGCTGATCGGATCCTGGCGCCAATGGCCTGGATCATCCCTGGTAGGCCAATCGGCGCCGACAACGGGCTCGGCGTGCTGCGAACCATCGGTGCTGCGCAGATCGAGAATCGCATCGGCAGCTCGCTTGCCGAGGCGCACGCCGTTGAAAATCGCCACCGACGAATCGCGCAGCCGCCGCAGGCTGTCCTGCAACTCTGCATCGAATGAAGCCTTCTGCGACGGGAAAAGCGCGACCAGCGTGTCGTGCGCCGCGTACGTTACGGCAGCCTTCTGCGAAACCGGCCCGCTGACGCGCGGCAAGCGCGTGTAGCTTCGATAGCCGCCATTGACGGCGATGAGCGCGTCGAACATCGCGATGTGCACGATCGCCATCGCGCGCGCCGAGCGGCCCGGTCCGATCTGCTCGCCGAATACGCGATTCTCGCCGGGCGCAACCGGTGTGTGGTCGACGCCGCTGGCGTTGATCGCCACTTCGTTCCAGTGAATGATCCAGCTGCGCAGATCGCTGCCGGGCCGCGGATTGCGGAAGATCGGCGCGGGAACGTTGGTCGCAGCTTCATGAGTGGCGCCGAGCGTATCGCGGAAAGTCGTCGGCGCTTCGGCGGCGGAGGAAGCGAACGGTATCAGGCTCGCACAGACCGCGAGCAGCGGTCGCCAGGGCAATGTCCTCATCTCTCATCCCCACTTGTCGAGCACGGCATTGCGCCGAGCTCCGTGCGCCGGACTCTATTCGCGCGTGGAGAAGGATGGGTAGACGGCGACGGCTGACGTCGCACGCCACAGTCAGATCGAAATAGTGACATTCCTCATTTCGAGGATGCCGCTATATATTCACTCCGCGTTTCGAAATGAGGAATGTCCCCATTTCTGCGACAGCCAGTGCTCGAACGTCCGCAGGTTGCCGAGATCCGTGTCGTCGTCGTTCCAGAACTCGAGCCACTCTTCGATGGCGGGCGGCTCGATCGGAATTTTCGGGCCCGGAACCTGCGATCGCAGGCGCTGATAGAGCTGAGTCAGTGGATCCATTCGCGATGACCTCGATGCTCGCAAGATGATCGAGTGGTGCGTTGAACGCGGGATGACCGCCGTGCTACAGAACAGTTACGAGTTACGGTCAGGCTAAAGCCTGACCTGCAGGATCTGCTATTGGACGATGGTCTCGACCAGACCCCAGATGAGTGCCTCGACCTCGGCGTGACTGCGCTTGCGGGTACATAACGCGTCGAACGTCTCGAAGCTGGTCAGGACGAACAGCACGTCGACCAGGCTGTCCGGGTTCTCGACGGCAGGAAGCCGCCCCACCAGCGTCGTCAGCACTCGACGTCTGCGCTCGGTCCGCTGTTTCAGCGCCGCACCGATCTCCTCGTCCAGCTTCGTCAGCGCCGATAGCGTCAGATAGGCGCTGCCGTGCGAAGCCCAGAAATGACAGAACACCGCCACCACGCGGCGCAGTGCCCGCAGCGGATCTGTTTCCGTCATCACGTTCGGCAGCTCGAACAATCCTCCCTGCATCGCCATGTCGTCGAACGCGGCTTCGAGCAAGCCGCGCCTCGACTCGAACTGGTTGTAGACGGTGAGTCGCGTCACTCCGGCTTCACGCGCGACGGCATCGATCGAGAAAGCCGGCTGGCCCTTGCCGCCGCTCAGCAATCTGTGCGATGCCGCCACGATACGCGCTCGCGTTTCGTCGGCAGCGGCTGCTCGAACATCGCTGCGATAGGGGCGACGCTTGCGCTTGACAGGCATGGAATCAGTTATACAGTATGTATATCTAATATTGAAGCGAGCGACGGAGTAGCCCATGACCACTGTTGCACTGATTCTGCTGGCACGCGTCCTTCACATCCTCGGCGGCGTGATCTGGGCCGGCAGTACGTTCCTGCTGACCTGGGTCATCTTTCCGATCGGCGCACAGCATGCCGCCGAAGGCGCTGGTCGATGGGTCGGGATGATCGCCCGCAAGGCCGGTCCCGTCTCCGGCATTTCAGCGATGCTCACGGTCCTGTCCGGCATCTACCTGATGCTGGTGATGCATCCGGGCGATCGCTCTGCCGGCGGCCTGGTTCTGCAGGCAGGCGCAGTCGCAGCGATCTTGTCGTTCTTCGTGGGAATCTTCGTCGGTCGACCGGCCGGTCAGAAACTGCTGCAACTGATGCAGCAGCAATCGTCTACGCCTTCCGCGGCCGAGCTCGCGCAACGTGAAGGGTTGCGCAAGAGAGCGGCGATCAGCTCGATGTTGACCGCGCTTCTGCTCATGCTCGCTGTGCTGGCGATGGCAACATTCCGCTACGTGCAAGCGCTCGCCTGAGCGCTCACGTCGCCGGGCATTCGTCGCCGAACGAGATCGGCGACACCTCGGCGTCCGGTGGCGGAAACGCATGGCGGAAGGTGAAGGCATCCGGGCTCGGCCCTTGCGTGCGCAACAGCTGCAGCCTTTCGATCGCTTGCACCACGGACGGCCGATGTCCCTGCGGCACCCACCAGAGCACCATGTGCGCCTCGGACATGCGATCGAACCACTCCTTGCGCCGGCGCATGATCTCGACGTGCGCAGTCTTGTAGACGTAGTTGTTCAACGCCGCGACGTCCTGCCACACGGACATGTTCACGAGCGTGCTGTCGTCGAGAGGACGCAGCCCCGTCGCGTCGCCCTCCTCGTCCTGCAGTCGCCACACGAAGCCGGGTGAGCTCTCGGCCAGCGCGTTGATGCGCTCGAGGTTCGCGACGAAATCCGCCATGCGCGGCGATACCAGCGGTTCCTTCATCACGGCGATGTTCAGCTGCGCCAGCTCGTATTGCGACATGGGATCCTCCTGAGCGTGCGCATCAGCTTATGCGAACGGCGCTCAGTGCGACACCGGTTTTCCGGCCAGGGCCGCGCTGGTTGCACCCTGCCACTCGTCGATCATGCGGGCGTAGTGTGCGGGCTCCAGAAACTCCCGCACGAAGGCCCGACCCGAGTCACTCACTGCGGTCAGGGTGTAGCGAACGCTTACGACAGTGCCGCCGCCTTCTGCGGCCGTGCAGACCACATCGACGAGGCCGATGTTCGAGCCCTGCGCCAGCCGCGCATAGCTGACGCGCCCTTCGGCCGGGCGGTAGTCGGCGACGATCCAGGTCGTTTCGATGCCGCTATGGGCGCGCGTGACGAACGCACTGCCGCGCTCGACGTCGCCGCTGAGAATCTGCGGCTCCCAGCCGGGCGCCCAGCTGCGCTCCCCTTCGGCCGTGAACAAGGGAAAGACGCGCTCGAGCGGCGCCTCGAGCCGGAAACTGCGAACTTGCGTGGCGGGCTGTGCGGACATGGCGGAAGTACTCCAGAAGGCTGCAAGGACGGTCGGAATGGCGATGAACAGGAGTGGTGTTTGCATGGCATCCATCTTGGTACATATGTACCATACTAACAAGCAACCAAACCCCATGCAAACCGTGGCATGCTCCCGCCACCCCAGCCGCCAGGAACGAACCGATGCCCGCCAAAGCTGCCAAGCCCCTGCGCGAAGTCGAGCGCATCCAGACCGGCGTGCGGCTGGAAAAACGGCTGCTGAAGGTGCTGAAGGGCCTGGCCGAATATCTCGACCTCTCGCTCGGCGATCTGCTGGAAGGCATCGCGCTGCACGCGCTGGAGAACAAGCCGCCGTTCAAGCCGGCGACGCTGGAGAAGATCGCGAACCTGAAACGGATCTACGGGCTGGACCTGACGGCGGCGGACAGCCACCAGCTGCGCGAGCGCTGAGCGCTATGTCAACGCGGTGACAGAAGGCGGCGCGCAGCTGCGGAAGAATCGCACCACAGATTTCTTCCGGAGAGCCGCCATGCTCCGCAGCATCTCGATCGCGATTCTGATTCTCACCGGCATCGTTGTGGTCGGTCTGCTCGCGCTGCGCCTCGTCGTCTCGACGCTTTACGCACTGTCAGGAATTCGACGGCGCGGTGCGTGTGAGCAGGTGCTTAGTTGGTGATATTTCGAACATTGTGCGCCGCTACGGCGTTGAATGAGTGATCGTTCACGCACCGGAGAAATCAATGAATCGAGATACCGTCAAAGGCAACTTCACGCAGCTGAAAGGCAAGATCAAGCAGCAATGGGGCAAGCTCACGGACGACGAGATCGACGAGATGGAAGGCAATGCGGAAATTCTCGCAGGTAAACTGCAGGAACGTTATGGCCTGAACCGCGAGGACGCGGAGCGTCAGGCAAAGGACTTCCGGACCCAGAACAACTGGAACTGATCGCGCTGTTTATTCCCTACCCGGCCCTCCCCCGCCACGCGGGGGAGGGCTTTTGTTTGACTCACCCTTGCCATGCGCCGCTGGCCGTAGCCAGACGCGCATAGTCGGCAAAATCGCGCGGCGCACGGCCGAGTGCGCGCTGCACACCGTCGGTCAGATACGCATTGCGTCCGTCGAGCACTTCTGTGAACAGGTACTTGATCAGCGCCACAAAGTCCGGCGGCAGCTGCGCCTGCTCCAGCGCCACCACGTACTCATCCATCGGCACCTGCACGTAGCGGATCTCGCGGCCGCTCGCCTGCGCAATCTCCGCGATCGCTTGCGCGAACGTGAGGAGTCGCGGGCCAGTCAGCTCGTACAGCTGTCCGATGTGATTGTCGTCGGTCAGCGCGGCGACAGCCGCGTCGGCGATATCGTCGGCATCGACGAACGGCTCGCCGACGTTCGGCGCGGGCAGCGCGACTTCGCCGGCCAGGATGGGCTCGAGCAGATAGTTCTCGCTGAAGTTCTGGTTGAACCAGCTGCAGCGAAGCACCGTCCACTGCGCGCCCGAAGCCTTCACGATCTCTTCGCAACGCTGCGCCTCGAGCTCGCCGCGACCCGACAGCAGCACGAGTCGACGCGCGCCGCTGCGAACCGCGAGTTCGGTGAA
>Ga0111538_10009713_pt1 | contig 12820 bp, 11 predicted proteins | sample SoiMethybrSBSTD1_FD_79669 | JGI IMG/M metagenome (GOLD analysis project Ga0111538, IMG submission 79669) | Bulk soil microbial communities from a Populus tree surrounding site in Tennessee, USA - Soil MetaG P. TD hybrid SBSTD1 (version 2)... | ecosystem: Environmental > Terrestrial > Soil >...
AACGATCGTGTCTTCGTCAACAATGTCTCCATCGGCGTCTATCCCAGCATCGTCGAAGCGCGGGAGGAGCTGCAACGCCAGGGATATGGCAAGTGGCCCGCGATGGCGTTGGCGATCGTTCGGATCGTGCGGCACTATCGTGGCGTGCGCGTGACGATCACGGCCGGCGGGCAACGCGCCAATCACCGGACTCCCTTCGTGCTCATCGCTAACAATGAGTACGCCGTTACCGGCGCAGAGATTGGACAGCGAGCGTCGCTCGACGGGGGCCGGCTCTTCGTATATCTGGCGCCACAAATCCGAGCGTGGCAATTGCCCCGCCTTGTCATTCGCGCGCTGCTTGGCCGGCTGGGCGCCCTCGACGATCTCCAGATTGTGTCCGGGGCCGAAGTGAGCGTCGAGTTCCCTGGGACCGACCGGGTACGCCTCGCGATTGACGGCGAGACTACGACGATAACGACGCCCGTGCGGTGCTCGACCTTCGCGGCGTCGCTCAACGTGCTCGCGCCAGCGGACTGAACATGCGCACGATCGTGCACCTGTCGGATTTGCATTTTGGCCGCATGGACGAGCGCATCCTGTCACCGCTCGTCGCGGCGATCCGTGCTGGGGCACCGCATCTTGTCGTCGTGTCCGGAGATCTCACCCAGCGTGCGCGGCGACAGCAGTTCATTCAGGCGCGCGAATTCCTTGACGGCCTGCCTCAGCCGTGCCTTGTCATTCCCGGTAATCACGACGTTCCGCTCTACGACCTGGCCGCGCGTCTCTTCAATCCATTCGGGTATTTCAGGCGGTATATCGCCAGCGATCTGGATCCGGTGTTTATCGACGACGAAATGATCGTGGTCGGCCTGAACAGTGCCCGAGCAGTGGTCCTGCAGGGTCGCGGACGAGTCAATGAGATGCAGGTGGATCGGGCGGCCGCAAGGTTGAAGGCCGCACCAAGGAAAACGATCAAGATTGTCGTCACGCATCATCCATTCGATTTGCCGAAGACGATCGGCGTACAGCATCTGGTCGGCAGGTCGCAGATGGCGATGGCGAAATTCGCGGCCGCTGGTGCGGACGTGTTTCTGGCGGGCCATCTCCATCTGAGTCACATGGGCAGCACCGCCGCGCGGTACCGGATCGCTGATCACGACGCGCTGGTCGTGCAGGCCGGCACGCTCTCGACACGTCTTCGCGGCGAGGTGCCCGCGTTCAACATCTTGCGGATTCAGCAGTCCGAGATCGCTGTTGAACAGCACCTTTGGAACGACGCCCGTGTGACGTTCGAGGCCTCGGCAGCACGGATGTGGACGCTCAGGGCCCGTGCAGCGAGACCGTCGTCGATGGTGTGACTGCGGCTATTGCCACAGTCGGCCATCCAAGATCTGAAACGCTCAGCCGCGTCCGACCCCGCCCGTATAATCACGCAACCCTTGTCTCTGACCCCAGGCACGCGGCTCGGTTCGTATGAAATCGTCGCCGCCATCGGCGCAGGTGGGATGGGCGAGGTCTATCGCGCGACCGACAGTCATTTGAAACGGTCGGTTGCGATCAAGGTGCTGCCCACCGTGATGGCGAGTGATCCGGATCGGCTCGCGCGCTTCCAGCGCGAAGCCGAGGTGCTCGCTGCACTCAATCATCCGAACATCGCCGCGATCTACGGGCTCGAAAAAACGCCCGACCTGACGGCGCTCGTGATGGAACTCGTGGAGGGTGAGGATCTCTCCGCGCACATCGCGCGAGGAGCGCTGCCGCTCGCCGACGCGCTGCCGATCGCGAAACAAATCGCCGACGCGCTCGAAGCCGCGCACGAGCAGGGCATCGTGCATCGCGATCTGAAACCCGCGAACATCAAGGTCCGCGCCGACGGCACGGTGAAGGTCCTCGACTTTGGTTTGGCGAAGGCGATGGATCCCGCCGGCGCGTCGAGCACGGACGCGATGAACTCGCCCACGCTGACGAATCGCGCGACGCAGATGGGCATGATCCTCGGCACGGCCGCCTACATGGCGCCGGAGCAGGCGCGCGGCCGCGCGGTCGATCGGCGCGCTGACGTCTGGGCCTTCGGTGTCGTGCTCTACGAGATGCTGACCGGCCGACGCGCCTTTGATGGTGAAGACATCTCGATCACGCTCGCGAGCGTGCTCAAGGAAGACGTGAGCTGGCAGGCGTTGCCGGCCGATCTTCCTGTTCCGATCCGCCGGCTGCTGCGTCGCTGTCTCGAGAAAGACACGAAACGCCGCTTGAGTTCAATCGGCGACGCGCGGCTCGAACTGGACGAAACGCTTGCGCCGCCCGATCGCGACGGAAGCGGTGTTACGGAAGCGACACCGGCGCCTTCCGCCGCTGCTGTCGTGGTTCCTGCGTGGAAGCGCGCGCTCCCGTGGGGGATCGCCGGCACTCTTGGCGTTTCCCTCGTCTCCGCACTCATCGTATGGGCACCGTGGCGTACGGCACCGGCGCTGGCACCACGCCGGCTCCTCGCCAGCATCGGGGCCGACACTTCGCTCGTGACCGACCGGGGAGCTGGGGCGATTTTGTCGCCGGACGGCACGACGCTGGTCTTTTCCGCGCAGCAGGCCAATCAGACGCAGTTGTTCATCCGCAAGCTCGATCAACTGAAGGCTGCGCCACTTGAAGGCACGGCCGGTGCGGTCTACCCGTTCTTTTCTCCGGACGGCCAGTGGGTCGCGTTCTTCGCCGGGAGCCAGCTGAAGAAGGTGGCCGTCACCGGCGGGGCGCCGGTCAAGTTGGCGGATTCCGAAATAGGTCGCGGCGGGACGTGGGCTGATGACGACACGATTATCTTCAGTCCGGGAACTGCGCTGAACACTGTTCTCCACCGCGTGTCGGCGACCGGCGGGAAGCCAGTGGTGTTTGGTACCCTCAACGAGGGCGCGGTCACGCAACGATGGCCCCAGGCGCTTCCTGGCGCGAAGGTGGTCCTGTACACGGAGCACTCGGCTGTCGTCGGTTTTGACGGCGCCAACATCGTCGCTGCGCCCATTTCAGCCGATCCCTCGGCGAAGGCCGGTCCTTCGAAGGTCGTCGTGCCGCGCGCTTACTACGGGCGCTATGTGCCAAGCGGCCATCTCCTCTATATCCAGCAAGGCACTCTCTTCGCGGTCCCCTTCGATCCTGTCCGCCTCGAGACGACAGGCCAGGCGGTCGCTGCGATCGAGGGGCTCATGTCGTCCACGAGTTCGGGAGGTGCCCAGGTGGACGCGTCACGGGAGGGCACGGTGGCATACGTGCAAGGCCCGGTGACCAGCAGCATTACGAACCCGATCGACTGGATCACGCGCGACGGTAAGACGTCCGTGCTGCGCAAGGAAGTATCGGACTGGCAGGATCCACGGTTCTCGCCGGACGGACAAAAAATCGCGCTCGCCATCTTCGACGGCAAGCAACGGCATATCTGGGTGTACGACTGGGCGCGGGACAATCTGACGCAGCTGACCTTTGATGCCGGGAACGATGTGGTTCCGGTGTGGACATCCGACAGCAGGCGAATCGTGTTTGCATCCGATCGGGCCAAGCCACGTGGCCCTAGAAACTTGTATGTGGTGAACGCTGACGGCACGGGCGAAGTGGCGCGTCTTACGGACAGCCCCGACGACCAACGGCCGGCGTCGTGGCATCCGAGCGGGAAGTTCCTCGCGTTCTCGGCGAATCGCGCGGGCAATTCGGACCTCATGATCCTGCCCATGGAGGGCGATGCGGCCAGGGGATGGACCGTCGGCAAGCCCACCGTGTTCCTTGGAACGCCGGCGCATGAGGTCGCGCCGATGTTCTCGCCGGACGGCCGGTTCATCGCGTACTTCTCGACCGAAGCCGGGGGCACCAGCTTCGACGTGTATGTCCGTCCGTTTCAGGGGCCCGGGAGCAAATGGCGCGTGTCGACGGAGAGCGGTGCCTGGCCACGCTGGTCGGCCAAGACGAACGAACTGCTGTTCCAGTCTCAAAGCACGCAGATCTGGTTCGCACGGTTCAGGGTGATCGGCGACGCATTCCTCCCGGAGAAGCCGCAGCTCTGGTCAGCCGCGAATTTCCGGTCAATGGGCGCCACTTCACCTTACGACCTCCACCCCGATGGCAAGCGCGTCGCCGCGGCCGCGGACCAGACCCAGAACATGGTGCAGGACCACATCGTGATCATGTCCAACTTCTTCGATTACCTGCGGACGATCGCGCCGGTGAAGAAATGAGTCTCACGCCTGGCGCTTCGGTCCCACCCGGCTCGCGCGCATCCGGTGCGACGTGGCTGCGGCCATGCACGGGAGCCACGGACTGGACGAGATGTCACGCCGAAATGGCACTCGGTCGATTTCGCGCTGGGAATTCGCCGCATTACTCAGCGTATTGGTCCGGAACCGCCGAGTTGGCGGAGAGAAGTAGGATTATGTTCTACGACTGTCGCGCGCCGCGAGCGGCCCGGCTTACGCCCACGCGTCATTGATTTTTGACCGAGGCTCTTGCCCAGCGCGCGAGCAGGCGCCTCGAACGTCAAACCTGGACTGCCCTCACCAGCAACAGCGGAATCTGACTCCGGTGCCTGACTGCCGTAATCGTGCTGCCGTGAATCAGATCGCCGAGCAATCGGTGGCCATGGGTGGTCATGGCAATCAAATCGCACTGCTCGCGTTCGGCTGTCTTGAGGATTTCGTCAGGCGGGTTTCCCAAAACAAGGAGAAGGCGGGCCTCCAAGCCTTGCTGGCGCAGGCTCGCGATCCGCTCCTCGAGGTACTGACGGTCCGCCATCATCTCCTCTGATTCCGCGAGCTTGAGCTGATCATAATTGCGCGCCACCCAGCCGTCCGCCACGTGAATGAGTAGGAGCTCGGATCCCAGGAGCGCCGCCAACTGTGTGACGTGCGGCAGCAAGCTCTCATCAGCGGGGCCGTTTTCCAATGCGACGAGAATCCTCTTGTACATGATGGTCCCGCTCAACCGACGAACTGCGTGACCCACGCCGTGAGACCGAAAAAATCTGAGAGTAGTTTCACGTTCAGCGTGATGATTACCACGGCCGTCACCCACGCAAGCCCCTGAATCCACCGCGGATTGACGAATTCTCCCATCTTGTTCCTGCTGCTTGTGAACACGATCAACGGCACGACGGCGAACGGGAGCTGCAGGCTGAGGATAACCTGACTCAGTACCAGCAATCGGGCCGTACCGCTCTCGCCGGACAACGCCGTAACGATGATCGCCGGAATGATCGCGATCAGCCTGGTCACGAGGCGGCGCAGCCATGGTCGAAGGCGAATTCGAAGGAACCCCTCCATGACGATCTGGCCGGCGAGTGTGCCGGTCAACGTTGAGTTCTGACCCGATGCCAGCAGCGCCAGCGCGAAGAGCGTGCTTGCGATGGGCACGCCCAGCGTCGGCGACAGGAGTTGATACGCCTGCTGGATTTCAGCCACGCTCTCACCGCGGCCGTAAAACGTGGCCGCCGAGACGATTAGGATCGCGCCGTTGATGAACAGCGCAAACATCAGGGCCAGGGTCGAGTCGATCGTCGCGAACTTGATCGCCTCCGCCTTACCCACCGACGTGCGCTCGTACTTGCGGGTTTGGACGATCGACGAGTGCAAGTACAGGTTGTGGGGCATCACCGTCGCGCCGAGTATCCCAATCGCGATGTAGAGCATCTCGGGGTTCCGGATGACTTCGAACCGCGGCAGGAATCCAGCGAACATCGCACGCACATCTGGCCGGGCGAAAAGAATCTCTGCGAAGAAACAGCCGCCGATCGTGACGATGAGGGTGACGACCAGCGCTTCGATGTAACGAAACCCTTTGTTCTGCAGATACATGACGGCCAGTACGTCAAGCGCCGTGATGCAGACGCCCCAGATGAGCGGGAGGCCGAACAGCAGGTTCAGCGCCACCGCTGAACCGATCACCTCAGCGAGATCGCATGCGCAAATCGCCAGCTCGCAGAGGAGCCAGAGGCCGAATGACACGGGCGGCGAGTAGTGGTCTCGACAGGCCTGCGCCAGATCCCGGCCCGTCGCGATTCCGAGCTTCGCGCAGAGAGCTTGCAGCAGAATCGCCATGAGATTCGAGATGAGGATGACGCTGAGGAGCGTGTAGCCGAATGCGGATCCGCCTGCCAGGTCTGTCGCCCAGTTGCCTGGATCCATGTATCCGACAGCGACGAGATACCCGGGACCCGAGAAGGCGATGAGCTTGCGCCAGAACCCCAGACCAAGCGGGATCGGAACCGTTTGATGCACCTCAGGGAGACTTGGTGCGGCCCGCTCCAGGCGCCACCGCGGAGGTGACGGATTCGCCGCCGACGGCCTTCCGGCATTTCCAAGGTCCGGGTCTTCAGGTCTCATTTTGGCGTCAGAGATTTTGACTGGTCACGCTTCGCTCCGCCCGGAAACGCAGCCAATACACGGTCGAACTAACGAGCGACAGGACAGCCGACGGTAGGGTAAACCCAAAGAACAGCAAAGTCACACAAACCGTCAGAACGGCGAAACAACACTTTCACGCCCAATGACATCGTGATGTTCTGATGAATGATGCGGAGAGTACGCCGGGAGTGCCGAATCAGCCAAGGCAACTTCGACAAGTCATCTGACATCGACGCGACATGGACACACCTGAGCATTTGCTAAGAAATCCGGCTCAGGGTCGTTCGAATCCACCCCGATTTCGTTCCGAATGGCACTCGAAATCGCACTCGCCGCGACCGACTCCAGAATCCGCTACGGAGGAATTCTCCAAGAAGCTCTCCGCTGGGGAACGCCCTAGTCCCGAGTCATTCGTCTGGACCGAAGAGACAGCAGGTGATTGCGGATGAGCGTCTGGCGATATCAGATAAGCGGCCGTATCGAAATCGCTGCTCCTATCGAGCCGACGTTCGCAATCGCCTCGGACCCGAATCGCGTTCCATTGTACGAATCAGGCATCGATCGGATCGACGTCGTCCAGCGTGTGGATCAACACACGACCATTGGCAGAAGTGTTCTCCGAATCATGGGCCGATCGGTCGGCTTCCTGTATCGATATCATTTCCGCCCGCCAAGCCACTACAGCGGTGTACAGGAAGGCCATGGCTTGCTCCGCGGGTACTTCACGATGGCTTTCCAACCGTCGTCTCGCGGCACGACGGTATCGCACACGGAAGGACTGGTCAGCTCGGTCCCATTCTTAGCATGGGCCGCAGGATTGGTGTATTTCCGGCTGCTGCCACGGTGCGAGTAAGTCCCGCACGCGGAACAGTTGAGACGTTCGAGTTGCGGCGGTCCTGACCCGGTTCATGAACAGTAGATGGCCTTGAATCGCCCGCGACCTCTCCTATTTCGTTTTCCCGAATCGGGGTTGCCTCGTGCCGTTACGCTTTGCAGCGGCGCGTGCAGCCTTCTTGATGTTACGGCGCGCGGCGGCCTTCTGTTTGGCGGTAGCCATGACTGAGCTCCTTTCGGCTCGCTAATACAGGATTTGCGCCCAGGACTTGCGGCCTACGTTTCAGAGTTTCTCTGCGCTCGATGGTTTCAGATCGGCAATAGCGGGCCCATTGAGTACCCTGCCTTCCGGATCGAATCGAGATCCGTGACAGGGACAATCCCAGGTCTTTTCGCCGTCGTTCCACTGCACCACGCAACCCAAATGGGTGCACAGGGCCGAGCGCTCGATCACCTTCCCATGAACGTCGCGGTACACCGCGACCTTGGAGAGTCCGCGCCGGATGATTGCCCCTGATCCGCGCTTGATTTGCTCAACCGACTCGACGTCGCCACCGGTAACGAGATCGCCGTACTGCCCGGCAACGTTCAGATTCTCCCTGGCGAACTCTTTCGCCGCGCGGAGCGTGATTCGCGAGGGATCGTAGAGCGTTGCCCACGGATTATCGCGGCCGGCAATCATGTCACTGATGAGAAGCCCGGCGATGGTGCCATGGGTGATCCCATTCCCCGAATCACCTGTCGCGATGTACACGTTGTCAGCATCACCAGGGTTCCTGCCGATGAACGCCATCAAGTCGATCGGCTCCATGATCTGTCCGGACCATTTGTAGAGGGGCTTACCTTTGACGGGAAAACGCTTGCGCGTCCAGTCGAGCAACCGATCGAATCGGGCCTCGGCGTCCGTGTCTTCTTCCTGGCCCGTTTTGTGATCTTCGCCGCCAACGATGAGAACCTCTTGGTCGTCTGGTCCTTTCGCGATCCGAACGTAGTGATAGGGATCCGGGGTGTCCCACAGCAAGATGTGCGGCATCGCACCTTTTTCGAGCGCCAATCCCACGACGAACGTGCGGTACGCCGCCTGCTTCGTGTGCATGGTCACGATGTCATTCACCGGTGTGTTCGTTGCGACGACGATATGACGGGCGCTGACAATGTGGCCACCAGTAGTGTGCACCTGCGCGTTCGGTCCGCCACGAATCTGAGACGCGTGGGTGTCAGTACAGATTCGGCCTCCGCGAGCTTCGATTCCCCGAGCGAGGCCTATTAAGTACTGAAGAGGATGGAACTGCGCCTGACGCGGAAAATGCAGACACGGACCGCTGTCGAATGAGTCGACGGGTGCACGCGAGATCTTGGTGACCTCCCGCAAACCGGCCTGATGCGCCGCCTCGAGCTCCTCGTCGAGGAGTGATGCCGGATCCTGCGACCCAAGAAAGAGATAGCCGTCGACACGTTCGAAATCACAATCGATCTTCTCCTCGTTGACGACTTCCTCGACATAATCGATCGCCGCCGTATGACTGTCCGCGGCTAGACGCGCGCCTTCCTCGCCATGAAGACGTCTGATCTCCTTATAGAAATCGTCAAGTGCATTGACCAGATGTGCCGTTGTCCGTCCTGTTTCGCCGCTGGCGATTTCGCCGTCATCCAACACGATCACGGAGCGTCCGTCCCGCGCCAACCGATAGGCGGTGGTGAGGCCGGCGATGCCGGCACCGATGATGCAAACGTCGACATCGGTATTAGCCTCGAGGGGCCGGCGCGAGTCGGGCGCAGCCGTGTCGAGCCAGATCGACTGACGACTTCCAGATGTCTCATCCATGGACCTGGCCTCAAATGATCCTGATCGTTGTCCCTGCATCGCCCGCGGCGTCATTCGCGCCGTCTGAAACTCTCGCGTCGACGTCCGACGTAGTGGAGCTGTCGCATGAAACCTCCTTACACGCGATAAAGGCCGGCGGGCACCAGCCCGCCGACCCATTGGTCTTATTTGATCCTTGCTTCCAGCCGCATCCATGGATGAATGCAGCACTGGTACTTCTCCAACCCGGCCTCGCTGATGTCCTCGCGATAGGTTCCGCCTGGCGCGATGAAGTCATCAGGATCGAGGTTTCGGCATTCAGGCGCCACAGTGCCCAGATGCATGATGGCGTTCAGTGACGGCACGATGCCGCCGCCGAAGTCCTCAACCTCTGTGAACGTGTGAGTCTCGCCACCGCGGTTCCGCACGACGAACTCATCGCCGACGTTCGCGGTTGCATTCGGCGGCGCAAAGAACCAGCTCGGCACCCTGCCCAGCCGCGTCAGTTGATCAATAAAGTTGGCAAAGGTCACACCGCCATTGCCCACGCAGGTGCCAGGACCGATCGCCGCGTTGAAGGTGTCAGGGTCGCACGCGTCATTCGCGATCACCATGCGATCGTGCGCTTGCCCGCTTTGTGGCTGCGCGGCCAGTCCAAGTGCCGCCGTCTGTGTGGGGGCCGAAGGCGAATCCATTTTGTCGCAGGCGAGGGCAAGGCCGACGGCCATCACCGCGACGAAGAGACGAGTCGACATGTGACCTCCTAACCCTTGGAGAACTTGTCAGGGAACTGTTTGACGATGCCGTCGGATAGGGCGTCGGACATCATGAGAATGTGGTTGTAGACCGCATCGAACGCCCGCACGTCCGCGTCCCAGTTCTTCCCCAGCCGAGCGACTACCTCATCAGTCGTCGTCGACAGGTGCTTCTTCATCATGTCGACCAGCGTGGCGCGTGGCCAATTCGGGTTGGCCTTGCTGAGGAAATCTGCAATGTCGACGGCATTCTGCTGCCACTTGCCATCGGCTTGCTCCTGCGCGGACTTGTTGCCGGCCTTCGCCGCCTTAATGAGGTCGACGGCGATGGAGATGTGGTCCTTGAGGAGCGCGGTGAGTTTGTCGCCAGCGGCTTTCCCGTAGTAGCCGGCCACCGCACCGCCAATGTCTTCTTGGTTTTTCATAAGACGGCCGGCGGCCGCCTGCTGATCGGCCGCGTCCGCGGCTGCGGCGATGATGTAGTCACGCGTCCAGACCACATGATCCGTCCAGAGCTTCCGCATGTCCTGCTTCAGAGTGCTGGGTGAAACCATTTGTACGGTCTCGATCGACGCCGGCACAGCGGACCAGGCCACGCTGCCTATCAGTCCGCCGATGACGGTCACGAGCATGAATAGCTTCTTCAAGGGAACCTCCTCGACGCATGTCCGTGCCTGAGGATGCCCAGATAGTCAAGCGTCGACTTGGTTATTTGCAAAATAGGGACCTTTGCCCGTGGCCGACAATTTGCAAGTTTTCTGCGTAGACCTCAGCACTGTGGCAGGAATCTACCAAGTGCGAGTAGAGACGGTTCATGAAGTCGCTTCTCCACGCTAGCCGAGCCCGTCTCACGACGCTGCTTCGCGGGGGCGACCTTACGGCTGATGACCTGGCTTTGAAGTTGGGCGTCACGACCAATGCGGTTCGCGAGCAACTGGCGGGGATGGAGCGCGACGGCCTTGTCCAGCGGGCCGGTCAGCGGGCCGGGACGACGCGTCCGTCACAGTTGTATGAGCTGACTCCGCAGGTCGAGCAGTTTCTATCGCAAGCCTACGTACCGCTCGTCACACATCTCGTGCGCGTTCTCGTTGACGGCTCACCAGCCGAGCAGGTGGACCGGCTGATGCGCGAAGCGGGACGTCGGCTGGCGCATGAGGTGGCGCCGGCAAAACAGCCTCGAGCCCTCCGAGCTCGCGTCGCACTCACCAGTGCTCTTCTCAATCAGCATCTCGGCGCCGTGACACGTGTCCAGACGAATGGGAGCTACGTCATCCGCGGCGTGTCCTGTCCTCTCGCAGCATTGACTGGCAAACATCCATCCGTCTGTGTTGCGGTTGAAAGTTTTGTGACTGAACTCGTCGGCGCGCCAACACACGAGTGCTGCGATCGAGGCGAACGTCCTCGCTGTTGTTTTGAAATTAAGACCCGCTAGTGATGCGACGGTCCTTTGCGGACAAACCTTACGCCGTCTTTGGAACCACTCCGCGAAGCAGCCGATGTCACCACTGACTCCTCGCGATCGTTGATAGGTAGGCTGCCGGTTGGCCGCAGCAATGAGGCCAATCGCGGACTCCAGGCAAACGGAGTCCTTCGCTGTCGCACCTGCGAGTGGCGCAGATGGAGGTGATCAAACCGTATAATCGTCACCCTCGACGCTGGTCATTTTTCTACAGCCCCTTCGATTGGAGCCTTTGCATGCAGCCGGACCAACCGCCTCCTCCGCAGCAAATGATGGCGCTCATCACTGGCTACTGGCGGACGCAAGCCGTAGGCGTTGCGTCGACGCTCGCGATCGCCGACCGCCTCGCTGATGGGCCGAAAACGGTGATCGCCCTGGCGGATGAAACGAAGGTGCAAGAGCCGGCACTCTACCGGCTGCTGAGGGGGCTAGCCAGCCTGGGCGTCTTCCAGGAGTTGCCAGCACGCACCTTCGCGCTGACACCGCTCGGCGAGACGCTCCGCTCGAACGTGCCCGGCTCGATGCGCGACATGGCGATTGCGCAGTCGGCGCCCGGTCACTGGCTGCCTTGGGGCAAGCTGGAAGACGCGGTGCGGAGCGGTATGCGCACCACTCCCGACGTGTTGGGCTGCGAACTCTTCGAGTGGTACGGAAAGCACTCCACCGAGGCCGAGGCGTTCAGCGGCGCGATGGCCAACCTGTCCGCACTGGCGGCACGGGAAACGGGCATGGCGCTCTCGCTTCCAGCCGGCGCGACAGTTGTGGACGTGGGCGGCGCGCACGGCACGTTGCTCGCGGGCGTGCTCGACGCCAACCCAAACACCCGCGGCGTACTGATCGACCTCCCGCACGTCGTCGAGACCGCACCGAAGGCACTCGCGGCGCTGGGGATCGCCGATCGTGTCGAGGCGGTGGCTGGAGACTTCTTTACCTCGGTGCCAACAGGCGACGTTTATCTGCTCAAGCAGATTCTGCACGACTGGAATGACGCGCAGTGCATCACGTTGCTGAAGAATTGCGTGCGGTCAATGAGGTCCGGCGGCAAGGTGGTAGTGGTCGAGATGGTGGTGCCAGAGGACGGCAGCCCGAGCATGGCGCAGATGATGGACCTCAACATGATGGTGCTGCTGCCTGGCCGCGAACGCACTGAGCGCGAGTTTACCGACCTGTTCAAGGCTGCGGGCCTGACTTCGGCAAAGGTGACGCCGACCCGCTCGCCCTTCTCGCTGGTTGAGGCGACGATAGCCTGAGGACGTCGGCGCTGAGGCTGTAAGCATTAGGGGTGGAAGGCGAGTTCCATCCCTCAGAGATTTCTGAGCGAAACCAATGACTCGGGAAGAAACTGGCAGAGAGAAACGCGCTCTCGACCGTTCTTGTTGAAATGCTCAGGAAATCGGCATTCTTGAAATTGGCGGAGAGAGTGGGAGTCGTGCCCGAAGCGGTGGGAGCCGCTGAGTGCCTGAATTCAGTCGCGACGCCAACCGTAGCTCAGCTTCGCTGAGCGAAGGTTGGCGGAGAGAGTGGGATTCGAACCCACGGTAGAGTTTCCCCTACACACGCTTTCCAAGCGTGCTCCTTCAACCACTCGGACATCTCTCCGTTACTTACTCTG
>Ga0111538_10009715_pt1 | contig 12820 bp, 9 predicted proteins | sample SoiMethybrSBSTD1_FD_79669 | JGI IMG/M metagenome (GOLD analysis project Ga0111538, IMG submission 79669) | Bulk soil microbial communities from a Populus tree surrounding site in Tennessee, USA - Soil MetaG P. TD hybrid SBSTD1 (version 2)... | ecosystem: Environmental > Terrestrial > Soil > Tree...
CCGTGAGCACATTGGCCTGGGTGTTATTAAACCATACTTTGGTTGCGCCCAGTAAATTGCTTCCCTCGAAAAGAATAAGCTGATTGACTATGTTTTGTGTAGCGACTACTTCATCGACGATAACGGGCGGTGTACCTGTAAATGTTTTTGCGTTGGATGTACCACCGAGATTCACAACCGTAACGTTCATCGCGCCGGTAGTTGAGGGCGGTGAATCAACGACTATCGTTGTGCTGCTGTTTGAAGTAGGAGTCATCTCAATGGCATTGAATCTTACTTTGGCATTTTCGAGATTTGTTCCCGTGATTGTTATCGGTGTTCCTGCAGATGCCTGTGTCGGATTGATCGTGGAGATAACTGGCGTTATGTAAAACGTTCCGGTGCTGGTGTGGGACCCTGCTGCATTCGTCACTTTAATTTTTCCTGAAGTAGCATTAGCAGGGACCTTTGCTGTGATTTGCGTTTCCGAATCGACAGTAAAGTTTGCAACACCTACTTCGATGTTATTAATAGTCACTGACGTGATGCTGGCAAAGTTAGAGCCGGTGATTACAACGGTACTGCCAGGCAAACCATTTGGCGGATTGAAACTGTTTACCTGTGGGGGAACCTCAACAGTGAAGTTAGTTGTAGTTTGACCGGTACCTGCCGGGGTGGTAACTGAAATTTTGCCTGTAAGCGCTCCGCTCGGAACCTTGGCGGTGATCTTGATATCGGAGTCCACCGTGTAGTTGGCTGCTGCAACCGCTGTATTGTTGAACTTCACTGCTGTTACGCTGACGAAATTCTTTCCATTGATAACTACCGATGTTCCTACAGGTCCTTTTTGTGGCGAAAAATTATTTAGAACCTCGGGGGCTCCGATCACTTCGAAGTTTGATGGGCTTTCTCCTGTTCCTGCAGGTGTTGTAACCGTGATCTTTCCGGTCGTGGCGGTAGCCGGCACCTTAGCAGTTATTTTTGCTCCATTCACCACTGTCACATCTGTAGCTGTCCCGTTGCCAAACTTCACAACTGCTCCTGTTTCGAAACCACTTCCATCTATTGTGACCGTAGCACCAGCAACACCCGACTTCGGATTAAAATCCGTGATAGTTGGCGCATCTTTTACCGTAAAGTCTTTAACACTTAACGCTTCACCGCCAGGCGCGATAACTTTAATCTTCCCTGTTGTTGCTGATGTGGGAACTGTTGCTTCGATTAACGTTGCATTTTTATAAACAAACGTAGCCTCTCCTGCTCCAAAAAATACTTTTGTTACTTCCTCGAAGTTCGATCCTGAGATCTGTACCACACGTCCCGGCGGGCCAACTTCCGGTGTAAAGGAACTTATTGCCGGCTTTGGAACAACAGTAAAGGTTTCTGGTAAGGATGTGCCTCCCGCTGTTGTCACAGTAACATCAAATGCACCCACACCCAGTTCGGAAGGAACATTCACTTTCAATTCGCCATCTGTGTTTAAAGTAAAACTCGTTACTTGACTCGAACCGAATGCGATATTCAACGCGTTCGCGAGATACTTTCCTTTAACGGAAACTTCCATACCTATCGAACCCTTATCAGGCGTGAGACTTGTTATCTCGGGTACACTTGGTAACACTTCAAAATCCAGTGTCTCCGACGATTTTCCCGCCGCTGAAACGCTAACTTTCAGATCTCCGGGATTAACGCCTTCGGGAACTGCCGTAACAACCTGTGTCGCAGTTTTTGAAGCCGGCGTGGTAGTAACCGTTCCAAAATTTATTTTATCTATCGCAGAAAGATTCTGCCCCGTGATTGTCACTTTGTCTCCTATTGCACCGGAGGTTGGATTTAACGCGGTAATTTCCGGTTTTGGATCTTCAGGTTCATCGCATGTAACAAGACCAACTGCCATAGCGATCAGAATGATGACGCTCGCTATGTATGACAAGGTTTTCATAGGGAATTGCGTTAGTCCTGGCTTAATGTATGCAGGATGCGGTTCGTTCTGCGATCAAGTTCCTGCAGTTGTTTTTCAAGTCGTAAAACTTCTTCGCTGATATCCTTTTCCAGTTCACGCTTCTTCTCGCTCGCTTTTTTTACTTTGCCCCCCGCGATATCGTTGATAGTATTAATTTTTTGGTTTAGTGTCAGGATGCTGACATTGTGAACATCTCCTAGTATATAGTCCATCAAAGATTTGAACTCGAATGACTCCACATCACTCTTCCAGAAAGTGGCTACATACTTCTCATAGGTAAGCCTGTCCTTATTAAGCTTTTCGAATGCGCGGTTATATTGCTCGATTGCTTCCGTCAATCGCGCATGGGCCTGCCTGCTTTCTGTTGCCTGCAAGCCCAGCATTTGAAATGCGTCCTTGAAATCCTTTGCTTCGTTGAGGTAATCGTTGACAGTAGCTGAGATCAAGGGGAAGGCTTCATCCTTACTCGTGACATTCATGTTACGGTCGCTTGTGCCAAGCATCGTCACTGCATCAGCTCCGACTGGTTTGACCAAAGCCCGGACTTCAAATGTATACTCGCCATTAAACTCTTTTTCGTCCTTAAGGACGTCCCAGATAATAACACGATCCCTTCCGCCAGAAACTGTTGATCCCACGCCATTGCCGCTGACATTCTTTAAAGTTTGAGTGTAATTGTCCTTTGACAAATAAAGAGCGACCTCAAACTGGTGATCCTGCTTGGGGTCATCAATATCATATCGAATAATGATCTTGTCGCCGACTGTCTCGGTCGTTACATTGGAAATGCTTTGGGCAAGCGCACCCTCAAAGGCAAGCAGCAATGGAAGCCAGCTAATAAGGCAATTTTGCATAGATCCAACTGGAGGCGGATATTAAAGTTAATCGAATTGAAGGTCCAAAAAAATGATTTAAGTAAATTTCGTATCCAGAAAATTGGAATAACAAGTGGCTATGAGACTTTTTCCCATGATTTGCCTGTCCCTGATCAGCGCTGCTTCCTGTTATAGCCAGCAGGTTATTAAAGCATACAGCAAACCAACTAAATTCAATATCGTGCCCTCCAAGGACACGGTCACCACATCGCTTACTCTAACTACCAATTTTGAGTTTTATAAGAATGAGAAAAAAATCGCATTGATCATCGGTAACAGCGATTACAAGAACGGCCCCCTTAAGAATGCAGTAAACGACGCCTACGATATGGCCGCGACATTGGGCGTCAAAGGATTTCGCGTGATCTTGAAACTGAATGCCACTCGCGCGGAAATGCGCGAAGCGATCCGTGAGTTTAACAGAGAAATGAATTCAGGTGGCGTGGGGTTGTTCTATTACTCGGGTCACGGACTTCAGGTAGATGGCGTCAACTACCTCGTTCCGGTCGATGCAGATATCGAGATCAAAGCTGAGGTTCCAGAAGAATGTGTAAGCGCGAATTCTGTGGTCAAAGTGATGGAAGATTCAAAAAACAGGATCAACGTGATCATATTAGATGCCTGTAGAAACAATCCTTACAGAAGTTTTACGCGATCGGACGAGAAAGGGATTACCAGGATGGATCCTCCTGCCGGCGCAAAGCAGGGATCAATCATTGCATTTGCCACTGCGCCAGGTTCCGTTGCCTCTGATGGCGAAACGAGAAACGGACTTTATACGTCGAAACTTCTCAAATACATAAATATCCCGGGCCTCACGTTGGAAGAAGTATTCAAGCGTGCTCGAATTGACGTGTTGCAGGAATCAGGCGGAAGACAAACACCGTGGGAGAACAATTCACTGACTGGAGATTTCTTCTTCACATTGAAATAAAGGCACTAAAGAATACTTCTTACCTGCACAGCAATCATCCATGGCTTGCCTGGTAATCGTTTCCAAATTCTCATATAATAACCATCTTTGATGATATCTCCATCTTTGAACTGGTGAGTACCATAGACATGAGCGAGATCTCCGGAAACAGCAACCACTGCTTTTTTTGGACTCCAAATATGACTTCCCTTTTGTTTGTTGATCCGTCGCTCAAGTGAATCAATTCCGATAACCTGAAACTGCGACTGATAAATGAACCTGATGTCGTTTCGAGCAAACTTTTTGTAAGCCTCCATGTCTCCTGATGATTGGCAAAGCTGAGAGAAAGTTTGTTCCAGCTTCATAATATCAGAGCTCTCTTTCTCTTTGTCAACTTTCACGTATTGTACTTTTGCATCGGACGCCACAGGTTCAAATGCCGGTTCTTCAACAAAATTGAAAGAAGGGGGTAAAAGGTTTGATCCAAAATCCATGATGTATTTGAATGTGCCGTCCTCTTGTTTCAACCAAACGGTGACGAACTGTCCGCGGCCAACAGGCGTTACACTTCGATTTTCAAATGGACCCGTGGCATATCCTAAATCACCGCCTAACGAAACATCCACGAAGGATGGAACCCATTGGACCCACAGTGTAGTATCCTTAACATTGTTCTTTTTCATCCATTCAGCAATGTTACTAATGTTGTTCTTCCTCGCATACTCTTTAATACTGTTTTGGCGCGACCATTCCCTTGCATTTATCTCTCTTGGCCGAAAGACGATAGCATCGACCGCTGCATAACTGGAATTGGCGGCTATGAAACCGATCTTTTTCGCAGCATCTGAGAATGCCACCTCCAATTCATACAAAGCTTTTCGGCCACCATGATTGATAATTTCATCTTGAGCAAACAGATGGGCACCGGAACTGAACAGAAAAATGAAATAGGCGATCTTCATCGTAGCCTTATTTTTTAGGTGTAGCGAGCAGGAAAAGTAAGTGCTGATTACCCTTGATGCCCAACGAACATTTATTTAACGCACCGGTAAGACAATTTGTTGAAGCTTGCTTACGATCTTCCCATGAAATCTCCCATTTCCGAAGCCTTCATCATCTCACCATCGCTCAATTGACGGACGCCCATTGTTCATTATCGTACAAACGTTAACAGCTTCTCTCGTCGTTAACAACTTCCATCCTTTTACCCTGCTCACCTTCACTCTATCCTTCGTGACAATTTTTTACAATTGCTTAAAACTCATTACAATTTTTTACAATCACTAACCCAACTCACGTGATATGAACAGAAACGGTTAAATAGTGTAGTACCACCGTTGTATATCAATCGTTACAAAATATCGTGACAATTTTTTACAAACTAGTTATGATTGATTTTTTACTGCACGATTTTGATCAAGTGTTCACTGATTCCGGACAGTTACAATTTCGTACACCACGCTGCACCTATACGATTTCACACTTTCATAGTTAAAAAAATTTTGGAAGAATTTTTGTTAACGCACCAGCATCCTTCCTAAGCCAAAGAAAGTCTTTGATTAAAAACACAAAACTTTTTTTGTAACTATTTCATCAAGCTAAAGTAATTCTATACACTAATTCTAAACTTAATCATGTTATGATGAACAAATTGAAATTTATTTTGGGTTTGGCAGCGATGTTCACCATCTCAATAGCCAGTGCCCAGGTGAAAACTGCTGACGGGGAAGTTATTGCGGGCTCCCCCTATACGGATGATAAGTATAAGGACGGTGTCATTTATTATGGCACGGACAAGAACCAACCTGCTCCGATACGTTATAACGCTTATCAGGATCTTATCGAATATCAGCAAAACGGCAAGGCCCTCGTACTTGACGCGAACCCTGGTATAAAAAAAGTTATTGTAGGCAGCGAAGTATTTGTGCCTCTTAGTCCAAAGGCCAATTCTAAGAAGCTCGGCTACTTTGCAGTGCTCGACAGTGGAAAAGTAACACTGTACTCGAAGAAGCAAATCGTTTTTCAGCCGTTTAAAAGAGGAGGCAAACTGGATGGCAGTGACCAACCCGCTGAATTCCAAAAGAAACCTGACATCTACTACTACCAGCTTGGAGATGGCGAGTTGGTTGAAATTGACAATATTAAATCGCTTATCGCCGGCTTACCAGACAAACAGGATGAGCTGAGTCAATACGCGAAGAAGGAAAAGATCTCGGCGAAGAAAGAAAAGGATCTGGTGCAGTTTGTGAAGTATTACAATTCTCTTTAAAGGTCTAAAGGTCTAGGGGTATAGAGGTCTAAAGGTCCCGGTGTTCACCAAATCACCAAGTCTCTATATCACCAAATGGAACGTTTGGGTGCGCAACTTAGAGAGCGCACGTGTTGATAGAATAGATGATTGACAGAGCACAGGTCTTCCGGCGTTGGGCTAATGCTGGCAAGACTTGTGCTTACCTAGTTCAAGCAGTGAGCAATGAGCAGTGAGCAGTGAGCAATGGGTAGATCTTCCAGGTTAGCATTTCATAAGTAGAACAATACTTTCTCTTAAAGCAGTTCTTATGCGGCCTTTGCGGAAGGGTATAAAGGTATAGAGGTATAGGGCTTTGGTTATTGCTGTTGTTTTGCCTGGGCAAATTTGATAAATCCATTCAACGTAATCTTTGCATCTTCGAGTAAGTCGTTTCCTTTTTCAGCGAGCGTGTCGTCGATATATTTTAAGTCTAGGCACGCAACCAAGTGATCTTTTAACTCATAGAGGGACCCTCGTGCGATTCGATAGTGCTGAATGCCTTCTTGAAAGTGGAATCGTCCATAGCCTTCAGAAATGTTTGCTGTCGCGCTCACACTCGCTCTCATTATCTGAGCAGCGAGATTAAATCTCTCCACCTGAGGTAGCTTTGGAACGATTTCGTTGTAGAAGAACATTCTTACCAATCGTGCCTTTCTCCATGCATCAAGAGTAATGAAGTCTTTGGACGATTTATAATTCGCGAACGTTTTTTCCACCGGACAGTTAGAATGATTGTCTAACAATGTATGCAAGTTCAGTGGCTTAGTATAAATGGGTGAAAACTATTTTCCTTACTTTATTTTAAGACCTCAGCATCCTATATTCACACTTCTATACCCCTTTATACCTTTATACTTATACCTTTATACTTATACCTTTATACCTCTATACCTCTATACCTCTATACCTCTATACCTTCTAAATCAATTGAGAGTACTTTTTTCCCAGTGAAGTAACGACATCGATCGAAAGAGGCTTCGATAGGTATGAATCTACCATATCTGAATTTTTTGCATTCTCGCGATCGCGGGGATCAAGTGAGCTGGAGAGAACACAGATCAAACATTTCTCCTTGAACTGTACAAAGTCTTTTTTGAAACGCTCGATAAATTCCCATCCACAAATGCCTGGCATGTTAATATCAACAAAGATGATTCCCGGCCACTTGTTCTCAGTCAGAAATTCCGATAATGCCTCGAGCCCCTTCTCGCCCGATTGAACGGCGACTATGTTGTCAGCTAATCCCGACTTGCGAAGGATGATGGTGTTTAGCATATTGACTGCATCATCATCATCGATCAAAAGCACTAGATCCGGTTTCTTTAACAACTCTGTCATATGCTGACCGGTATCGTAAAATAGAATATACTTCCACCCGGACTATTCTGCTCAATCCATATCCTCCCGTTATGTAGCCCAGTAACGATCTTATGACACTGCGCTAAACCAAGGCCATAACCGTCGTAAACGCCCTTGGGATGAAGCCTCTGATAAAGCTTAAATATCTTTTCATTAAAACTCGGATTGATACCGATACCATTATCGGCAACAGAAAATTTCCAAAAGTCGTCACTCTTCTCACAAGAGATCTTTATACGCGGAGCTTCGTTACTCCTGAACTTTAGTGCATTGGTGATCAGATTCTGAAAGAGTATCTTCAGGTCGATATCATAGCCCATAACCCACGGCAGCTCATCGGCAACAATCACAGCGTTATTTTCCCTGATCACAAGCGCGAGGTCGGCTTTTACATCGTCAACAATAACATTACAATTCACCTTCGACATCAAACTTTCTTTTCCAATCCGCGAATACGCCAATAATCCCTTTATGAGGTTCGACATCCTGACAGCACTCTGGTTTATATAACCAATGTATTGTGAAACTTCTGAATCTGCAGTTCCTTCAAGTTTCATCGTAAGTAGCGAGATGAATCCCTGAATCGTATTCAACGGCTCCTGCAGGTCATGAGAGGCGACATAAGCAAATTGTTCCATCTCAACGTTCTTTCGTTCAAGCTCATCGGCATACTTTTGAATTCCTTCAACCCTCTTCAACTCTGTATTATCAAGGTGACAGCCCACCATGACAGCAGGATTTCCCTCCTTATCTCTTTTTACAATATTGCCAGAGCAAATAACCCAGACGATGGAACCATTCTTGTGTTTATACCTTACTTCAATTTCAAAGGGCACCTTTCCGTTCGAATCGAGGTGTTTCCCAAGCAGCGCATACGTATCCGGCAGATCGGACGGATGCATGAGCTTATTGATCGTGTCTACGGAATTCTCAAGCTCCTCGTCACGATAGCCGAGCATCGCTTTCAGGTGTGGGCTAATGAAGAACGTATTTTCTTTAATGTGCCAAATCCAGTACCCTGCCAGCGTGTGTTCTGTTATACTATTGAACAACGCCTCTTTTTCTTCGAGTTTTGCTTTGACATCGGCCAGCTCTTTTTTCAACAGCCCATCCCGATAATTATCGGGACTAACAACGGCGTCTTGCCTAACAGGGTTTGGCTCCTTCATCTGACAAGGTTTGACTTTAAATTTAAAAAATTATTCCGGCTCACATAGTTTGAGACGACTGACTATATCATATGACGAATAGGCACTCATAGTACCCGCACGTCACGTTGAACTCCATATACGGAAGGTAAAATCTAAGGTTGGGGGGTATCGTGTAAGCTATTAAGAGACAGTTACAATGCCAAAATCACGCGGGCTGAACAAATTAGCGCTTCCTGGCACATAACGAAAATGCCGAATTTCGAATTTCGGGCGGAAGTCGTTATCCGTTATCCGTTATCCGTTATCCGTTTCCGCTTCGCCGCCGTAGTGCTACGAAGGAGGGTTGATCGCCAGCCGGGGTTAGCGAATTGTGGGTATGTTAACTATTGTGTTACAGTCTGTCTACGCAACTTTCGTTTCGCCAGCGCTTTCAATTGTTTCTATTCTGGAACTTCCTGAAACAGTATAGTTGTGTACTCTGGGGTTACCAATATATTTTAAAATTGCTTCGTCCTGAAGATTTGCACGGCTTATGATCTTTGTGGGACCAATCAATGTCCTGGAACTATCGCGCAGGGATACGCAGATTACTTCATGGCTTTCCAACTTACTAAGGTCAAGAACACAATCACCTTTCACAAGATGAATGATCACCTTGCTGCATGCTCCGTGAAATTTTATCAATCCCTTCCCGAGTACCGTGAATGTTACGGTATGTTTTGAATAGATCATCCCGGACAATTCAAAATCGCCCCTAGCGATAAAGTCGACGTCACCGAAATTCCCAATTAATATAGCGTCATCCTCGCGTTTTCCTTCGTATTCAATTTTTCGGGGTGGTTTGATGTTCTTCATAGTGGTTTATGATTATTGGCACAATTAATCTTTCTCATGGAACCTGATCGCTGTCCCTCCTCCCGGTGCGAGTGTTAATGTAATCTTGTCGGAAGCGCTTACTTCTCTCGTGGTAATATCAACGGGCAGCGGATTAGTGTCTACATGAGCACCCCTGCCGTCCTGATATATCTCGGCCGTGTATTTTTTCCCTGGTTTTAAAAATTCAAGGCTTACTTGCATTGTGCGCGCCTCGGAATTTGTGATCGAACCCAAATACCAGTCGTTGCCGTTCCAGTCCTTGCGAACCGTCGTGACAAACTTTCCAATCTCCGCGTCTACAACTTTTGTCGTTTCCCAGTCAGTGGGGACATCTTCAATAAATTTGAATGCGGCATTTCCATCATAATTTGATGGAAGGTCAGCAGCCATGTGCAAGGGACTGTAGATTATCACGTAAAGAGCCAGCTGTTTGGCCAACGTAGTGTGTACACGAAAAGTACCCTCAGTATTAAACCGGATGTCGAAGATGCCAGGGGTGTAATCAAAAGGACCGCCAAGGCACCTCGTAAATGGAATTATCGTGGTGTGCTCCGGAGGATTGCCCGAACTCCATGCTTCGTACTCTGTTCCTCTCCCACCCTCTCGCGTCATCATGTTCGGATATGTCCTTCGGAGGCCAGTATCCTTAATCGGCTCGTGAACATCAAGCATTATTTTATATTCGGCGGCTTTCTCCATCACTTTTTGATAATGACGAACCATAAACTGACCTTGATGGTATTCGCCTGCAGGCCTATGGTTGACATAACCCGTCTTCAACCGGTGAATGTCATACTTCGCACAAAGCTTGAATGCATCTTCTAACTGTCGTTCATAATTCAACACGTTACCTCCCGTCTCATGATGTGCAATCAAACCGATGTTTTTACTTTTTGCATAATCGCTGATGACATCCAGGTCATAATCGGGATAGGGTTTAGTGAAACTGAAGTTTCCTGAAACCGTCCAATCCCCCTCCCATCCTTCATTCCATCCTTCGGCAAGCACCGCAGACAGTTTGTGACGGCTGGCAAAGTCTATCAGTTCCTTCATGTTTTCAGTTGTGGCACCGTGTTTCGGACCGCCTTCCCATGTATGGGTCTTGATGTGCATCCCCCACCACATGCCGTTATACTTTCCAGGTTTGATCCATGACACATCGCCAAGTTTGTTCGGCTCATTAAGATTTAGAATGAGATATGATGTAATAAGATCACCAGGCTTGTTTGCTACTTGCAATGTTCTCCAGGGTGTACGCATGGGAGTGGATGTCACAACCCGATCGCCATTTGCCCAGGGAACCAGATCACACTTAAGCGTATTACTGCCTTTGTTATAAAGAGTCATCGACGCATAGTCGACTAAAGCAGCCTCATGAAAGCTTAGATATAGCCCTTTGCTCTCTAGTGTAAGTGGTGTATGAACTTTTTCCGCTAATTCACTGACTTTGTTGTGCCGGAAGAGATACTCTGAATCCATTTCCTTTCCGTAAGCTGGGATCCACCAGGCATCCATGTCACTGGTAAGCGCAAACTCAGTGAGTTCATCAAGGATCACAAAGTCTTTTAAGTTGTCCTGTTGTGGTAGTATGTAGCAGAACCCAATTCCATCATTGTAAACTCTAAACTCCACGGTCATTTTTCTTTTTAGATCGGACAGCTCTTCAAATACGACTACAAGGGAATTGTACTGATTTCTTATGGTTTTCACCTCGCCCCACGGTTGAGTCCACGTTTCATCAAATGATGATGATGTAGATGAGGCTATTTTGAAGTCCTTGTCCAGGGCGGGTTGGTCCTTCAATACAAATCCAAGCCTCGAGTCGGACAACAACGGCTTGCCGAGGTGAAACAGGCTGTAAAATGGTACCCCGCTCTTGATCGATACCCTGATTTTTAAGGTTTTGTCAGGGGACGCGACCTCGGTGGACTTAATTTTTTCTTTTGATGAAACAAGGAGAGGAAGGACTGTAAAAAAAGAAATGAGAATTGTCTTCAGGACTAAGTTCATACGCTGGGATGTCGCTGGTTCGTGGTTATGCAACTGTCCCTTCCCTCCGTTCCGATAGCTATCGGGACGGAGTTATCCGGTCGGGAACATTCGATTGCAAAAACAAATCACGTCATCCCCGAAGGCAGACAAAATTATCCCACTGAAAATGTAAACACTTTGTGGTGGGTTGGCGAACTAAGGTTCTAACTTACAATGTGTTGCAAAAAACGTGTCGTAAAAAAATATAAATGAATTGTAAGGAAAACGGTTCATGAATCCGTCATCCTGAGCTCCTTTTGAATCCGTCATCCTGAGCTGTGGTTTGGAAACACGGTAACGCTTGAATGTTAGTTCTAAGTACGCAACTCGACAAAGCTACCCTGTAGCGAAGGATCTCCTTGACAAGTAAGGCATTCATCGTAAACGGATTCCCCTTCACTGAAGTAGATCCTTCGGTGTGTTCACTCGTCTAGTTGTCGATGATTAATTGAATTGTTCCACTACGTCGTTTCGCATTCTAACCACACCTCAGGATGACGGTTGCACAGGGGTACTCCCTTTTTTCCTATGCCTATAGCCTATGCCCTATACCCTATACCATCTACCCACCTAATTCGTCTGGATCTCCATTATCTTTGCCTCAAACGCTTCATTTGGCACGACAGATTTACCCTTAATTCGCGCCTTGTAGTTGTAGATAGTATTAATAGAGTAGTCCAGGATCTTGGCAATTTTCTCTGTGTCATGGATTCCCATGCGTATGAGCGCAAATATTCTGAGCTCGGTATTCAGCAGCTGACCGTCTTTTAACACCACCCTGTCTTCCTCCTTGAAATATGAATTGAAAGTGGTGACAAAGTCGGGAAAAAGTTTCAAGAAGACCTTGTCAAAACTCGTATACAGTTCCTCGCGTTCCTTCTTCAGGTTGATGTTATTGACCACATAGCGGATATCATCAAATTTTTTTGCCATCAACTTGTTGTCGATTGCCTGTTTAAAAGCAGAGATCTTGACGAGGTATTCCGAGTTGATGTTGAAGTAATAGCCAATGTATTCTTCTTTGATCTTATTGGCTTCCATAAGATGCCGGTTCACTTCGTGCAACATTTTGTTGGCTTCCTGCAAGCTCGTGTTAGCCTCCTTGATGCTTTTGTCGGCCTCCTGAAGTTTTTTGTATTGTTTGTAGACAATGTATGCAAATCCAATAATTACTGCTGTTAAAACGGTGATAAGTACTGCATAAACAAAGAGCAGTTTGCGTTGCCGATCTACTGTATCAAGCTTATTTCCCTCGATGATCGGAAAGATCGCAGCAACCTGAATTTTACGATGCCGGGCACCGTAGTAGTTTGCATCGTCCATGGCAAGCTTCACATATTCATAAGCCCTGACATGGTCTTTTCTCTTGTATAGAAGTTCGGC
>Ga0111538_10009716_pt1 | contig 12820 bp, 10 predicted proteins | sample SoiMethybrSBSTD1_FD_79669 | JGI IMG/M metagenome (GOLD analysis project Ga0111538, IMG submission 79669) | Bulk soil microbial communities from a Populus tree surrounding site in Tennessee, USA - Soil MetaG P. TD hybrid SBSTD1 (version 2)... | ecosystem: Environmental > Terrestrial > Soil >...
GGCCCACCCTCGGGATTGCGAGGGTACGCCGCGCTCGGCGGCCTTCTTACTACCCTCGGGTCCCCCCACGGCTTCCGAACCGTAAATTCGACACTTGGCGAGAAGTTTCGGGTTCGAGTAGTCTGACCCCGAAACCCAGCTCAGGAGGCGAGATGAGTACCCTCAAGATTCTGATCGTGATCGGCGCGATGGTGATGACGGTGCAGGCGCAGCGCGCTCCGTCGTCGAAACCTGTATTGAAGGCGGGCGAGACATTTAAGGAATGCCGCAATTGCCCTGAAATGGTGGTCGTGCCCGCCGGCACGTTCATGATGGGATCGCCTGCCGATGAGCCGGACCGCCGCGAGAATGAGCGTCAACGGAAAGTCTCCATCGGTCGTGCCTTCGCGATTGCGAAGACGGAGGTCACCTGGGATCAATGGGAGGCCTGTGTTCGCGACAGGTGGTGTGACGGCATCGCCGTCGAGAACTCCTTGCGCACGAATGCTGATGGTCAGCCGAATCCCAACTTCGTGGACTGGGGACGCGGAACGCGGCCCGTCATCGGAGTGAGTTGGTACGACGCACAAACTTTTGTCGGATGGTTGAATTCAAAAACCGGAGGAGACGACGCCTATCGGTTGCCTTCGGAGGCGGAGTGGGAGTATGCCGCACGCGCCGGAACAACTACGCCGTACCCCTGGGGATCGAAGCTCGATCATAACTATGGAAATTTTGGTGGACCCGGCCCCGGACTTGGAGGGAAGGCTGAAGGACGGGACACCTGGGTCGACCAGACCGCTCCGGTTGCGTCATTCCCGCCGAATGCATTCGGACTCCACGATATGCACGGAAATGTCTTCGAGTGGGTGGAGGACTGTTTCGAGGCCGACTTTGCTCACGCGCCTGTCGACGGCACGGCAAACAAGCAGGGAAATTGCGCCAACCGCGTTTTCCGCGACGGAACGTTTCTGAGCAATCCCTATATGCAGCGCTCTGCGCGCCGTGGCGCTCCCTATCCCGCCACACAGCGTGGCCGGAACTATCTTGGGTTCCGAGTAGCGAAAATGTTGGACTGATCCTGCGATTTTCGATCGAAGATGCGAGCGCCGGGCAAGGCGTCAAGCGTCGTTTGAACCTCGTACTGGCGGTTCACGACCATCACCCGAAGGGTCGCAGCGACGACCTCCGCCAGTTCCACCTGGAGGAGGGTTTCAGGTCCTGTCTTCTTACCGCAAACAACGCACAACACAAGCTCGCTTCCCGTGGAATACCGGAAGGTCTTTCGTACGAGATACGCCTTCTCGATGTTGGGATGCTGGGACAGCGACTCGCCGATCGCTCGTACTTCCTGCTCGAGCAGGTCATGGTTGGACAATTGGTCAAGCGGGCTAAGTGTTTCGCGTTCTTCGGCGCTCATTTGAGAGCGTGTGGCAATCTGACGGGCGCGGGCACGGTATTTCTCGGCGTCGACGAAGCTGCTGCGACTTTCGAAAAAGTTGATCAAGATCCAGCATGCTTCGAGCGCGAGTGCGTCGTCCGACGACAAAGCGTGCTCCAGCAGTCTGACAGCGTGATCCGGATCCACCTCAATAAGAAGACGGCCCGCCTCTAACGACGCCTCTGCCTGACCCGTGTTCGCGGCCGCCAGGTAGAGGGGCAGCGCAACAGCGCTTCCCTCGAGTTCTTCGACCAGTCGAGCGCGCTCAAACATCTGTGCACCCGATAAGCGGCCTGACGCCTCCAGCGCCTCGAGTCGAGCGCGGGCGCGGCTCTGGTCGGAGCGCCATGCGAGCCACTCCGGGGCCTGCTCGCGACACCACGCGTCATCGAGTTTCGAGGCAACGACATTCAGGAACGTTTCGTCAAAGTAGCCTGAAACCGCATCGGGATGAAACCCGCGCGCTTCTTCCCCAAGCGCCGCGAGGCGCTCTCGCACTGTTGGGTGTGTATCATCCGCGCCGCCCGAGAGCGCCATCTCCAGGCGCTCGGATGAGAGTGCCGCATGGTCGGCAGTAAATCGCGACCGCAGTTCGCTGAATGGTCGCGGTAACTCCGTCGCGTGTTTTATCCGGCCGTGGATGGCCGGCCAAAAAGTTTCGTCGATATACATCGCCGTCAGTTCCAGAGAAACAATCGCTTCTGCGGTTGTGCGGCTGCCCACGGCGGAGGCGGCGCACTTGTCGGCGATGAACTCGTGTTGCCGCGCAATCGCCGTCGACGTCGCATCGAGGCGAGGCACGTAATTGCGGAACAGCCACTCCACGAAAAGCGGACTCGTGCCGCGCGACCGCAGCGTCTGCATGAGCCTCAGCCAGGAAACTCGCGTTCGAAAGACCCATCGAGAGAAAGAACTGTGAGAGTGTGAAAAGTGCCCCAGTTCGTGCGCTATCACCGCACGCACATGCTGCTCAGGCAAAAGCGCAAGCAGGGGGTACCCCAGTACAAGGATGTTTCGAGTTCCAAGAAGACCGAGCCGCGGTACTTGAATCGCCGTAGCATTCGCTGCATCAGCGATCAGGACGCGATCCACTCGAGGCGCTCGAATTTCCCGCCGGACCTCGTCGATCATCTGATGAAGTTGGCGTGCTCCGTCCTCATCGATGGCGATGCCTTTCGGCAACGGAACGCTAAACCAGAGGGATCGGACGGCGGCAGCAGTAGAGGCGAGTACGGGAAGGGCAAAGCAGATACCGATCAGCGAAAGGATCGGGCGTCGTGCGACGAATCCCCAGACCAGCAATCCGAGTGTTCCACCGAACGTTGCGAGGATAAGGACAATGTAAAAGTAACCCTCGAGGATGAGGGCCGCCAGACGAAGTTTTCCTCTGGCCGACAGGTCGCTTCGGACTTCTGGCGCCGGAGGCGCGCTCACACGACGTCAGCCGGACGACGGGAGTCCAACCCGTTCAGGGTTCCGAGCCCCCGCACAGCTTCCTCGCGAATTTCCGGAGGCGCGTCTAATTGCAGCGCGATGCGATAGCTCTGGGCAGCCGCTCGAATCTCTCCCATGGCAGCAAGGGCGTGGCCGCGATTCACGTGAGCCATCACAAGCCGTTCGTCGAGTTCGATGGCCCGGTCGCAATCCTTAATGGAGTTCGGATAATCGCCTTTTCGAAAGTGGACGAATGCCCGATTCGAGTAGGCGTTGGGATAGTCGGGCACCAATGCAATGGCGTCGCTGAAATGTTGAATGGCTCGGTCAAGATTACCGGATCGTTCCTGCGCGACCCCAAGATTGCTGTGGACCTTTGCATGTCGTGGCGCGATCTGCAGTGCCCTTTCGAGAGCACGGATGGCTTCATCGAATTTTCCCTGACGGAGAAAGTCCACGCCGAGATTCAACTGGGGCTCCGCGTCGTCAGGATTCAACTGTGCAGCCGTTTTCCAGTCAGCGGCGGCCCGATCCGGATCGCCTGCCTTCGAGTGGGCGATTCCACGCAAGTTGTGAAGATCGGGATCATCGGGAGCGAGGGCTATTGCGCGATCGAAATAGGCGACGGCTTTGCGGGCGAAATTATCGTTGTGCAGGTAAAGCGTTCCCATGCGAGACAGCCCGTGCGATTCGTCCCAGCAGAACGCCAGCAGCGTGGCCATGGGGATCATGAAGATCGCTCCGTTGAGGAGTCCGGTAAATATCATGACTGCACCGGCATCCGAGCCACCCCACACTTCACGGTGAATCAGCGTCGATGTGAGCGTACTGGCAGGGCCAAGAAACAGGCTCGCGAGCATCCACAACTCCAGCCGACGAATGACGTTCGGGTTGAGCCCTCCGTGCACGAGTCCGATGAGCAGACCGATGGCGCCGCTGACACCGTATCCGAGCCATGTGGAGTTCACGATCCCGCCTATCGCTCCGAAGAAAGAGAGGATGAATGTCCAGAACAGCGTGGAAACCGCTAACCAACAGACCCCGGGTCCGAGGAATTTCGCAGTGAGCGGTTTTAGACCCTTCAGGAGGACGACCGCCCCGAGGACATAACCAATGAAGCCGAAAGCCGAGGCCCTGATGTCGGAACTCAATGTGAGCGAACCAAATGCGCCGCCGACGCACCCGATGAGGGCGAGCCATGCACCGACGGGAGTTTTGGATCTGTCGTAGAGGGCCTCCGGCTCCCACTGTTCGGCCATCAGCGTGATGTCGTGATCTTCGACGAAGACCGAAAGGTCTTCAAACCAATCCGTTGGATCCTTCAGTTTCACGACGCCAATAGTCGGAAAGGGGCATGGAAAAGACAAGACTGTCGGGAGTAATTTCGGGGACAGAGGCAGACGGGCAAAATGTTCACTGTTCAATTGTCGTTTGTCATTTTCGGATGCGCCTTCGGCGAGACATCAGTAAGAAATAATTGCGCGAAGCGCCGCCGCCGATGACAAAAGACAATTGAACATTGAACAGTGAACATTTTGCCCGTCTGTCTCTGTCCCCGAAATTATCCGTCCCTATTTATTCCCGATCGCAAGCAGATGATTCTCGGTGCGGATGTACCACCTGCCGTCCACCAGCGCCGGTGACGCCAGGGTACGTTCACCGATGTCGTTCACGTGGAGTAGTTCGTATTTCGCGCCGGCGCGCAAAACAAATGTTTCGCCCTCATCGTTCGTGAAGAAAACCTTTCCGCCGGTCGCGACCGGCGAGGCCGAAAATCCTTCGCGTCGTGCAACGCCCAGGCGTTCCTGCCAGGCGGTGTTGCCTGTTGTCGCTTCGAGAGCGGTGACGATACTCTGCATGTCGTTCACGATGTAGAGATGTTCTCCATAAAGAATCGGAGAGGGGACAAACGGCGAACCTCGCGGACTCGACCACACCAGATGCGTGCGCGTTACATCACCCTGGCCCCCTGGACGGATCGCAAGCGTCGGCCCCGCGCGTCCTGACGCACAGAACAGCATCCCGTAACCGACGACCGGAGTGGGAATCACTTCCTGCAGGCTGCCATTGCACCGCCACAGTTCACGGCCCGTATCCGGGTTGTAAGCCTGGACTCGGCTTTGTCCATGCACGATCAATTCATCATGGCCTGCCACACGTATCGCGATCGGCGTTCCCCAGCCGACAGTCGCATCCCTATTCGTGCGCCACAGTTGCTTTCCGGTTTTCGCGTCGAACGCGGCAACGAATCCTCCTGAACTCTGGTCCTGGTAAAGGATGATGCGGTCTTTGTAGAGTAACGGGGAACCTGCCGATCCCCAGTAATTGCTGATGCGTCCGAACTCCTGTCGCCACATCAGCTTCCCTTCAAAGTCAAAAGCCATCAGCCCGCGATTTCCGAAAGAAACGTAAATCCGTTCGCCATCCGTCACGGGCGTGGCCGACGCGTTCCCATTCTTCTGATGAACGAACTCTGCCGCACCGTCCGGCGCAAACGTTTCCCAGATGAGTTTCCCGTCGGCGCGGTTGTACGCATGCAGTGCGAGCCGCCTGCCGCCGTCAAAGGCTGTCGTCAGGAAAATCCTATCGCGCCAAACGATTGGCGAAGAGTTGCCGGAACCCGGCACCGGTGTCTTCCAAAGGATGTTTTCGGTAGCGGACCAACGATCGGGATAGCCTTCGCCAGCCACAAGACCCTGACCCGACGGGCCTCTCCAGCGCGACCAGTATTTCGCTCCCTCACCTTCGGCCGCGATCATGAGTGCCTGTGTATCCTGCGGAGCGCCCAGATCCTCGGCAGGGCTCAGAATCAGGAGGGCGCAACCCGAAAGTATTCCTGCTGTCAGCAACACGCGACGCACCAGTTTCATTTTGTTTGCTCCCTTGAAGGTGCTCAGAATTGTATCCTGATGCTCACCATGTCGAACCGGCCAATGTTTCGTCTTGTCCAGGCTGCCCTCGCAGGTGTCGCCCTCAGCGGACTTGTGTGCATCCAAAGTGCGCAGACACGTGCGAGCGGAAACTGGCCTTCGTTTCGCGGCATTGACGCCTCGGGAGTTGCAGAAAACCAGAATCTGCCGGATCGATGGAACGTGCGCACAGGCGAAAACATTCTATGGCGCACGGCGATCCCCGGTCTTGCGCACTCGAGTCCTATCGTTTGGGGCGACCAGTTGTTCATTACCAGTGCGGTGAGCAGTAATCCGAATGCGACATTCAAGCCGGGTCTTTACGGCAGCGGTGACGCATCGGAGGATCGGTCGCGTCAGCGGTGGATGGTCCAGGCAATCGATAAGCGCACAGGCAAAGTCCAGTGGGAACGCATCGCGTATGAAGGAACGCCGATCGACAAGAGACACATGAAGTCCACATATGCCAGCGCGACGGCGGCTACCGATGGCCGAATCCTTGTGGCGTCGTTCGGGTCGCAGGGCGTCTACGCTTATGACCTGAGCGGCAACCTTCAATGGAAGGTCGATCTCGGACGTATGGATGTCGGCGCCTACGATGATCCGAGCTACGAGTGGGGACCGGCCAGTTCGCCGATCATCTGGAATGATCTCGTCATCGTTCAGTGCGATAAACAGGCGGATTCGTTCGTCATTGCTCTGAATGCGAAAACAGGAACAACGGTCTGGAAGACCAGTCGCGACGAACTTCCATCGTGGGGCACGCCGACGGTTGCGCAGACTTCCGCAGGGCCTGTTCTTGTGACGAATGCGTCGAACTTCATTCGAGGTTATGACCCGCGAACGGGAAGGGAACTCTGGAAGCTTGGCGGAAGCTCGAAGATCACAGCGCCAACCCCGGTTTTTGCGGAAGGTTTGTTTGTTGTGGCAAGTGGTCGCCAGCCTGAAGGTCCGATCTTTGTTGTCCGCGACAACGCAAAAGGTGATCTCACTTTGCGGTCAGGCCGCCGCAGCAGTGACGCAGTCGTCTGGAGCCGGACTGCTCGCGGACCCTACATGCCCACGCCCCTTATTTATCGCGGTCTGCTCTACGTGCTGAACAACAACGGAGTTTTCGATTGCTACAACCTGAAGACGGGCGAGGAAGTGTATCGGGAGAGACTGCCAAACATCGGAAGCGGCTTCAGCGCTTCTCCTGTCGCTGCCGACGGCAAGATCTATATTTCCAGTGAAGACGGCGAAATCTCCGTCATCGCAGCCGGAACCAGCTTCCGTCAGATTGCTGCAAACGACATTGGCGAACTGCTTATGGCCACGCCGGCTCTTTCGGAAGGCGTGATGTATGTACGCTCCGCGAAGAGCGTCATCGCGATTGGAAGGCGGAGGTAGGGCTCTTTAAGTCCCCGTCACTACGCCGCATCATTGCGACGATTTCACACTTGATCATCCGGCCAGCTGCCAGGGACATAGCGACAGCGGACAACAGACAGCGGACAATTCACATCGAAGACCGAGTTTTCTTCAATGTGAACTGTCCGCTCTCTGTTGTCCGCTGTCGCTATTGTTCCGCTACCGTCGCGCTCCGGCGAATCGCAGGATCGGGCCGACGAGTTTGGCAGGATCTGCGTTCGGCTGCGGCGTGAACTTTTGCACTCTTCCGCCAAAGCAATCCGCAATGAAGAAGTTCCGCTCCTGATCAGTCGACAGTCCGTGCGGGCAATTGAGACGTCCGGGCTGCGGCCCGGGTGCGCCCCAGCTATATAGAAAGTTTCCGTTCAGGTCGTACTTGAGAATTCTGTTTGTCCCCGCATCTCCGGCCCAGATGAATCCATCTGTCGTGATGATGTGGTTTGTAACGAGCGTGCTGATATCCGCGGGCCATGTAGGGGATCGAAGCGGCCACATGTCGAGAAACTTTCCGTTCTCGTCGAATACCTGCATGCGTTGGTGCCCGCGATCCACGACGAACACGCGACGGTCCGCGCTGATCGCGATGCTGTGGGGTGTATTGAATTCCGAGGGTCCCGGTTGAGCCGGGTTTTTCGGAGCCGAGCCCCAATCCATGAGGAACTTGTCGTTTCGATCAAACTTGGCGACGCGGGTTCCGCCGTAGCCGTCACTGATGAAATACGTTCCATCGGGAAGCCAGGCTATATCCGTAGGCCGGTCAAATGTGTTGGGGCCGCGACCGCGGATACCGAGTTGCCCGAGTGTGAACTCGAGTTTGCCGTCGTATGTGAAGCGATAGATCACATGGAGCTGATCGTCGATGACCCAGACGTGTTTGTCGGGATCGTACGGATTCATCTTGATCGTGTGGGGACCCCGTCCGCAGGGAAGCTGACCAAAGAGCTTGTCGTGCTGCGGCCATTCGTCAACAAGGTTCCCGTCTCGATCCACAACGAAGATCACGTGTTCAAATCGTCGTTCCCATCCCCGCAGGTTTGTTGTCGGCTGACACGTGGCGGTAACGCCGTCGGTATTGCTGTTGGAAACCCCTCTGGAAGGATTCAAGGCTGCGTACGGCGTCCAGGGAGCGGTGCCGGCAGGGAGCGGCAGTTCACCGCGTTGAGCAATCCAGATTCGATCCGGAGTCTCTGCGTAAACACTTCCCATTGAACCCCACGTCCAGCCGTTGTGCGAATGCCGTGTATCCGGGAGCGGCTTCGGCCAATTTGCCGCAATCTGATAGGGGCCGAATGGCCAATCCTGAGCGCTGCGCCTGTCGGCTACGGGAGCTTGCGGCAGGGGAGATGCGATCGTGATCACGATCGACGACACAAGCAACATCAGCGTCAGCCATACAGCTTTCGAGTTGCGGACAATCATCGGTGCTGCCTCCTTCAATACTTCTGTTTCGTCAGGTAGTCCGCGATCTGCTGGCGTTGCGCAGCGGTCATTCGTGGCGCGGTCTTTTCGAGGAGCCCGACAAACACCTGGATCTCTTCGGGTGTAGCCGGGTGGCCGATGTTGCCGCCGTCCGGCATGGCCAGCGACGTCGCAAGGCGTTTGCCGGATGGGTCGAGGAAGATGTAGACCGGCACGCCTGCGTCATTCGCGCCGGCAGCATTTACCATTTCCTGTGCGCCCGGGTTCTCCAGCGCGACCTTGTCTTTGCTCTCCTGAATCGTCAGGTGGGTGATCACATAATTGTCGTGAAAGAGCTTTCCAACTTCGGAGCTGTCCAGCATCGCGTCGAGATGTTTACACCAGCTGCACCATGACGCTCCGAAGTGAATCAGAATGTTTTTCTGCTGCGCTTTCGCCACTTCAACCGCCTTGTTGAGGACTTCCTGGGCTGTTGCAGGCTTGCTTTGGGCGAGGACGGTTGCTGAGAAAAGAGTGGCGAGCGCAAACACCAGAAACGATCGACGCGCGGGTTTCATCGGATCTTCCTTTCAGCGGATTGTTGGTAAACCAGAGCCAATGCCAGTCAGGGTTTCCTTGCAACCGATATCCTATCGCTTGTCGGAACGAACAACAAAAGGTCAAGCATTGTGCCCGGGCGGTACTGGTCTAGTTTCAATAAAGCGCTTGCCCTCCTAAGTTAGGAGGGCAGCGTGATCGCAGATCACGCGAGGGGTGGTTCCTAAGCACACCTTGGAAGATTCGGCTTTGGAACCCCCTCTCGCGCGATTTTCAATCGCGCTGTCCCCCTAACTTAGGGGGACAAGCCGCGTTACTTCGAAACTAGACCACTACCGCCCGGGCTCTGTTTTTACCAACAGCATGATGATCGCGCCGACTGCAAGTACGGCGAGGCCCACCATTGCTCCGATCTGGACATAGTTCACGCTGGAGTAGAGCAGATATGCGGCGGTCAGGCAGAACAGTATTGGTGTGATCGGATAGAGTGGAACCCGAAACGGACGTTCAGCCCGTGGCTCACGCTGCCGCAGAACAAACAATGAAATGCCTACCAACAGAAAAAATAACCAGAACACCGGGGCCGTGTATTCGATCATCGTCTGCAGCTTATAGTTCGTGCTCGAGGCTGCCGCACCAAACAAAACCAGCGCGAGTGCAATTCCACCCTGAAAGAGAAGTGCAATCACAGGCGTTGAGCCGCGGGAACTCCAGCGGCCGAGGAATGAAAACATTTTCACATCACGGCCAAAAGCGTAGGACGAGCGGGCCCCCGTGATGATGCTGGCATTTGCGGATGTGAGCGCCGAGATCGCCACGAGGACGCCGATAAGCCTGGCGCCGCCATCACCGAAAGCCAATCGCATCACGTCCGCCGCGATTTGCGGGGATTGCCCGGCACCGGCGAAACCCAGTGCGCGAATGTAAACCCAGTTTATGGTGACGTACAGGATAGTCACGATCGACAGACTCAATACGAGCGCCCTGATCATGTTCCGCTTTACATCCCGAAGCTCGTTCGACAGGTAGGCAGCCTCATTCCAACCGCCGTATGTCAGCAGCACGAAGACCATCGCCAGTCCGAACGAAGGAGTTCCCTGTGAGGCAGGCGCTGCGGCTGCCGCCGTTGCCGCAGGGACGCTGAGCCCTGCGCCGATGACCAGAAGGACGCCCAACACTTCGAGTACGGTCAAGACGTTCTGTGTGCGGACGCCTTCGCGAACGCCGAGAATGTTAAGTCCCGTAAGCGCCGCGACAATGAGAACCGCATAAATCACCGATGACTGCGGCCCCAGCGAAAGCGCCTGCGAAGCGTAGTCGCCAAAGACAAAGGCGAGCACGGCGATCGAGCCTGTCTGGATCACCGTCATTCGAGCCCAACCGAACAGGAAGGACACACGTGGGCCATACGCACGCCGCAGGAAATGATAGTCACCGCCGGTGCTCGGAAACGCCGAGGCAAGCTCCGCGTAGACAAGGGCGCCGAGCAGCGACACCACTCCACCCAATGTCCAAGCCAGCAGAGCCGATCCTGCCGAACTGGTGTTGCTGGCAACGAGAAAGGGCGTCGCGAATATTCCGGCTCCGATGACAATGCCGACTGTGATCCCGACAGCATCCCCTACGGACAATAGGGGTTTAGGGGCGGCGGACTGTTGTGCCTTCGTCATGTTGTTGTGTCGCGTCAGTCTATATGCCCTTGAATCAGGATTAAACTGGAAATCCCAGCCTGAAAGACAGCGCTCGTCGGTCTTTGAACTACGCAACGACGGCCTTTACCTGAGCTTCGGGGAAGGATATCCTTCCGCACTAAATCAGAAACACAAGGGAGTTCGTTATGAATCGATTCAATCGATCGCTGTTAGGTTGTCTGTCTGCCGCCGCAATATGCGTTTCGTTAACCATGCCCTCGGTGCCGGCGTTAGCGCAGCAACAACCGGCGGCAACGTTCCAACCCACTGTTGGTCAGCCTGGTAAGGACGTGGTTTGGGTGCCAACCCCTCAAGCCACGGTCGACAACATGCTGGCCCTTGCAAAAGTGACGCCGCAGGATTATCTGATCGATCTCGGCTCTGGCGACGGGCGCACGGTTATCACCGCTGCCAAGCGCGGTATCAAAGCTCATGGCATCGAGTACAACCCGGATATGGTGAGCCTCTCCAAGAAGAATGCGACAGCCGAAGGCGTTGGAGATCGAGCGACATTTGTTCAGGCCGACCTGTTCCAATCCGACTTCTCGCAGGCGACAGTTCTGACGATGTTCCTGCTCCAGGACATCAATGTCCGTCTACGGCCGACGATCCTGAACATGAAGCCCGGCACGCGAGTCGTGTCGAATACGTTCACCATGGGGGATTGGGCTGCCGACGAAACCGTGACCACGCCGAACTGCACGAGCTGGTGCACGGCTTTGCTTTGGATTGTTCCCGCCAAGGTCGAAGGAACGTGGAAGACCCCGCAGGGTGAACTCAAGCTGACGCAGACCTACCAGAATCTTTCCGGAACTCTTGGCACCAACGCTATCAGCAACGGCAAGATGTCGGGAGATAGAATCACATTCCAGGTCGGCAACACGAAGTATGAAGGCCGCGTTGCCGGCAACTCGATCCAGGGAAGCGGCGGCTTCACCGCCACGCGGTAGCTGGGAGCAAACAGCCACGGATTACGCGCGTCATTCGCGTAATCCGTGGCCTTTAATTATTTCGGCGCCGGTTCCACGCCGGCGAGTTTTGCGCGGTCGATCGACTCGCGCAAAAACCCGGAACTGCGGATCTCGTCGATGAATCGATTGAGCAGAGCGATTCCGGCGCTATTCTCCTTTGACACAACGATCGACTGCTGCACGGGGAGGACACTTCCCGGGAGCAGCCGCACGTTTGAATTCTGCGCTGCGATCTCCGTCAGCCGCTGTCGATTCGCGGCGAAAGCGTCGACTTCACCAGACAGAAGCAATCGAAGCGCCTCTTCCATCGTCCGATTCGAAGGCCGGATAATCTGGGCCTGCTTCAGGGTGCGTGTCAGGTGCAGGTCGACGGCGTCTCCGGCTCCAACCCCGATCCGTACTCCGGCGCGGTCTGTGTCGTCGATCGCCTGAATCTTTGAATCACCCCGAACCATATAGGTGTTGTGTCCGATGCTGTAGGGTTGCGTGAACCCGACCTGCACAGCTCTCGTGGGATCGTAAGCGAGAAAGCCAATATCGGCATCGCCGCGTGCGACGGCATCCATGACGGCAGGAACACCGTCCAGGCCACGGATCGAAACTCGAACGCCCATGCGAGACGCGAGTTCCCGGGCGATATCGGCAGCGGGTCCCGACACTTCTCCTGTTTTCGAATCGATTCTGGCCTGCACCGGGTTCGAAGCCAGAAACACGGCCCTCAGTTCTCCCTTCGGAGCGAGAGCCTGTCGCATCTCCTGCGGAGCAGGAAACAGGACGGCAACGAGCAGGGCAATGCCGACGGAGAGTCTCATTGTTACCAGTGATACCCCACCGAAATGGATTCGCGAAAGAAATTTCCCTGGTACTCCACGGACATGAGCCGAATATCAGGGCGGAGTGAGATTCGGGGGCTCAGAAATACTTTGGCGCCGAGTCCGACCTTACCCATGCGATCTGATTCTCCGCTCTGCCTTGCGACGCCGCCCCGGAGCAGGAAGTACGGCTCGACTTTCCCAATGGATCCATGGA
>Ga0111538_10009718_pt1 | contig 12818 bp, 6 predicted proteins | sample SoiMethybrSBSTD1_FD_79669 | JGI IMG/M metagenome (GOLD analysis project Ga0111538, IMG submission 79669) | Bulk soil microbial communities from a Populus tree surrounding site in Tennessee, USA - Soil MetaG P. TD hybrid SBSTD1 (version 2)... | ecosystem: Environmental > Terrestrial > Soil > Tree...
ACAGGGACCTTTTGAACGACGGAGCCGGAACGAGCATCGAGCACGAAGACGTAGCGGCGCTCGCTCGTGAAGCCATAGGGGGAGATGAGGTAGTCTCCGAGCAGCAAGAGTCCCCCGTTGGACATCGCGTCCTTCGATTTCCAGACGACCCGCCCGACGCACAAGTCGAGGGCGATGATGCGGTTGCCACCTTTGGGGAACTCGTTGGCGTATCCGTTGAACCCGACCGCGACCCAGGCGGCGGCCCCCGAACGAACCACGGCGCTGATCGTCGTGAAGGGTGGGATTTCGCCGGCGCCGAGCCGCACGCTCGAGCCGGATCCATCCGCGAGTCGAACATCGAACGTGCATTGATTTCCCGTCCAACGGCGTTTGGTCGAACCGGCGGGCGTCGCGCCAGCAAGGCGAATCTCGACGCCATCCAACACGACGCTCCGGGGCGAGTCGTCACGCGGTCCATCGGGCGCGTCGGTGCATTGGGACGTGAAAGCCGATTCGCGCGCCCCCTGTCGGTCGGGTCGAGACGGTGACGCCGATTTCCCGGGTTTCAAAAGGGGCGCGAGCGCAGGCGCCGACCAATCGGCTGGCGAGCAAACCGGCGTCTCGCCGGCGATCGTCAAAGACGTCGGGGTCGTTGAGGTGGGGCGCGCCCGTTGGTCGTCCGGTTCTTGGAGCTCGCTTTGGTCTTGTCGCGCGATCGCCGGTTCGGATGTCTGCATCGCGGGAGGCGCGGCCGCCGAGGGTTGACCCGCGACGGGCGCAGGCGCGGCGCAGTCGACAAGGAGCATCGAGAGAGCCATCGCCGCGATGGCGTCGTTCCGTCGATGGCAACCGAGGCTCGTGACGTTCATCGGAGATGTACCTTCGACCTAAGGCAGAAACGACCAAGGGACGACGGCAGGCGATCGAAAACAGTGAACGTGCGCGGTCTCGCCGTTGTCGAGCTCTTGGACGACACCGGCTTCGTAGCCGCGGAACATGCACCACGCGCTGACCTCGAGCCGGGAGCCGGCCGCTTCGAACTGTCCTGCATTGGAGACGGGGCCCAGGTACGATTTTGGAACCATGTCGATGAAGGCCGAGTTGAAACATCCGACCCACGCGCGGGTGGTCGATTCGAACAGGTGTCCCGTGGTCCAGCCCCGCTGCGCACAAAAGCGATGGGAAGCGGCCATGCAAGCGAGTGACGCGGCGGTGCGCTCGTCGGTGCAACCAGGATGCTCGCGCGCGAGGTCGTCGTAGGTGACGGCCAGGCTCTCGTGCGCAATCGGAGAGCAAGCGATGGTGGCGCTGCTCTCCGACGCGTAGGTGGGTATGCCCAGCATCGACACGGGGGGCCGATCGCTGATCAATTGCTCGACGGTTTGCAAAAGGTTGTTCGTGCTCCCGAGCGCGTCGATCGCGCCGCGCTGGGCGCAAGTGCGGTGAAGCGCCGATTGACAGGCGAGCGTTCCGAGCGCCGCTGCGTCTTTGCAATCCGGATGCTGTCGAACGAGCCCGAAGTGCCCGCCGCTCGGATTCTGCTGAATCGCCGAGGCCCGACAATCGACGCCGCGCGCCGCGAGGCAGACGCTCCGCGCGGACCGCGCGTGCGTGAACAGGCGGACTTCGTCGACGTGCCCGATGAACGATCCTCCGACCGGTCCAGGGCACGCTGCAGGATCGGGCGCCATGCTCGACCCGACGACGAGCGTGCCAGGTGCGAGCACGGTGTAACCGGGGGCGGTCGGCAAAGTGCGGCCGGTCGCGATCGCGTTGACGTATTCGGCAAATTTACCGGTCACGCCATCCCAGGTGTACGCGAGCTCGGTCCACGACCCAGGCGCAAGGGGCGGACTCTTACCGAGGCGGATCCAGGCGCCGCTCACGACGAGTCCGAGCTCGACCGTGTTGTCGCGGTGGTACTTCAAGTCGAACAAGTTCGGGTGCGAAAGCAAATAGCGGGGGCCCGCTTCGGGCGCGCAACCCTGGTTGATCAGGGCGGAAGGCTTGATCGCGAGCTCCACGCTGAAGCCGCGCACCGTGCTGCCGATCCCAGGACCGGGGGGCGCGGGAGCGAGCGGTACCGTCACCGAACCGTTGCCGTCGAGTCGAAGGGCGCGGCCCTTGCCGTGCGGTAGCCACGCCCTGCTGGGCGGAGGTTGTGCGACGTTCGCGCCGTTTTCGGAGGGCATCGTCGCCGCCATCGATGGGTCGATTTCGGCCGTGCCGTTGAGCGACCCTGTGTAGTACCGGCCCGACAAATCCGGCGTACGCCTCAAGTCGTACGCACCGGGGTTCGTCACGAGCTCGTTGAGCGGCAGGTAGAGAAGATAGAAAGGGTCGATCAAGTCGCCGAGATCGACCTCGTTATAGTCGCTGGTGTTACCACCGAAGAGCGGCAGCACGTCATGCGTCTTGGTGACGGGTAAAAACCGCGTCGCGTTGCTGGCGCCCGGCGGAAAGTTCTGGCTCGGGTGACGCTCACGTTCGAACTTCCACATCGGGCTCGAATAGAACAAATGCGGAAAGTCGTAGCGGTCGGAGTTGATCGCTCCATCGATGTGGTACGCGGTGTGCTGCGTGTCGACGCCGATGAGCGTCATCGCCTCGCGACGCGCATTGTCCGTGTGCATCACCGCCGCATAGAGCACATTGCGCCCCTCAGGATCAATCCAGGGATACGCAGCGCGAATGAGTTGCCCTGGGAGGCTCGGTGCAAACGCGTCCCCCGTCGCACCGCGAAGCGGCTTCCATGCCAAAGGATAGCGTTGAAGCTCGGGGCGGCTCTGCGCATCGCTGTACAGCGCCGACAACGGGTGCGGCAGGCTCCATCCCGTGAGCGCGCAGGGCACAGGATTGTACGAGTACATCAGGTGATCGTGATCGGGCCCGTTGTCGGGTCCTCCCTGGTAGACCATGAGCCGCCCATCCGCCGTCAGCGCGGGCTCGATGCCGTTGATGACACCGCCGAATCCCGTTTGCAGCGGGGCGGGTGTGCCCAGCGCAAACTCCGCCACTTCGGCATTCGCGGTGAAGGCCGACGAAACCCGGATGAAGGCGCTCCTCCGCCGCATGATGGATGGTCCGCCGAACATCTGCGAATCGATGATCCACGGTCCGTAGATGGCCTGCCCGCGCACCACGTCGGGATTGGTCGATCCCTCGAAGCAAAAGGACAGCGCGTTTTCCCCGGCCCCGAGCTCGAGCGTCACGCCCTGCGAAAAAGCGCCGTTGAAAAACGACGGCACCCCCGCCTGATCGTAGGTGAGCCCTTCTGGGCGAAGCACGCTGGCGCGCCACAAGCTGCGCACTTGCTTGAGATCGAGGCCCACCGTCCCGACGATGAGGCGTCCATCCCAGGTCAGCGCGTGCGAGCTCTGTGTGATGGGCGTGGGGAGGCGGTGATTCACGAGCGAAGGCCGCAGCGGCTTCCACATCAATGCGTCGGAAAGGCGACCGAACGACCCACGCGAATCCTTCGTTGGAACCTGGTCGGAGCAGGCGACGCTCGTCAAAAAGGCCAACACGCTGGGGACGAAGAAGCGAGACGTCTTCATAGAGCTCCTCCCGAGAGGCGGATCAACGCTCGTGAGCGCCGATGCTGGGCGGATCGGCGAAACATTTCCCTTCCATGTCGGAACGGAGCTCGGTCGCGCGCCGGCCTGCGCCGGCAGCAGGGCTCGAGGCTCGCAGCGTGTAGTCGCCGGATGCGGGGCTAGTGAGCTGCGGATCGGAGCCCACGATGCCGTTCGCTTCGGTCGACGGGAGATCCGTCGGCCGCGAGCTCTGCGGCGCATCGTGCGCATACCAAAGGTTGTTGGCGAATTGGAACGTCGCAGCCTGCGTATTGGGGCCAACGTTCACGTACGTCGAAAGATCGCTGCGCGAAAAGTAGATGAGGTTGTTGATGACGCGCCCATTTTGCGCGGGCAAGAACGTGTATCCCCCGCCGGTCGCCGTTTCCTGCAAAATTCGGAGAATCCAATTGGTCGGGTCCACGAGCGTATTGTTGAGAGCCAGACAATCGACGCAGCCCACGAAAGCCAGCGGCACGACGCTGCCGGTGAAGTCGTTGGCGACCACGCGAATGTTGCGCGCCTCGAAGTTGGGAGCGGTCGTCGACAGGGGAGGCCGGAAGAACTCGGTGCCGGTCGAGCCGCCCATGTTGACCGAGCGTTCGCCGGCATTCACGAAGCGGTTTCTCCGGATCTCGATGTCTTCGCTACCCCCTTTGCATTGCACGCCGTTGCCCTGAAGGTCGCTGAACGCGTTTCGGGCGATGAGGCCGCGGTGACACCCAACATGATCGATGCCGCTGCCCGATCCTCCGCCGCCGCAGCGCTGAAACTCGCTATCGAGAACCCAGTAGTCGTTGAGCCCGGAGAGCTTCAGGCAATCCTGATTTCCCCCGGCGCCGATGTCGTGAATGAACAGGTTGCGAAAGACCAGGTAGCGCGCGGCGTCGGCGTTCGCATATTGACCATCATCGTCGGCGTTGATCCCGTTGCTCGAAGCGCCGCGGACCTCGAGGTCGTGGACGATCACGTAGCGCGCGCGGACGAAATGAAATGCCTGTCCACCCCCCGCGATCACGGGCCGTGCGCTGCCCGGCACGCCGCCAATCCAGATGGGCGCCGTGCTGGTGCCGGTCAGGTTGCGCACGAAACTATCGGCGGCGTACGTGCCGGGCCGAACGCGGATCGCCGTGCCCGGCATGGCCTGCGCCACCGCTTGGCTGATCGCTGCAAAAGGATTGCTCGGAGATCCGTCACCCATTCCCGTAGCGGCGGCGTCGACGAACAGCTCGCGGCTCGGCGAAAGTCCGGATTCGAACGTGATGATCGCCCCGCAGCTCCCCGCGTCAGCCCCACCGTCGGAAGCGCTACCCGCTGAGCCCGCGTTGCCCGCGCTCCCAGCGGTCCCCGACGATCCCCCTGCGCCGCCGCCCGCATCCTTCGAGGGGCCGCCCGCGCCGCCAGTGGTCCCGCCCGCGCCGCTCGTCCCAGCGCCGCCGCCGCTGGCACCGGCGCTTCCTCCCGAGGTCCCGCCGTTGCCACCCGCACCCGCGCCGTCGCTCGAGCCGTTCGAGCAACCGATGAGGATCCCCAGCGTCACGGCTCGCGCCGATTGAGAGAGCGCGCGCATCGCTATCAAGATTCGACGGAGGCCCCTCGGAAGTCAACGCGCGGGGCACGCCCCGGGTTGCAATGCGATCTGCGCCTCTTGCGCACAAGGCCGTACAGCGCCTCGCAGACCGCGTCATGAAATCGCCGCGATCTCTCGGCTCACGACGAGTCGCACTTCATTGCCACTCGACGTCGAAGGTGACGTCGCACCACCGGCCACCGGGTTGGATGCGAATGCGCGGCTGAAAACCATGTTCCGCGATCGTCCCCTCGAAAACACCGAAGTGGTAGGAGGTCGCAAAATTGTAGACGCTGCGAAGCTCGATCGTGCCCCGATGGTCGCCGACGTCGACGACGACCTCCGCCTGGGGCAGCACCAACCGGTAGGCTTTGGGGGCGTTGCGAAACGCGTCTTCCAAACGGTTGCCGAGAGCAAAGAGCACGGCGCGTCCGGCCATGGTGGCACGCAGCGAAGGAAAAGCGGTGCGACCGAGCCGGCGAAGTCCCTCGGCGAGAGGAACTTTGGGGTCGAGGATGCGGGCCGCGTTGACCACGAGCCGCATGAAGTCGCGCAGAGGATACGTTTTGAACGCGATCCAGCGCCGCTCGCTGATGCCTTCGCACAGCCGTTCCGACGCGCCGTGCTGACGGCCGCTGACCAGCTTGACGATGTCCTGCAAGAAGACACCTGGCACCGTCGCCTGGGTCGGACAGGATCGAAGGTAGAAGTCGACATCGATGCTGGTGTCGAGCACCGCGGGGTTCCAAATCGGCTCGATTCTCGCGACGGCCACTCGAGCGGAGAATAGCGATTCAGTAGCCCGCCGACCACCCGTGGACCGCGCTCCCAGGTGAGTCACGGACGCCCGTGAGCCGGTGGCCGCGCGCTGGCCACCGGCTTCGTCGATGCCGCATCGAAGGGTCAATCCGTTCCCTCAACCGTTGGCCGCCAAGGGCCTCGGCGCGTCCGTGACGAGCGTTCCGCCCGCTTGCGACCACGCTGCCTTGCCGCCGCTGAACACCTTGACGTTGCGGTAGCCCATGCTGGTGAGCTTGCGCTGCGCGACGTGCGAGTTCTGGCAGGTCGGCCCCGAGCAATACACGACGATCTCGGCGTTCTTGTCCGGCAGAACGTCGGACGAGCGGGGCTCGATGCCGTCGAGCGGAAGGTTGATGGCGCCCGGCAAGTGACCGGCGCCGTAGTACTGCGCGGGCAACGCCTCGACGAGGACGAAGGGAGCGTGCGCGCGGATCTTGGAGGTCAATTCTTCGAAGGTGATCTCGGTGGACATGGTTGGCTCCTTTTGCCGCCCGCGATCGTCGCGAGCTGGTGAAGCCAACATGCACTTTGCAGCATCAGTAATCGAATGAATGATCGTGATATCGATCATCCATTTCGTGAATGAAGCGGCCAAGACCCGAGGGGCCGCGACGAACGGCTAGCGCGAATGCGGCGCGGGGGGCCCGGCGGAGACGACCGCCATGAGCTGCTTTTTCCCGAACCAGGTCGCCGCGCGATCGAGTAGGTCGGCTTCCCCCGCGAGGACGATGCCGTCCGCGACCGAGTCGAGCGCGCGAGTGTCGACGCTCATTCCGCCGGCCGGGCCGTCGATGACGATGAGGTCGTAGGCGCGGCGCAGCTCGTTCACCGAGTCGGCGAAGTGCACCGTCGGCAAAAGCCCTGGCGATCGCACTAGCCCCTCTGCGAGCACGTAGAGGTTCGGTGCACAGCGCACGATGGTCCAGGGACCGGGGGCCGAGCCGTTCATGCGCCGGCGCATCTGCTCGGAGAAACCGGCGGCAAGCGGCATGTCGATACGCATGAGCCGATGCACGACGGGGTGATCGAAATCCCCCTCCATCAGAAGGATGCGCGCGTGGCCCGGCTGGGCCAGCATCCACGCGAGACGCCCGGCCACCCCCGATTTGTAGGCGGCCATCTCCGGGCCGCTCGACACCCCCACCACGAAGCACTCGCGCGCGGCGAGCCGATAAAGCTGGTCGCGCAGCGACGCGAGCTCTTCTGACGTCTCGCTGTCGACCAGCGTCGGATGCGGCGCCCACCCCTTGGGGACGTCGCACACAACCGAGCTTGCGGCGGGGGGCTCGCTGCGCGACCGCGACGAATGCGGGCGCGCCAGTGCGAGCGCGGTGGAGGGCGCTTCGACGGTGGAAGCCGGTGAGGCCGCGGCTTGACGAGCCGGCGTGATCGGCAGCGACTGCACGGCGGGCGAAGACGTCGGGCGCGACGAGCCGATCGGGGTAATCGGCGGTCCGATGTGGGAAGGCGTTTTCGGTGCGGGGGGAATGGAAGCGAACCCCGGCGGAGGATCCGATTCGCGCGGCGGCATTTGATGTGCGCCAAATCCGGCGTGCGGCATCCAACCGTGCGTCGGGGCGGTCGAGGGGTTCATCGCGAGCGGCGTCCCGAGCGTCTGCGTGCGACGACCGGGAGGCGCCGACCCGCCGCTCACTCCATACTCGGGAGAAACCGAACCGAGACGCATCGTAGCGCCGGGGGAGGGCGCGGCCGAAGGCGACGGGCCGGGCGCGACCGGCGGGGGATGCACGGAGATCCCTTGCTTGCCCGACGCGGCCGTCAACTTGCTCTCGTCGATCCCCATGATGGGGCTGGCCTCGATTTTCGCGCCGTCGATGGCCGCGATCGGATACGGCTTGATGCTGTCTTCATCGGCGCGCTTGTTCTCGGCCGGCGCGTGCTTGTCCTCTCCGCGCTTGTGCTTGTCTTCGCCGCGCTTGTGCGATCCGTGCGCTGACCGCGATGACGCATGCGCGGCGTTCGACTCCGAGGTCCACGATGGGTGACGGCTCGGTCGCCGCGCGTCCGTCACGGCAGCCGACGCAGCGGTCGGCTCGACGGGGGGCGGGATCGAGCTCGTGCGCGCGGCTTCGGCGACCGCGGCATACGGTGAGCGCTCGGGCGCACGGGGCTCCGCTGTTTCTTTCGACGGCCGCGACGCGCCATGTCCGCTTTCGACCGGGAGTACGGGGAGGGCCTTTTCTGCAACGACGGACGATGCGCGGTCCGGCGGGGGTACGGCGTACGCGGGGTGCGACAGGCGCTCGAGCGGTGGCGCCGGGGGCGGCGCGGGGGGCGCAGGCGGTGGCGCGGCGGGCGCAGCGCGTTCGACGGACGGCGCTGCCGCAGCACTTGTCGGTGCAGGAGGAGCGCTTTTCGACTCGCTGGGGATCGTCGCTTCCGGCGCGATGATCACCTTGGGCAGGTTCGGCGGATCGACGGGCGGCTTGAGCGGTGCAGGGGAGCGCGATGCCGAGGTGGCCTCCTCCACGGCCTTGGCCAGGTCCGCGTCCATAGGGAAAGAGGGGAGCGCGCCTCGCTTCTCGGGGGGAGGAGGTGGTTCTGCAGTGTGAGCGGGGGCCGTGGCGGCGAGTGCGGCGGGAGGGTGCGCCGGCGTGGCAGTGGATTTCGGCGCTGCGGCGGCCACCGGTGCCGGCGCGGGCGTTTTTGCCGTGGTCGCACGCGACGCCGAAGTGGCCTCGGCAGCGGCTTTGGCGGAATCGGCCTCCATCGGGAACGACGGCAACGCATCGCTCTTGGCGGGGGCCGGAGCTTCGGGGACCTGGGACGGGGGCGTGATCGCCGGCGACGGCAAGGGTGACTTGAGTGGAGTTGGCGCGCTCGAAGCCGTCGCCTTAGCGGGCATCGGCGTTGCGGGGACTTTGGGGATCGACGGGGTCGAAGGGACGTTGGGCGGCGCCGGTAGTGGCAGGGGCGCCGCCTTGGCAGCTGCGAGCCGCGATGCCGAGGTCGTCTCGGCAGGCACGGCAGGCTCGGCTGCCTCCCCCTCGAGCGGAAAGGCCGGGAGCCCCTCGGGCAGGTATTGCGTGGGCTCCTGCCGCGCCTGGCCGAAGACGACCCTCGCAAACGCCCACACAATCCCCGCCCAGAGCCCGACCGTCGCCCCGAGCAAAGAAAGGAGACGGCGATTCGGGAGCACGGGCAGAGACGGCATGATCGCGGCCCGCACGACATGGAGCCCCGCGGCGGTCCCATCACGCCCCTGGGCGGCTTGTTGCTGCGCATCGACGACGGCCTGCACCAGTCGCTGCCACTCGGTCTGCACTGGATTCGACCCGGGAGATTCGAGCGCCGCGACCGTTCCTTCGGCGGAATTCTCGCTCGGCGTGTTGGCGCGCGCGCGCTCGGCGGCGGCTTGGCGTGCTGCGATGGCCGCTTTGACTTGAACGAGCATCTTCTGCAAAGACGCGCGGTCCATTCGCGCCAGCGCGTCGCCCGTTGCGAGCTTCTCGGTGTCTTCAGCGCCGCCGAGCTCGACCTTCTCGACGTAAGCAATGCGCTCTTCGAGCCGCGCCTTTTGCTGCTGGAGAATCGGCAGCACGGAGTCGGTCGTCGGCGCAGGGGCCGGTGTGGACGGCGGCCGCATCCCCGGCACACCGAGAAACGCCTCGCCCGACTCGCTCTTTTTGCCGGCGAGCTCGGGATGCTGCGCCACGAAGCTCGCGAGCTCGCGGGTCCGCTCTTCGACGAGACGCGCGCGCTGGCGCGCCTCTTCTTGTGGCGAGAGCGACGGCGTGGAGCGAAGCGCCGCCAAGCGTTGCGAAGCCGCGGCGATCAGCGAATCGCAGCCATGCTTGGCTTGCGCGGCGGACGGTCCGCGAAAAAGGACCGTGAACCGGCCGTCGCTCGCCGGGCGCAGGTCGATGGCGCGTCGCGCGCGGTCGATGACCGAGGTCGCGGATTTGTCGGCGGCGTGCGGAGTGACGTCGACTGCGAGCTGCTCGAGCGTGTGCGGGTCGAACACAGCCGCGCGCAGCGACTCACTCCCCTGCGAGCTCTCGGCGCCGCGCTCGCTCGTCAGCTCGACCAGCGCGTCGGACTCGTACACCTCCGGCGCCGTGTACGCGTAGTAGAGAAATCCGCCCAGCACGAGCAGGGCCACCACCGCGCCTCCACGCCAAAACTGCGCAGCGCCGTGTAAAAACCGTGTCATCCACCGTGGCTGTGGTGCCGATTCGCTTCGGGGAGGCGTGGTCATTGGGTCAGGGGAGAGGACAAAGACGCGCGCGCTGATTTTGCCTCCCTTCGCGCCCGCGATCCAGAAGTACGTTTGCCGGCTTGCGGCTTTTGGACGTGCCCCCGTCTGTGCGTGACGGGCGCCCCTCGGACCCTCCGTTCGTCGACACACACGAACCCCTCTGCTAGCGTGCTCGATCCAGTCTGCGCGGTACCCGCAAACCCATGGCTCAAGGACCTCAATTGCGCGGCGCGCCAGGCCTTTCGGGCGCGGTGCCCCGCGTACGTCGTTCGGTCAGCGCGGGGCTCAGTGCGAGTCTGGTCCTCGGCGCCTTCTCGATCGTCGGGTGTCGCTGCGTTTCCAATCGCCAACAGGAAGCGGTTGCCGCGCCCACCCCCGCCGACGGAGGATCCCCTTCCCCCTCGACCACCCTCGCCGCCGACAAGCCGGCAGCGCCCCCGAGCAACGCCGTAGTTCAGGAAATCTTCTCCGGCGGACTGAAAAACGACTGGCAGGACTACGGGTGGACCGATCGCGAGATCAAAGGGCCCGGTCCGGCACGGCTCCGGTTCGCCAATTGGGGCGGATGGATCATCGCCAACAAGAACATCCCGGGCACCTTCGGTGGAGTCGCCTTCAAGATGAAGGCGCCCAAAGAGTTCGGTGAGTTCCTTGAGCTCCGACTGGAATCCGACAACGCCGGATCGTTCGACCCCGTGGAGATCACCTCCGCGCACGTCACGCCACTCGCCGATGGTTGGGTGCGGGTGCTCGTCCCGATGCAGCAGCTCAATCCGTACGGGCAGCCCTTCGACCGGATGCGATTTCGCGGCAAAAAGCGCCTTTCGAGCGAGTGGGTCCTCCTCGATGCCATCGGTCTCACTGCGCCCCCCAAAGACGGCCCTGCGCCGCGCACGTTCCCCACGAAGGACGCCGCGCTGAGCGTGCGCTGCAAGGCACCGACCATTCCCATCAGTCCGCTTATCTACGGCGTCGCCAACGAGAAAGAAGCCGACGACATGCGCGCCGGCGCACGGCGCATGGGGGGCAACCCCACCTCGCGTTACAACTGGCAGCTCGGCGACGCGTGGAACACGGGCTCCGATTACTACTTCCGGAACGTCAAGATCGACTTCACGTACAAGTCCTTCATCGACAACGGCCTCGCACGCAAACAAGCCGTAGCGATCACCGTCCCCATCATCGGCTGGGTCGCCAAAGATCGATCGTCGTATTCGTTCCCCGTCGCGACCTACGGCTCACAAAAGGAAGTCGACCCCGATCACGCCGACATGGGCAACGGCGTGGGGGCCAGCGGCAAAGACTTGCGACCGGGTGACCCCTCGCGCACCAGCATGCCCGCTTCGCCCGATTGGGTGCGCCAGTGGGTGAAAGCGATCCGCGAAGACGACGCCAAGCGCGGCTCGCGCGGCGTCCAGTCGTACATTCTCGACAACGAGCCCGCGCTCTGGAATTCCACCCACCGCGACATTCACCCCGAGCCGCTCGGCTACGACGAGCTGCTCGATCGCACGATCCGCTACGGCACCGCGGTTCGCCAGGCCGATCCCGACGCCGTCATCGCGGGACCGGCGGAATGGGGATGGTCGGGTTACTTCTGGTCGGCCAAAGATCAGGCCGCGGGGTTCAGCGCCAAGCCCGATCGGCGCGCCCACGGCGACGTGCCGCTGCTCAATTGGTACCTCGCCAAGCTGCGCGAGCACGAGCAAAAGACCGGTGTGCGCGTCCTCGACGTCGTCGATCTGCACTTTTACCCGCAGGGCAAAGGGATCTTCGAAAACGGCGGTGGCGGCGGAACTGATCCCGACACCGCCCAGCGCCGCTTTCGCGCGACGCGCTCGCTCTGGGATCCCGACTACGTCGACGAATCGTGGATCAAGGAGAAGATTCGTCTCATCCCGCGCCTCAAGGAAATCATCGCCGAGAACTACCCAGGGCGCGGCATCTCCATCGGCGAATGGAACTTCGGCGCCGAAGGGCACATCTCGGGAGCGCTCGCGCTGGCGGAGGTGCTCGGCCGATTTGCCCAGCAAGGAGTCACGTCGGCGTACTACTGGACGGCCCCCAAGCCGAACACTCCCGCTTACTGGGCATTTCGCGCCTACCGCAACTTCGACGGGCGCGGCGGCCAGTTTCTCGATCGCTACGTGGAAAGCGCGGCGCCCGACGGATCTTCGATGTTCGTCTCCCGGGACGGGGGCCAGCACCTGGTCGCCATCCTGCTGAACTTCAACAACGAGAGCGGCCTCAAAGCGAAGGTCGACCTCTCGAGCTGCGGAACCGTCGCTTCGCGCCGCACCTTCAGCTACGCGGGCTACCCGGGCGGATTCGGCGAGCCCAAGACGGCGAGCGGCGAGGGCACCGTGATCGAAGAGTCGGTCCCGCCCTATTCGATCACGGTGTTCGACGTCACGCTGGGGCCGCCCAAGCCCTGATCCTTCCCTTCGTGCAGCGGGGAACGGCGGATGCTCACGAATCCGACTTTTCGAGCCGGAGGTCGAATCCGAAGTGCGGCGAACGCTCGTCTCTTGGCTGCGCACCGTGCTCTCCACGCCGGCCCGCGAGTTTCCGGATTGGCGCGGGCCGCAAGCGCCGTCGGGGCGTGGGCAAGCCCTGATTGACGGTTGACCAGGGGTACGGCCAAGGTAGGATAAAAGTATGACGAAAGCGA
>Ga0111538_10009719_pt1 | contig 12816 bp, 5 predicted proteins | sample SoiMethybrSBSTD1_FD_79669 | JGI IMG/M metagenome (GOLD analysis project Ga0111538, IMG submission 79669) | Bulk soil microbial communities from a Populus tree surrounding site in Tennessee, USA - Soil MetaG P. TD hybrid SBSTD1 (version 2)... | ecosystem: Environmental > Terrestrial > Soil > Tree...
GAGGCGCCGGTCGTAGTCGACCCGCGTCACCAGAGCGCGTCGGGGAGCGGCAATCCCTGAAACGAGTCGATCGGCATCGGCATCGGCGGCGTGATCTCGAGGCGCTCGGCCAGCGCGTAGAGCTGCCGCAGATGCTGCGCGGCGTGCCACGTCGTGCGCTCGAGCAGGTCGTGGCCGGACTGCGGCCCGTAGTACACCTTGATCACGCGCTCGAACTCGCGGGGCGACGCACCCTCGAACCAGCCGGTGATACGCCCGCGCACCAGCGCGCCGTAGCGCACGAGGGCCGCGCCATCGCGAATGTCGGGCGGCGCCTGGTCGAGGAGCCAGTTCTCGGGGAACTCGCCGAGGTCCATACCGTCCACGAACGCCAGCGAGAGCCGGAAGACGTGGTAGCCGAGGTTGCGCAGCGTGCGGTTGCGCTCGGGCGGCCGCCAGTCCATGTGCTTGTCGGGGACCACGCTCAGGAGCTGCTGCGTGGAATCGAGGATGATGTCGAGCCGCTTGGCCAGCTCGTTCGGCGCGAGCTTGACGGCCGCCTTGTACGGGATGCCCAGGAGCTCGGCGTACGCCGGCGGGTTCCAGCCGTGGGCGCCGCGATCGCTTACCGTCACGGCCGGCACGCGCCCGATCCCCAGTCGCTTCAGCTCATCGTAGCCCGCCGGATTCGCCTGCACGTCGACCGGGTCGAACTCGACCCCCCAAGACGAGAGGAGCTCCTTCGTCTTGGCGCAGGACGATCAGCCTGGCCGGTAGAAGAGCTTGACAGTCGCTCTGGATTGCCGCGCATCGGTCGTGCTGGCCATATGGTCCTCCTCAGCGAATCCTCGTCACGATTGTAGCCGACCGACCCGCGGCCAGTCGATCAGCCGCGTTAACGCCCCTGGAACGTGGGCGTCTGCTTCTGGGCGAACGCCCTCACGCCGCCCCGGAAGTCCTCGGTGTGACCGCTGGCGGCGATCGCCTGCGCCTCCAGCTCCATCTGGGTCTCGAGGCTTTCCCACGTCGACTGATGGAAGAGGCGCTTGGCGCCACCGAACGCCTTGGTAGGCCCCTGCGCCAGCTCGCGCGCCAAGGCTCCGACGGCGCTCGCCAGCTCGGCGTCCGGCACCACCCGGGTGACCAGGCCCCAGTCGAGCGCCTCGGGCGCGGTGAGCACGCGGTTGGTGAAGTAGAGCTCCATCGCCCGTCGCATCCCGATCAGGCGCGGCAGGAAATACGACGACGAGCCGTCGGGCGTAGCGGCGATCTTCGAGTACGCCATCGTGAAGCGCGCCGACTCGGCGGCCACGACGATGTCGCCGGAAAGCGCGAAGCTGAGCCCGCCGCCCGCGGCGACGCCGTTCACCGCCATGATCACGGGCTTGTCGCTGCGGCAGAAGCGCGACACGGCGCCGTGCAGGTAGGTCGTCAGCTCCTTGATGAAGGCACCGACGTGCTCGAGGTTGTCGACGAAGTCCTTGACGTCGCCGCCGGCGCAGAAGGCGCGGCCGGCGCCGGTGACGACGACGCAGCGCACGGCGGGATCCTCATCGACCTCGAGGGAGGCGTGGAAGAGGTCGCGACCGAGGCCGAGGTTGAGCGCGTTGTACGCGTCCGGGCGATTGAGCGTGATCGTCGCGACGCCGTCGCGGCGCTCGAGGATCAGGTGGCGAAAGTCCATGGGGTCGTCCTCCGTTCAGCGTTCAGGATCGCTGAGCACGCCGCCGGCCGGCGCGGGCGACGACGTCGAGTACTTCGCTGATCCGCAAGGGCTTCACCAGCACGAGATCGACGCCCTGCGCCCGGCGCTCCTCGGCCGACAGCTCGACGCCGAAGCCGGTGACCAGGATCACCGGCACCGTCGGCGCGATCTCCTTCACGGACTGCGCGATCTGCCAGCCGGAGACGCGCGGCATCGCCAGGTCGGTGAACACCACGTCGAAGGGCTCGGCGCGGAACCGCTCGATGGCCTCGCCGCCGTCGCTGAGCACCACGACGCGGTGACCGCCCGTCTTGAGGATGTCGCCCAGGACCGTGCCGACCTGGTCCTCGTCGTCGACCACCAGACACCGGAGCGACACGCCGAGCGGCACCGCCTCGGCGGGGGCCGGCCCCTCCACGTCGTGGGCCTCGCCGGGCGGGAATGTCAGGCGAAACAGGGTGCCCTGCCCCTCGCGGCTCTCGACCCTGATGCGGGCGCCGTGGCGCGAAAGGATCCCGTAGGTCATCGAGAGCCCGAGCCCGGTGCCCTGCGGCCCCTTGGTCGTGAAGAACGGATCGAAGATCTTTCCGCGGATGGCCTCGGGAATCCCGACGCCCGAATCGGCCACCGTCACCACGACCTCGCCGCTCTCGACCGCCGTCGTCAGGGTCAGCGTGCCGCCGCCGGGCATGGCGTCGACCGCGTTCAGAATGAGGTTCGTCATCGCCTCGCGCAACTCCGCCGGATCGCCGGCCACGCCGGGCACGCTCGTCAGCGAGGTCCGCACGTCGATCGCGACGCCCCGGCTGCGCGTCTCCTCGCGCCAGCGCGACTGGGTGATCTCGAGCGCCCCGCGAATGACCTCGTTGAGATCGACCGCGACGAACGGTTGATCGCGGCGAATCCGGGTGAACTCCTGCAGGCGGCGCACGGTCTGCGCGCCGTCGAGCGCGGCCCGCTCGATGACCTGGATCCACTTCCGGAGCTGCGGATCTTGCAGCCGCTGGAGCGTGAGCTGGGCCCGGCCCAGGATCGACGCCAGCAGATTGTTGAAGTCGTGCGCCACGCCCGAGGCCATCTCGCCGAGCGCACGGAGCTTCTCGGTTCGCACGAGCTGATCCTGAGCCGCGGCCAGCTCGCTGTACGCGCGCGTGCGCTCCTCGAAGAGGCCCGCGTTGCGCAGCGCCAGCGCCGCGAGATGGGCGATGTTCGTCAAGAGCCGCTCGTCGGCGATGACGAAGGGCCGCTCGCTGCTGCGAATCGCCAGCACGCCGATGATACTGTCCCCGGCGCGCATCGGCACGCCGAGCCAGTGGCGCACGCCGGGAAATGTCCTCACGGGCTCGACGTGCCATCGCGCGCACTCGGCGGCGTAGTCGTCGGTCCGGACCGGCTCGCCCGTCTCCAGCACGACCGACATGAGCCCCACCGAGCGGGTCGGATAGCGGACCGGCGCGCGCATGTCGACGACGCCGTCGAGGGTCCGCAGCATCACCTCGAGATCACCCCGCTCCTCGTCGCGGAGCACGATGGCCATGTTCTCGGCGTCGAGGACGCGACCGACCTGCACGCGAATGGCCTCGAGCAGGGCCGCCCGGTCGAGCTGACCGGTGACGGCCCGTGATAGCTCCAGCAGCACCGACAGCTCCTCGACCTGGCGCCGGTTCTGCTCGTAGAGGCGCGCGTTCTCGAGCGCGATCGCCGCGCGCGCGGCGAAGCTCCCGAGCACGGCCAGGTCGTCGTCGCTGAACGGGGCGGCATCGGCCCCCGCGCGGTTCATGGCGATGACGCCGAGCAGGCGGTCCTGCACGGCGAGCGGAAACGCCATCCCCCGGCGCACGCCCAGCTCGACCCACTTAGCGAGCGCGAAGCGCGAGGCCACATAATCGTTCTCGATGAGGCCGCGCCGCTCGGCGGCGCAGGCACCGACCAGGCCCTGCCCGGGGGTCAGGGACATGTTCCCGAAGCCGCCGCCCTGCGTCCACGCGTGCGGCACCAGCGTGCCGGTGGCGTCAGCGAGGTAGATGACCCCAGGGGCGCTGAACAGGCGTGTGGCGCGCTCGATCATGAGCGTGAGCAGGCGGCCGGGATCCAGCTCGGGCGCCAGCTCGCGCTCGGCCTCGGCGAGCACAGCGATCTGGTCACGGCGCGCAGTCTCGAGCGAGAAGAGGCGGGCGTTCTCGAGCGCGAGCGCCGCCTGGTCGGCGAAGGCCTGGAGCAGCCCGACCTCCGACGCCGTGAAGACTCGCCCCGCGGTGTCGCCCAGCGACAGCGCGCCGATGATCCGGTCCTTGGCCCGGAGCGGGACCGCCAGCACGGCAGCGTCGCCGGCGCGGCGCATCGCGTTGGCAACCTCGTCGGTCATCACGAACGACGAGTCGTTGAAGATGTCCGACGAGGCCACCGCCCGTCCCTCGGCGGCCGCGAGCCCCGACGCGCCGACGCCGGCGGGCAGATCGTTCTCCACGTCGGAGACCTCGCGACGGCGACCGCCGCGGGCCAGGGCAACCAGCGAGCCGTCCGGGCTGAGCAGCCGTAACACGGACGATCTGACCTGGAACAGCGCCAGCACGCTCTCGGCGATCCGCTCGCCGACCGCCCGTGGATCGAGGCTCTCGGTCAACGTGCGAGCGAGCCGGGCCAGCTCCTCGGCCTCGAGCCGGCGACGCCGCGCCTCGGTGTAAAGCCGCGCGTTCTCTAGGGCCAGGGCCGCCTGGTCGGCGAACGTCTGGGCCAGGCGGATCTCCGACTCGTCGAACACGCGGCCGACCTGATCGTTGACCGCGAGCGCGCCGGACACCTGCCCCTTGACCATGAGCGGCACCGCCAGGAGCGCGCAGCGCGGCTCCCGTTCGATTCGCGCTCGGGCCTCGGCGGTGTACGTGATGCGTGGATCGTTGAGCACATCGGCGGAGGCGACCGGGCGGCGCTCGCCGATGGCGACGCCGGCGATCCCGGTGCCGCTCGGCAGCACCGGCTCCCACTGATAGGCGGGCCCGGGTTCCCGCGAGGCGGCGAACGCGACGAGCGTGCCGGACGCCGGATCGAACCGGTAGAGGCACGACGACCGGGCGCCCAGCAGCGAGCACACGCTGTCGGCGACGCGCTGGGCGGCGGGATCGAAGTCGAGCGTCTCGGACACCAGGCGCGCCAGGTCGGCCAGGGCGCTCATGCGCTGCGCCTGGCGGGTGGCTTCCCGGTACAGCTGGGCGTTGTTGATCGCGTTCGCCGCGTGCGCGGCGAGCGAGCCGAGCAGCCGCAGCTCGTCGGCCGTGTACTCGCGCCGGGCGCGCACGCCGATGGTCAGGACCCCGAGCACCCGCTCGCCCCGCGAAAGCGGCACCATGCCGACGCTGACCACGCCCTCGGAGCGGTCCCGCTCGACGTCGCCCGCCTGCGGATCGCGCACGGTGTCGATCGCCGCGAACGGCTCGCGCGTCACGACGACCTTGCCGACGAGCCCGTCACCTACCGCCACGCGCTGGACGTCGTCCGGCAACGGCTGGCTGCCGGCGGCCGCCCGGCGCGAAACGTGACGGTTGTCATCGTCGACCAGCCAGAGCTGCGCGGTGCTCGCTCCGAACAGCTCGATCGCCGCGTCGACCACGCGGTGGAACACGTCGTCGAGCGACAGCGTGGCGCTGAGCGACTGCGCCAGCCGCGCCAGGGTCTCGAGGCGCCGGCTCTTCTCCCGGCCCTCGGCCAGGAGCGCCGCGCGCGCGACCGCCTGCCCCACCTGGAGCGCGACGGCCTGCAGCAGCGTGAGCTCGTCCGCGTCGAACTCGCGCGGCTCCCGCGAGATGAGCGCCATGACGCCCCACGTCTCGCCGTTCACGGGAATCGGCAGCCCGAGCTGCGTCCGGTAGCCCCCGGCCTGCACGCGTTCCGCGACCTCGGGCGTGAGCAGCCGCGAGGCCTGCAGATCGGTCACGACGGGCTTGCCGACGCGAATCACCTCGCCGACATGACTCTGGTCGAGCGAGCGGACGCGCAGGCGCTCGACGTCGTCGGGCAGGAGCCCGCGGTGGGCGATGAGCGTCAGGGTCTGCATGGCGCGGTCGAAGCGGAACACGCCGCCGAACGGGACGTGCGCGACGCCGCATACGACCTCGAGCGTGCGCTCGGCGGTGAGGGCCAGGTCGTCACCGCGCCCGGTCGCGACCACGATCGCGTGCAGCGCCTCGAGCTCGCGGCTGTGCCGGGTGTCACGCGGCTCGCTCGCGCGCGCGGGGCGGTCGTTGCGGTCGTCGCGCTCGTCGTCGCCGCGCCCGCGCGTCGACACCGCCGCGAACCCGACCGCCGCGGCCCCGGCGGCCACGAGCGACACGATCCACCAGAGCCAGAGCTGCTGGCCTTCCGCGCGCTGATCACGCGCGGACACGAGCGCCCAGATCCGATCGCCGGTCCCGCCGAGGGGACGCGCAAACCAGGGCTCGCCGCCGATCGTCACGAGCCCGGACCGCACGGCGTTGGCCCAATCGAGCAGGGGCGCGTCCGGAAGCGTCGAGCCGAGGGGGCGGTCGCCCGACACCATGACGAGCGCCACGCGCGCCGGTAACCCGGCGATGGTCCCGGCCAGCGACTCGAAGCGGCGCCCGACGACGACCATGCCCGCGGTCATCGGCGCGATCCCCAGCACGTAGGGCTGCTGGTCGAGGATGTCCAGGCGCGCCACCGTCGCGTCGGGCCGGGCGACCGCCGGCGTCTCGACGCCCGGCGCGGTCGGTACCTGGATCAGCGGTACGCCGCTTCCGTCCGTGATGAGCAAGAGATCGGTGAAGCGGTCCTGCGTCAGCGTCACGATCCACGGCCAGACGCCCTGCCCGAGCGTGGCCTGGTCGCTCTTCATCGTACCTTCGACGACCACCGGGTCTTGCGCCAGCAGCGAAGCGTCGACGCGTACGTCGTCGAGCACGCCGGCGACGACCTTGCCGACCGACGTGAACGTGGCGCTGGCGGCGGTGTCGTGCCGCGCCGCCAGGTGGCCGGCCAGGAGGATGCCGGCGACGAACCAGAGGGCCACCACGAGGATCAGCAGGCGGACCGCGCGGCGGACGAACGAGCGTCCGAGCGCGACCGTCACGCCCGGCGCTCGCCCACCCGGTGGAGCTTCAATAGGTTCGTCGTGCCGCGAACCCACATCGGCGATCCGGAGATGATGACGATCACGTCGCCCGGGCGGACGGAGCCATCGTTGAGCAGGGACGCCTCGACTTCCTCGACCATCTCGTCGGTGGTCTTGACCTTGCGGAGGAGGCGGGAGACGACCCCCCACGACAGCGCCAGACGGCGCTGCACCTCGACGAACGGCGTCAGCGCGATGATCGGCACGCCCGGCCGCGCCTGCGAGATGAGGCGCGCCGAGAACCCGGACTCGGTGAATGCCACGATCGCGCGCGCGCCGAGCACGAACGCCGCGGTCGCCGCGGCGTCGGAGATGGCTTCCTGGAAGCTTCCGCCGGGCCGGCGGCGGCGCTCCCGCTCGAGGCTCTGCACGGCGTCGTCGGCCCGCTCGGCGACCCGCGCCATCACCGAGACGGCCTCGGCGGGATAGCGCCCGGTGGCGGTCTCGGCCGACAGCATGATCGCGTCGGCGCCGTCGAAGATCGCGGTCGAGACGTCGGAGACCTCCGCGCGCGTCGGCCGGATGTGCGTGACCATCGACTCCAGCATCTGCGTGGCGACGATCACCGGGACCTGCGCGCCGCGCGCCTGGCGAATGATCTCTTTCTGGATGTGCGGCACGTCCTCGATCGGGACGTCGACCCCGAGGTCGCCGCGGGCGACCATGACGGCGTCGACCTTTTCCAGAATGCCCGGAAGATTGGCGAGGATCTCGTGGCGCTCGAGCTTGGCGACGATCGGCAGATCGGCGGACTGGGCGCGCAGGAACGCCCGGACCTCCTCGATGTCGTCGGCCGTGCGCACGAACGAGACGGCGACGAAGTCGACGCCGTGGCCGAGGCCGAAGCGCAGGTCGTCGCGATCCTTGTCCGTCAGGCACGACATCGGCAGCGACACGCGCGGGAGTGAGAGCCCCTTGTGATCGCTGATGCGCCCGCCGACCACCACCTGGCACCGGACTTCCTCCGGCGTGGCGGACTCGACGCGGAGCTGGATCATGCCGTCGTCCATCCAGATCTCGTCGCCGGGCCGCAGGTCTTTCAGGTACTCGGGATGCGTGATCGACGCCCGCTCTGCGGTGCCCACCACCGGAGGAGCGCAGAGCGTGAACGGCCGGCCCGCCTCGAGGTCGACGCGGCCGCCGCCGCCGGGGCCGAACGTACCGAGCCGGATCTTCGGGCCCTGGAGGTCCTGCAATATTGCAATGGGCCGGCCCCAGCGCGCCTCGCCCTCACGGATGCGCGCGATGACCTCGGCGTGCTCCTCGTGGGTGCCGTGCGAAAAGTTGAGGCGGGCGACGTCCAGCCCGGCTGCCACCAGGCGATCGAGCTCGGCAGTGCCGCTGCTCGCAGGACCGATCGTGCAAACGATCTTGGTCCGGCGCATCGGTCAGGCGTGAACCAGCAGAGGTTTCAAGAACTGACCCGTGTAGCTGCGTTCCCCGTGGCGCGCGAGCTCTTCGGGCGTGCCGGTGGCGACCACTCGCCCGCCCTCGTCGCCGCCCTCGGGCCCGAGATCGATCACCCAGTCCGCGGTCTTCACGACGTCCAGGTTGTGCTCGATGATCACGACGGTGTTGCCCTGCTCGACGAGCTTGTTCAGCACGTCCAGCAGCCGCTGGATGTCGGCGAAGTGCAGGCCGGTGGTCGGCTCGTCCAGGATGTACAGGGTCCGGCCGGTGGCCCGCCGCGAGAGCTCGGTCGCGAGCTTCACGCGCTGGGCCTCGCCGCCCGACAGGGTCGTCGCCGACTGCCCCAGGCGGATGTAGTCGAGGCCGACGTCGTCGAGCGTCGCGAGCTTCGACTTGATCACCGGCACCGCGTCGAAGAATCCGAGCGCCTCGCGCACGGTCATCTCGAGGACCGCGGCGATGCTCTGGCCCTTGTAGTGCACGTCGAGCGTCTCGCGGTTGTACCGCCGGCCCTTGCAGACGTCGCACGTCACGTAGACGTCGGGCAGGAAGTGCATCTCGATCTTCACCAGCCCGTCGCCCTGGCAGGCCTCGCACCGGCCGCCCTTGACGTTGAACGAGAAGCGGCCGGGCTGATAGCCGCGCATCCGGGCCTCCGGCGTGCGGGCGAACAGCGTCCGGATGAACGTGAACACACCCGTGTACGTGGCCGGATTGGAGCGGGGCGTCCGGCCGATCGGCGACTGGTCGATGTCGACCACCTTGTCGATCCGCTGGGCGCCCTCGACGCGGTCGTGCGCGCCGGGCCGGTCCTGCGCCCGGTGGAGCATGGACGCGAGCGCGCGATAGAGGATGTCGTTGACCAGCGTCGACTTCCCCGAGCCCGACACGCCCGTCACGCAGGTGAACGTCCCCAGGGGGATCTTCACCGGCATGCCTTTCAGGTTGTGCTCGCGGGGATTGTGGATCGTGATGAAGTGTCCGCTCCCCTTGCGACGGGTCTCCGGGACCGGAATGCTGAGCGACCGTCCGAGATAGCGCCCGGTGAGCGACGCCGGATTCGCCATGATCTCGTCGGGCGTGCCGACCGCGACGACGTGCCCGCCCAGCTCGCCGGCGCCCGGGCCGAGGTCGATCACATAATCGGCCGAGCGGATCGTCTCCTCGTCGTGCTCCACCACCAGCACCGTGTTGCCGAGGTCTCGGAGGCGCTTGAGCGTCTCGAGCAGTCTGCGGTTGTCTCGCTGGTGCAGACCGATGCTCGGCTCGTCGAGGATGTAGAGCACGCCGACCAGGCTCGAGCCGATCTGGGTAGCCAGGCGGATGCGCTGCCCCTCGCCGCCCGAGAGCGTGCCGGCGGCGCGGTCGAGCGTCAGGTAGTCGAGGCCGACGTTCATCAGGAAACCCAGGCGCTCGCGGATCTCCTTGAGGACGCGCCGGGCAATCGCGGCCTCGCGCTCGGTCAGTGTCAGGTCGTCGAAGAACCGGCCTGCGTCCTTGATGGTCTGACGCACCACATCGGCGATGGACCGCCCCGCGATCTTCACGCCGAGCGACTCGGGCCGCAGGCGCGAGCCCCGGCAGGCCGGACACGGCCGCTCGGCCATGAACTGCTGGATCTCCGCGCGCGCGTCCTCGGACGTGCTCTCGCGATACCGACGCTCGAGCGTCTTGATGACGCCCTCGAAGCCGCCGTCGCGCTCGCCGTGCAGGATCACGTCGCGGACGGGCTTCTTCAGCTCGGACCACGGAGTCTCCAGGGAGAAGCGGTGGCGCCTGGCCAGCACCTGCAGCGTCTGGCGGAAGTACGTCGTCTCGCGCCCGGCCCACGGCGCCAGCGCCCCATCCTTGAGCGAGCGCGCCGGATTCGGCACGAGCCGCTCCGGGTCGATCTCGTCGCGCGAACCGATGCCGCCGCACTCCGGGCACGCGCCGTAGGGGTTGTTGAACGAGAACATCCGGGGCGAGATCTCCGGGAAGGAGATGCCACACTCCGCGCACGCGAGACGCTCGGAGAAGGTCGTGGTGGCGTTTGTTGTAGCGGGGTCCTTGTAGCCGCCTTTTGCTGAGGGTGGCCTGCTGGAGGCGCGTGTGGCTCCGTCCCCCCCGTCCAGCGCCTCAACGGTAACTATTCCGTCGGCGAGACGCAGCGCCGTCTCCAGCGAATCGGCCAGCCGCGAGCCGAGGTTCTCGCGCACGACCAGCCGGTCGACGACAACGTCGATCGTGTGCTTGCGCTTCTTGTCGAGCTCGATCTCCTCGCCGAGCTCGCGGACCGTGCCGTTGACGCGAACGCGCGAGTACCCCTGGCGCTGGAGATCGAAGAAGAGCTTCTTGTACTCGCCCTTGCGCCCGCGAACGACCGGCGCCAGCACCAGGATGCGCGTGCCGGGCGCCTGCGCGAGCACGCGATCGACCATCTGCTGGACGGTCTGCGCCGAGATCACCCGGCCGCACTTCGGGCAATGGGGCACGCCCACGCGCGCGAACAGCACGCGGAGGTAGTCGTAGATCTCGGTGACGGTGCCCACGGTGGAGCGCGGATTCTTCGAGGTGGTCTTCTGCTCGATCGAGATCGCCGGCGAGAGGCCTTCGATCGAGTCGACCTCCGGCTTCTCCATCTGCTCCAGGAACTGGCGCGCGTAGGCCGAGAGCGACTCGACGTAGCGTCGCTGCCCTTCGGCGTAGATGGTGTCGAACGCCAGCGACGACTTGCCGGAGCCCGACAGCCCGGTGATCACGACCAGCTGATCGCGGGGAATCTCGAGGTCGACGTTCTTGAGGTTGTGCTCGCGGGCACCGCGGATGACGATCCGATCACTTGCCATGGCGGTCTATTATAAGGCTCGCCTCGACGGCGCGCGCGCGGCCTCAGACGGCGCGCGCGCTACCTCGAGTCACCCGGGCGGCGATCCACGCCAGCGGCGCGGCCGTCAGCGCCGGGTACGCGCCGGCGACGCTGGCCCACGCGGGCAGCCGGAAGAGGGCGAGACACGCGAAGGCGGCGGCGCCGACGAGAGAACCGGCCAGCCTGGCCACCGGCTCGTCGGCGGCGAGCCGCGGCGCGACGACGGCCGACGCGATCACGCCGAGTCCGGTCAGGAGAGCCCACGACGGGTCGGCCGGCCACAGGCTCGCGACGGCGGCGAGAACCACGAGGCCCGTCATGACCCGGTCGGTCAGCTCGCCGCGGGATTGGACGCCGCACGCGGCGGCCAGGACGCCGCGCAGCGCGAGCACGGTCGCCGTCAGGAGCGCGAGCAGCACGAGCGCGGTCAGCCACGCCAGCACGCGGCCCGCCGGACCGGGGACGACCGTCGCCGGAACGTGAAAGACGGCGGCGAGCGCCGGCGCGCCGATGATGAGCCCGGGCGCGGCATAGACGCCGTACACGCCGAGGCAGAAGGCCCCGAGCACCATCGCCGGCAGGAGCGCCGCCGCGCCGCGGACCGTCGTCGGGCTCGGCGGCCCGACGAGAGCGAGCGCCCCGGCGACGAGCGTGAGCGTGGCGCCGATCATCTCCACAACGGTCAGCGGCGCGTTGCGCCGGGGCGGGTCGGCCCACGCGACACCCGACGCGGCCGCGCCCGGAATGCGCTTGCCGGCCTCGAAGCGGAGCCGCGCGCCCGCGTCGAGCACCAGGCGGTCGCCGGCCCGGAGCGTCAACGACTCACCTTCGCGCAGCTGCCACTCTCGAAAGCGGCCGGGCTCGTCGACGCGGTAGATCGCGGGGCTCAGGGCGGTGACCCGATGCAGCTCGGTGAAATCGAGCGCGATCGGTGCCGTGAGCGTACGGCCCGCGGTCACCCATGGGTCGCGCTCGGCAAACGTGAGCGCGGGCCGTGAGGCAACGCTCTTCCACGCGCCCCACGGGGAGGTCGCGAGCGCGATGCCGACCACCGCGACGAGCGCGACGAACGCCACACCTCCGGCGACGGCCAGCGTCACCCGCGAGCTGGCCTCGAGATTCCCCCGGAGGAACACCGGGACCAGGAGCGCCACGGCGGCGACGACGACGCTCGTCGCCCAGCGCGGGACCGAGAGCCCGCGAGCGACGTCCACGAAGAGGAGAAAGTTTGCCCACAGGATGAGCCCGACGCCCACAGCGATCGCCAGCCGCGCGACGACGCTCGGGCGCGAAGCCTCGCCCACGACCGGATCGAGCCGCGCGACCAGCGGCGCCACCAGCACGGCGAGCGCGACCGCCGGCGCGGCGGGCGCGCCCGCAAAGGCACCCGCCGCGACGAGACCGAGAACCACCGGCGACGTCCACGCCGCCGCGGCCGCCCAGCCGCTCGTCCCGCTCCTGGTCTCGCCTGGCGCGCGCTGGACCGCCACGACGAGCAAAATGGCGGCAAGAGGTGCAACGACAGCGGCATACCACCAGAGGAGACTCATTCCCGAGAGCCGCACAGCGCCTGGGTTCCCGGGCGCGGCCATCAGGACGATGGCGCCGGTGAGGAGGCCGAGCAATCCAGCGACCCCCACCCAGCGCGGGGCGGCGATCGACATCGCGTGATTATAGCCGGTCGTCGAACGCGCGGAATCGGTATCCTTGGAATCGACGTCAAAGCGTTGAGCGGGAGTGCGGAAGCGA
>Ga0111538_10009720_pt1 | contig 12816 bp, 15 predicted proteins | sample SoiMethybrSBSTD1_FD_79669 | JGI IMG/M metagenome (GOLD analysis project Ga0111538, IMG submission 79669) | Bulk soil microbial communities from a Populus tree surrounding site in Tennessee, USA - Soil MetaG P. TD hybrid SBSTD1 (version 2)... | ecosystem: Environmental > Terrestrial > Soil >...
ATGGCGTTGCCGTCTGAAACCCAGCCGGTGGCGGGCACTCGCGTCAACGGCATCTTGTATGAGTTGGCGACCGCCACACAGCGCGGGCAGTGGCAGACGGACAATTCCGATCGCGTACTGTTCGGTGCTTCGACTGCAAACCGTGTTGCGTCGGCGGTGGCGACCGACCACGTCGCATCGCTGGTCAACGTCGATACCACCGCGGATAAATGCACGGCGGCAAACCTCTCGCTGCTCAAGCGCGTCGCGATGGGTGCTAACCCTCGTATTAGGCCCTACCGTACCAAGGACGGCTACGAGTACTTCGTTGCCTTTGCTGGTTTGAACACGTTCCGCGATCTCAAGATCGATCTGCAGACCGTGAACAAGGATGCGCGCCCGCGTGAGAACATGGGCACCTACGGCGCTCCGAATAACCCGCTCTTCCAGGACGGCGATCAGCTGTACGACGGGATCATCGTGCGGCTCGTGCCCGAGATCAGTGGCTTCGTTACCTCAACCTGGACGAACCTGCTGACCGCTGGCGCGGCCTCGGCTCGCGTCGAGCCGGTGTTCCTCTGCGGCCAGCAAGCCGCAGTGATCGCATATGGGCAAATGGCGAAGCCCACTTTCCGAAAAGAAGATGACTATGGCTTCATTAATGGCTCCGGAATTGAAGCTGCTTACGGAGTAGGGAAGATGTTTGCCAAGGTGCCGAAGGCCGGCACTGCATTAAAACAATGGGGCGTTGCCACGGGCTTCTTCGCCAGCGCCTCAGACTAAGCCTCAACCAGATATCGCGAGAGGAAGACATCATGCCTTCATTATTCGACAGCAATCTACCTGTTCGCGATATCGGGCAAGGCGTTGTGGGATGCTGCGCCGGTCGGGCCAACCCGACCGGCTTAATCTCTGTCTACAGTACCAAGATCGGCAGATTGCCGGCAGGCGTTATCATCACGGTCGTTTCCACCAACGTGGAAACGGCCATCACCGGAACGACGCCGGCATTCAGTATAGGCACAACTGCCGGCGGCGCGGAGATCGTTACAACAGTTGCGCTAACGGCCGGCAGTTTGAACACCGTGCCATTGGCTGCGCTGGTTCAGCCACTGGCGACCGATACCGACGTTTGGGCCAACATCACCGGAACGGCGACCGGCGATGCCTACGTCGTTGTGCAGTTCATCAGGCTGTGATCATGCCTAAAATCACATGGCTCGGCGATGAGCCTTGCCTCTGGAACGAAGTCACGTTCCCCGCCGGTGTGCCGGTGGAAACCGACGATCCGTACATGATCGGCAAGGCGCGACACAATCCGTTCTTCCGGCTCGAGGAAACGGTGTTGGGCCCCATGCCGGAGATGTGGACCAATCCGCCGCTGGATTACACGCCGGGCGATGTGTTCGGCCCGCCTATTCCAGCCCTGCAGGCCGAGCATGATCTCACGAAAACGGGCGTAAACGCCCTTCCGCTCAAGCGCAAGCGCGGCCGGCCGCCGAAGGTGAGGCATAATGGCGATCAGTAACTACGGCGAGTTGAAAGCCGAGCTATCGGCCTACCTGTTCCACCAGCGGCTGGCCAATCGCTACGACAACTGTACGCAGCTGTTTGAGACATCGGCCAATTCGCGGCTGCGGGTGCTGCCGATGGAAGCCAGCACCCTGTTGACCACCGCATCGGGCACGGTGGCATTACCGTCCGACTACATCACCTGGCGCACGGTCAAATACCCGTCACGGCGGGACTACGGCGAGCTTGATTATGTGCATCCGGCTTATCTGCCATCGGTGCAACTCAATCGCCGGCCGCCGGTGTTCACGATTGAGGGCAGCAACTTCATCACCCGTGCGATCGACGACGCCGCCGGTGCCTGGGAGTTTCACTATTACCAGAAAATCCCCACCCTGGTCGGCGCCAACGCTGCCACCAACTGGCTGATCGCCGAATATCCCAACGCTTACCTGTTCGGTGTGCTGACCGAGCTATTCGCCGCCCAGCGGACTGCCGAAGCGGCGCAACTCTACAAGGCGCGGCGCGACGAAACCTTCCAGGAGATCATCCAGCGATACGCCATGACCACCGGCGCCACCTCGCCTGCGGTACGTACCGCGGAGTATTTCTGATGCACATCTTCGATGGCGACGGCAACGAGATCGCTGAATTTGAGGTGTCGGAGAAACAGACAAAAATTCTGGAGCTTGGCGAGGAAGTGGTGTTGTTGTTTCACACCCCGCAATTGTTCCGCTCGCTGCTGGGCGAGCGTACCGGATCGTTTATGTTGAAAAAGATCGGTGCCCGCGTCGTCGCCAGGGATGTCGGCAGCGTCAAGAAATTTGCCGACATGCTGCGGGCCGTCAAGCAAGCGCGGGAACATCCATGAAGCCGACCCCGGTTGAGTTTTCCGAATGGCGGCCGGATATCGCGCTGCTCGATACCAAGTTCGCATCCGAGGTTGAGAACGTGTTCGCTGGCGTCAATTCTTACCTGCCATTTCCGTCGCTGATGCCGTTCAGTGTCGGGCCGTTGTCCGATGCTGGAAACGATAGCTTCACCAAGATACTGTTGCAGTTCGATGGCCCCACGACCACCATCACCGATGCCAATATTGGCGGCTCCGCGCATGTCTGGACGGCGGTCGGCAACGCAACATGTAGCACGGGCGAATTCGTATTCGGCTCGGCATCGCTACTGTGCGACGGAACGGGCGATTGGGTCACGACGCCAAATCATGCCAACTTCACGCTCGGTAGCAGCGATTGGACCGTGGACTTCTGGCTGAAGGTGGCGAGCGATGGCGGGCAGCTTGGCCTCTTCGGACAATGCGATGCGGCAACGAGCACCGCCTCGTTTAGCATCGGCGCCTACCGGCACACTGATAATAAAATCTATGCTTCGTTCGGCACTCCCGGCGGGGTCGGTTCGGTTATCAGCACGTCCACCGTGACAGTGGCCTCGGGCTGGACCCATGTCGCCTTTGTACGCCAGGGCGCGATCTTGCGGCTGTTCATCAACGGGGTGCAGGAAGCATCCCTCAGCTATGGCGCCGCTATAAATACTTCCAGCAACGCCTTCCGCGTCGGGGCGCTAGGCGAGCGCACCACCGGGACGCTGAACGGGCGGATCGATGCGTTCCGGCTGTCGGTCGGCACGGCGCGATGGTTCGACACTTTCACGCCGCCCGCGGCGGCGTATTTCAATGCCGGCGGGCGCGTCTGTGGCCTGTATTCCGCGCGCACGTCCACCGGCGCCTGGAAAACCTACGCCGGCACCACCACCAAGCTGTTCGCCTGGTCGCTGGCGGGTTGGGTGGATGTCAGCCGCACGGTCGGCGGTGACTACAACGTGCCGCCAACAGAATTGTGGTCGTTCGAGCAGAGCGGCACTCACGTTGTGGCCGTGAATATCAACGACGCGCCGCAATATATCGATGTCAACGCTGGCGCGAATTTTGTGGTGCTCCCTGGCTCACCGCCGCGCGCCGGGCATGTGCGGCAGATCGGCGACTTCCTGTTTCTGTCGCGGCTCGACACCAGCGGCGGCTTTAACAATCGCTGCATCATCTGGTCGGCCATCAACGATATCACGGGCTGGACGATCGGCCTTAACCTCTGCGACATGCAGGAATTCCCGGACGGCGGCCCGGTGCAAGGCGTGATGGGTGCCGAGATCGGCTATGTGGTGCAGGATCGCACCATCAGGACGATGCAATTTATGCCGGGGGATGTGACATTTATTTTTAATTTTTCGCGCGCGCTGCACGATCGCGGCTGCGTTTCGAAATTTGGCTTCAATAGGAGAGGAAACGTGCTCTACTTTGTTGCAGAGGATGGCTTCTATAGTGCGAGCGGCCAGCAGATCACACCGATCGGCGCCGACAAGGTCAACGAGTGGTTCCTGGCGAATTCCGATATCACGCGGCGCGATGTCGTGCATTGCCTCGCCGGGGTGAACAAGCCGCGGGTGGTGTGGGCGTTTCATGCCTCCTCGGCCTCGCCAATGTACGACAAGGAAATCATCTTCGATTGGAGCAATGGCCGCTGGGCCAAGGCGTCGGTCGCGGCGCAGGTATGGGGATTGCTTGCCTCGCCTGGGCTCGACCTTGACACGACAGGCTCGGAAGTAGGTGACGTGCTGCTCGACAGCACCGCGCAGCCGCTTGACAGTTTCGCCTATCAGGGCGGCCGGCCGCTGATCGGCGCCATCAATCCTGACGGGTTTCTATCCACGCTCACCGGCCCCAACATGCCGGCCACGCTGGAAACCGCCGAGGTGCATCTGGTGCCGGGCGTGCGTGCGTTCGTTAATGAGGTGTACCCGATCGATGACGCCAGCACACCGGGCACGGTCAGCAACGGCATTCGCGAAACTTTGCAGGAAGGCCCGCCGGTGTGGTCGGCCCCGATCGACATCGAGCCGCTGGTGGGCTCGGCCTTTGTGATGACCTCGGCGCGGCTGCATCGGTTCCGGCGCTCGATCCCGTATGCTTCTGTATGGACGCACGCGCAGGGGGTGGCGGTGAACGCGCAGCCGGACGGTGACGGCGTAACGTCATGACCGAGGATCTGCGGCCTCCGTACCGCATTGCTTTTGATAATGCGCGCGATCCCTACACCGCGCGCAATGCGCTCGGTATCCTCACAATTGCCGGAAGTGGTGGCATTGCTCCTGCTGATGCCCAGTACATCACGGCGGCGGCCGATGCGACACTTACCGCCGAGCGGGTGCTGACCAACACCGCGACGGTTACCTGGGATTTCGCAACGGCGGGCCAGGCAAAGGCAACAACGGTCAGCGAATTTGTTCAGGCCAACAAAACCACTACCTCGGGCTCGCTGACAGCCGCGGTGATCGGCACCTATCACAGCACATCGCTTACTGCCGGCGATTGGGATGTGTGGACGCACAGCACGGTTGTCTGCTCCGGCACCAGTGCTTCCGGCTTTGAACTGGAGCTGACGACGGGGGCGAGCCTGTCGGGCAGTAATCTGAAATATATCACCGCCATGATGACCGCCGTTGGTGCTTCCTACAACATCGATATCATGCCGGTGCGGTTTGTGCTGGCATCGACCACGACGATCAATCTGAATTACCGGGCGGGCGTGACGGGCTGCTCGATCTCGAACGCCTACATCGCGGCACGCAGGAGATCATGATGCCACTCACCTATGAGCAATCGGCCGAGTTGATGACGGATGCGATCTTTATCGGCCGCGTCAAGGTGGCGTGTTTGAAGTTCGCCGGCTTCATTTACGGCGAAGCCTCGACCGTGCCGGCGCACTCAAGCCGCATCAAGTGGGCGCAGCAGACGTTCGCAATGCCGGACTCGTCGGCGGCAGCAGTCACGCCCACGACGGTCATGGACCCTGCGGTGCAAGCCGATGGTGCAGCCATCACCGACACGGCATTGCAAAGTGCCGTGGAGAATAGCGTCAACAAGATGCTGTGAGGTAATAAGCAATGCCCGGCGAAGATATTCAATCATGGTCGGTTACCGCGGCCAACAACGCCAATGCCGATAGCGCGATCAATTGGGCGGAGGGCCAACCCCGAGCCTCCGTGAACAATTCTTCGCGCTCAGAAATGGCCGCGCACGCTAAAAATCGCAATTTGCAGAACGGCTCGATCGTCACCGGCGGCAGCGCCAACGCGCAGACATTCACTTCCGGCGTGGGCTACACCGCACCTATTCCGACCGGCTTGCGCGTGCTGCTCAAGATCGGTCCGGCGTTGACCAGCACTGCTGCCGCCACGCTGGAAATGGACGGGCTCGGCGCGGTGGCGATCAAAAATCAGCTTGGTGCCGATCTTACTGCCGGTGCGATCGTGGCCGGCAGCTACGTTGAATTTCTCTATGACGGCACCAATTGGCGCTTGCTGGAATTGATGAGCAGCATCGTGTCCCAGACATTTACCGCCAGCGGAACTTACACGCCCACGTCAGGAATGACTTTCTGCATTGTCGAAGCGGTCGGCGGCGGCGCAGGCGGCGGCGGTGTCGTTTGTGATGCCGCCTATGCCTTGTGGGCCGGCGGTGGCGGCGCTGGCGGCTATTCCCGCAAGGTCACGACGGCGGCACTGGTCGGCGCCTCGCAAGTTGTCACCATCGGCGCGGGTGGTGCTGGCGGTGCTTTTGGTGCGGGCAGCAATGGCGGCGACACAAGCCTTGGCTCGATTTGCATCGCCAAGGGCGGAAGCGGCGGGGCCGGCACATCGGCCGCGGCATTCGGTCAAGCCGGGGCCGGCGGCATTGCCGGAACGGGCGATATTGCCGCGGTGGGCGCCCCCGGTTTTCCAGGTTTCTACATGTTCTTTACCACGACGACCCCCTTTATTGCGGGGCAGGGTCAGGGCGGCTCCTCGTTCTATGGCGGCGGCGGTTTTGGTGGCCAGGCCGCAGCTACAACCGCGGCCAATGGTGCGGCGGGCACGGTGTACGGCTCCGGCGGCGGCGGTGGTTGCTCCAATCAGCAGGCCGCGACCAATGTTACCGGGGGCGCGGGCAGTGCCGGGCTAGTGGTCATTACCGAATTCATTAATCTGTGAGACTGCGCCCGATCCCGCTGAACGAGCATGAAGCGTGGGCGCATCTTTGGCTGCCGTTTCTGCCGCGCATTGCCAAACGGTCGCATGAGAGCGTTGTCGATCTGCTCGGGCAAATCCATCGGCGCGAAGTGCGGTTGGTGCTGGTGCTGGACGGCGACAAGGCGCAGGCGCTGATCGGTGTTCGCATTCATCAGATGGATGGCAAGAGTTGCGGCGACATCATCTGGGCCGCCGGCTTTGGCCGTGAGCAATGGCAGCAGCTCCTGCCTGAACTCGAACAGAAGCTACGTGATGCTGGCTGTGTGCTGTGCCGGCCGATCTGCCGGCCCGGCTGGTCGCGCCACCTCAAGCAGCACGGCTATAGGCTTAAACACGTCATTATGGAGAAACCGCTATGAGCAACGGCGGACAGCAACCAGTCACACAGCAGACGCAGCAAACCCGCGACCCATGGTCGGCGGCGCAGCCGCATCTGACGCAGGCGATGACCAGCGCGGCCAACCTGATCAACACCAATACCGGCTACCAGCCCTGGACCGGCGCAACGCAGTCGCCGCTAGACCCGCTGGTATCGCAGGGTATGGCAGGCCAGCAGACTATTGCCCAGAACAGCCTTGGTGGGACTGAGGGCATCAAGGCCGCGCAACAATTAGGATTGCAGCAGATACAAAATGCCGGGCAGCAAAACCCCTATCTGCAATCCATCCTCGACACCAGCAACCGCCGGATCAGCGACAAGATCGGTTCCAGCATGAGCGGGGCTGGCCGTTATGGCAGCGGCCAGCACACTGACGTGGCCGCGCGCGCAATGGCGGAAGCGGCCAATCCGATCCTGGCGGAGGACTACAATCAAGGCCTGCAGCGCGCGGGCCAATGGGCGCAACTGATGCCCACGCTCGACCAGGCGCAATACGCGCCCGCGCAAAGCCTGATGGCGCTCGGGCAATATAATCAGGAGCGCGCCCAGAGCTTGATGGATCAACAGATCAAGACCTACAACGCCCAGCAAGCCTATCCGTGGGAGCAACTCGCCCGCTACAACGCAATTGCTGGCGGGGCTGGCGCCCTCGGCGGCAGCATGACCGGCACGCAGACCACCCCGATCAACAATCCATCGACCTTGCAGAAGCTGTTCGGCGGCGCGGCCGCAGGCGCCGGCATTGGCGGCTCGTTCGGCGGGCCGGCGGGGGCTGGCGTCGGTGCCCTCGGCGGCGGCCTGCTCGGCCTGCTCTGATGCCGCGCGCCTCCTGGTATTCGCAACTGCCGCCGTTCGGCTGGTTTGATCGCGAGGACCGCCCCGGCTCGGCGGCCTATCAGGTCGGCGGCCGATCGATCCCAGACAGCCAGCAGGGCATCGCGCTGCCAACGCGGGGCGGGCTTGGGAAATGGTACAACGTGACGCCGCCGGGCAGTGACCGACCATTCCCGATGCAGCAGCCCGATATCGGGCCGGCGCCATACACCGGGCGCGGCATCGACATCAGCGCCGCCGGCGCCCACCAGATGGGCTACACGCCGAAGAACTTTCCCACCGATGCCAATTTCAAGGCCGAGCCGATCGACCTGTCCGGCCTAGGTCTGGCCGCCAAATGGAACGGCGGCGTACCCGGCGACAACCAGACCGCCGTGGCCGAAGGGCCACCACCACCACAGCAGGGGCGAAAGATGTCGAACAGCCTCATGGATATGTTTCAGTCACGCGATCCCGCCGGTGAGCCGTCGAGTTTTGCCGATAATCTGCAAGCCCGATCCAATTCCCTGATCGGCCTCGGCCTCGGCCTGCTGCAGCCGTCCAACCCGCTGCGCGGCCAATCCTCCTGGGGCAACGCGCTGGAGGGCTTCCAGGGCGGCGCGGCGCTCGACGCCCGCACCGCGGCCGAGGCAGCACGGCTACGGCATCAGAAATCGCAGGACGCCCGCCAGGCCGCTATGGATCGCTTCAGCATGGGCATGCGGGAGAAGGAATTCGCGCAGGGCGCGCTGACCCCATACCAGAAGATGGAAGCCGACATTGCCCGCGCCAAGGGCACGCCGCAGGAGCAGCAAGTAACGGATTTCTATCGTAGGCAACTCGATGCCGGCCCGCCGGAAACGCGCGAGGTGTTCGATCCCACACTCGGCCGCAACGTCGTACAGGAGTGGGACAGCCGCAGCAGGTCATACAAGACGGCCACCATGGGCGGCGGCACGACCGGAACGGCACCGGCCGATCCGTTCACATCTGGCGCCGGCCGGCCGGTCTATGGCCAGGGCGGCGATTACAGCAGCAGGGCGGCTCCTGCCGCATCCGGCCCGCAAGGGCAACCTGTGCTGCCACCGAAAAAACCGCTGACGGCGCATGAGCAGACCGCGATTGATGAGGCGGACAAAAGCGTAATAGCGAACCGGGGAGTGATTGGCACCCTGCAGGATGCCAAGCGGCTTTCTAAAACCGCGTTCTCTGGGCTTTACCCGATGCAGCGAGCGGAGATCGGCGCCAACATTCCCGACAGCCCTCTCCTTCCCGGCAGCAATCAACCGGCAAAGGATACGCTGCTGCTCAATAATGCCGTGATCAGCCAAGCCGTCGATCAGTTAAAGGCAACATTTGGCGGCAATCCGAGCGAGGGCGAACGCAAAATCCTGCTCGATCTGGCGGGCTCGATGAATTCACCCGATGATGTTCGCCAGAAGATTTATGACAAAGCGATTGAATTAGCTAACGCCCGCTTGGAACACAACCAGCGGCGCGCGCAGGAAATTCGCGGGGGTACCTACTACAATCCTGGCGGCGGCGCGCCAACGGCTCCTGCGCCGGACACTAGTGCCGGCAGCGGACCAATATCAGACGCGCGCGACGCCATTAAAAGGGGAGCACCCAGAGCGGCAGTGATCGAACGGCTGGCGAAGAGCGGCATCCGGTTCAATCCAAAGGATTTGGACTGATGGGCATGTTCGATGATCTGATCCCCGAAGGGCCTAAGACCCCGGCGGCGGGCGGCGCCGGCATGTTCGATGACCTGATCCCCAAGGAAAAGCCGTTCCTTGAAAAGCTCGGCAACTTTGCCAGCAAGGTTTGGAACGATCCGCCGCCGAGCATTGCCGCCGCGCGCGATGTCATCAAGGGCGCCCCGCAGGCCGCTACTGAATTGACCTGGGGCGCCGATCCCGAGGCCGCACGCGAGGCCGCCGGCACGATCGCCCAGGCCGCCGGGCTGGGGCTCGGGTTCAAGGGGCCGGGTGGAACGAATGTGGGTGTGGCTGGCCGTCCGATCACGGCCGAGGCCCGCAACGCGCCGATCATTGCGCCCCGGCCGATCCCGGCGCCGACGGCCGCCGATGCTGCGGTCGAAGCTGCGGCTCGCGGCGGCTATACCGTCCCGAATTATATTGCCACCGAAGGCACCGTCATTCCCCAAGTGGCATCGAGCGTCAAAAATGTGCCGTGGGCCGGTCAGCCAATTACCCGCGTGCACGACGAACTGCTTGCCAATATGGGCCGCTCCAAGAGCGAAATCGCGCCCCTGGCTGGAACCCCGGAGACAGCGGGCGAGCGGGCTAAGTCGGGGCTATCCTCATTCATCACCACCGAGAGCAAAAAGCCGGTTAGCTCCGCTTATGAAGCCGTGGACGCGATGGTCAACCCGGAAATCCGGGCTCCACTTGAGAATACTCAGCAAGCCGTCGCGGACATCATGGCCAAGCGCACCAATGCGCGCATGAACAGCCGCAGCGGTGCCGTTGATATGGTGCTTGACGCGGTGCAAGACCCGCGCGGCATGAACTACGCCGGCGTGAAGGATTTGCGCACATCCATTGGCGAAAAAACCCCGATGGAACTGGCGACCCAAGGCATCGCAAAGCAAGAGTATGATCGTATCTATTCGGCCTTGAGCAAAGACCTAGGCAATACCGTGCGCGAAGCTGGCGGGCCGGATGCGTTTGCAGCTTGGCACAAGGCCAATCGGCTCGCATCGCTGACCAAGGCCCAGCAGAACGCCTTATCGAAGGTCATCGGCACCAAGGGCGACGCAGCACCGGAAATGGTGTTTGAGCGGTTGGCGACCTTTGCCAACAGCAAGCGCGGGGCCGATCTCAACCGCTTGCAGTTAGCCAAGCAGGCCATGGGGCCGAGTGCTTGGGGCGATGTCGGTGCGGCCATGATCGACCGGCTGGGCATGGCGCCGGATGGCTCATTCAGCCCGCAACGGTTTGTGACGGCGTTCGGCAACATGGCGCCGGCTGCCCGCAACGAATTGTTCTCAGGCCGACAGCACGCCGCCCTGCAAGACCTTTTTATTGTCTCCAAGCACATTGGGGACCGCATTACCCGCTTTGGCAATCCGAGCGGCACGGCGCGCGGCGGCATCGTCGGCCAAGCCGTCACCGGCGGTGCCCTGTTTGCCGAGCCCCTAACCGTGCTCACGACCTTGGTCGGCACCCGCCTGGCGGCCGAGGCGCTCTCACGGCCGGCGATTGTACGGGCCGCAACTGCGGTCAGCCGGGCATCGCTCGCGCGCAATCCGGTGCGGACCCAGCGGGCGCTGAATGCCTTGAGCGCGGTCATAGCGGCGGAAGGGCTGGCGGCGCGGCAACCGCAGCAGGAGCAGCCGCAATTTGCCGGCCCGCAACTGCCATTCCGCCAGGGCGAGCAGATGGACAACCTGATGGCCAGCATCAACGGGGCGCAGGGGTATCCCGATTTCAAGTGGGTCAATCCGGCCGGGGTGGATGCGTTTCTGGCCTCTGGCCCCATGAGCACAAACATCGAGGACCGCCGGGATGAACTCGGCGGCTTCGACGCCGCTGCCGCGCGAATGCGACGGCAAGGGAGGCGATAATGGTGGAAATGGCAATTGGCGTTCTGTGGTTTCTGATCGGCCTGATTGTTCTGGCCGGCGTGATCTGGCTGGCAATCTGGGTGATCGAGAGTTTCGTTTACCCCATCCCCGATCAAGTCAAAAAAGGTGTTTGGGTCGTCGTGCTTTTGCTGGCGCTGATCGCCCTGATCTCTGTCTTGGCAGGCGGTGGCACCGTACGAATGCCGTTCGGCCGGCATGGATGAGCCAAGAGCGGTTTGTCGGCATTGTCGTAGGTCTGACTACCGCAGCAATCACCCTGCTTGTGCTCGGGCAGTTCGAGCGCGAAGCTGAGGGCAAGGTGGAGTTGGAATGTATCGCGCCGACTGAAAGAGAGCGCGTGCGGGAGATTGCGCTCCGTGGGATCGACACCGGGTTTGAGCAGGCCATTGCTCATCTCTTCGACGTGTGGGTCAAGGATCCCGAAACGGAGCAACCCAAGCGTGCCCGCGTAGGTACCACCAACGCGATTAACGCCCACGCCCGCGCCCGGAAATTGACGCTTGCTTGGGATCCGCCCTCCTGCGCTCCTTGAGGATTTTCTGACCCTTGAGGACACCGGCGCGCATGGCCTCGGGTGAGGTGATCCAAGGGTTACGCATATTGGAGGCCTGTTCTTTCCGTGTTGCCCACTTACAGTTCTCGGAAAAATATCCAAGATCGTTGTTGATACGCTGGAGCGATAATTCTGGGGAAGATCGCGGGCCGATATCGGCTAGGAAGTTTTCGAATTTAAGCCATCGTTCGCAAACCGTGATCCCGCGCCCACCGTAGTGGTGAAAACTCGGACTTTGCGGGTTGTTGCAACGCTGCAGCATGGAAACCCATGCCACATATTCCGGTGTTCCTGACATACCGTGAAAGCGGCGAGCGCAGCCGCACGAAACGGTGCCATGTTTGTTGCGTAGATTGCTTAAAAGCACCGTCTTCTTGTTCCCGCAGTCACATCTGCAAAGCCAGATACCGACACTGACGGGATTGCGTCCAACTAGCCGCAACGCAACCAGACGACCAAAACGCTGATTTGTGATATCGACTGATTTGCCCATTGCGGCCTCCCAGAAGGCTGTTGCGGGAAGTGACGGGATCGGTGCTCAACGCCGATCCCGTTGCGCATTTATAGAGGGAAAACAGCCATGCTCCAAATTCTAAATGGGCCGATCATTTCTGCAGGCGAGAGTTTGTCCGCCGGGCTCGATTGCAGTGCAGGGCCCATAATTAAATTGACCATGCCAGGAGGATTTGTCGGCGACACAATTTCCTTTCTGACCAGTAGTGACGGCATTATGTGGAACGATCTGTTCATGCCAGACGGCAATGAACTTACTTACAAGGTGATCGCCGGCACCGGCGTAATCGTTCCGCGGCTTAACGCCGGTTTCCTAAAGATCCGCTCCGCCATCCGGGAGCGGCCGGTGGTGCAGCCCGAGCTGCGCGAGTTCGCAGTGGC
>Ga0111538_10009721_pt1 | contig 12815 bp, 11 predicted proteins | sample SoiMethybrSBSTD1_FD_79669 | JGI IMG/M metagenome (GOLD analysis project Ga0111538, IMG submission 79669) | Bulk soil microbial communities from a Populus tree surrounding site in Tennessee, USA - Soil MetaG P. TD hybrid SBSTD1 (version 2)... | ecosystem: Environmental > Terrestrial > Soil >...
CTTCCGAGTCCGACACGCAATGGCTCGACGCCGTTCGTCAGGCATTGGTGACCCACCAGCCGGAGTCACGACCCGTTGAGATCTCCAAAACCCGCCCGGTGCCACAACCGTCCGCACGGCCGGCGCAACGTGAAGCGCAGCCGTCTGCTCCGACAATTGCACCAATTGCTACGGCGCCCACTGTTGCGCCGGCTTTGCCGCCACCAGTCGCTATCGCTCCGGCACCCGCGCAGAAGAACGCGGTGCAGATTCAGGAACCCGACCACCCTGTTCCACCGGAATTGATCCCCTCTTCAGAAACGGCTGTTGCCACGGAAACCAAGACCGACGAGACCGGCCGCTCGCGGATCGGCAAATGGATATCGGCTATTCCGTTGCTCGGTCCGGTCGTGGACAACGCGCGGCACTAGCGCGGTTGCAGGTCCGCGACTGTCTTGAGGTCCGTTTCGATCGGCTTGCGCCTTTGCGGCTGTGAACAAACAGGATGGGGAGCATTTCCAAGCGCGTTCGGCGCTAACATTGGGTTATCTCGATCGCGGACACTTGACCTTCAAGCCCAAAGCCCGCAAAAAGCGGCCCCGAACGGCCCTTGCGCGCCCGAGTCGGCCATTGTCGGGGCACATCGACCGTCCATGCACGACAAGGTCCTGATCGTCGATTTCGGTTCCCAGGTGACCCAGCTCATTGCGCGCCGGGTACGGGAGGAGAAGGTCTACTCCGAAATTGTTCCCTACCAGAAAGCTGAGGCTGCATTTCGCGAGATGAAGCCGAAGGCGGTCATCCTGTCCGGCGGCCCCGCTTCGGTTTTCGACAAGAACGCGCCCCTCGCACCCAAGGCCATATATGACGCCGGAATACCGGTGCTCGGCATTTGTTACGGCGAGCAGGCGATGGCGCATCAGCTCGGTGGCCAGGTAGAGGGCGGGCATCACCGTGAATTCGGCCGCGCCGAGGTGACAGTCACGCAAGAGTCTCCTCTCTTCGATGGTGTCTGGCGCAAGGGTGAGAAATATCCGGTGTGGATGAGCCACGGTGATCGTGTGACCAAGCTGCCGCAAGGCTTCCACGTCTTTGGTACATCGCCGAATGCGCCCATTGCGATCATCGGTGACGACAAGCGCAAATTCTACGCCACGCAATTCCACCTTGAGGTGATGCACACGCCGCACGGGGCGGCGATCCTGCGCAACTTTGTGCGCAAGATCGCAGGTCTCAAAGGCGATTGGACCATGCGCGCCTTCAAGGAAGAGGCGATTGAAAAAATCCGCAAACAGGTGGGCAAAAGGCGCGTGATCTGCGGACTGTCAGGCGGCGTGGATTCCGCCGTAGCAGCCGTGCTGATCCATGAGGCGATCGGCGACCAATTGACCTGCGTGCTCGTGGACCATGGCCTGATGCGCCTCGGCGAAGCGCAGAAGGTGATGACGCTTTTTCGCGACAGCTACAATATTCCGCTGGTGCACGTGGATGCTTCCGAGACCTTCCTCAAGGCGCTCGCGGGCGTCGAGGATCCCGAGCTGAAGCGCAAGACCATCGGCAAGCTTTTCATCGATGTCTTCGAGCAGGAAGCCAGGAAAGTCGGAGGAGCGGAATTTCTTGCCCAGGGCACGCTTTATCCCGACGTAATCGAAAGCGTTTCATTCACCGGTGGGCCGTCGGTCACCATCAAATCGCATCATAATGTCGGCGGCTTGCCTGAGCGAATGAACATGAAGCTGGTCGAGCCGTTACGCGAGCTCTTCAAGGACGAAGTGAGGGTGCTCGGTCGGGAGCTTGGCCTGCCGGAAGCTTTCGTCGGTCGGCATCCATTTCCCGGTCCCGGTCTCGCTATTCGCTGCCCAGGGCCGATCACGCGCGAGAAACTCAATATCCTCCGGCTCGCGGACGAGATCTACATCGAGGAGATCCGCCGCAGCGGGCAGTACGATGACATCTGGCAAGCCTTCGCGGTGCTTTTGCCGGTCAAGACGGTCGGCGTCATGGGCGACGGGCGAACTTACGATTATGTTGTTGGACTGCGCGCGGTGACGTCGACGGACGGGATGACCGCCGATTTTTACCCCTTCGATATGAAGTTTTTGGGCACCGTCGCGACACGCATCATCAACGAAGTCAAAGGCGTCAACCGCGTGGTCTACGATGTGACGTCAAAGCCGCCTGGCACGATCGAGTGGGAGTAGACATTGTCCGTCACCATTTACGGCATCAAGAACTGCGACACGATGAAGAAGGCGCGCGCATGGCTCGACAAGCATGGCGTCGACTATGCCTTCCACGATTATAAAACCACAGGGATCGACCGAGGGCAGCTTGAGCGTTGGGCAAAAAAGGTTGGCTGGGAGACGTTGCTCAATCGGGCAGGTACTACTTTCCGAAAGTTGCCCGACAAGGAGAAGGTCAGCATCACGCCGGCAAAGGCGATTGTGCTGATGCTCAAACAGCCGTCGATGATCAAGCGGCCCGTTCTTGAGGCGGGTGGGGAAAAACTATTGGTCGGCTTCAAGCCGGAGCAATACAACGATTTATTGCGGATGTGATGCAGGTCCTCGGCCAAGCCGGTACTATGCCTGCGCCGCGACTGCAGCGACCTTTGGATACGCGGTGCGCGGACTCTTTGGAGATATTTTGCGGGTAAGCACGTCCGTTGCGATTCTGGCTGCGGGTACCGGTTTTCCGAAATAGAAGCCCTGTACTTGATCAGCGTCTGTTTCGTAAAGGAAATCGACCTGACTAGCGTTCTCTACGCCTTCGATTGTCACACGCATTCGCATTTCACGCGCAAGTGCTATGACCGCCTTTACGACGGTTTTGACGTCGCCCCCGGCCTTTTTGAAATTTTCCATAAAGCTGCGGTCGATCTTTATCCTGTCGAAAGGAAATTTCCAAAGATAGCTGAGGCTCGAATAGCCCGTGCCGAAATCGTCCATGACGATTGCGATGCCCATGGCCTTGAGGTCTTTGAGCTCGTCCAGGATCTGCTCATTGTTTCCAAGAAGCAGTGTTTCAGTAATTTCAAGTTCGAGCCGATGCGGTTCGAGGCCGCTTTTCGTAAGTGCATCGGAGACGGTGTCGACGACGGCCCTTGTTGCAAAGTCCGCCGGAGAAAGATTGACCGCGACGGTTAGATGGTCAGGCCACGTAGTTGCAGTTTTGCACGCCTCCTGCAGAACCCATTCGCTTACCTTGTCAGTAAGATGAATTTCTTCGGTGATTGGTATGAACACGGTTGGGGAAATGAGTGTGCCGTTAGGTCCCGGCAGGCGAACAAGTGCTTCGAAACCAACGAGCTGCTTTGTGCTGACTTTATAGATTGGCTGATAATGTAGAGCGAGGTTTCCGTTTCCGATGGCGTCGCGAACAGTCTTCTCAAGCACGATCCGAGTCTTTAGCGCTTCTTCCATTTCCGGGGTGAAGTTACGAACGCAGTTGCGACCCGCCGACTTGCCGTTGTAAAGCGCAAGATCGGCGCTCTTCAGGAGTTGGTCCGGAGTCATTCCGCCGATCGGGGCAATAGCAACCCCGATTGTGACACTTGGCGTAATTTCATGATTCTTGAACGATATGGGCGCTGCAAGAACCGATGCTATTCGATGGGCGAAGGGTTCCGTTTGATCTGGCCCGAAGATGCCGGTCTGAACTATTACGAATTCGTCCCCGCCAAGCCGGGCAACGAAATCCTCGGAGCGTATCATCAGCCCGCGCAGCCGTTGACCGATGCAACGCAGCAAATAGTCACCACCATCATGTCCGAGCGTGTCGTTTACTTCTTTGAAATGATCGATATCGATAAAATGGACCGCAACAGTACGGCCAGTATCCTGGAGTGTGGTAAGGGCGCTTTCTATTCGTTCCGCCAATTGGGCGCGATTTGCAAGCCCGGTCAAAACGTCATGGTGGGCGAGAAATTGGATGCGCCTATCAGCTTGTTGTTTTTCCTTCGTGCGGCGGTACCAAGCAATAGCCGGGATTCCGAATGACAACCCAGCCAATATCCAGATCGTGATTGCACTAAGTAAGGCGTTTTTTCGGTAAACTGCACTTTGTTCGGTTTCGTCGACGTAGGCGGCGACGACGGCAACGACGTGATCGTGCGTCATTGCGGGGACGTAGGCGCGCGCGAAAATCGCAGGACCTTCGCCGGGTTGCGCTTCCTGGACGTTGACGATCGATTGTCCGCTAGAGGCGGCGAGCGCCGCGTCGGCATTGAACTCCGACAGGTCTACCGGCGCGATCCGGTCGCGCTCAGATATCAGCTGCGAATAGCCTTCGCGATTGTAGATCACGTAGCGGAAAACCTGGCCCGCATGCCGCGTTCCCTGAAGGAACGCCATGCTGGCGGCCGAAGGTTGCTCGCCCGACGCGATATTTTCGAGGTCGGAGACGTTCTTGGCCAGGTAGTGCGCCCAGTCGCGGGCGGTGCTCATGGCCTCGCTGTTCATTAGTTGTTTCGTCGTCACCGTGACGGCCAGCCACGTGCCGCCGGCCAGAACCGCCAGAACCGCGACTAGGACGGCTATCCCTTGGCGAAGCGAAATATCTTTTGGCGCGCGCAATGACATGGGCCTAGTCCGGCGCGCGGAGCTTGGCCAACGCCTGTCGGACAGCGCTGAGAAGGTTGCGATTGTGTTCGCTCAAACCGGCCCAGTCCTCCACGACGGACTGGAACACTCGTTGCGCTTTTTCGGCGTCTTCCTTTGACGGATTGGTCACCACACGGTGGGTCTTGAATTCCAGTTCTTCACGGATGTGCCTGTTGAGCGCATCGAACCCAGACGCGGAGCGTTCGGCCAGCCAGACGCCGCTGTATTTCCTGATGATCGCCTTTGCCTGCGCGGGCAGGGCGTCGAATGACTTCCGATTCATGATGACTGCGGTTGGCGCTCCGCCCAAGCGCAACATGTAGTGATGGGTCGCGACGCGCCCTATACCGAACTCAAACACCATCGACGGCGGGATCGTTGCAGCGTCGATCTTGCGGTCGTTCATGGCGGCTGACATCCGGTTGATCGGAAGCACGGATGGAGCAGCACCGAGCCGGGTGAGGACGGATGCCTGTATCGAGTTGTTGGTCCGGATGGTCAAACCCTTGAGGTCTTCGATCGAGCCGATCGGCCTGCGGCTGTGGATAGACTCGGATTCGGAAACGAATGCCCCGATTGTGACGTAGTCCTGGTAGCCCGCGAGCTTTCCGACCGCGACGAGGTCGGTGTAGATGCGGCTTGCCTCATGAGTGTCATTGAAAAGGCCGGGCAGTTCCATAACGTTCGTGTCAGAAAACCTGTCCGGCGATTGACCCGGCGCGATAAATGCCAAGTCGGCAATTCCGTCGGCTACCAACTGCGGCTGCTCTGCCTGCACTGGGCTGATGCTGCCGCTGAAGTACATCTGGATCTCAACGATGCCTTTGCCGGAATCGTTGATGGCATCGACGAAGGGCCTGATTGACGTCTGATAGAGCTCCGAGCGATCGGAGGAGAAGAAAGAAAACTTCAGCTTAACCGGTTCCGCGGTCGCGGCGATGGGGTATGCCAACGCTGCGACAGTGGCCATGCGCAAGATATTGCGATTGAGGTCGAGCATCCTGCACCTACTTGTCGATGCGTAGCTTCTGCAGCTCAAACTGCGCCTGGGCGAGCAGTTCGCGGTTGTGTGGGCTTGCAGCCGCCCAGTCTTTTCGGATCAAGGAAAAGGCCGCCTGCGCAGCCTTTGCATCAGCTGACGATGGCACCGTGACCTGTCGGCGTGGATCAGCGCGAAGTTGGTTGAGCACATCGTCGCTCAGTTTTTCGTATGCTTCAATGAAGCGGGCCGCGCTCCATTCCCCACTGTATTTGCGGACAAGCGTCTTCACTTCATCGGGAAGTCGGTCGAATGCCTTGCGGCTCATCACCAGCGCCAGAGGAGCCGTGCTGGTCGGCACAAGATAATGATTGCTGGTGAGCCGGCCGATGCCGACGTCAAATAGTTGCACTGTAGGAGCTGTCGCCCCGTCAATTGTGCCGCTGCTGATAGCTGGTGTCGTCTCGTTGAACGCGAGCACGACCGGCAGTGCGCCCAGGACTGCGAGCCCTGTCGACTCGGTTAGGTTATTGGTTCGGATTTTCTGCCCTTTAAGCCCTGCGAGGGTCGTGAGCGATTTGCGGCTGTGAACCGTTTCAGGGTCGGTTCCATATGCGCCGATGACGAAGAAGTCTTCGTAGCCTGCAAGCGCGGCGATCGATGCAAGCCGGGTATGGACGAGCGTAGCTTCGCGGGCGTCCCGGAATAGGCCCGGGAGCTCGATTGCGGCGTTGTCCTTAAACCGTTCCGGGTTTTGGCCGGGCACGATGAAGGCGATATCGGTCCCGCCATCAAGGACAAGTTGCGGCAGTTCTTTTTGAACCTTGCCGAGCGTGCCACTGAGATAAACTTCGACCTGGAGCAGGTCTTTGCCTTCGCGATTGATCGCCTCGACAAACGGCTTGACCGCGGCCTGGTAAGCGACGGAGCGGTCAGACGTGAAAAATGAAAGCTTGAGCTTTGTCGGCTCCGCCCTCACGAGCGACGGCAGCATCAAAGCTGCGATTGCGACAAGATGCGCGATTGTCCTTGACATCCCGTGCCTATTGGCCTGAACGCAATTTCGAGAGTTCGCTCTTAGCCAGTGTCAGCAATTCCAGATTGTGCGCGCTGGACGCGCTCCAATCGCTGATGACAGATTCGAACGCTGCTTGGGCGACAGCCATCTCGGCACTTGAGGGAATGACGACGTTGCGGCGTGCATCTGCTTTCAACTCTTCACGCACCAGAGCGTCGATCTTCCCCATGCCCGCCGCCGAAACTTCGCTCAACCATCCACTGCCGTACTTGCGGATAATTGCCTGCGCCTTTGGCGGCAGGCTGTCGAATTTCTTCCGGTTCATCACAAGCGCGGTTGGCGCACCGCCGAGACGAAGCATGAAGTGGTGACTAGTCACGCGGCCAACACCAAACTCAAACAGCATGGATGGAGGTAAGGTCGCGGCATCGATATTTCCGCGGCTCACCGCCGCGGTCGTTTGATTGATGGGCATCAGAATGGGAACTGCGCCAAGCTTCTCGAGTGCGGCCGCTTCCATTCTGTTGTTGGTGCGGACCACCAGATCTTTCAGATCACCAATCGAATTTATTGGCTTGCGGCTGTGAATGCTTTCGTTTTCCGAAACGAACGCGCCGACCACAACATAATCGCTGTAACCGCTAAGCGCGTTTGCGGCGACCAATTTCGTAAAGACAGTGCTTGCCTCGCGTGAATCGCGATAAAGACCCGGCAATTCTATGACCGCGTTGTTGGTAAAACGATCAGGCAATTGACCGGGGACGATAATGGCGAGATCGACGGTGCCGTCCGCAACCAGCAGGGGCTGCTGCGATTGCACTTTGCTGATCGCGCCACTGAAGAATATTTCGATCTCGATCAGCCCGCGGCCTTCCTCATTGACGGCGTCGACGAAAGGCTTGATCGAATTCTGATAGATGTTGGAACGGTCGGATGTAAAAAAAGAAAGCGTCAGCTTGATCGGATCAGCCATGGCCGACACTGGCCAAAGAATGAACGCCGCAATGACAACTTTGATGATATTGCGCAACATCGCGGCCTGATTCGATTTGCGCGCCGACTCGTGGCGCGCGGGTAATATTGAGGCAAAACCCAAACATTTAATCGCGGTCGCGTCTGCTCCGTATTGTATCTTACGTAAAGCTACGGAAGGACCGCTCGCGGACCTGAGGTCCATGCCGACATGCGGACAGATCAGACAAAAAATCATTTCCTGGCAGGCGGCTTGATTTTGCTCGCATTTGCAGCCACATGCAGGCGATGAACAAACCGCTGATGACCGCCGATCCGACGCCTGTCACGCCGCTTGCGGCCGAGGTCGACCGACGGCGCACATTCGCCATCATTTCGCATCCGGATGCGGGTAAGACGACGTTGACGGAAAAGCTGCTGCTCTTCGGCGGCGCCATCAATCTCGCCGGCCAGGTCAAAGCAAAACGCGATCGGCGTTCGACCCGCTCGGACTGGATGGCGATCGAGCGCGAGCGCGGCATTTCCGTGGTCACATCAGTGATGACATTCGACTATGACGGTCGGGTATTCAATCTGCTCGATACGCCGGGCCATGAGGATTTTTCAGAGGACACTTATCGCACCCTCACGGCCGTCGATTCCGCGGTAATGGTGATCGACGCCGCCAAGGGCATCGAGGCACGTACACGCAAGCTCTTCGAAGTCTGCCGACTCCGCGATATTCCAATTATTACGTTCATCAACAAGTTGGATCGTGAAAGCCGCGATCCGTTCGAACTGCTCGACGAGATTGAAAAGACGCTCGCGTTGGACACGGCGCCAATGACCTGGCCGATCGGTCGTGGCCGCGATTTCGCCGGCACCTACGACCTGTCGACCGGCGAGATGCGCCTCGTCAGCGAGGACGGAAAGACCGTCGAGCGGCAGGCACTCGACATGCCGGGACTTGCGGCCAAGAATCCCATGCTTGACGCCAAGGCGATTACTGATGAGCTTGCGTTGGTGAAGGAGGCGTGCCGGACATTCGACTTCAAATCGTTTCGCGAGGGCCATCTTACGCCGGTGTTCTTCGGCTCGGCCCTGAAGAATTTCGGTGTCAAGGATCTCCTTGATTCACTAGCGTCTTTTGCGCCGGCGCCGCGTGCTCAGATTTCCGATGTCAGGACGGTCGACGCGCATGAAAATGCGATGACGGCGTTCGTTTTCAAGATTCAGGCCAACATGGATCCCAATCATCGCGACCGCATCGCGTTCGCACGGCTTTGCTCGGGAAAGCTCAGACGCGGCATGAAGGCGAAACTCACCCGTACGGCAAAGCCATTGACACTCTCCACACCACAATTTTTCTTCGCACAGGATCGCGCACTCGCGGAGGAAGCATATGCTGGCGATGTGGTCGGCATTCCCAATCACGGCACGCTTCGGATCGGCGACACGCTCACTGAAGGCGAGGACATCACATTTTTGGGCGTCCCGAATTTTGCGCCAGAAATCCTCCGCCGCGTGAAGCTTGGCGATCCCATGAAGGCGAAGAAACTGAAAGAGGCGCTTCAGCAGATGGCGGAAGAGGGTGTCGTGCAGGTATTCCGCCCCTTGGATGGTGCGCCTGCCCTGGTCGGCGTTGTCGGACCGCTCCAGCTTGATGTGCTGAAAGTGCGGCTATCGGAGGAATACGGCCTTGAGGTCGGTTTCGAGCAGCCCGAGTTTCAGCTGGCGCGCTGGATTTCTTCCGGTGACGAAAGCAGGCTCGAGGAATTTGTGCAGGCCAACTACTCGAGTTGTGCGGAAGACCTCGACGGCGACAAGGTATTTATGGCGCGTAGCCAGTTCATCCTCGATTACACTCAGGAACGCGCGCCAGGAATGTCGTTCACGGACATCAAGGATGTTAAAGACAGGGCGGCAGCCTAGTTTATTTTTACATTCGCCGCCTTGATCACCGGCGCCCAACGGCCAATCTCTCCGTCCATTCGCGCGCGCAGTTCGTCGGGTGAGGAGCCAACAGGCTCCATCAACTGGGTCGCGAGCTTTTCGCGCACAGTCGGCTCCTTGATGATTTCTGAAACCTCCTTGCTGATCTTCTCGGCGAGCGATTTCGGCGTGCCGCCCGGCGCGATCAAGCCATTCCAGGCATCTGCTTCGACATCGATCCCCGCCTCCTTAAGGGTCGGCACGTCCGGCAAATAAGGCGATCGGCGCGCGGTAGAGACCGCAAGAATTTTAACGGCGCCAGTTTTGGCCTGTGGCGTCACTGCAATCGCCGGGAGGCAGGCCATCTGGGCGTCATTGCGAATCACCGCGGTGACAGCCAGCGGCGAACTTGAGTAGGGCACGTGCACGAGTTGAGTGTCCGCCTTGATCGCGATTGCTTCCATGGCGAGATGAGACAAGGAGCCGTTTCCAATGGAAGCGAAATTGTATTTGCCGGGATTCTTCTTCAGCAGCGAAACGAGTTCCGCAACAGAATTGACGCCAAGGCTTGCGTTGACCGCGAGCACGCTGGGTTGCGTGACCAACTGAGCGATTGGCACAATATCCTTGCGTGGATCGTAGGGAAGCTTGGCGAACAACAGAGTGTTGATAGCGAGCGGACCGCCGATGCTCACGCCGATTGTCGATCCGTCGGGTGCAGCCTTGGCGACCGCATCGGTACCGAGGTTACCGCTGGCGCCAGGTTTGTTTTCTACGACGAAAGAACTCGCAGGATACTTTTGCTGCAATCCGTCCGCAACCAGACGGGCCACAATGTCCGGCGTTGATCCTGCCCCGAACGGCACGACAATTCGCACTGTTTTCCCCGGCCAATCTTGCCCCGGCGCAGGTGTTGTGGCGGCGAGTAGCAAAAGTGCCGTGACGGCATATTTCGGAAGTCGATATATTGAAGACACCGAGCTGTGACCTATTTGGGATCGGCTTGCATTGAGCGTGGCTATCCTCTACTGCGGCGACAATCTAACGCGAGTGTATCATGGGATTTGGCATCCTCATTCTTGGTTTGGCGGTTTTTCTTGGGACGCACGTATTCGTCTCTTTTCGTGAAGCCCGCGCCAGCGCGATCGAACGGCTAGGGTTGCCTGCCTACCGGGGCATGTTCGCACTCGTTTCGTTTGTCGGTCTTGTGCTGATCATTTGGGGCTACGCCCAGTATCGCGCGCATGACCTGATCCAACTTTGGTCGCCCCCCGCCTTCATGCGCCATCTCACTGTCGGGTTGATGCTGTTCTCGGTGATCTTCATCGTTGCCGCCTTTGTCCCAAGTCATATCAAGACCAGGCTCAAGCATCCGATGCTAGCCGGTGTGAAGACCTGGGCGTTGGCGCATCTGCTGTCGAATGGCGACCTCGGTTCCATTTTATTGTTTGGTACGTTTCTGGCTTGGGGTGTCTACGCTCGTATCGCTGCCAAACGTCGTGGGGACATCGGTGGCGCAGCGAATCCGGCACCGGACGGTTGGACGAAAGACATCATCGTCGTGGTAATCGGAGTGGCCGTATTCCTTGTGCTTGGCTTCTGGTTTCACCCTTATGTAATCGGTGTACCGGTGTTCGGGAGGTAGTGCGTGTCGGTTCAAGACGAGATCAGGCGGTTTACCGCGCCGGACATTCTCGCACGGAAAGGCGGCGAGCCGATTGTGTGCCTCACTTCATATCATGCGCACACGGCGCGCCTCGTCGACAAATATTGTGATGTCATTCTGGTAGGGGACTCACTTGGCATGGTGATGCACGGAATGGAGACCACCGTTCCGGTCACCCTCGATATGATGGTTCTGCAAGGTCATGCAGTGATGCGCGGTTCGCGGCGTGCTCTTGTCGTGGTCGACATGCCATTCGGCTCGTATGAGGAATCGAAGGAACAGGCCTTCATGAACGCCGCGCGCGTACTGAAGGAAACGGGCTGCGGCGCGATCAAGGTCGAAGGTGGAAAGCGCATGGCGGAAACGATCCGGTTTCTTGCCGAACGCGGTGTTCCTGTCATGGCCCATGTCGGATTGACGCCGCAGGCGATCAACACAATCGGCTCGTTCCGTGCTCAGGGACGCGATGAAGCCGATTGGGCCCGGATCGAGGAGGATGCGACAGTGGTCGCACAGGCGGGCGCGTTTTCGGTGGTGATTGAAGCGGTCGCGGAACCGCTCGCTCGCAAACTCACCGCGGCTGTCGCAATCCCGACTATCGGCATCGGCGCTAGCGTCGCCTGCGATGGCCAGATACTCGTGCTTGAGGACATGCTTGGCCTTTCGCCGCGCGTCCCGAAATTCGTCAAGCGCTACGGCGCACTCGGTCCCGGCATCGAGAAGGCGATTTCTGACTACGCTTCCGAGGTCCGCGCGCGCACTTTTCCCGGGCCGGAACACGTCTACCCGATGAAAAGCAAGAAGGCCTAAGAGGCTGAAATATTAACGATTGCGGCCTTTGACTTTGCCTTAGGCGCGCCACATCGGTAGGTTACGGCGCAATTCGGCCCCGGGGTTGGGCCAAGGCGGGTCGGGAACCATCGTGGCCGATATTTTTCATGAAGTGGACGAAGAAGTCCGGCGCGAGCAGCTCAAGAAGCTGTGGGAACGCTACAGCATCTATTTGATCGCCCTCGCCGTTTTGATCGTCGCCGGCATGGCTGCCTGGCGCGGTTACGAATATTGGGTTGCAAAGAAGGCTGCTGCCGCAGGCGCGGAATTTGAAGCGGCGATCGCGCTGAGCGATGAAGGCAAGCGAGCCGAGGCCGAGGCCGCCTTCGCGAAGGTGGCAACCGAAGCACCGGCAGGATATCGCGTGCTTGCGCGCATGCGCGCGGCAGGCGCGCTCGCTCAATCCAAACCCGCGGATGCCGTGAAAGCCTACGACGAAATGTCCGCTGACGCCTCCCTCGGGACAATCTGGCAGGATCTGGCCGCGGTACGCGCAGGGTTGCTGCTCGTCGATACGGCGTCTCTGGCTGACATGCGGCGTCGGCTCGACCCCGTTGCCGAGCCGACTCGAAGTTTTCGGCACACGGCGCGTGAGCTGCTTGCTTTGTCAGCCTGGCGAAACCACGACGTCGCTGCCGCCCGCAAATATCTCGACCTGATTGCGGGTGACGCTGAAAGTCCTATCGGCGTTCGCGCGCGGGCGGACGTCTTATCGGCGCTGATCACGGCCGACGGAAAGAGCTGACCGTATGCGCACGAGTACTCGCATCGTTGTATTGGCAATGCTCGCGATGGCCGTGCCGGCGCTTTCCGGCTGCGCGAACTTTGATCCGGACAATCTCGATGTTTTCAAACTTA
>Ga0111538_10009722_pt1 | contig 12814 bp, 10 predicted proteins | sample SoiMethybrSBSTD1_FD_79669 | JGI IMG/M metagenome (GOLD analysis project Ga0111538, IMG submission 79669) | Bulk soil microbial communities from a Populus tree surrounding site in Tennessee, USA - Soil MetaG P. TD hybrid SBSTD1 (version 2)... | ecosystem: Environmental > Terrestrial > Soil >...
CGCGCGGCTTCTACAGCTACGACGGCGGCAGGAAACGCGTGGACGAGTCCGTCTACGCGGTGCTGCCGTACGGCACGTCGCGCCGCCCGCTCGACCCCCGTCAGACGCAGGAGCGGCTGGTGTTCTCGTTCCTGAACGAGGTGGTGCGCTGCCTGCAGGAAGGTGTCCTGCGCTCACCGCGCGACGGCGACGTCGGCGCCGTCTTCGGCCTCGGATTCCCTCCGTTCCTCGGCGGTCCTTTCCGCCACCTCGACCGCCTGGGCGCGCGCTTCGCGCTCGAGACGATGGAGAAGCTCAAGATCGAGCCCGCACCGCTGCTCGTCGACCTGGCCCGGGAGGGCCGGACGTTCCATGCCACAAGCCACTGATCAACCTCCACAGGGAGAGCGCCCGTGAGCCGCAGGAACGGACACGGGCGCGTGCTCCAGACACCGCGCAGCGCGGGGACGTCCCTCGTCAAGCGGCGCTTCATCCCGCTGCTTGGCAAGCGCCGCACGCTCGAGATCCTGCCGGTGCTGACCGAGGCGTACGCGGCCTACCGCGGCCTGAAGCGCAGCGCCAAGGCGATCCGCGGCCGCGGCGCCAACGTCTTCACCCAGTGGGTGGGCGATCCCGACGCGCTCGGCAGCGCCGTGCTGCTGACCGCGATCCTGCGCAAGCTCGGGGCCGAGGAGGTGCGGATCCTCACCGGCAGCCTGGGGCACCCCCAGAACCGCAACCTGGTGGAGCTCGCGGGACTCAAGCTGCTCGACCCCAACAAGGACCGCCTGAAGAGCGGGCTCAACTGCATGGTCGACACCTCGCCGCCGCTCGGGATGCTGGCGACGACCGGGGTGCAGGCGGTCAAGGACTACTTCTTCGTGGCCGACCACCACGCCGACCCGGCCGAGGTCGAGGAGAACTGCCGCGCGAAGGGCGTCCGCAGGGTGCGGCTGGCGTTCGTCGGCCTCGCCGTCGGCTCGACCTCGGCCTTCATGGCGGTGCTCGCCGCGCTCTTCGACGTGCTCGACAGCCTGACCCCGGCGGAGAAGGCCGCGGCGGCGCTCGGCGTCTACACCGACACGAGCGCGCTGCTCCACGGCGCGACGCCCCTCGACTTCAAGATGTTCGAGGTGCTCACGCGCTCGGAGGACACCCAGGACATCCTGGACGAGCTGCGCGACTACCGCGTGCCGCCCGAGTGGAACGCCTACCGCGCCGCCGCCTTCCGCAACCAGGAGGTGACGGGCCAGGTCCGCGTCGCGCCGGTCGGCTTCGTGAGGGACGCGCACCGCGACGTGATCGCGGAGATCGCGACGGAGCTCCTGCGCACCGAGAAGACCTCGATCGCGCTCGCGATCGGCGTCACGAACCGCGGCGTCGAGGTCTCGGTGCGTGCCGACAGCCGTCTTCTCGGCACCGACCAGGAGCGCATCGTCCGCGTCATCGACTACCTGCTCGAAGCGGCGTTCCCGGGCGTCTCCGGCTTCCGCCACGACCGCCGCCCGCCCCACCGCGTCGAGGGCGGCGCCTGCGGCCCGCTCACGAAGGAGCAGCGCCTCGAGTGGGGGCTCGACAACGGCGGCGCCCGTGTCGCCACCAACGGCCCGGTGCTCGCGTACTGCCAGGAGATGGCGCGCCAGCTCGTCGCCGCGCTGCGGGATCTGGAATCGCTCCAGCCGGGCGAGATGGAAGGACTGCTGCGGGAGGTCGAAACCGCGAAGCGCTAGGCCGTTGGGTGCGATACTTCGATCGAGCCCAAGGCATGCCGGTCGCTTGGCGGTTTCGCGGGACGATCCTGTGGCTCTCGGTCAGCGGAGTGGTGACGAACGCCGAGATCGAAGCGGCGTTCGCCGAAGCCGTTGCCGGCGCGCCGAGCCGGCGTGACTTGCGGCTCCTCTGGGACGCCCGCGAGACGCAGACTCCCGTGACAGCCGACGACGTGGAGTGGCGTTACGAGCTGATCTCGTCGCTGGCCGCGCGCGGCGTCCTGTCGCGTGCCGCGCTTCTGGTCCGGCCCGATCAGACGGTGTTTCTCGAGCTCGGGCGTCAGGAGTTGTGGAAGGCCCTGCCCGCTCTCGAGAGCGACGCCTTCGCCGACGAGACCGAAGCGCTGGCGTGGCTGGACCGCTGAGCCAGGGCGGCCTCGTGTAGGATTCGCTCGCCGAGGTCGAGTGATGCGATGGGGCGTGACGGCCGTCGTCGTGATCGGGGCGCTCTGCCTTCGCGGGGCACCGTGCAGCGCTGCCGAGCCCACGCCAGGCGCGCCCTCGTTTTCGCTCACGGGCGGAGTGGGCAACGCGCTCGGCTGGTACGGAGCGCAGGCCGAGCGGTATCTCGCCGACGGACGCGCGTCCTTCTTCGGGGGCCTCGGCTATGCCTACTCGCCCGACAAACCGCCTGACATCTCAGGCGCGATGGCGGGTGCGGGCGGCTGCCGCGCGTTCTTCGGCGGACGAAAGCATCGCTTCTACATCGAAGGCTCGGTCTCGTTGCTGCTGCGGGAGTGGACCGTGGACGAGAGCGGGTCCATGCGTGGGGGAAGCCGCTATGGGCCCGGCCTGCAGGTCGGCTATCAACTCGTTTCACGCAAGGGCGTCACCTTGTCGACGTCGGCCGGCGTGGGATACGCGATGGGTGCCGTCACCGAGAGCACCACGACGATGTTTGGATTCGCGGTCGGATACACGTGGCGACGTCCCGCTGCCGGTCCAGTCCCGGCCCCGCCGGCTTCCACGCGCGTTCTGATCGAGCGCCTTTCCTCGAAGGATCCCGCAGTCCGTGCGCGCTCGGCCTGGTCCCTGGCGGACGCTACGGAACTGGAGGGAGAGGCGCGTCCGGCGCTGAAGAGGCTTCGCACGGACGACGAGAAAGACGTCCGATACGCCGCGGAGTGGGCGCTCACGCACCTGCGAAAGGGCAAGGACGAGCTGGATGTCGCGGAGGGCCAGGCCAACGAGGGGGACTGGACCTCTCCCAAGGCGACCTTGAGCCCGCGGCCGGAGTATCCCGAAGCCGCGTTCACTTCGAAGGTCGAGGGCACCGTGCTCGTGGAGATCCTGGTCGGCGAGGAAGGCGAGGTGGCGCACGCCGAGATCCGGCAGTCGATCCCCGCGCTCGACGAAGCAGCCCTGGCCGCCGTCCGCCAGTGGAAGTTCCAGCCGGCGCGAGTCGACGGCGCCCCCCGAGCGGCGGTGGCGCAGGTCCCCGTGGCTTTCCGCATCGACTGACGTGAAACGGAAGCGCCGAGCGCCGGTCGTGGGGACGCGTTCGTTTCGAGCGCCGTTTCTCCGACAAGTCACGAGCTTGGCGGAGAGTTGGGATGCCTCGCGTCACCCTTTCAACATCCGAGCCATCTCTCGCGGCATCGATCTCACGTTTCGTACCAGCGTGACCTTCATCGTGGGAGAGAACGGCAGCGGCAAGTCCACGCTGCTCGAGGCGCTCGCGGAGTGTTGCGGATTCGCCCCCGAGGGTGGCAGCCGCGATCATCAGCGCGAGGCCCTGGTCGAGCGCTCGGAGTTCGCCCAGGCGCTCCGGCTCTCGTGGCTTCCGAAAGCCACCGAGGGCTTCTTCATGCGGGCCGAGAGCTTCTACAACTTCGCGACGTACATCGACCAGGTGTCGACCTTGCGCGCCTACGGCGGCAAGCCCCTGCACCAGCAGTCGCACGGGGAGTCGTTCCTGGCCCTGTTCGCGAACCGCTTCGAGCAGGGGATCTTCATCCTCGACGAGCCGGAGGCGGCGCTCTCGCCGCAGCGTCAGCTCTCGTTCCTCAGGATCATCCACGACCTCGAAACGTCAGGGCGCGCTCAGTTCCTCATCTCGACGCATTCGCCGATCATCCTGAGCTATCCGGGCGCGGTTCTCTTCAGCCTGGACGGCGACTCGATCCGCGAGGTCGAGTATCGCGAGACCGAGCACTACCGCATCACGCGGGATTTCCTGAACACGCCTGAAAGGTATTTCGCTCACCTCTTCGCGGACTCGGAGGAAGATGAGGAAAACTGAGGAGCGACGGGTGGCGAGCGAGATCGCGCGGATCGACGAGCAGCTGCGTCGGTCGTTCGAGGGAGGCGCGTGGCACGGGCCGGCGGTGCTCGAGGCATTGGCCGATGTCTCCCACGAACAGGCGGCGGCGCATCCAGTCGCCGGCGCGCACGGCATCTGGGATCTGGCGCTGCATCTGACCGGGACGTACCGGCTCGTGCTGCGGCGGCTACAGGGTGATGGCCGGCAGCTCACGCAAGAAGAGGACTGGCCTAAGACGCCGTCGCCGAGCGAGAAGTCGTGGGCCGAGACGATCCAGCTGATCCGCCGCCTTCACGAGGACGTGATGAGCGCCATCCAGGTCTTCCCTGCGGAGCGCCTGGACCAGCCGCTGGTCCCCGAGTCTCCGTACACCGCGTACACGCAGTTCATCGGGATCACGCAGCACGACCTGTACCATGCGGGGCAGATCGCCGTCCTGAAGCGCGCGCTTGTCAGCTGAGCCACACCGGAAGAGCTGGAGAGACCAACGAAGAGCGAGACGAGCTTTCCGGGGGGCTGAGCGCCCCCCGAACCCCCGCTGGAATCAGTGCTCGAACAGGTTCACGAAGCCGGCGAGGTCGAGGCGCGCCATCGTGGGGATGACGGCGAAGCACTCGCGGGCCAGGGCGTCGCGGCCCTCGCGCTTCAGCGTCTCCTCGAGGCGGTCCATGAGCGGTAGCAGCATCGTGACGTCCGAGATGGCGTAGCGCAGCTGCTCGGCGCTCAGCTCCGGGGCCGACCAGTCGGAGTGGCGCTGGATCTTGTCGAGCTCGACGTCGAGGAACTCGAGCAGGTTGTCCTTGAGCCCGTGGCGGTCGGTGTAGGTGCGCGCGAGCTTGCTCGCCGTGCGCGTGCAGTAGATCGGCGCGGTCACGATCCCGAGCCAGTGCTCGAGCGCCGCGACGTCGAAGCGCGCGAAGTGGAACACCTTCCTGACGCGCGCGTCCTCCATCAGGCGCTTGAGGCGCGGCGCGCGGCTCGCGGGCGGGCGCGAAGCGTCGAGGCTCTCGCGCGGGATCTGCACGATCGAGGCACGCATGCCGCGGTTGCAGAGCTGGACCAGGCAGAGCCGGTCGCGCCGCGTCTCGAGACCCATCGTCTCGGTGTCGACCGCCAGGTCCGGTCCCGACAGGTAGACCTGCAGCAGCTCTTCGCTCAGGTCGCCCTTGACGATCTCGGGCACCACGTCTGGGGGACGCTGGGGCATCGGCGCTCCGCCTCCTCGCGGACGAGCGATCCTATCACCGCGCGGCGCGCTTCTTCGGCTGGCTCGCGCGAGCCGCCGACACGCGGCGGCTGAAATAGAATGCGCCGATGTCCCGCGGGAATTTCCTGAGCTCGTGTCTCCTGGGTGCAGCGCTGCTCGGGAGCGCCTTCGTCTCGGCGGACGAGCCGGCTCGCCAGTGGCACGCGCTGCCGGTCGCGGGCGGCCTCGACGAGATCGCGCGCGCGGCGAAGCTCGAGTCGGGGCTCCCCGCCTGGCGGCTCCTCTACGAGGCGTGCCGGAGGCGCCACGGCCTCTGGGGTGAAGACGCGGGCAGCGCGCCAGCCGAAAGCGAATCCGCCTCGCGCGAAGGCTCGGTGCCGCTGCCGCTCGCGCCGAGCTTCTGGCGAAGTCTGCTCCGGGAAGGCGCTGCGATCGAGGACGACAAGCTCGCCGTCGCGATCGTCGGCGACCGGCGTGCCGCGCTCTTCTACCGCGGCCTCGCGGGGCTCGACGAGGAGACGCTCGCGGCGCTCGCCACGGACCTGGACGGGCTCCGGCGCCTCGAGCGGCGCTACGCGGACGTCGTCGGCGCTTTCGGCCCGCGCTTCGCGGTGCGCGGCGGGGTGGTGGTCGTGCCGGGCGGACCGGAGGCGGAGGCGGTGTGGCAGGCCTTCGTGGGAGAGAGTCCCCGCGCGCCGCCGCGCTTCCTTTCGAGGCTCGTCGAGAAGGGCGAGGGCCGGCTCGCCTTTCTCTACGACTCGCTCGCGCGGCTCGACCAGCCACGCCAGCGGCTGGCGCTCGGGCTGCCCAGCGCGCCGGGCACGGACCCCGCTGACCCGCTGCGCGGACTCTACAAGGTGTTCGCCGCCGACGCGGCCTGGTGGCGAGCGGGCCATGGAGCCTTCGCGCGGCCCGACGCCGACGCGGCGCGCCTGCTGCGCGAGCTGCGGCTGGCCGAGGACGGCAGCCTCGCTCCGCCCGCCTCGCGCGCGTTCTGGGCCGCGGCCTTCGACGTCAAGACGACGACGCCCGAGGAGGTCCGCGCCTCGCCCCGGGCCGACGTCGCCTGGCTCGCCTCGCGGATCGGCAGCGGCGATCCGGCGTGGCGGCGCCTGCGGCTGGAGCAGCTGGCCTTCGCACAGCGCGTCTTCGGGGCTTCGGCCGAGGCCCAGCCGAAAGAAGCGCTGCAGGCGCTCGAGGGGCTCGTGGACCTGCGCGCGCTGGTGCTCGCGCTGGAGCGCCTCGGCTCGACCGATCCGGCCTTCTACGCCGCGGCGGTGACCGGCGCGCGTGGCGCGCTGGTGTTCCAGGTGTCCGACGATCTCTCTCGCGCGCACGCCGGCCTCCAGGGAGCGCTCGGAGTCATCGACCGCGCGCGCTTCGGCGGCGTGCTCGACACGGCGGCGGCGGAGAGTCTGGTTCGCTCGCTCGTCCAGGTGCCGCTGCCGGCTGTCGTGCCCTGGGAGCGCGGAATCGGCGGCTGGGTGGCGCAGACGCTCGTCCCGACGCTCGCCAAGGCCGTGGGAGCGGACGCCGCCGATCCGGACCAGGTGCTGCTGCGGGCGATGGCCGGAGTCTCGCTCGAGCGGCCCGCGAGCCCGGTCTTCGACTGGGAGGGGCTGTGGTACCGCGCCCAGCCGGAGCGGGCGGAGCTGCGGCGGCTCGAAGGCGTGCGACGGCGGCAGACGCGGACGAGCCTGCGCGACGTGCTGCGCGATTGCCAGGACCCCGCCGAGAAGGAGCGTCACGCGTGCGCCTGGGCCGTGGGCGAGGCGCTCACGTCCTTCGTCTACGCCGCGCAGCTCGGCGAGCCGGACGGTCCCGCGCTGCGCGGCGAGGACCCCGCGCGCCGCCACGCCTTCCTGCCGAATCCCTGGGCGCTGCCGAGCGAGGTGTCGGGCCCCGGTGTGCCCTGGCACGTGCAGGGATCGCTGCTGGGCCTCGAGACCGCGCTCGCGCGGCTGTCGCTGCACCGCCTCGACGCCGATGCGATGCCGGACCGCGCTCCAGTGCTCGACGCCGCGCAGCGCCGGCGGCTGTCGGTCTTCGCCGGCCTCGCGAGCCCGCTCGACGTGCACGACGCGGACCAGCAGGCGCTCGCCGAGGCGGTGGCCGCGGGGCGCCGTCGCGCGCAGGCGCTCGCGCCGGGAAGCGCGGACCTCGCCGCCGTCGCGCGCGACGCGGGCCTCGACCCGTGGCGGGCGCGCGGGCTCGAGTGGCTGCTCGAGCACGAGAAGCCGGCGCTCGCCGGCTTCTTCTCGCTCGGCGAGCTCGCGTACCTGGGAGCGCCCGCGGGTGGTCGCTGGGACGGCTGGGGCGCGTCCGACGCCACCCTGACCGGCCTGCGTCTCCGCCTGACGCCGCCGCGTCCGCTCGACGAGAGCTCGGGGCGGCGGCCGGAGCCCGCGCTCGCCGAAGGCTTCGTCGGCCTCGGCGTCCGCGCGGCGGTCCACCTGGCGCAGCGCGGCCTGCCCGCGAGCCTCGCCCCCGCGCTCGTCTCGCGCCTGCTGCCGGACCTGTTCGTGGAGGCGCGGCCCGTGGCGCCGGACGACCGCCTGGCGCTCGACGCCTGGGCGCGCGATCAGCCCGCCGAGCGGCTCGACGACGCCGTGGCGGCGCTCGTGGGCCGCGGGCCGCTCCAGCCGGCGCCGGCGCCGGGGAGGACGCGGTGAAGACGGCGCTGCTGGCGCTCGGCCTGTCGAGCCTCGCGGCGGCCGCCGCGACGGCGGGCCAGTCGGACCCCGCGCCGGCGCTCACGATCGTGGATCCCGCGCCCGGCCGCTACATCAGCGGCCTGCAGACGCTTCGCGTCCGCCTCCAGCCCGAGGGCCTCGCGATCCTGCGGCTGACCTTCGCGGCGGACGGCGATCCGGTCTGCACGCGGCAGGCTGCGCCCTGGGAGTGCGAGTGGGACGCGGGCCAGGACGTCCTCGCGCACAGCATCCGCGCCGTCGCGGTGCTGGCCGACGGCTCGCGGCTCGTCGACAGCGTCCGCACGGAGGCGGCAGGGTTCGCGCCCTCGGTCGCCGTGGATGTGGTGCAGGTGCCGGCCACGGTCACGGACGGCAACCGCCTCGTGAAGGGCCTCGCGCCGAAGGACTTCAGGATCTACGAGAACGACCGGCCCCAGGAGATCAGCCACTTCATCGGCGCCGACGCCGAGCGCGAGCTGGTGGTCGCGGTGGACATGAGCGGCAGCATGGGACCGGCGATGACGACGTGCCGCGATGCCGTCAAGCGCTTCTTCGCCACGATCCGGCCCGTGGACCACGTGACGCTGCTGGCGTTCAACGACGCGGTCTTCACCGTGGCGAAGCGCGAGGCGCTGCCGGAGGCGCGGCTCAAGGCCGTGGACCGCTTGCGCGCGTGGGGCAGCACGGCCTTCCACGACGCCATCCTCAAGGGGCTCGACCTGCTCGAGAGCCACCGCGGCCGGCGGGCGCTCGTGCTCTTCACCGACGGCGAGGACATGGTGAGCCACGGGACGGCCGCGGACGTGCAGGCGCGGATCGAGGTGAGCGCCACGCCCGTCTACGTGATCGCGCAGGGCAAGGGCATGCGCGAGCAGCGGCTGAAGCAGGTGCTCGACCGCATCGCCGGCGTGAGCGGGGGACGCACCTTCTACACCGACCGCATCGAGCAGCTGGAGGGCGTCTTCGCGGAGATCGGCGAGGACATCGCGAGCCAGTACCTGCTGGCCTACTCGCCGGCCGAGAGCGAGCGCGACGGCAGCTGGCGTACGATCCGGGTCGAGGTGGAAGGACAGAAGAAGAGCTACGCGGTGCGCGCTCGCCAGGGCTACCGGGCGCTGGCGGGACGCTGAGCGTGCGGCCGCGCCCGTTCGCGCTCGTCGCTCTCCTGGCGGCGCGCCTCGCGTTCGCGCAGGAGCCGGCCGATCCCCAGGCGAAGCCGCCGCAGACGCCGGTGTTCGAGGTCGGCGTCGACATCGTGGCCGTCGACGTGAGCGTGATCGACGGGCAGGGCAAGCCGCTCCTCGGCCTCGCGCCCGAGGACTTCGAGGTCGTCGTGGACGGCCGTCCGCGCAACGTCGTCTCGACCGAGTATCTCGGGCGCGAGCTGGAGCCGCCGCCCCAGCCAAAGAAGCAGGCCGCCCACTACACCAGCAACGAGTCGACGCCCGCGGGCCGGCTGGTGCTGCTGCTCGTCGACCGCGGAAACATCGGCAAGGGCGCGGGCCGGCTGGCGATGAAGTCCGCCTCGCGCTTCCTGGGGACGCTGCCGCCGTCCGACCGCGTGGGCCTCGCGGTCATCCCTGGGCCCGGACCGAACGTCGAGTTCACCGACGACCACGCAGAGGTCCAGAAGGCGCTGTCGCACATCGTGGGGGGCGCCGACCGCGCGGGCTACCAGGTGCCGCTCTCCGAGGCGATCGCGCTCCTGAAGCAGAACGACCAGATGCGCTGGACGAGCTTCGTGAGCCTCGAGTGCGGGCAGTACCTGGTCGCGGAGCAGCTCGCCGCCTGCCGCGAGCAGATGGAGGTCGAGGCGCGCCAGGTCTATCTCAACTACAAGGAGCGCTCGCTCCAGTCGAAGGCGTCCCTGGCGGGCGTGCTGTCCTCGCTCCAGGGCATCCCGGGGCCGAAGACCGTCGTGCTCGTCTCGGAAGGGCTCGGGACGGAGTCGGCGGCCGAGGTGAGGGCGCTCGCGGAAGCGGCCGCCGACGCGCAGGTCACTCTGTTCGTGCTGCTGCTCGACAGCTCGGGCGTCGATCCGGCCTACGAGAAGACGCAGCTCGCGACGCCCGAGGAGCGCGACATGGAGACGCGCTCGCTCTACGACCTCGCGGGTCTCGCGCGCGGCGCCGTGCTCCCGCTCGTGGGGTCGGCGGACGCGGCGTTCCAGCGCATCGCCCACGAGCTGATGGGCTACTACATGGTGGGCTTCGAGCCCGCCCCGACCGACCGCGACGGCAAGAGCCACAAGGTGCAGGTCAAGGTGCGGCGCGACGGGGTGACGGTGCGGGCGCGGGGCGTGCTCAGCATCCCGACGGCGCCGCCGAGCGCGCAGCAGTCGATCACGGCCTCGCTGCGCTCGCCCCTGATCGAGAGCGGCCTCGGGATCCGCGTCGCGAGCTGGGCCCGTCCGGCCGCGGCGGGGAAGGTGCGCGTGCTGCTGGCGGCCGAGGTCGAGCGCGCGAGCCGGCCGGTCAGCGTGGGCTACGCGCTCGTCGCGGGCGGGAGCAAGGTCGCGGCGAGCCGGCTCGTCGAGGGCCTCAGCGCTCCGGAGGGCGAGCCCGTCACGTTCGCGAGCGAGGCGGTCGTGGACCCGGGGACCTACACGCTGCGGCTCGCTGCCGTCGACGCCGCCGGCCACCGCGGCAGCGTCCACCACGAGACGAAGGCGGCCGTGACGACGGCCGGCGGGCTGCTGATCTCCGACCTCGTGCTGGCCGCCCCCGGCTCGGGCGCGCCGCGGCCGGTCGTGGACCTCGACGCCGGCGTCGCGGGTCTGCTGGCGCTCGTGGAGCTGTCCGGAGGCGAAGCCGCAAATGCCGCGGTCGCGCTCGAGCTGGCGGAGACCGAGACGGGAGCCGCCTTGCTGCGCGTGCCGGCGGAGGCGGGGGAGCCCGACAAGGACGGCGTGCGCGTGGCGCACGTGACGGTCGCGAGCGGGCTGCTGCCGCCGGGCGACTACGTCGCGCGCGCCACGGTCACCTCGGACGGCACGCCGGTCGCCGCCCAGACGCGTCCGTTCCACATCGCGCTGCCGGCCGCCGGCGCCAAGGCGCAGCGCGCGCCGCTCGCCGCCCTGATCGCCGAGCAGCGGCCGTACGACCGCGCGGAGCTGCTGGGCCCCGAGCTGCTCGCGCACTTCCTCGGCCGGATGAGCGCGCTCGTGCCGGGCCCCGCACCCGAGGGCGTGTCGGCCGCGGTCGAGGAGGCGAAAGCCGGACGGCCCGAGGCGATGGTGTCCCGGCTCGCCTCGGGAAGGGACGACCCGCGCGTGTCGTTCCTTCGCGGCGTCTCGTACTACGCGGCGGGAAACTTCGGCGCCGCGCAGACGCAGCTGCAGTCGGCGCTGCGGGCGCGCTCCGACTTCCTGCCCGCCGCCGTCTACATGGGTGCGTGCTATGCGGCCAGCGGCAAGGACCTCGAGGCGATCGGCGCCTGGCAGACCGCCCTCATCGGAGAGACCGGGAGTCCGACGCTCTACGCCGTGCTGGGCGACGCGCTCCTGCGCGTGCACGAGGCCGACCAGGCGCTCGCGATCCTCGACGAGGGCCTCGCGCAGTTCCCGCAGGACGAGGGGCTGCGGCGGCGGCTCGGCATGGCCCACGCAATGGCGGGCCACGCGGACGAGGCGCTCACTCTGCTGTCGGCCTGGGTGGACGCGCACCCGGAGGACACGCGCGCGCTCTTCGCGACGCTCGCGCTGCTCTTCGAGGGCTTCTCGCGCCACGCCCAGGGCGGCGGAAAGCTCGAAGAGCAGCAACGGCTGAAGCGCTACGCGAAGGCGTACATCGACGCCAACGGGCCGAACCGCGAGGTGGTGCGGCGGTGGCTGCGGTATCTGGAGTCTGGGGGGTAACGGACAACGGACAACGGAAACGGACATCGGAAACGGACAACAGGGCCAACGGACGCTCTGGACTGAGCTATTCGGGGGGGTTTGAGCACCCCCCCGTGCCCCCCCGCTAGTCTGGGGTGGCTGACGGGATTCGAACCCGCGACCTCGTGGGCCACAGCCACGCGCTCTAACCAAACTGAGCTACAGCCACCACCGATCGAATGGCGCGCCTGAAGGGACTCGAACCCCCGACCCGCAGCTTAGAAGGCTGCCGCTCTATCCAACTGAGCTACAGGCGCAGGCTACGTTTCGACGAATCAGTACGTTAACACGCGCTTCGGCGACTTCAAAGCCGCGGCCGGGCTCCGCTCAGGCGTCGGGGGCGGGGGGATGGGCCGTGAACACCCGCGTCTTGTCCTTCTTGCAGACCGAGCAGATCTTGAAGATCACGCACTCGTCGCGCGAGGCGAGCGGGCTCATCCCCTCGACGCGCGTCTCCGCGTCGTCCGCGATCGGGTGCAGACAACGCAGGCAGTAGTACGTCGCCCGGCCGTCCACGTTGTCCCCATCCTCGGTGTTCACGTTTCGGATCCTACCTCAACTCGGGGTTGAGGGGCTGCGTCAGCGGCCGGCCTGGATGTCGTAGGCCCAGAGCGCATCGAGGTCGCGAACGTAGAGCCGGCCGTTGGCGACGACTGGATACGAGAACGCGCTCTCCTTGAGCGAGCCGGCCTGCTTCTTCTGCGGCTGATTCGGCGGCGAGAAGCGTCCCTTCTCGCGAGGCGCTTCGGGGCTCGCCTCGACCAGCACGCAGTCGCCGTTGTCGCGGTGCAGGTACAGGTGGCCGTCGGCGTAGGCGCCCGAGCTCACTCCGAAGCCCTCGACCCGCCACTTCACCTTTCCGGTCATGAACTCGACCGCGACGAGCGACTTGCCGCCGTTCTCCGTGCCGTAGAGGTGGTCGCCGACCAGCACGGCCCCACCGAAGCCGCTCGGGAGGCCGCGCTCGAAGTAGACCTGCTCGGCGGCGATCCCGTCGCCCTCGGGCTTCAGCCGGACGAGACCGCC
>Ga0111538_10009724_pt1 | contig 12811 bp, 10 predicted proteins | sample SoiMethybrSBSTD1_FD_79669 | JGI IMG/M metagenome (GOLD analysis project Ga0111538, IMG submission 79669) | Bulk soil microbial communities from a Populus tree surrounding site in Tennessee, USA - Soil MetaG P. TD hybrid SBSTD1 (version 2)... | ecosystem: Environmental > Terrestrial > Soil >...
ACGTTCGCGTACGGCACCTACCAGTACATGCAGAACGGCGGTCCCAAGGGAGCGCCCGCGACGTCGATCCCGACGAGCGCGGTGATCGTGGCTGCGCAGGACCTGCAGATTGGCGCGAGCCTTCGTCAGGAAGATCTGCGCGCCATTCAGTGGCCAAGCAATGCGGTACCAGCCGGCGCGTTCGGCAAGCCGGAGGATCTGATCGGCCGCGGTCTCATCATGCCAGTGATGACGAACGAGCCCTTCCTGCCCTCGAAGCTGGCGTCGAAGGAAGCCGGGGCCGGACTTCCGCCGGTCATCCCCGAAGGATTCCGCGCGCTGTCGGTGCGCGTAAACGAGGTCATCGGCGTCGCGGGGTATGTGCTGCCCGGCACGCGCGTGGACGTCGTCGCCACCGTGGTTCCGACCCAGAACCAGATCGACGTGACCTCGAAGGTGATCCTGACCAACGTGCAGGTGCTGGCGGCCGGCACGAAGATCGAGCAGGACGAGAAGAACAAACCGATTCAGGTGACCGTCGTCACGCTGCTCGTCAATCCGGACGAGGCGGAGAAGCTCACATTGGCGAGCACCGAGGGCAAGATTCAGCTCGCTCTCCGCAATCCGCTCGACAAGACGGCACCAGTGACCACTGGGATCAAGCCCGCTTTGCTGATGGGCACCGGAGCTCCGGTCCGCAGAGTCGCCTCAGCATCCACTGGACGAAAGTCGCAGCCGCAGGTCGCCCCAGCGCCCGTGTCGGCCCCCACGGTCGAAATCATCCGCGGTGACAAGCGCTCGCACGAAGTCGTGGAGCAGGAGTAGCACGATGCGTATGACAGCGCAGCAGAAATGGGCCGCAGCCTGCGGCGTGCAGATGTTCATTATCGGCGTCTTCGGGACGCCGCACAGGTCGTTCGCGCAGATCGCTCCCGGCCCAACCGTCACGGCCGCGATGCCGGCGAGTGCGGTGCCGGCCCGCGAGCCTGAAGCCCTCAGCGATCCGAACGCGGTACGACTGACGGTGGGTCGTTCCACCCTCGTGGACATCGGTCAGCCGATCTCGCGCGTCTCGTTGACGAAGGCGGATGTGGCCGACGCGCTCGTCACGTCGCCGAACCAGCTCCTGGTGCACGGCAAGTTGCCCGGCGCCATCTCGATGTTCGTGTGGAACCGCGGCGGCAGCGTGAAGCGCTACGAGATCGTGGTCGAGCGCGATCTCGAGGCGCTCAACGAGCAGTTCAAAACGCTCTTCCCGGGCGAGGACATCCAGGCGCACAGCAACGGTAAGGCGATCGTGCTGTCGGGCAACGTGTCGCGCAAGGAGGTCACCGAGAAGGCGGTTGCGGTGGCTGCCGGCTACGTCGACAAGAAGGAAGACGTGGTCACGCTGTTGGCGGCGCAGCCGGGGCCGCCGACGGGGCAGGTGATGCTGCGCGTGCGCTTCGCCGAAGTCAGCCGCAGCGCGATCAGCGAGTTGGGCTCGACCTTCTTCACCAGTCCAACCGGTATCGAGAACACCATCGGCCGAATTGCAACGCCGCAGGTTCCAGGACCGACGTATACCGAGCTGTCCTGGACGAAGGAAAGCAGTGACTTCGGCGCGCCGGTGACGAGCGCCTCAGGGAAGATCAACTTTGGCGACTTCCTGAACCTGTTCTTCTTCAGCCAGAAGTACGACGTCGGCGTGCTGATCCGCGCGATGCAGCAGCGCGGTCTGTTCCAGAGCCTCGCCGAGCCGAACCTGGTTGCCGAGAGTGGCAAGGAAGCAAGCTTCCTCGCCGGTGGTGAGTTCCCAGTTCCCGTCGCGCAGGGTTCAGGTGCCAACCTCGCCGTCTCGGTGCAGTTCAAGGAATTCGGTGTCCGCCTGAACTTCACGCCGACGATCAACGGCGACCGCGTGCATCTCAAGGTGAGACCCGAGGTCAGCACGCTCGACTTCGCCAACGGAGTGGTGTTGAGCGGCTTCCGTATCCCGGCGCTGTCGACGCGTCGCACCGAGACCGAGATCGAGCTGCGCAACGGACAGACGTTCGCGATTGCCGGTCTGTTGAACAACCAGATGCAATCGACGATGCAGAAGATTCCCGGCATCGGCGACATCCCGATCCTCGGCTACCTGTTCCGCAGCAAGGTCGCGCAGAAGGAACAGACCGAGCTGGTCGTGATGATCACCCCGGAAATTCTCGCGAACGATTCGGTCGGCGTGACCAACACGCTGCCGCGGACGCCGGAGACGTTCATGCCGCCGATCAGCGAGAAGCAGGCGAAGCCGCCACTGCCGCCGGCGTTCACGCCGGCCGCGCGTTCACGGGCTGATGGGACGACCACCCCGGTCGTGGCCCCGTCGGGCAAAACGCTCGACGCAAGCGAGCAGGCCGCGCTGGCCGCGGCGCAGCGGATCGACGCGCAGCAGCGAGCCGTCGCGGAGCAGTCCGCTGCGGCGCAGCGAGCCGCCGATCAGCAGAAACAGGCCAATGCGCAGGCCGCGGCCGCGCCGCCGGCAGTCCCGCTGAGCCCGGCCGAGAAGAAGCGCGAGGCCGAGGCGCTGAAGAAGGAACAGAAGCTCGCCGAAAAGCTGGCCAAGGAACAGGCGAAGCGCGACGCCGAAGAGGCGAAGCGGAAAGCCAAGGCCGATAAGGAAGACGCCAAGAAGCGCGAAGCCGAGGAGAAGCAGCAGGCGGAGGAAGCCAAGCGTCAGGCTGGGCAGCTGCAGCTACGGCAGCAGGAGATTGACGCGGCCTCCGAGCGGCTGCGAGCGTCGGAAGCGGCGTATCAGACTGAGCTCGCCAAGCGTTCCTCGCGTTAATGGCACCAGCGGAAGGCGGAAGACGATGGCGCAACTCAACGGACTGATTGTCAGCGACGACCAAGATTTTGTAATCGCGGTTGCACGGCGCCTCCGGTCGGGCGCCGTGTCCGTTCGTCCGATCGACGAGCACGCGGCACAGAACACCCCCCCGGACGTGGTCATCGTCGACGTTCGTACCGCCCAAGCGGCGGCGATGCCGGCGATCGAGAGGCTCCGCGGACGTTGGCCGCATGCCGCGATCTTCGCGATTGCCACCGCGGTCGATGCCGATCTGGTCATCCAGTCGATGCGCGCCGGGGCCAACGAGTTCTTCGCCTGGCCCCCGGCCGCCGAGACCTTTGACGAGGCGCTCCGGCGGACCGCCGCGCGTCGTGCCGCGGCGCCATCCAGCACGCAGCCGACGACGATGGTGTTCTTCGGCGCCAAGGGTGGTGCCGGGACGACGACGCTCGCGGTGAACTGCGCCGTCGAGATCGCCCGGCTGAAGAAGCGCCCCACGCTCATCGTCGATCTCAAGGCCGGCCTGGGTGAAGTGACGCTCTTTCTCGGCGTGCGCAGCCGCTACACGATGCTCGACGTGCTCGACAACGTGCATCGGCTCGACCAGGAGTTCATGAAGGAGCTCGTCGTCAAGCACAAGTCCGGTCTCGAGATCCTCGCTGGTTCTGATCTCTTCGACCGGCCCGGCGCCTCGGACAGTGGGTCGCTCGAAGAGGTCTTCCGTGTGCTCGGCCGTCAGTACGAATACATCATCGTCGACGCCGGCGCGCAGATGAACCCGTGCGCCGTGGCAGCGCTCTACAGCGCCGACACGATTTACCTGGTCGTGAGTCCAGATGTGCCGTCGGTGCGCAACGCGCAGCGATTGCTCGATCGGATCGGTCAGCTCGGGGCGTCCGGCGACCGGATCCGCGTCCTGCTGAATCGGGCCGCAGAGCCGTATCCGATTCCGCCCTCTCAGATCGAGAACGCGCTGGGGCACCCGATTCACCAAATCTTCCTGAGTGACTACAAGACCGTGTCGACCGCTCTCAACTCAGGCGTGCCGCTCGCGTTGGCTGGCAACAGCGAGCTGGCGTCGCAGTTCGACAGCTTTGCCCGCCGCATCATCGACCCTGATGCGGTCGACGTGCCGTCGGCAGACAAACGCAGTCCCATGCCGCTTGGCCTCCAGCGCCTCGCGTCCATCTGGTAACCGACGATGCGCGCCGCAAATTCTGCTTCGCCACTTCAAATCGGGAATCCGATACGTGCGGGCAACGCGCCGCATCAGCCGGTCCGGCAGCAGTATCTCGAGCTGCGGGCCTCGGTTCACCGCAAGCTCCTCAATCGCCTGAACCTCGAAGCGCTGGCGAACGCCGACCGTTCGCGCGCCGAAGGGGAAATTCGCACACTGCTCGCGCTCCTGCTGTCCGAGGAGTCAACGCCGATCAATCTCAGCGAACGGGAAACGCTCTTCGCCGAAGTCCTCGACGACGTCTTTGGACTCGGGCCGCTCGAGCCGCTGCTGCGCGATCCGGCGGTGAGCGACATCCTGGTGAACACGTATCGCCACGTGTTCATCGAACGGAAGGGTGTCCTCGAGCGCGTCACCGCGACCTTCCAGGACGATGCGCACCTGCTGCGTGTGATCGACCGCATCGTCAGTCGCGTCGGCCGCCGCGTCGACGACAGTTCGCCGATGGTGGACGCGCGTCTCGCGGACGGCTCGCGTGTCAACGCGATCATTCCGCCGCTGGCCGTTGACGGTCCGCTGCTGTCGATCCGCCGCTTCCCGGCCGAACGGCTCAAGGCGGAGGACCTCGTCACGCTCACCGCGGTGACGCAGCCGATGCTCGACTTCCTGTCGCACTGCGTCAAGTGCCGCCTGAACGTCCTGATCAGCGGCGGCACCGGTGCCGGTAAGACGACGCTCCTCAACGTGCTGTCCAGTTTCATCTCACCGCACGAACGCGTCGTGACGATTGAGGACGCCGCGGAATTGCAGCTGCATCAGGAGCACGTGGCCCGTCTGGAGACTCGTCCGGCCAACGTCGAAGGCAAGGGCGCCATCCGGCAGCGCCAGCTGGTGGTCAACGCCCTCCGTATGCGTCCCGATCGCATCGTGGTTGGCGAGGTCCGTGGCGAGGAAGCGCTCGACATGCTGCAGGCGATGAACACCGGTCACGATGGATCGCTGACCACGGTGCACGCCAACACACCGCGCGACGCCCTGACCCGCGTCGAGACGATGATCGCGATGGGCGCGACGAACTTGCCCGAGAAGGCCATGCGTCAGCAGATCGCCTCGGCCATCCAGATCGTCGTGCAGCAAACGCGTCTCTCTGACGGCTCGCGGAGGGTGACCAACATCTCGGAGATCACCGGCATGGAAGGCGACATCATCACCATGCAGGACATCTTCGTGTTCGAGAAGCTGGGTCTCACACAGGAAGGCAAGGTCGCCGGCCGGTTCCGCGCCACTGGCGTGCGGCCGAAGGTCTCCGAGCGGATGAAGGGTGCTGGCATCGTTCTGCCGACGAACATGTTCGACGGCGTGACGGAGGTCCGCTGATGGTCGCTGCCATTGCCGTCTTCATGCTCGTGGTCGGCCTCGTGATGGGCGGCTATTACGGCCTGACGCAGCTTCCAGATTGGCTGGCCGCCCGCCGCCTCGATCGCCGGCTCCGGGAAGTCTCGTTGACACACGACCCGCTCACCGGCCCGAAAACGATTCTCACCGAACAGAAGTTGGGACCGCTCCCGGCGATCGACAAAGCGCTGGGCGGCGCCAACTCGTCGCTGGCGAAGCTCATCGAGCAGTCGGGCGTGGTAACCACGCCGAGCGCCGTCATGGTCATCTCCCTGCTGGCCGCAATTCTGATGTGTGTGGTCGGCTTGATTGTCCTGCGCCGGCCGATATTCGCCATGATGCTTGCGCTCGCCGGTGGTGTCGTGCCGGTCCTCTGGCTGAGGCACAAGCGGACCGCGCGAATGAAGCGCTTCGAAGAGCAGTTCCCCGACGCACTCGATCTGCTGTCGCGTGCGCTTCGCGCCGGTCACGCGTTTCAGACGGCGATGGGGATGGTGGCCGACGAACTCCCGGTACCGGTCGGCATCGAGTTCAAGAAGGCGTTCGAGCAGCAGAATTTCGGCCTGCCGGTACGCGAGGTGCTCGACCTGATGGCAGAGCGCGTGCCGCTCCTCGACGTGAAGTTCTTCGTGACCGCCGTGACGATTCAGCGTGAGACGGGCGGCAATCTGGCCGAGATTCTCGACAACCTCGCGCACGTGGTCCGCGAGCGCTTCAAGATTCTGCGGCAGGTCCGCGTGCACACGGCACACGGCCGCTTCACCGGCTACGTCCTGTTGGCGCTTCCGGCGGCGCTCGCCGTCGCGCTGATGTTCATCAACCCGGATCACATGAAGCTCCTCTTCACGGAGCGCATGGGGCAGCAGATGATCGGCGGCGCGATCGTCATGCAGTCGATCGGCTACGTTTGGATCCGCAAGATCGTCAAGATCGAGGTGTAGGGTGTTACTGCTGCCGATTCTCGCATTCCTGTTCGTCTCGCTGCTGATTGTCGCGGCGGCGATGGCGTTTGCGCCCGCCAGCGGCGGCGTGATTCAACAGCGCCTGAACGAGCTGCGTGGCATCTCCGGCCCGCCGGTCGATGAGCCCTCACCTTACGGCGAGAGCGTGAAGCGGTCGCTGACGAAGCTCGGTAAGTACGCACCGACCTCGACGGCGGAGATGGGCAAGATCAAGTCGCGCCTGCTGGCGGCAGGCTACCGCAACGGGGAAGCGCTTCCAGTCTTCATCGGCTTGCGCCTGGGTTGCGGCCTGCTGGCGTTCGGCGTGATGTCGACGCCACTGTTTGGCACGCCCAACGTCCTGTTCGCGCTCGGTGCGGCGGCGCTCGGCTACCTGTTGCCGGGCATGGGTCTGGCGCGCATGGCGAAGAAGCGGCAGCATCGCATTCGTCTGTCGCTGGCGGATGCCCTGGACCTGCTGGTGGTCAGTGTCGAGGCGGGCCTTGGCCTCGATCAGGCCCTGCAGCGCGTTGGCGAGGAGCTGGCGTTCGCGCACAAGGATCTCTCAGACGAGCTGCGGTTGTTGAACCTCGAGCTGCGCGCGGGCAAGTCGCGCCCGGATGCGCTTCGCAACCTCGCCGACCGCACGGGCGTCGATGATCTCTCGTCGCTCACGGCCATGCTGATTCAAACCGACAAGTTCGGGACCAGCGTGGCCCAGTCGCTCCGCGTCTATTCCGAGACGCTGCGGACCAAGCGCCGGCAGCGCGCCGAAGAAGCGGCGGCGAAGACCGGCGTCAAGATGGTGTTCCCGCTCGTGTTCTGCATCTTCCCGGCGATCTGGGTCGTGACGATCGGCCCCGCGGCGATCAAGTTCGTCCAGGTCCTCTTCCCGATGATGAAAAAATGACGACGGCTGCCACACTCGACGCGACCCGTACACCGGCGCCGCCGGTTCCTGCCAGGCTGGAAGACACTGGTCTCGGCGCCGATCAGATTGAACAGCTACTGGTGAAAATGCTCTACGGCGGCGAGGCGACCGGCCTTGCGCTCGCCGAGCGCGTGCGCCTGCCGTTTGCGATCCTCGAACCCATCATCGAGCGCATGCGCTTCGAGCATCTCGTCGAAGTGCGTGGCACCACCGGCACATCGGCGGCCAGCTACCGCTACGCGACGACCGACCTCGGTCGCAGCCGCGCGGTGCAGTATCTCGAGATCAACCAGTACATCGGCCCTGCGCCGGTGCCATTGGCCAGCTACGTCAAGCAGATGCGCGCGCTCGCCGCCTCGCGCGGCTTCATCGATCGCGAGCGTCTACGCGGCGGGTTCGGGCATCTCATCGTCAACGACGACATCCTCGAGCAGCTCGGTCCGGCGGCCAATGCGAACAAGGCCATCTTTCTGTACGGACCTCCGGGCAATGGCAAGACCGTGCTGGCCGAGGGACTGGGCCGCACTGTCGGCGGCGAGATGTACATGCCCTACGCCATCGACGTCGAGGGCCACATCGTCACGATGTTCGATCCGATCAGCCACGAGCCGCTCGAGGATCTCGAGGTGAGCCCGACGAGCAGCATCATCTCAGCGGAGCCCAGGGATCGGCGCTGGGTGCGCATCCGTCGTCCGGTGGTGATGGTCGGCGGCGAGCTGACCATCGAGATGCTCGATCTGACCTTCAACCCGCTGGCGCGCTTCTACGAGGCGCCGCTGCAGCTGAAGGCCAACGGCGGCATCTTCCTCGTCGACGACTTCGGCCGTCAGCGGATGCGTCCCGAGGACCTGCTCAACCGCTGGATCGTGCCGCTCGAGAGCCGCATCGACTACCTGACCCTGCATACCGGTAAGAAGTTTCAGGTGCCGTTCGACGTGCTGACCGTCTTTGCGACAAACCTCGATCCCGCGAAGCTGGCCGATGAAGCCTTCCTGCGCCGGATTCCCTACAAGATTCACGTCGGGGATCCCTCGATTGAGCAGTTCACCTCCATTCTGGAGATGAACTGCCGTCGCCGGGACATGACGTTCCATCCGGTGATGGCGGAATATCTGCATCGCCGGCACTATCAGCCCACGGACCGGCCGATGCGTGCATGCCATCCGCGCGACCTCCTCGATCAGGTCACCGCGCTGTGCCGCTACCGCGGAGAGGAGCCGACGCTCAACCGCGAGAATCTCGACGCGGCCTGCGCCGCCTACTTCCTCGACGATGACAAGGCGCACAGCCTGCCGTCGCAGTCGTCGCCGCGCAAGACCAACCACCCTATCATCGAGGTTCGCTGATGACCGCGATGACGCTGGTGCTCGTCAATCAGCGTACCGACGAGGCGCTGGCCGATCGCGTCGAGGTCGCCGTGACCAGGCGCGATCGCCGCAAAGGGCTGCTCGGTCGATCGGGTCTCGAGCCGGCGAGTGCGCTGATCATCGCGCCCTGCTTCTCGATCCACACGATGTTCATGCGCTTCGACATTGACGCCGTCTTCGTCGACGAGGATGGGCGCGCCGTGAAAGTGGTGCGTGACATGACGCCGTGGCGGATCGCTGTCGATCCGACCGCGCACGCGGTTGTCGAGTTGCCGGCCGGCAGCCTGCGCGACCGGCAGGTCAACATCGGTGATCGTTTGTATCTGCTCGAACCTGGCGGCAGGCGCGTCGGATTGTCCGTGGACGACTTACGAGGGTGCTGTGCTGAGTCGCAAGTCGCTGCCTGACGCGGTGCTCGAGCCCGAGCAGCAGTACGCGGTCGTGCTGCTCAACGACGAGCAGCTCAGTCAGTTGATGCGCAAGCCGGGCATGCGGCCGGTGAACCGCGGCCACTCGGTGCCCGACGTGCACATGCGCTATCTGCGGCTGAAGCGGCAGACGGCCGCCGCCGCGGCGCTGTTGCTCGTGCTCGGTGCCGGCAGCTTCTTGTATTTCATGGCGCCGCAGCCGGCGATGGCGTCGATGTTTGCGTGGAAGGAACTCCCTGAAGCGCCGACGCTCGATACCGGCGCGAGCTTCAGCGTCACGATTCAGACAACCGACAGCAGCGACGGCGCAGGGTTCGCGGCCAACCGCGTGCGCACACTCGGATTCCCGTCGTTCACGCGGGTGTCGCCGGGCCGCCACCAGTTGCATCAAGCGATGGTCGGCCCCTATGCCTCACTCGACGAAGCCGAAAAGGTGCAGCGCCGCCTGACGCGCTCGGGATTTCCGTCGGCTCGCATCTTCGTTGACGAGTCGTTGCGCAACGCGCCGCGCAACGACATCGCGAACGCCGAGGTGGGCGAAGGCAATCCCAACGTGGTGCTGATCAGTGCGCCGGATCGGCTCTCGGTGGTCTTCGAGCTGCCGCTCGAGCCACGTCAGGTGCGGTCGCGCCGTGTCGAGAACGTGCTCGACCTCGACGTCGGACCGATGTCCAGCAAGGTTGTGCCGCAGCAGTGGAGTGCGCCTGAAGGCGTGCACCTGATCGAGCGTGTGTCGATCGAAGGGGTGCAGGCGTCGGAGACTGGTGATTTCCTGCGTGCACACGTGACGCTGCCCGAGTTCGCGCGCGCCAACGTCCGCGCCGAAGGCCGTCGCGTCTACGTTGATCTGACATGGCCGATGATCGCGCCCGATGCGGTCGCGCCCCAGCCGGCTGCCGCTGCCGCTGCCGCCGAGGCGGGCCCGGCGCAGCCACCCCCGAGTCGCGTTGTTCCGGTGGCCGATGCCCGTCAGGGCGCGCAGTCATCTGACGCGTACGCGGAGCAGCTGCGAGGGGTGGTCGAACGTCTGGGCGATGTGAAACCGTTTCTGATGTCGGCCGCGAAGGCAGGATCGCCGGACGTGCTTCGCGCGCTCGACGACACGCTGTCTACGCTCGAGACCTCACTGCGCGGTATGCGTCCGCCGGCCGCGGCCGTCGACCAGCATCAGATGTTCCTGTCGGCGATTCGTACGGCCAGGAAGGCGACTGAGGTGTCGTACTCAGGGGATCGCAATGCGCAGGCGCGCGAGGCGTTCGTGCTCTACGACGCCGCGGTCAACGCCGGCAGCCTCATCACGCCAGTGGCGCGATAAGCCACACACCGCCGACCAGCATCGCCAGCGCCGCCGCAACGCTCATCATCGCTCGATGGAGCCGTGCGTTGGAGCTGGTGTGCACGCCCAGCAGTCCGACAGCCGCGGCAAACGCCGTCATTGCTGCGACGGTCCCGACGCCGAAGGCACCGATATACATCAGCGCTGCGCTTGCCGACGGAAGCGCCAGGGCAGGCAGCACGCCGAAGAAATGCGAGCTGCCGGCGACGCCGTGCAGCACGCCCATGCAGAACGAGGCGTGCGCGTGTCCGAGCCGTCGTACCCATGCCGGCCCGGCCTGCACGTGCACGTGGTTGTGGGAGACGTGGCCGTGTCGATGCGGCAAGGCCGCGATGCGGGCGCGTCGTCTCAGTGCCCAAAGACCGATGCCGATCAACGCCGCACCGACGAACCGTTCGCCCCACGCGGAGATGATGTCGACGGAGGGCAGCAGCTCACGCAGCAGAACGGCGACGACCGCGACAACAACGACGCCGGAGGCGTGACCGATGCCCCAGGTGCATCCGGCCAGCCAGCCACGCGTGCGTTGGTCGGCCGCGATGGGAGCGACGGCGGCCAGGTGATCGGGGCCGGACAGCACGTGAAAGAGTCCCGCTGCCACACCGGTCAAGAGCGTGAGCATTGCCTCTCAATCATTGCGCAACCAACCACCAACCACCAACTACTTCGGCGCCATGCGAATGGCGCCGTCAAGCCGGATGACTTCGCCATTCAGCATCTCGTTCTCGAAGATGTGGCGAACGAGTGCGGCGTATTCCTCGGGACGTCCCAGCCGCGAGGGAAACGGGACCTGCTGCGCGAGCGAGACGCGCGCCGCTTCCGGCAGTGCCGCGAGTAGCGGGGTGTCGAATGTACCGGGCGCAATCGTCATGACGCGAATGCCGATGCGCGCGAACTCGCGGGCGATCGGCAGTGTCATGCCGACGATGCCGCCTTTGGAGGCGGAGTAGGCGGCCTGTCCAATCTGTCCGTCGAATGCCGCGACCGACGCCGTGTTGACGATGACGCCGCGCTCGCCGCCGGCGTTGGGCGTGTTGCGATCCATCGCCGCCGCCGCGAGGCGTATCACGTTGAACGTTCCGATCAGATTGATCTGAATGACGCGCGAGAAGTGGTCGAGCGGCTGAACGCCCTCGCGCCCGAGCACGCGTTCGGCGGCCGGAATGCCCGCGGCGTTCACGACGCCGTCCAGCTGACCGAACTCGCGTGTTGCGGTGTCCACGGCTCTCTGGACGTCGCTCTCGTTCGTGACATCGCCTCTCACGAAGCGCACTGCGCTGCCCAACTGCGACGCTTTCGCTTGACCCTTCTCATCGTTGAGATCGACGATCACCGTCCGCGCGCTAGCGGCGACCGCCATGTCCACTACGGCGCCACCGAGTCCGGATGCGCCGCCGGTTACGAGAATCGTTCGTCCGTCGAGATGCACTCGTGGGATTCTATCAGCGGCGTTGCCATTGAGCCTTTACATCACACTGGTCGCGGGCATGCTGGCGTTGCACATGATGCAGTCGCAGCCGCCGTCAGATTTTCAGTTCGTGTGGGAACACGCGCACTGCCATCAGCTCCATCGACTCGATACTCGAAATCGAACGTTTACGCGCCAGGCGTTGACCGGCGAGGTTGACGGGCCGGCCGGCCATTCGTCAGATGCCAGCCGCATTGGCGTGTGAATAGATCGCGGTACATAGAAAAGGGCCGCCTGACGGCGGCCCTTACGTACCGAAAGCCGAGAGCCTAACGCCCACGGCCTCAGGCGGGTCCGAACGGACCCGCCCTACGAGTTACTGCACGTCCTTGTGCGTGACTTCCTGGACGTCCTGCTTCTTTTTCTTCGTGCCGCCGATCCCTTGAATCTGAATCGTCGGCTGTTCCTTCAGCACCTGCTGGCGATAGAGGCGCTCCATCTCCATGTGCTGGTGGATCTCCTCGGGAGTCATGTTCGCCTTCTTGCGCGCGGCGAGCTTCTCTTCGCGCGCGTTCTTGGCGATGCCGAGATCGTCGAGGTCGGTCTGCTTACCCGCGGCGACGGCCTCGGCGTTCAGCACCAGCGAGTGGTCGGTGCTCGCGAGCGGCACCGCTTTGTTGCCAGCGAAGATCTCGTGGCGGCCGTGCTCCTCGTACCACTTGGTGAGCGTGGCCGTCATGTGCATCTTCTCGAGGATGTTCCGCCAGCCGATGCCGGTGTTGTAGGCGCAGAACGAGATCTCACCCTGCTGCGTGCCGTAGGGGATGATGCACATCTCCGTGCGGCGGAAGTCGTAGTTGAAGAGATCCTGGAACCACATGCCGGCGATGAACAGGAAGTTCCAGCGATCGGCTCGCCGCTTGGCGATGTCGTCCATCGTGCGATCGCCGGTCACCTTGCCGTAGTCCTTGCCGGTGGCGCCGAACGTCTTGTCGAACTTCTTCATCAAATCCATGATGCGGAAGTGCGTCGGCGCC
>Ga0111538_10009726_pt1 | contig 12810 bp, 6 predicted proteins | sample SoiMethybrSBSTD1_FD_79669 | JGI IMG/M metagenome (GOLD analysis project Ga0111538, IMG submission 79669) | Bulk soil microbial communities from a Populus tree surrounding site in Tennessee, USA - Soil MetaG P. TD hybrid SBSTD1 (version 2)... | ecosystem: Environmental > Terrestrial > Soil > Tree...
ACCGCGCGCAACGAGCCCGACGCGACGTCCCAGACTCGCGCGTTGCCGTCGTTCGTTCCCGGGATGAGTCGTGTGACGAGGAGTGACCCGTCGCCGCTGAACGACGCCGACGCGACGCCACCGGGGTGGCGGATAACCCGAATCGGGCGTCCGGTCGCCGCGTCCCAGATACGGGCGGTCAGGTCCAGGCTCGTTGTGGCGATCATCGTCCCGTCGCGCGAGAAGGTGACACTCGTGACTGGTCCTCCGTGGCGAAGCCGGTAGAGCTGTGCACCGGTGTGGGTGCGCCAGACGCGCGCGGTGCCGTCCTCCCCGGCGGCGGCCACGGTATGTCCGTCCGGGCTGAAAGCCGCCGCCGCGACCGGCGCCCCTTGGTCGAACACGCGGAGGGCCTTGCCGTCGCTCGTGCGGTACAGCCGCACCTTGCCGTCACTGCTCGCGGCGAGCAGGAGCCTGCCGCTTGGACTGAACTCGACGTCCGTGACCGGACCACCGGCCCGTAGAACCGCCTTCGTCCGCAGGTTCCGGAGCGTCGTCCGCAGGACGTCGGCGACCTCGTCCGAGGGATCGGACTGCGCCGCCTGCAGCGCCAGTCGCACCGCTTCGACCGGCGCCACTGAGGTTGCCGTGAGGGCGCGGGCCGCGAGCTCGCGGCCGCGCGCACGGCGAGCCTGATCGCGCGCGTCGTGGCGGGCGGCGAGCGCGGCCACGGTAATCGCGGCGAGGATGGCCACCAGGATTCCGGCGCCGATCGCGACCAGGAGGAGGCGTCGGTGCCGGCGGGCGGCGGCCTCGCGTTCCTCCGCGAGGCGGCGGTCGGCTTCATGCTGGGTACGCCACGCGAGCACTGCGTCCGCGAGGACGTCGTGGAAGATCTCATAGCGGGGGCCGGCTGCTCCGTCCTCGCCCGCGCGGACGATTCGTTCCTCGACGAGGCGCTGGAGCACCTGCTCCGTCTCGGCCTCGTCGACCGCCGCGTAGCCCGCCAGATCACGCGCGCGATGGGCGATCTTCGTGCCCGACGGCGTGACGAGATGGTTGTAGATCGCCGCTGCGGCGTCCTTCTGCTCCGGCGACAGCTCGGACATCGCGCGTTCGAGGTGATCCTCGACGATGTGCGCGGCGCCGCCGAGCTGTTCGAGCGTCGCAAGGCGGAGCCGGTGCGACCCCTGCGCGCGCTCGACGTCCCAGAGCCGCTCGAGCACGAGCTGTAGGTACGGAGCCTCGATGCGGCCGTCGTCCTCTGCCTCGACGCCGCCGCGGCCCGACTGGCCGAGGTCGACCCGCCCGACCGCGACCTGCTCGAGCAGCGCGTCGACGAGCGCAGGCTCCGCCGACACCTTCGTTTCGCCCGAGCCGAGCTCGTTGTACCGCTCCAGCGGCCCCTCGATCGCAGCGCGGGCGGAGGCGCGGTCGAGCCGATCGAGCCGGAGCGAGTTCGTGAACAGGTTCGGAATCCGCGGCTTGAACGCATCCAGCTGGGCAAGCGAGTCCTCGCGGATCCCGAGGAGGAAGTTCGCGCGCAGGCCGCCGCGCCGCAGCGCTTCCGGCAGCTCGTCCGCAAGCGTGCCCTCCCCGCGCTCGTCCTCGTGGTAGAGGAAGTACTCCTCGAACTGGTCGAGGACGATGTAGAGGTCGGAGTCCAGTCTCCGCGTCCAGGCGGCGAGGACGTCGGCGAGGGAGCCGCGCCGCCGCACGGGCTCGAAGCCGTCGGGAGCGGCCGCTTCAACCGCGTCGAGCAGGTCCTCGACGGGGTCACCGGTCCAGGAGGACATGACCACGACGACGGCGTCGTGGGCGTTGCGCAGGCGGTGCGCTACGCCGGCGCGCAGGAGCGATGTCTTCCCGACGCCGCTGACGCCGTAGAGGATCGTCAGCCGCGCGGCCAGGAGGTTCGCGACGATGATCTCGATCTCGCGCCCGCGGCCGAAGAAGAAGAGCGCGTCGAGCTCTGAGTCCTCGAACGGGGCAAGACCCTTGTACGGGCTCGGGGGGGCCGCGGTCGTACTCACCTCGCCGCCCCCGCCGGCTCGAGACCGGTCTGCCGCCCGAGCGCCTCGACGTACCGCTCGAGTGGGATCTCGAGCACGTCGACGTCGCGTCGGCGCCAGAACTCCCGCTCGAGGGGCATCGGTTCCGGCTGCACCGCCCACGACCGGTAGCTGAGTGGTTGGTCGCCCCACAAACGGTGCAGGAGCAGGCGCAGGTTCCAGTCGGCCATCGTGTAGCCGAGGAAGAGAAAGTGGCTGCGGCGCAGCTTCGCCCCAAGCGCGACCGGCACGACGCTCGCGACCTCCGACTGCGCCAGGTAGTCGATGTAGTCGTCCTCGGTGACGACGAAGCTCTCCCAGTCGCGCTCCTCCGCGACCTGGCCGTGGAGCTTGAGGATGATCGTGCGCCGCTCGAGTGAGAGCTCCGTCGCGTAGGTGTTCGGGACTTCGATCAGCGTTCCGGACCCGTCGGGTGCAACGTGACAGAACTTGCCGCGGTTCCTTCCGGCAGCGAGGTACGAGACGACGTCGAACTCTTCGCCCGCGTCGAGAAATGCCCGCTCGAGGGCGAGGTCGTAGCTCGTCGTGACGATCAGCTGGTGCAGAGAGCCGCGCTCGCGGAGCAGCGGCGGCAGCGAGGCGAAGAAGCGGTGAACGGGCGTCGGCGGCAGATCGGGCTCGAGCAGGGAATGGAGTTCGTCGTAGAGCGGCCCAGAGCCTTTCATCACCGCGATGTACTGCGCGACGCGGGGAAGCGTGTCGCCGTTCGCCGGATACTCGAACCGCTCGGCCAAGCGCGTCGTCAGCTCCGCCACGTCGGCACCGAGCACGGGCACGAGCCGGCCGGCGAGCAGCGTCTCGGCCACGTCCGCCAGTCGATCGTCAGCACTCGCGCGGACGGCTGTGCCGGTGTCGAGGCTCGCGTCCTGGCGCAGGATCGCCCCGTGCAGCTGTTGCAGTGCCGGGCTCGGGTCGATCCCGAGCTCGTCGACGAGCACGCGGCGGGTGTCGTGGTAGATCTGCAGCGCCTCCGCCTGGCGGCCCGAGCGGTAGAGGGCGAGCATCAGCTGCCCGCGCAGGCGCTCGCGTAGCGGGTGCTCCTCCGCGAACGCTTCGAGCTCGCCCACGATCTCGCCGTGATGGTCGGCTTCCAGCTCGGCGTCGATCCGGTCCTCGATGACGGCGAGCCGTAGTTCTTCGAGCCGTCCGATCTCGGACTGGGCGAACGTCTCGAACCCGAGATCGGCCAGCGCCGGCCCGCGCCAGAGATCCAGCGCCTTTCGGAGCTTGGCGGCACGCGCATCCGGCGGCTCGGTCCGAGCCTCGTCGACGAGTCGTCGGAAGCGTTCGAGATCGAGCTCCTCGGGCTCGATCCGCAGCAGGTAGCCCGGCGGCTTCGTCACGAGCGTCTCCGCGCCAAGCAGCTTCCGCAGCTGAGAGATGAAGTTCTGGAGCGACGTAGTTGCCGTGCGGGGCGGCTGGTCGCCCCAAAGCGCGTCGACGAGGCGGTCGGTCGATACCACCCGGTTGGCCTCGAGGAGGAGGAGCGCGAGCAGTGCGCGTTGCTTCTGCCCGGTCAGCGAAAGCTGCTCGCCGCCGACGCTGACCTCGAGCGGTCCGAGGATGCGGAACTCGGCCATGTGCCGTTTCTAACACCTTCGGAAGGCGTTGCAAATCCCCCATTAGCGAGCCGTTTGTGGGGCGTGACTGACCGGTTGGGGCTCGGCCCGAGCGTCGGGCCATGGCTACCAACTCATTCACCCCGTTCGGCGGCGCACGGCGCCGCACGCTTCAGGCTCTGGCGCTCGTCCTCGCGGCGGGCGTCGCCGGTTTCGGGCACGCCAAGACGTACCCGAGCTACGGTCTCGACGACGACGACGGCCGCGACGATGTCGCACAGATGTCGCATCGGCCGAGCGTCGAGGCCGCCTTCCCGCTCGAGAGCTACGGCCCTTCGAGCGTCGCGCACCTCGTGATCAGCGATCGCGCCCGCGCGGTGTCGATCCAGATCCTCCACGTCGGTCCCGAGGACACCCCCGTCCGCGGCAACGACGTGATGACCGGCGTTCCGGTCACGAAGAAGCACACGATCGGTCGCGTCGCCGGCCGGCGGATCGTCAACGTCCGCCTCGGCAACTGGCCGAGCGGCGTCTACTTCGCCGAGCTGACCGCCCCCGGCGGCCGGATCGGCTACGCGCCGTTCGTCCTCCGGCCGCGGCACCTCGGCGAGCACCGCGTCGCGGTGGTCATGCCGACGCAGACCTGGCAGGCGTACAACCATCGCGACGACAACGGCGACGGACGCGCCGACACGTGGTACGCATGCGCCTGCCAGCACACGGCACGGCTCGGCCGCCCGTTCCTCGACCGAGGGACGCCGCCCCACTTCAAGTACTACGAGATTCCGTTCCTGCGCTGGCTGAACCGGAGCCACCCGGACGTCGACATCATCTCCGATGCGGAGCTGAAGCGGACGAACGGCCGGGCGCTCGCGAAGGCCTACTCGCTGCTCATCTTCTCCGGCCACCACGAGTACGTGACGACGCACGAGTACGACGCGGTCGTGAACTTCAGGAACCGCGGCGGGAACCTGATGTTCCTCTCCGCGAACAACTTCTACTGGAAGATCGTCATCCGCAACCACGTGATGACGCGGATCGTGAAGTGGCGCGACATCGGCCGCCCCGAGGCCGCGCTCCTCGGCGTCCAGTACTTCCACAACGACGACGGCGAGCACCGCGGCAACTGGATCGTCCGCAACGCTCGGCGCTTCGACTGGCTCCTGAAGGGGACCGGCCTGACGAACGGCGGCAGCATCTCGAACGGCGGCATCGAGGCCGACCGGATGACCTCCGCTTCGCCGCGCTCGACCGCAGTCGTTGCCGAGATCCCGAACCTCTACGGGCCCGGCCTGACGGCGCAGATGACGTACTACGAGAAGGCCGGCGCCAAGGTCTTCGCGGCCGGCGCGTTCACGCTGGCGGGCGCGATCCGCCAGCCGCGCGTCCAAGACCTGATCGACAACCTTTGGGCGCGGATGGCCAACGACCCGATGGGCTCGTGAAGCGCGCGCTCCTTGCCGCCGGTGCCGTCGCCGTCCTCATCGGCGGCGGCCTCGGCGCGTTCGCGATCTACCGGCAGCATCAGTTTCGCGACATTCACGGTTCGTCGTCGGTCGAGTTCGTGACGACGGCTCCGCGCCCGGCCGGGAGACCGCCCGGAATCGCGTGGCCGCGATACGGCTACGACCTCGCCGCAAACCGCGCGGCGGCCTATCGGCTTCGCCCGCCGTTCCGGCGGCTCTGGATCTTCAACGACAATCCGACGCTCCTCGAGTTCCCGCCCGCGGTCGCATACGGACGTCTCTACCTGCCGACGTGGGACGGCCGCTTCCTCGCGCTCGATGCACGCAGCGGCCGCGTCCTGTGGCGTCATCGCTCCGGCCGCTGCGGCTGGGGCTCGCCCGCCGTCTGGCGTGGGCTAGTGATCGCCACGTACATCGGGCACAAGTGCGCGTCGCCGGTCCCCGGCACCGACGGCGAGGTCGTCGCCTACGCGGCGCGTTCGGGGCGGGTGCGGTGGCGCTTCCGGCTCGGGCCATGCGAGTCGTCCCCGCTCGTTGTCGACGGCACCGTCTACGTCGGCGACTGGCACGCGCACGTCTACGCGCTCGCCGCAGCGACCGGCCGCCTGCGTTGGCAATCGACGCTCGGCGGGGCGGTCAAAGGCTCGTTCAGCTATGCGGACGGGAAGGTCTTCATCGGCGCATACGACGGTCACTTGTACGCACTGGGCGCCGGAACCGGACGCGTCGTCTGGCGCGGGTCGGCGCAGAACCGGCTCGGCGGACGCGGCTGGTTCTACTCGAGCCCGGCCGTCGCGCACGGACGCGTCTACATCGGGTCGACCGACGGGAAGGTGTACTCGTTCGGCGAGCGCACCGGGGAGCTGCGCTGGTCGTATACGACCGGCCGGTTCGTCTACGCGTCGCCGGCGGTTTGGCGGGACCTCGTCCTCGTCGGCTCCTACGACCACGTCTTCTACGCCTTCGACGCGGCGACGGGCGCCGTCCGCTGGCGGTTCATGGCCAACGGGCCGATCTCCGGATCGGCGAGCGTCGTAGGGGGCGTCGTTTACTTCTCGACGTTCAACCGCCGCACGTACGGCCTCGACGCACGAACCGGCCGCCCGCTGTGGCAGTACCCGGACGGGGAGTACACGCCGGCCGTGGCCGATTCACACCGCCTCTACGTCATCGGCTACCGGCGCGTCTTCGCCTTCTCGCCTCTCGTCAGACGAAAGTGAGCGCAGATCCTCCGGCAATCGGAGTCCGATTCGTGTCGACGACTTCAGCTTCCGAACGTTCACAGGGAACGAGCAGACAGCGCACCCGTACAGCTACAAGATCAAGTAGCGCGCCTTGGCATGCGTGAGGGGGCCGCCTTGGAGCGGTCCCCTCACGCAACTCACTGCTTCGTTACGGCAGCTTGAGCGACCAGGCGCCGAAGCCGTGCGTCGTCACGTACATGACGCGGTTCGCCTGGTCGATCTTGAGGTACGGGACCGTGGTCATCGGCAGTCCGGGCATCGCCGATGTCCAACCGGTGTTCGGGCCGACGCGCCTGACCACGCCGAAGTCGGTGCCCGCGTAGAGCGTGCCCTTCTTCTCGTCGCGCTGGATCGTCCCGACCGGCAGGTCACCGAGCGCGTACGGGCCGGAGCCGTCGAGGGTCGTGAACGTCGCGGTGTTCGACGATGGGTCGTACCAGACCTCGAACACGTGGCCGGGCGTGTCCGGCGTCACGGCGTTGTAGCCGCTGTACGAGATGTACGCGTGGTCGGGGTTGGTCGGGTCGACGTAGATGTCGGTCGGATACCGCGGCGGATCGACGCTCGAGCTTGTGTCGATCCGGTTCCAGACGATCGTCGACGGATCGGCCGCGCCGGCGTTGGTGGTGACGAAGATCCGGCCGAAGCTCGTCGCCGCCCAGACGACGTTCCGGTTCCCGGGGGCGAGGCCGATCGTCGAAATCAGGCCGCCCGAGCGGTCGTCGCCCCACGGATACGGCCCCGGGCACGAGACCGTCCACGGCGAGCCCGGGCTACCCGCCGGCGGGCAGAGGGCGGCCGGCCCGTAGGTGAGCCGGCCGGGGTGACCCGGATCGCCCATGGGCGTCCAGTCGTCACAGACGTCGATTGCCGGCTCGTACGTGCCGTTCTCGTCGATGTCGCCGTCGCCGGTCCACTGGTTGCAGTGCTGCTTCACCTTCGCGTACGGGAAGGCGGGATTGACGCCGCCGTTCAGTGAGCGGAAGACGTGCTCTCGCCCGGTGAACAGCAGCTTCGAGACAGTCGGGTGGAACATCGTCGGCGCTGCGAACGCGGCCTGCTCGCGGTTGTAGCGGAACGGCGCCGCGCCGGTCGTGAGCAGCGTGTCCGAGATCCAGAAGACCGCCTGTTGGTTGCGTGGTTCGTCGAGAGCGCGGATTCCGCCGCCCTGCGACTCGAGCGTCGAGTAGTTCGGGTCGGCCGCGTCGAAGCTCGCGTAGCCGCCGTCCGCGACGAACGTCTCGACCCACGTCTTCGTGCCCGGGACGCTCATCCACGACCCGTTGTCCTGTGCGCCGCCCGCGAGCTCGCCGGGGCGGTTGGGGTTGAACGCCACCTCGTAGAAGTGCAGCGTATTCAGGCCTTTGTTGAGCGACTGGAGCCGCTCGGGGATTCGGCTCGTCACTGCCACGCAGAGCGCGAGCCGCGAGCCCGTCAGGTGACGCACTGCGGTGCAGTCGCCGGAGTCGTCGACGAAGTTGCCGTTCGACCGGATGACTCCACCGTCACTGGTCTCGATGAACTGCCTCCAGTTCGCCGGGTTGGTCGTGATCGAGTGCTGGTCCGGATGGATGCCGTGCGGCTGGGTGTCGTCCGCGTCGTCGTACGTCATGTCGGTGAACGACGCGCCCGCGTTCGTCGAGAGCAGGACCGCACGTCCGTTCGACGAGCCGTTGGCGGCCTCGCCGTAGGCGTTCGAGCCGATCAGGTAGACCGTGTCGGGATCCCACGCGGTCCCATCCGCCTTCTTCGGGACGTAGGCGTACTCGTCGTAGTTGCACTGCGGATCGCAGAAGCCCGCGCTCGTCGTGTTCGTCAGGTTCGTGAATGTGGGCGAACCCGTGCGAACGCTGTCGCTCCGGTAGAACCTTGCCGACAACGCTCCGCCGCCTCCCACGCCGACGTACATCCGCGTGTCGCCGTTCGGTAGCGCGACCACGTCGAACTGGTCGCGCTCGACACCCGCGCCCGTGGTCGGGTCGATCGGCGCGGCGAGTGGCCCGAAGATCTGCGTCCACGTGCCGGAATCACCGTTCGAGTTGGAACGCCAGATCCCCTTCGCGAAGAACGCCGCGTAGACGGTGTTCGGATCGACGGGGTCGAAGACGACGTCAGCCGAGCCGCGCGGCGAGCAGTCCGACTGGCCGTTGAAGACCTGGGTCGGCGTCTTGTCCGTGCAGTTCGTCGGGTTGCCCTGGTTCACGAGCGTGAACGTGTTGCCGCCGTCGCTCGAACGCCAGAGCCCGAAGTGCGGGGCGCCAGGGATGTTCGCGCCCCGGTCCATGCCGTTGCAGCAAGTGCTGCTCATCCCGCGGGACCCTTGCGCGCCCGAGGCGACGAAGACGGTCGATGAGTCGCCTGGCTTCACAGCGATCGAGCCGATGCCGCGGCCGCTGAAGTCAGCAGTACCGAGGGGCCCCGACCAGTGGTCGCCGCCGTCCTTGGACTTGTAGAGCCCGACGCCGGCGATACAGCCGCTGCGGCAGATGTTCGGCTCGCCCGTCCCGGCGTAGATCGTGTCGTGGCTCGCGTCGTTCGGATCGAGCGCGAGCGCTGCGGTGTTGTTGTAGTCGAATGAGCCCGAGATGTACTCCCAATTGGGATTCGTCGCGAGCACGTTGTTCGTCCGCCAGATACCGCCGCCCGCGTTCGCGATCCAGTAGCGGCACTGCGACGCGTTGCAGTTCGGATCGATGACACTGGCCGACGTTCGTCCAGCGGCGACGTACTCGTTCGGGACGTAGACGGTCCTGTTGCGGAACGGGTTCAGCGGGTAGACAGCGTTGTCGGGCCCTAGGTTCGTCCAAAGGCCGTTGCCGTCCAGCTTTCCAGCTGAGTTTCCGCGCGTCTTCAATGCCTTGAAGTCGCCGCGGCTTCCGTTGACGGCCGCGAGCGGGATGTCGATCCCCGGCGTCGCGTGCATCGTCCACTCGGCGGCGCCGTCGCCCGTCTCCTGGCCGCCCTCATACGCGGTTTCACCCGGCGAGAACGTCTCCGAGCTCGCGAGCTTGCGCTGCATCACGGGCGACAGCCCGGCCTGCTCGGCGCCGATGCGCGAGCCAGCAGCTGAGTCGGCCGACGAGCTGCTTCGAAGCACGCCCGTGACCAGTGCCGCCACGAACAGCGCGAGCACGACGGTGGCGACTGCGAGCGGCCGGCCTAATGCGCGGCCGCGAAGGTGCTTAGCTGACATAGACACTCCCCCCTGAGATTGCGGCGAGCCAACTGGCGGCGCGATGCTAACAGCCGAACCGCGATCGCGGAAGCGATTTTTCGGGTGATATCAGTTGCCAGTTTTGGGCTGAGTCAAGCGGAGGGAGGGATTTGAACCCTCGTCGGAAGAAACCGCCCGAAACGGTTTTCGGAGACTCGCCGCAGAATCACCTCTTAGCGGAAAATGCATCTGACTGCGGTGTCTGGGCGCCGGTCCCGCGCTGTCCGGCCGCCCCGACTACCTGCACCCTTCGGCCCTCGCGGTGGGTCGCCGGCGTCTCGGCGGCATCGGCGACCTCGCGGCCCGCGCTCGCGCCTGCGGCCAAGGGCGGTTGTCACATTCGCGACCCTTCGGCGCGCCACGCCCGCTGGTCAGCAGTCGCGGTACGGGCACATCAACTCGCTCACGCGCAAGGGGAATCACTATGTGCTCCGCTTCGACCCCGCTTGGTTGCTCAGCGGTCTAACAGCAACCCGTGCGTCGCTCGAAGACACGGGCTCGGGAGAGGTCCCGAACGACACCTACACCCGAGACGAGAGACACAAGCTGCTTACCTTCCTCGTCCCCGCGAGCGCGCGGGCGACGGTCCTCACCCATGCGACCTGCTCGACCCGAATCACGGTCGCGAGGCTTGCGAGGTCGGCGACGCCGCGCCGTCCGGTCGCATAGGCAATGATCGGTTGGAGGCGACTCGCCGCGCGCGTCAGTAACGCCGAGGGAGAAGTCCCGGCGTGGCGCGGCCATCCCTTCCAACCCCCGCCGAGAGCGGTCATGCTGCGCAAGACAGTCCATCACTGAAAGGAGAGGCAGGCATGGGTGAACGGAGGTACGGGGGAATCACCCTTGGCGGGATCATCGTGATCGTCGGGATCGTCGTGGCGCTCTTCTGGAGCCTCGTGCTCGGCTTGATCATCGCGCTCATCGGCCTGATCGCGTTCGGCGGCTTTGTGCGCGGAAAGTGGTACTGATTTTTCGGCTTCTCGGCGAATTCCGCGAACTCAGAGACTGAGAACCCGCCATTTCCAGCGGGTTTCTCAGTCAGGCGGAGGGGGAGGGATTTGAACCCTCGTCGGACGAAACCGCCCGAAACGGTTTTCGAGACCGCCGCATTCGACCGCTCTGCCACCCCTCCACGGAGCCGCACGGCCAGCGGGACAGAGTAGCCGCTCCGTTGCGGGGATTGAACCCGCCGTGAGAGCGGGTACCCTTCGACCTGCCCGGAGAAGTGGCCGAGTGGCTGAAGGCGGCGCCCTGCTAAGGCGTTAGGTGGGGGAATCCCTGCCTCGAGGGTTCGAATCCCTCCTTCTCCGCTAAGCCGTCCGGAAGCCCATCGTGATGCGCTTACGGATGCCGCCGAAGCCGGGCTTTGCCCGGCGAGAGGCGAAGCGCGAGTCGCAAGAGCGCAACCAGGAAGCAGGGGGCTCGCGGAGGAAACGTGGTTCCCCCCGCGTTAAATCACCCTTCAGGGGCATGGCGAGAAGGCCGGTGCTTGGCATGCTGAACAGGCCGGCTCCCCTCAAACTCCCTCCCGGCATTTGCGGCGCCCGTCTGAGCTTTGAAGCCAGGCGGGCTTCGCTCCTTCTAGGCCCCGTAACGTGTAGGCGGGGATGCGCGTCGGCCGTCACGAGGTCACGATCTCGAACCCGGACAAGCTCTTCTTTCCAGAGCGCGGGCTCACGAAGGGCGATCTCGTCCGCTACTACCTCGACGTCGCGCCGTGCGCGCTCAACCACATCCGCCGGCGCCCGTTCCACATGAAGCGCTATCCGAACGGCGTCGCGGGCGACTTCTTCCACCAGAAGCGTGTGCCGGCGCACCCTGACTACGTCGGCGAGCAGTTCGTCCGCTTCCCGAGCGGGCACTCGACGGTCTTTGCCGTGATCGACAACGCCGCGGCGCTCGCGTGGGTGATCAACCTCGGGTGCATCGAGCTCCATACCTGGCACTCGCGGGTCGACGACATCGAACGGCCTGACTACATGCTCATCGACCTCGACCCGACGACCGACGGCCAGTGGGAGGACGTGCTGACAATCGCGCTCGTCGTCAGGCAGGTACTCGACGAGCTCGAGCTGCCGAGCTATCCCAAGACTTCCGGCTCGACCGGGCTGCACATCCTGACGCCGATCAAGCCGGAGCTCCCCTACCCGGAGGTGCGGCGGTTCGCCAAGGCGGTCGCGCAGGAGGTCGAGCGGCGCGTCGACGACCAGCGCGTCGCGACGACGACCTGGAAGGTCGCCGACCGCGAAGGCGTCTTTGTCGACTACGGCCAGAACGCGCGCGATCGGACGATCGCGGCCGCGTATTCGATTCGCCCGACGCCGGCTGCACGGGCCTCGGCGCCGCTGCGGTGGGACGAGGTTCCGGGCGCCGACCCGGCCGCGTTCACCCTCGAGACGATGCGCGAGCGCGTCGCCAAGGTCGGCGACCCGACCGCGGGTATGTGGCGCCGGAAGGTCGCCCTCGCGTCGCGGTTCGAGACGCTCGGGCTCGAGCCGGCCGACCCGGACGCCTTCGACGACAGCTCCTGGCCAACCGGACCTACACAGCCAAGAGCTTGGGCACGGTCAGGTCGTCGGGCCGCCTCGGGGGCCTGACCTCGCGCCACGTGCAGTCCTTGGGATCCTTGTCCGGCCGGAAGCGCAGGAACCGCGTCCCGTGCCGGAAGCGGTTCTTCTCCAGCTTGTCGTAGCGCACCTCGCAGACGAGTTTCGTCTTGACCGGGTTCCAGTCGAGCTCCTTGCCGCGCGTCCAGCGGCTCTGCCCGCCCGGGACGCGCTCGCCGCTGATCGACCCGCGGGCGCGCAACTTCGGCAGCGTCTCCTCGAGCTCCCGGCGCACGGCTGCCGGAAAGCCGGAGCAGTGGCCGACGAAGTCGAGCCCTCCTTTGTCGTCGTAGAGCCCGAGCAGGAGCGTCGAGATCCGGCCTTCCGCTTTCTCGCTCCAGCGGAAGCCGACAATCACGCAATCGGCGGTGCGGTAGGGCTTGACCTTGACGACCCCGTCGCGCGACCCCGGTAGGTACGGCAGACCGAGCCGCTTAGCGACGACACCGTCCAGGCCGGCGGCCTCGAGGCGCTGCAGCCAGTCGCCCGCGAGCTCTGGATCGCGCGTCACCGGCGAGAGGCGCAGCTTCTTGCCGATGCGCTGCAGCTTGGCGCGCCGCTTCTCGAGCGGCAGCTGGTCGACGGCCTCGCCTTTCCAGCGGAGGATGTCGAAGGCGATGAACTCCGCGGGGATCTCGGCGGAGAGCTTGCGGATCCGGCTTTCGGCCGG
>Ga0111538_10009727_pt1 | contig 12809 bp, 11 predicted proteins | sample SoiMethybrSBSTD1_FD_79669 | JGI IMG/M metagenome (GOLD analysis project Ga0111538, IMG submission 79669) | Bulk soil microbial communities from a Populus tree surrounding site in Tennessee, USA - Soil MetaG P. TD hybrid SBSTD1 (version 2)... | ecosystem: Environmental > Terrestrial > Soil >...
TCGAACTTCAGGTGAACTGACCAAGCGGGACAGCGTAGAATACCAGTGGGGTGAGGGGCTGCAGTGACGATTCTCGTAATCCAGATCCTCAATTCGCTGTTTTATGCCGCGGTGCTGTTTCTCATCGCCGCCGGATTGAGCCTGATCTACGGCGTCATGCGCATCGTCAATCTGGCGCACGGCACGCTCTACGCGCTCGGCGCCTACGTGTCGGCCTGGATCGTCGGCAGCGCATTCGGCCATTTCATGTCCGGCACGCTGGGCCTCGTCGGCCTGCTGCTGCTACTGCCGCTCGGCGCGGTCGCGATCGCCGCGGTCGGCGCGGCGATCGAGCCGACGCTGCTGCGCCCGTTATACCGCCGGCCCGAGGAATATCACCTGCTGCTGACGTTCGGCCTGCTGATGATCCTCGAGGACGTGATGAAGCTCCTGTTCGGCGGCACGCCGCTGTCGGCCGGATCGATCATGGATCACATGGGCAGCATCCCGATCGGGCGGCTGATCTATCCCGCCTACAATCTGTTTGTCATCGGAATCGGGCTGTTCGCCGCGGTCGGCCTGTGGTGGTTCATCTACCGCACCAAGTTCGGCGTGATCTTGCGCGCGACCTCGCAGGATCGCCGCATGGCCGCGGCGCTCGGCATCAATGTCGGCCTTGTTTATGTCCAAGCCTTCGCCATCGGCTGCTTCATGGCGGGGCTGGGCGGCGCTGTGGTGGTGCCGGCGCAGGCCGCCGTGCTCGGCATGGGCGTCGACGCGCTCATCCTCTCCTTCGTCGTGATCGTGATCGGCGGCCTCGGCAGCCTGGAAGGCGCGCTGGTCGGCGCGCTGATCGTCAGCTTCGTTCGCACCGCGGGCATCCAATTCTTCCCGGAGATCGAGCTCGCGGTGCTCTATCTGATCGCCGCGGCCGTTCTTATGATCCGCCCGACCGGGCTGTTCGGAAGGGCATGACGATGGCACCCAACCGAACCGGTCCGTCGATCCCGCGCCTGTTTGGCGTCGCGGTGGTTGTGCTCATCGTGCTGGCGATCCTGCCTTACGTCGTCGATGTCTATCAGACCCAGCTCTTGACCTACGGCATGGTGTTTGCCATCGCGGCACTCGGCTTCAACCTGCTGCTCGGCTACACCGGGCTGCTGTCGTTCGGCCATTCCGCCTATTTCGGCACCGGCGCCTACACGGTGGCGTTCATCGTGCGCGACCTCGGCGCGCACTCCATGGAGCTCTGCATCCTGGGCGGCCTGCTCGGCACGTTCGTGGTCGCGGCGCTGTTCGGCTACGTCTGCGTGCGGCACACCCGCATCTTCTTCGGCATTCTGACCTTGGCGCTGTCGCAAGTGCTGTGGAGTCTCGCCTTCAAATTCTTCTGGGTGACCGGCGGCACCGACGGCATCCGCGTTGCCTCGGCCAACCTGACGCTGCTCGGGGGTCTGGTCGATTTTAAGGGCCGCGGCGCGTTCCAGCGTTTCGTGTTCGCCTATTACTATTACGTGTTGGTGCTGTTTGCGGTGTCGGTGGTCGTCATGTGGATGATCGTGCATTCGCCGTTCGGCAAGGCGTTGCAGGCGATCCGCGACAACGAAGTTCGGGCCGGCTTCGTCGGTATCCCGGTGCGGCGCTATCGCTGGATCGCCTTCGTAATCTCCGGCCTGTTCACGGGCCTCGCCGGCATCCTGTGGGTGCCGCTGAACGGCCTCACCACGCCGGACATTTTGTATTGGCCGTTCTCCGGCGAGATCGTGTTCATGGCCGTGCTCGGCGGTTTCCGCAACTTCACCGGGCCGATCGTCGGCGCGCTGGCGTTCAACTATCTCAAGACCTACGCGGTGGCGAGCAGCGAATACTGGCAGCTGCTGCTGGGCCTCGTGCTGGTCGTGCTGGTGCTGGTGTTGCCGACCGGCATCGTCGGCAGCACGGCCCGGCTCTACGCCCGCTTGTTCAGGAGGGCGTGACATGAGCCTCCTGCAAACGGTGAATCTAAAGAAATACTTCGGCGAGACGCGCGCCGTGGATAACGTCAACCTGACGATCGAGCAGGGCGAATTCATCTCGCTGGTCGGCCCCAACGGTGCCGGCAAGACCTCGTTCTGCCACGTGGTCAGCGCACACCTTGCGCCTGATTCCGGGCAAATTTTGTTCAATGGCGCGGACGTCACGCACATGTCGGTGACCCAGCGTGTGAAGGCGGGAATCGCGCGCAGCTTCCAGCTGGTGAACCTGTTCGACGATCTCACCGCCTTCGACAATGTCGCGCTTGCGATCTTCTCGCGCGAAAGCAAGACCGCCAACATGATGGCGCTCGCGCACCTCGACAGCGCGGTCAATGCCGAGGCCGACGCGGTGCTCGGCCAGTTCGGCCTCGCCGGCAAACGCGACGTGCTGGCGCGCGGCATCGCGCAGGGCGAGCGCAAGCTGCTCGACGTCGCGCTGGCCTACGCGCTGCGGCCAAGACTGCTGTTCCTCGACGAGCCGACCAGCGGCGTCTCGACCCGCGATAAGGGCCAGATCATGGATACGATCGCGTCCGTGGTGCGCGGCGAGGGCATTACCGCGGTGGTGGTCGAGCACGACATGGATGTGGTGTTCAAATATTCCGATCGGATCGTGGTGATGCATCAGGGCGCGATCCTGGCGCAAGGCACCCCTGATCAGATCCGGAACAATGACGAGGTCGCGATGGTCCTTTTGGGATCGTCCGGCCCCGACGCGTTCACTCGAAAGGATTGATCGTGCTCGAGCTCAAGGCGATCGACACCTACCGCGGCCCGGCGCACATCCTGCACGGCGTGTCGTTGCGCGTCGACAAGCAGGAGGTCGTGTGCCTGGTCGGCCGCAACGGCGCCGGCAAGACCACGACGATCGAGAGCATCATGGGCTTTTTGCCGGTGCGCGCCGGCCAGATCATGTTCCACGACGAGGACCTGACCCGGCTGCCGCCGCACACCCGCGCGCGGCGGGGCATCGGTTACTCGCCGGAAGACTGCGGCGTATTCCCTGAATTGTCGGTCGACGAAAACCTGATGATCAGCCGTTGGCTTGGCGACGAGGTCGCACGCGGCCGCGACAGCGGCGCGCGCGAGGATCCTCAGGCGCAGGCCTTCGCGGTGTTCCCCGAGGTCAAGAACCTGCTGCAGCGCCAGGGGCTGCATCTGTCGGGCGGCCAGCGCAAAATGGTCGCGGTGGCGCGCGCCATGATGCTTTCGCCGAGTTTGCTGTTGCTCGATGAGGCGTTCGAGGGCTTGGCCCCGGTCGTGGTCAGCCGCTTCACCGAGGCGGTGATGAAAATCAAGGCCATGGGCGTCTCGATCCTGATGGCTGAGTCGCATCTCGCCGCGGCGACGCGGATCGGCGACCGGCTTTACGCCATCGATCGCGGCGAGATCATCTTCGAGGGTTTGCCCAAGGACGCGCTCGCCAACGAGCGAGTGGTCAAGGCGCTGCGCGGTTAGCGCCGCTTTGGCTGCGTTGTCGCGAGGTGCTGCATGAAGGCGCGTCGGCTGTTGCTCGGGGTGCTGCTCGGCGCCGCCGCCGTGGCGGTGGCGCGGAGCGGCCACGAGCTGCCGGTCTATCCGTCGTACTACCCGCACGAGATCGAGATCGCGACGATGCCGCCGGAGCGCGCCGCCGCACTCCTGGTCGAGGGCAGACTGCATGCCTATTTCGGCACCGTGCCGCGCTTTGCGGTCCCGCTTCCGGAGCACATTCGCGGCGTCGAGTCGCTCGGAGCGCTGATCATGCTGCGCGTCAATCCGGCGTCATCATTGGCCCGGGACGAAACGTCGGCCTGTGCGGTTGCGAGCGCGGTGCTGCGCGCCATCGCGGCGACCCGCGGGGGCCCGATCGTCCATCCTTATCCGGTCACGCCGCTGCACGGCGACTATCTGCATCACGTCGATTTGGCGGAGGCCGCCAGGGCTCGCCTGTCGGGCGATGTTAACGCGCCGCCGATCGCAGGGTTGAAGGTGAGGACCGACGGCGCCACCCAGGATCTGGTGACGGTCGAGCTGCGCGCGGATGGCGTCGAATGGGATGCCGAAATCGCCGAGGTCAAGGTCGCCGATCTGTTGGCGCCGCACGCGGTGGCCATCAATGGCTGGGAAGGCCCGCCGTGGCTCAGGATGGGCTGGTTCCATGCCAGTCTGGTCCTGGGCAACGCCACGTCGCCAACCGCCGATCAGGTCCAACGACTGCAAGCCGATGATTTCAAATCCGCGGTCGAACGCATCAACGCCGAGCGCGATCTCATCGCCAACCTGACGTCCGGCTGCCGGGCTCTGGTCGCCGGTTATCGGCTGCGGCGCGAATATTTCAACGGCGAATTCTCCGCCGGCATCGAGAACATCGGCTTCGATGCGCTCGGCGGCCTCGGCTCGTCGATTTTCATCCGCACCGTGAAGCTGAAGGACTTTCCCTGGAACGGGTCGCTGTCGCTCGGGTTCGACGGCAGGCCCGACGCGGCGTGGAATCCGATCGCCGGCTTCACCGATCCGTTCGGCCGGCTGTTGTGGTTCGCGGTCGGCGATCCGGCGGCATTGCCGTCGCCCTACGAGTCGGCCTGGATGCTCAACCGCATCTCGGACGTCGCGCTGCCGGCGAAGCCATGATGCGTTGGACCCAGATGCGTTGGACCCAGATGCGTTGGACTAAAGTGTTGCTGACACTGCCGCTGGCCGGAGCCGGCTTGGTCCCGTCCGCGAACGCCGCCGAGCTGACCTTCGTGCTGCGCATCGAACGCGGCAGCGTGCCGCAGAACATGCGGCTCATCCGCGTCAAGCAGGGCGACGTGGTGAAGCTGCAATGGAGTACGGACCGGCGCACCGCGATTCACCTCCATGGCTACGACATCGAAAAAACCATCGAGCCGGGCGTCGTCACCGACCTGACCTTCGCGGCGCGGGCCACCGGACGATTCACGATTTCGCCCCACGTCGGCAGAGCGCCGTCCGGCGGGCATTCGCATGGGGCTGCGCTTGTCACGATCGAGGTCCTGCCTTAGGCGCGCCAGCCGGGCGCTGATCGTCGCCGCCATCGGGATCGGCGCGGCGGGGCCTGCCGCGGCGCATGGCTTCGGCCAGCGCTACGACCTGCCGCTGCCGCTGTCGCTTTATCTGATCGGCGCCGGGGCCGCGGTCGCGCTGTCGTTCGTCATCTTTGGTCTGTTCATGCGCCGGCCGCCTGTCGTGGACGAGCGCATCGGCGCCGGCCGTCGCTTCGTCCCGACGAGCGGGCCGTTGGCGAAGGCCGCGGTTCTCGCCCTCAAGCTCGTCACGCTGGTGCTGTTCGCGCTGATTGTCGCGGCCGGCATCTGGGGCGACCAGAACCCGTATCGCAACATCGCGCCGACCTTGATCTGGGTGGTCTGGTGGGTTGGCTTTGCCTACGTGTCGGCGCTCCTCGGAAACCTTTGGGCGCTGATCAATCCTTGGCGCACCCTATTCGAGGCGGCGGAGGGCGCTTATCGAGCGCTCGGCGGCAGCAAACTGGCGCTCGATCTGCCGTACCCTCGTGCGCTCGGGATGTGGCCGGCATGTGCTTTGCTGCTGGCATTCTCGTGGGTCGAGCTGGTTTATCCGAACTCCGCCGTGCCGGCCGGCATCGCATGCCTGATCATCGCCTATTCGGTCCTCACCTTCGCGGGCATGTTGCTGTTCGGCCGCGACATCTGGCTCGAGCACGGCGAGGTGTTCAGCGTCGTATTCGGCCTGTTCGCGCGCTTCGCCTTGATCGAGACCGGCACCCAAGGCGTTCGATTGCGGCGGTTTGGCTCAGGTCTTCTCGATGCGCGGCCCGTGACCGTCTCGATGACGGCGCTGGTGCTGCTGCTGCTCGCGACCGTGCTCTACGACGGATTTCTGACGTCACCGCAATGGACTGAGCTCGAAGAGGCCCTGGATCGGCTGCTGCCGTGGCTCGGCGCCAACGGCCCGGTCGTGGTCCGGACCGTCGGCCTGGTCGCGTTCTGGCTGTTGTTCCTCGGCATCTACGCCGCGATCAGTCGGCTGATGAGTGCGGTTGCCGGCCGCCGGTGCACGCCGTCGGAGCTCGCCGCAAGCTTCGCGTTCACGCTGATCCCGATCGCCATCGGCTATCACGTCGCGCATTACCTGACGTATCTGCTGCTGCAGGGCCAGTACATCGTGCCGCTGCTGTCCGATCCGTTCGGTTTCGGTTGGAACCTGTTCGGCACCGCGGACTACCGCGTCGACATCGGCTTGGTCGGCGCGCGCTTCTCCTGGTATACGGCGGTCACCGCGATCGTGCTCGGCCATGTCGCGGCGGTCTATCTCGCCCATCTCAGAGCCATGCAGGTGATCGGCGAGCATCGCGTCGCGTTGCGCTCGCAACTTCCGCTCACCGCGCTGATGGTGGTCTACACCTGCTCGGGCCTGTCAATTATTGCCGAGCCCATCGTTGAGCGGCGTACCCCGGCCGCGCCGTCGGCCGTGATTGCCGGCGCCGTGGCGATCCCGGCCGATGCGCTGACGTTTGACGCCGAAATCCGTCTCAAACCGGTCGGCCCCGACAAGGTCGCGGCGCGGAAATTGACCTATCAGGTGCTCGGCTCCGCGTTCCACGATGGCTCGCGCACCGGCGCCGCCGATCTCATCTATGCCTATGCGTTCGCCTACCGCTGGGGCGTGCGGCGGGACGACGCCGCTGCGCACTACGATGCCTTCGTCGACGCCGCGACCGCGCCGCTGCGCCGCGCGCTCGCCGCCGTGAAGATCGCGGGCGCCGACTCGACGTCACGGACCTTCCGGGTCGGCGATGTCGCTTTCGTCCGCGAACTGTTCACGGTCGAGGTCTATACCACGGTCGCGCCCGAGGACGCGGACCGCCATGCCGCCGTGGTGGCGCCGTGGAGCACGCTGCCTTGGCATCTCGTCGTTCTGATGGAGGAGGCGGTCGGGCGCGGCCTCGCGGCGTTCTCGCAAGCCGAAGCGCTACGTCGCGGCGTGCCTTGGCTCGATCTGGTGCGCTCGGAGGAACTCAACCGCAGGCTGGCGTCGTTGGTCGAGCAATTCGAGCGCGACGGCCACCGGCCCGACGCGCTGCGCGCGCTGGTCACCGCGGATGATGCGCGCAAGCGCTGGGCTGCGCTCGCGGCGTTCTACAAAAGCCGCGGCCACTTCTTGGTGACCAATGGGCCCTACCGGCTGAAACGCTGGTCGGACGACACCGTCACCATCGAGGCGTTCCGCGACCTGTCCTATCCGCTCGGCGTCGGCTCCTACGATGCCTACGCCATCCCGCGGCGCGGCTACGTGACCGACGTGGAGCGCGTCGGCGACCGTTTCGTGTTGTCGGGCGACGTCGAGATCGTCGAAAAATTCCAGCGCAGCCACCGGCTGGCGCGCGTGGCCTTGCGTTCGCTCGGCGCCGAGGTTCGAAAACGGCTGGCGCCAGATTGCCGCTATACGGTGACCGACGACCAGGGCCGCGTCGTGCTGGCTGGCGTTGCTATGCTTGGAGACGGTCCGAGTTTCCAACTCAACCTCGATGGCCGGCTGTCGGCAGGTCGCTATACGCTGTTCGCCGTCATCGCGCTCGCCGGTAACGTGATGAATGCTGAAATCCGGCGTTTTCCGTTCGAGGTCGCGTCGCCCCGATAAATTCCCTCACGGCAACTGGAGCCGGCCGATCTGCGCGATCCGCCGATCCCCGCCGGTTTTCGCGGCTGGACAGCATCCACCCGGCTTGTAGGCTTGGCGGCCAAGCCGGGAGGACGTCATGCCACAGGCGCGCGAGGCGGCGGCCGGGTCCGATGCGCGGACGGCCGAAACGTTGCTGCAGAAGGCGAGATCGCTGGCGCCCAAACTGCGCGAGCGCGCCGCCGCGACCAACAAGGCGCGGCGCATCCCCGACGAGACGATTAAGGATTTTTGGGATGCCGGCCTTTGGTACCTGCTGAAGCCGAAGAAATTCGGCGGTCCTGAGTTGCGCCCGGACGTGGCGCTGGCGGTCGCCAATGAACTCGGCCGCGGCGACGGCTCGGCCGCCTGGGTCTGGGCGGTGATGACCATCCACGATCTTCTGGTGGCGCTGTGGCCCGAGCAGTTCCAGAAGGAATATTGGGCCAAGAACACGCTCAGCGCCTCGAGCTTCGCGCCGAGCGGCAAAGCCGCACCGGCGAGCGGCGGCTTCCGGATCTCCGGCAAGTGGTCGTTCTCCAGCGGCGTCGATAACGCCGACTGGATGTTGCTCGGCGTGTTTTTCGGCCCGCCCAGCGGCGGCTCGCCGATCCCCGACATCCGCTACGTGATGCTGCCGAAGGGCGACTACAAGGTGATCGACGACTGGCACGTGTTCGGACTGCGCGGCACCGGCAGCAAGAGCATCGAAGTCAACGACGTGTTCGTGCCCGAGCACCGCATCTGCGGGCTCGCGGGCATGATCATGGGCAACAGCCCCGGCGCCAAGATCCACGACTCGCCGCTCTACAAGGCGTCAGTCTGGGGCATTATCCCGTTCACGATCTCGTCGCCGGCCAATGGCATCGCGCGCGGCGGACTCGACGCCTTCATCGAGGACATGAAACTGCGCGAAGGCTCCTACGATCATTCGCCGCTGTCGAAGAAGCCGGGCATGCATCTCGTGGTCGCGGAGGCGGGCGCCATGATCGACGCGGCCGAACTCCTTTACCGGCGCTCCTTCACCGAGACCATCGACAAGATCATGGCGAGCGAGCCGCTGTCGCTCGAGCATCGCGCCCGCAGCCGGCGCGACCAGGGCTATTCGGTGATGCAGGCGCGGCTCGCAGCCGAGAAGCTTTTCACTGCATCGGCAGGTCGGGGGATCTACGAAGGCAATCACGTGCAGCGGGCCTTTGCCGACATCCAGGCGCTGCAAGGCCATATCGTCGGCGGCTGGGAGATGCCGGCCTACAGTTATGGTCAGGTGATGCTGGGCGGGCCGCCGTCGGATCCGTTCACCTGACCGCAGCCAAATTCCGTCTGTCATGTGGGAGGACGAAATGAAACTTCCGCGCCGACACGTTCTGCGGCTGGCGGCCGGCGCCGCCATGCTTCCGGTCGCGCCTCGCATTGCAGGCGCACAAGCCTACCCGTCGCGGCCGGTGCGTTTGATCGCCATTTTCCCGGCCGGCAGCGCACCCGACATCATCGCGCGTCTGGTGGCGCAATGGCTGTCTGATCGGCTCGGCCAGCAATTCATCGTCGAGAACAAGCCGGGCGCCGGCGGCAATATCGCGACCGAGTTCGTGGCCAAGTCGGAGCCGGACGGCTACACCATTCTGATGCCGGTCTCGACCAATGCGGTGAATGCGTCGCTCTATCCCAACCTCAGCTTCAATTTCGTGCGTGACATCGTGCCGATCGCCGGCATCGCGAGCACGCCGTTCGTCCTTGTGGTTACACCGTCGTTCCCGGCCAAGACGCTGCCGGAGTTCATCGCCTATGCGAAGGCCAATCCGGGCAAGATCAACTTGGCGTCGGGTGGTGTGGGCAGCACGCCTCACGTTTGCAGCGAGCTCTTGCAGATCGAGACCGGGATCAAACTGGTCCATGTCCCGTATCGCGGCAATTACATGCCTGATTTGCTCTCCGGACAGGTGCAGGCGGTTTTCAATCCGATCGCGCAGTCGATCGAGCTGATCAAGGACGGCAAGCTGCCGGCGCTTGCGGTGACGACGGCAAGGCGCGCTGCAGCGCTGCCGCAGGTCCCGGCGATCGGCGAGTTCGTTCCTGGTTATCAGGCGTTCGGCTGGTATGGGCTCGGCGCCCCGCCCAGGACGCCGCCCGAGATCATCAAGACGCTCGACGAAGCCATGAACGCGGCCCTGGCGGATCCCAAGGCGCGGGCGCGGCTCGAGCAGATCGGCGTCGAGCCGATGCCGATGAATGCGGCGACCTTCGCCAGGCACGTCGTCGACGAAACCGAGAAATGGGCCAAGGTGATCAAAGCGCAAGGAATTACGGTGAATTGAATGCGGCCGGCGCCGCCGCGTTGCGTGCGACGCGGCGCCTATGGTCCCGGTTCCATGCCGGTGCTTTAATGGGCTCGGTCCCAACAGGAAAAATCGGGGCGGGACCAACCGCCTTCAGCGACCACAGGGAGCGACACATGCGTAGTGGCTTTGCAAAAGCCTGGACCGTTGCCGCGTTGGCGGCCGCCGTCGGGCTGGGGCTTGCGGCGACACCGGCTCAGGCGCAGCAGTCCATCAAGATCGGCTGGGCGATCTCCAAGACCGGGCCCTATGTGGCGGGCGCCAAGATCACGCTGCTTGATGCCTACCAGTTGTGGGTGAAGGACGTGAACGATGCCGGCGGCATCATGCTCAAGAGCGCCGGCAAGAAGGTGCCAGTCGAGGTCATCGAATACGATGATCGCAGCAATTCGGACGAGATGATCAAGGCGCTGGAGCGTCTGATCAACCAGGACAAGGTCGACTTCCTGTTCCCGCCCTGGGGCACCGCGTTCAGCCTTGCTTCGGCGCCGGTGTTCGCGCGCGCCGGATATCCGCAGCTTCTGGTCACCGCCACCACCGACCGCGCGCCGGAATTCGCCAAGCGCTGGCCGAACAGCTTCTGGCTGCTCGGCACCGCGACCATGATGGCGGACTCGGCGGTCGAGGTGTTCTCCAAGCTTCGCACCGAAGGCAAGATCGGCAACACCATCGCGCTGATCGGCGTTGCCGACCAGTTCGGCATCGAGCTGTCGACGGCGGCGCGCGCCGCGCTGAAGAAGGCGAACTTCAACGTCGTCTACGACAAGTCGTATCCGCTCGGCACCCAGGACATGCAGCCGATCCTGACCGAGGCGATGCGCTCAAACGCCGACGTGTTCTTCGCGGCCAGCTATCCGCCGGACACCTTCGCGATCATCGATCAGGCCAAGGTGCTCAACTATAACCCCAAGATCTTCTTCACCTCGGTCGGCACCGCGTTCCCGGTCATCAGGGCGCGGTTCGGCGCCAACGCACAGGGCATCATGGGGACCGGCGGCTGGAATGCCGATTCACCCTCGCTCAAGGCCTATCTCAAGCGCCACGTCGAAGTACACAAATCGGAACCGGATCGATGGGCCAGCCCGGTGACCTATTCCAGCCTGCAGATGCTGCAGCAGGCGATCGAACGGGTCGGGCTCGACCGCGCCGCGGTGATCAAGGAATTGCAGACCGGCACCTTCGAAACCGTCTACGGCAGGGTCAAGCTGGAGAACAACCAGTTCCTCGGCGTGTTCCAGACCGGACAATGGCAGGACGGCGAGTATTACGGCATCGGCCCGACCCAGCTGGCCGGTGCCCGCAAGCCGATCGACAAGCCGGCCTGGAAGCAATGATCTGACAGCGGCGACGTCGCATGCTCGTCGTCGACATTGTCCTGACCGGTCTGATCATCGGCGGGATGTACGCGCTCACCGCGCTGGGGCTCACGCTCCAGTACGGTGTGGCGCGGATCATGAACCTGTCCTACGGCGAATTCCTGGTCGCGGCGGCGCTGTCGACCTTTTCGCTCTATGTCGGCCTGGCCGTGAACCCGCTGGTCGGGCTCCTCATCGTGGTGCCGGTCGCTTTCGCGCTGAACTGGCTGATTTTCGAGCTGCTGCTGGTGCCCCTGGTGCGCCGCGCCAAGAACCGTGATGTCCTCGAGGTCGACAGCATCCTGGCGACCTTCGGCCTGCTGTTCGTCATCCAGGGCGTCGCGCTGGTGATCTTCGGCGGCCAGTATTTCAGCTATTCCTATCTATCGATCCCGGTCTCGGTGCTCGGCAGCGCATTGGCGGTCAATCGCCTGGTCGCGCTCGGCTTCGCGGCGGCAATCGGGATCGGCATCTATCTGGCGCTCACCCGCACGCGGGCCGGCACCGCGATCCGCGCCGTCGCGGTTGACCCGGTGGCGGCGCAGCTTGTCGCCATCGACGTGCGGCGCGCCTCGGCCTTCGCCTATGCGCTTGGCGGAGCACTGGTCGCGACCGGCGGCGTGCTGATCAGCATGTTCCTGACCTTCCACGCCTCGATGGGCGTCGAGTTCACCATGAAGGCGTTGATCGTGGTGATCATGGGCGGCGTCGGCAACATGCTCGGTGCGCTGGTCGCGGGGCTTCTGCTCGGCGTCGGCGAGACCGCGGTGGCGCGGCTGCTCGACCCGGGTCTGACGCTCGCGGCCACCTACGTGCTGTTCCTGGCCGTCCTGCTGGTCCGGCCGACCGGGTTGTTCGGGAGGTCGACGCGTTGAGCCGGTGGTGGGTCGGTCCGAGCCTCGTCGGCGTCGTGGTGGTCGTGCTGGCTCTGGTGCCGCTGGTCGCCAACAACTACTACCTCGCGCTCGGCGTCAGTCTGCTTTACTTCGCGGTGCTCGCCACGTCCTGGGCGCTGTTCTCGGGCTCGACGCATTACATTTCGCTCGCCACCGTGGCGTTTTTCGGCATCGGCGCCTACACGGTCGGTGTGATCGGCGAGGTGCTGCCCTGGCCGCTGGTGCTGCTGGTCGCAGGCCTGATCGGCGTGACGCTGGCGCTGATCGTGGGGCTGTCCACGCTGCGGCTCAGCGGCATCTATTTCGTGATCTTCAGCTTCGGGCTGTCCGAGCTGATCCGCCAGCTGGTGACCTGGTACGAGGTCAATATCCATAAGAGCGTCGGCCGCTACATCTTCATCGATATCAATCAGACGCAGATCTACTGGCAGCTTCTGGCGTTGACCGCGCTGGTGCTGCTCGCCGGCTGGCTGATCGGCCGCTCGCGGCTCGGCCTGGCGCTGCGCGTGATCGGCGAGGACGAGGTGGTGGCGCGACACGCCGGCATCGACACCACCAAGGCCAAGCTCGTGATGTTCGCGATCTCGA
>Ga0111538_10009728_pt1 | contig 12808 bp, 10 predicted proteins | sample SoiMethybrSBSTD1_FD_79669 | JGI IMG/M metagenome (GOLD analysis project Ga0111538, IMG submission 79669) | Bulk soil microbial communities from a Populus tree surrounding site in Tennessee, USA - Soil MetaG P. TD hybrid SBSTD1 (version 2)... | ecosystem: Environmental > Terrestrial > Soil >...
AGACCGAGCGGCGGCATCGGAGCGTCGAGCAACTGATCCTGATACAGCTGCAGTGCGTCGCAATCGTTCGCGAGCATCGCGAACGTCGCCGGGTTGGCGAGCGACTTCCAATCCGGTGTGCCCGGTGACGGGCAGAACCACAACTCGGGACGCGGGCTGGCGCCAGGGCCGGGCTCGAGCGCCGGGTCTCGTCTGCGGCGAAACAAGAGAATGTCGACGAGTCCGCGCACGAATTGATTCTTGCCCGGTCGCGGGGAGGCGGAGGGCCCTTGATTGATATCCTAATGGGCTGCACATGGCAACGCGCTTCACGGCTGCCACGACACGCACAGCCACCGCGGCGGCGGGCAAGCATCCCCGCCGGAATCTGTTGCAGGTCGCGCAGATAATCGCCAGCCCCGAGACACAGCTGAAGTACCGGATCGAACGCCTGCTCGGGCAGGGCGGCTTCGGTCAGGCCTATCTGGCGCGACGCCTCGGCCGATCCACGCTCGTGCCTGACGTCGTGTGCATCAAGGTGAGTCAACGCATCGACGGCTGGCTGCGCGAAGCGTACTTCGGCCAACTGCTCGACGGCCATGCGCGCGCCATCCGCGTGTTCGACACCTTTCCACTAATCCATCACGACGAGGCCGTGATGTATTGCCTCGCCCTCGAATACGCTCCTCACGGCGATCTCAGCGCGTTTCTCAGACGGCACGATCGCTCATGGACTGAATCGACCACCCGCCGGGAAATCGCAGGCGTCCTCGAAGTGCTGGGGAAGCTGCATCGCGGCCAGATGCTGCACCGCGATCTCACGCCGATGAACGTCTTCGTGTGCGACAGCCATCGCCTCAAGCTGGGTGATTTCGGCATCGTCCGGCAACAGAGCGATCGGCGAGGCATCACCGCGCGGACGATGAATACGCTGACGGCGCCAAGTGAGTTCCTCGCCGGCGCGGCGCCGAAATGGCAGGCGCGCGACGATGTGTATCAGGTCGGGCAGTTGCTGGCGATGCTCGTCAAGGGGGATGCGACGGCGCGAATCAGGACCTCTGACGTCCGGGCCCTGACGTGCAGCGACCAGCTGAAAGAGATCATCTACCGCTGCATCGGTGAGCGGCGGAAGCGCTACGAGAGCGCCGACGAGTTGATCGACGCCCTGCGCACGCCGCCGGCGTCGCTCAGGGCCGGCGTGCGGCGCTCCCTGAAAGGCGTGCACCTGACATTCACCGGCATTCTGAGCAAGCGTCGCAGTGAAGCCGCCGCTGCCGCGCGGAAAGCGGGGGCCATCGTCCACAGCGGGCCGACCGCCGAGACGACAGTGGTCGTTCGCGGCCGGCCGAATCCGCTGCAGGCGGCCGGACGCGACGGCGGGCTGAAGCTGATGGACATCAAGCGCCTGCGCGCCAAGGGTCACAAGATCACGCTGATCAACGAGACGCAGTTCTGGCGGCTGGTAAAACTGTGACGGGGTCAGACCCCTTCGCAGTGTTTCACGCGGCTACTGAACTGTCTGCGTCGTGATCTCTTCGGGACGCTGAATGACGGCCGGATCCATCCAGAGTACCTCCCAGTGGTGACCGTCGAGATCGTAGAAGCTCGACCCATACATGAAGCCGTGATCCTGCGGATCCATCGCCGGCCGTCCGCCTGCGGCCAGCGCCGTCTTCACGAACTGGTCGACCTCCGCCCTGCTCTCGCACGAAAGCGCGAACAGCCCTTCAGTCGCTGCGCTCGTGTCGCACAGTGCCTGCTTCGTGAACGTCTTGAAGAAGGGCTCGGCCAGCAGCATCACGAACGCTTCGTCGCTGATCACCATGCAGGCGTCCTGATCGTTGGTGAACTGCTTGTTGAATGTGAAGCCCAGCGTCGCAAAGAAGTCCATCGACTTCTTCAGGTCGCGCACGGCGAGGTTGACGAAGAGCTTGCGTGGGCTTGTTGCCATGATTTCGGTGGCTCCTTCCAATGCGGTCTGGAGGTATAGACGCCGGCCGCGCGCCGAAATCATCGGTCCGGAAACTGGCATCAGAGAGTTCACGATTCACTGCCTGACACCCTCCTCCCTTTCACGATTCACTGCCTGACACCGCTCTCTAAGCAGGTAACCGCGGGGGCAATCCGAACAGCGGAAACAGCTTCTCGGTATCGAGGAACGAATTCCACGAAACGATGCGATCGCCTTCGAGCTCGAGGACGATGAGCGCCCAGGGTGCGTGGCCGCCACCCGGAGCCGGACGATACTGGCCAAACGAGGGAGCACCTGAGGCCTGCGTGGGAACCAGGCGGGACCCGCGACATCCGGCCCCACGACCAAGAAGCCACTCGCGAATGGTGGCCGGACCGCGCAACCACAGCGTGTACGGCGGCATCGAGAGGGTGGCGTCCTCACGCAGCAACGAGACAAGGGCGTCGACGTCGTAGTTCTGAAAGGCGTCGACGTAGCGATCGAGTAACTGGACCTCGTCCGGGCTGAGCGACTCACTGGCGGCGGTCGCATTGCCGTTACGCGCGGCAATCGTCGCCCGAGCGCGCTGGAGCGCGCTGTTGACGGCGGCCACCGACATGTCCAGGCACTCGGCGACTTCCGCCGCAGACCATCCGACCACTTCGCTCAACAGGAGTGCCGCCCGTTGACGGGGTGGAAGATGCTGAAGGGCCGAGACGAAAGCCAGACGAATACTCTGCCGGAGTGCGGTCAATTCAAACGGGTTGGCGTCGGACGGGAGGACGCGAGCCTCCGGGATTGGCTCGAGCCAATGCGTGCGTTCACGCGTCTCCAGATGATCTTCAACCGAGCCGTTTGGCCCTTCTTCCATCGGACGGACCCGCCGGGAGCGATCCGACAAGGCATCGAGACAGACGTTGGTGGCGATTCGGTATAACCACGTACGCAGCGACGACCGGCCCTCGAACCGATCGAGCCCCTGCCACGCGCGAACCATCGTTTCCTGGACCGCATCCTCGGCGTCAAACGCCGATCCCAGCATCCGGTAGCAGTGGCCGGTCAGCGGTGCGCGATGAGCTTCGAGTTGAGTTGCGTCGACCTGCATGTCAATCGTTCATATCATCCGCTTGGAAGAAGGGTCAATCGGGTTTGGCACCCGCGCGAACGCAGCCTCTTGCCTAACTAGGCAGGATCTCGGCTACTCTATGGCGGCTTCCAAACACTGGGAACCGCGGCAGGAAGCCGCGGCAGGAGGAACGATGAAGCGATCCGGAGTGTTACTCCTTTGCTTGTGCCTGCTCGGAGCCGCCGGCTGCAGTGATGATGGGCCGACGAATCCTTCGAACCTACCGATCGTGATGACAGCCAGTCTGTCCCCGTCCAATGAAGTGCCGGCAATCGCCAGCCCCGAGAACACCGGCTTCGGCAACGTACAGGTCACGTTCAACGTGACGCGCGATTCAACAGGCGCCATCACGGCTGGAACAGCCGACTTCCTTTTCCAACTGACCGGCTTTCCCTCGAGCACGACCATCATCGCTGCTCACATCCATCCCGGCGCTGCTGGCGTCAACGGCGGTGTCATCGTCAGCACGGGCATCGTCGCGGCCAACCCGGTGACGCAGACCAACGGCGTGATGACCTTCAGTGTGAGCAACGTTGCGGTGCCGACCGCCACGCTGCAGAGCATCGTCAACAATCCTGCCGGCTTCTACTTCAACGTCCACTCGCCGACGAACCCAGGCGGCGTCGCGCGTGGACAGCTCAATCGCACGCTGTAAGAGCGTGAACGCATCGTAGGGCGGGTCTTGCTCTTTAGACCCGCCACTTCCGGCGGGTCCACAAAACAGGACCCGCCCTACGCTGAAATTCCAACCTACGCTGAAATTCCAACCTGAAAGGTCGCGGCGTAACCGCTGTTGACGCTGCCCGTCGGCGTCACGATCTCCGAGGACAAGCTATCGGCAAAGATCCCATCCGCGAGGTTGGACATGGGGTTGGTTCCACGCGAGGCGTAAACACCGCTGGCGTGGACGACGTTGTTGATCGCTTCGGGAAACGCGACCTGGGTGACCTTGATCGATCTCCCGCCCATGGTCACCTCTACATGGATGTGCGTCGCCCGACCTTGGTACCACCCGGGATAGATCGTCGTGAACGTGACTTCCCCGTTGCTGTTGGTCGTCTGGATTCCGCGCAAGAACGTCTGCGCGGTCTGGGTGCCGTACTGTGAGTAATCGCCGGCCGCATCAACGTGCCAGATCTCGACGTTGGCGTTGGGAACAGGCGCGCAACCACTGGCGGCGTTGACGACCCGGATCGTGAGCGCCAGCACTGTGCCGTTCTTGCCTTCTCTGACGTCGCTGCGAAACAGATCGACCAGCGATGGGTAAGGTCCGATCGTTTCGGTCGGTGTCACCGCGCAGGCAGCATTCGTGGACGCTGTTGTCGTCGTTGATGTTGCCGAGGACGGACTCGTGGGCGAATTGCCGCATCCAAACGCGAGCGCCGCCCCCGCGGCACTACCAACAACACCCAGCGCCTCCCGGCGCGTGATCAACCTCGAACCTTTCATGTCTCTTGCCTCCGCCATCGATTGTGACGTCGCAAATGTCACAGAACTGTGGCAGAGGCATGGAGAGATCGTGACCTGATTACCATCCGGGCATCAGGTTGAATCCGAAGATCCAGCCGCGACCAGGGCGATCGAATGCGTGCGTGAAGTCCATTTCACCAACCGCAAAACCAAAGAGGTTCACGCGCAGCGCAACGCCGGCCGATTTCACGGCGTCTCGAGACCCGCCGCGAAGCGAGGGCGTTTCACCCTGATTCCAGGCGGTGCCAGCATCGGCGAAGAGCGCCACTTCCACTGGGAGCGGACCATACATGTTTCCCGAGACGCCAAAGGGACGGAGCAGCGGGAAACGGAGCTCGACGTTTCCGACGAGCATGCGGCTGCCGAGCAGGCGGTCGATCAGCTCACAGCTGCCGTTCGGTGTTGACACGCACTCGTTCGAACCGATGCTCGACACGTCATACCCGCGCACGAGCCAGGGGTAGCCGACGTACAGCGGCGAGATGCGCGTGTCCTCGGATCCGCTTCCGTAACGCCCGTAGTGCATGCCACGAACTGCGATCGTGTAGAACGGCGCCGGCATGAAATAGCGCCGGTAGTCGGCGAGGAGACCCGTGAAGTTAATGCTGCCGAACGTCGGCGACGCCTCGAACCGATAGCGTTGTCCCTGGACTGGACTCGTTGCACCAAAGACCGATGTGTCGAACACATAGGCCGCGGAACTGGTCCCCAGATTCAACGTCTGCGCGAGCGGTGTCGTCTTGGACGAATCCTCGTACACCGCACCGTTGATCAGCGAGTATGTGGTCGTCTGCACCACCTGATCGAAGGAGATATTGCTGACGCCAGCCTGGAACTCCACGCGGCGTGACCGATCGAGCGGGTAGGCGAGCACTCCCGACGCATTTCGTTCCGTCTGTCGAAAGACGAAGAGCTGATCGGACTCGACGAGATCGCCATTCGGAAGACGGCCGACCGAGCTTTGGAAGCCGCTACTGAGGTACGGGATCTGGCCACCGACGAGACCCCAATTCCAGCGGTTCTTCATGTTCAGGTAGGCCACCTGCGCGCCGATGTCCTTCACGCTGGTACTGCCGCCGATGTTCGAGTTGATTTGAATCGCCGTGGCGAGCAGATGATTCCCGAGCGTATCGCCGAAGGTGAGAGCGAGCCCTCCTCCGAACGACGTCCCAAAGCGGCTCACGCCCACTCCCACGACGGGTTGCGCCACACCTTGGAGCGCAAGCTTCGCGCGGTAGGGTTCAATCTGCGGAGTCGTGGGTTCTGGAAGACCGACTTCCGGCATGTCGACCAGCGCCACCACATCACTCGGTTTTCTATCGGTCGGAGGCAATATCGCCGCGCTCATTCCCGCAGGTGGCAGCGGCCCACCAGGCACGTTGCCATCGATCGTGCGGATGTCGTACTTGCTGTCCTGATACACGCTGAAGGCGACCGTTCCGGACTTCGACGCCACGCTCATCGCCGGGCTCAGGCTCGTGATTCCGCTGACACCGGTCGTGACTTCGGTAATCCGCGCAGTCTCGCCGGCCGCACCAACCGTTGTGCGGTAGATGTTCGGAATGCCGTCGCGATCGGAGATGTAATACAGCGAGCGGCCATCCGGCGACCACTGCGGGTTGATCTGCTTTCCGCCCTCCGGCGTCGGCACCTGCTGGACGACCCTGCTCTCCGGATCGATGGTCGCAAGTGTCAAGGGGCCGAGCGCCAGATCGGCCAGATTGCTCGTGAAGCGGTCAGTCGAGAACGCAATGCGTCCGCCATCCGGTGACCACGTAGGCTCCAGGTCGGCGTACGCGTCTTTCGTGAGCTGCCGGAGACGATTCGCCTGGAGGTCGTAAATGAAGAGATCGGTAATTCCCTGATGCATCCCGGTAAAGGCGATCGCATGGCCGTCAGGAGCCCATGCCGGATGCATGATCTCGTCGACGTCCGGAACTTTGATTTCGCGAGTCACACCTCCCCGCTGCGCATCGAAGATGGCCAGCGCGGCTCGCCCACCTGTGACGGTCGCGACAGCGATCTGCTGACTGGCGCTGTCCCACGCACCGGTCGACTGGATGAACTGCACGCTCGAGAAGTGCGGATCGGTCGCCGTGCTCGTCAGCCTCCGGACGATGCGTCCGGTCGCGGCGTCGGCGATGAACAAATCAACAGAGAAGAAGCTCCGCGTCGAGAGGAAGGCTAGCCATCGGCCGTCGGGACTGATGGCAGGCCCTACATTGAGATCGGCCCCAAGCTCCTTGCCTTGCACAACGAGCTTGCCGGTTTCCCCCGCGCCGACTTCGACGATCGGGGCGTACGCTTTGCGAATCGACGCCTGCCAGTCCTCAGACACCTGCTTCGAAGGCACACCGAGCACCTTTTGGAAGGCCACATCGATGCCCTCCCGTCCCGCCACTGACAACATGTCCGCGATGACCTGGTCGCCCCAGCGGCCGCCAATGTAGGCCCACAAGGCCTGTCCCCACCGATACGGGAAGTATTTGGGATTATCGAGGTCCCTGATCGAGGGAAGCTTTTCCTGGCGCGCTGCGTCGCGAAGCCACATCGCAGTGTTGGAATCAACGGGGCCAATCGACAGGTATTCAGCCATGCCCTCGATGAACCACAGAGGCAATCGCTCTGCGCCGTTTTCTCCAGGGCCGCTGTCAGGCGGCTTCGTGATGTCGTATTGAAATGCGTGTACCAGCTCGTGGCCGATCACGTGGTCGGTGTCCGCGAGCGGACCTGCAAGCGGCAGCACAATGCGCCGACGCAGTCCTTCGGTCACACCGCCGGTGCCCTCGCCGATCTCGCCGCCAATGACGTTGGTCTGCTCGAACTCGACGTGGGAGCCATACAAGATGAGTGGCTGGCGGCCGCGAAGCTCGTGCCCCAACAGGCGTTCGAGCCGCACCCTCCAACGCTCGGCCATGCGGGCAGCGATCTCAACACCGGTCCGCTCGCTTGGATAGAAATAGATGTCGAAGTGTTCAGTCTTGAGGACCTGGAAGTCCAGGTCGCGATATTGAACCTTGTTCCGCCCGAAGTACTGCGCTGAGGCTGGTGTGCCGACGCCACAAAGGACAGAAAACGCTAGAGCTATCACGGCCAAGACACGTGGGTATGTTCGAGGCATCCGAGACCCCCGTGGAGGTGCGAGCAAGAGGCACACCACGGGGACTTATGCGCAGGGCGGTTGAACGCGCGCGCACGCTGTCACAGCGATGGGGCAGGCGTTGCCAAAGGGCGACGTGTCGTATCTTTGTCAGCGACCCGCCATGAACAGGCGGAACGCCGCCATTTCCTCGCCGTTGCGGACCAGCAGGACATCGCCCACGAGGGCAGGATGGTTCCAGGTCTTTCCTTGCAGCGCGGGGACGCGAGCGATCTCTTTGAACTCGTCCGGCGTTGCGTTGACCAACGCAAGGTCGCCCTCTTCCGACAGCACGAGCAACAGGTCCTGATCCGGCAACAACACGATCTGGCCGTTGCCGTAGCGGCCACCCTTCCACACGCGCTTGCCATCCTCGAGATTGATGCTCGCGAGGATGCTGCCATCAAACCCGAAGGCGTATCCCTTGTGGATCACGAAGTCGTTGAAGTACGGCTTCAGACTGCTCGAGGTCCAGCGCTCCTCGGTGCTCCATCCATTTTGCCCGTGAGTGACGGCGACACGCCGGGTACCAAGGCCGCCGGTCGCCGCAAGCGAGTTCATCACGATGTCGCCGTCCGCCATGAGCGCCGGCTGCACGATCGCCGTGCCCGGCCAGTCGTACTCCCAAAGCACCGCGCCGCTGCCGGGAACGACGCTCGTTGCGCCAGCGCCTCCGAGCAACACGATCTGCTCGACACCATCGATGGTCGTTCGGTGCGGGGAGCTGTAGCTGCCTCGATGGGCGGGGCCGACCCATCGTTTGCGACCGGTCGCCGCGTCGTAGCCAACGAGTGTGGCATCGGCGGCAACGATCACCACGTCATCGGCGACTAGCGGCGAGCTCGCGAACCCCCAACCGGGCGTTTCGACACCGGTATCAGATGCCACGTTGTGCGACCAGATCACGGCGCCGTTTCGCTCGTCGAGCGCATTCAGGATTCCAGTCGCACCGAACGCATAGACACGGCCGTTACTCAGCGTCGGCGTCCCGCGCGGGCCGGCACCGCCATTCGATTCCCAGAAGCGTGCCGGATCTCGATGTCGCCATACCGGCTCACCGGTGCTGAGCCGGTAACACGCCACGATTTCCTCGTCGCCACGTTGCTCCTGGGTGTAGAAGAGATCGCCGTGGACGGCGAAGGACGACCACCCCGGCCCGATCGGCTTGCGCCACAGTTCGACTGGCGGCGACTTGCTCCAATCGGTCTCGATTCGTACGCCGTGGACGATGCTGTCGCGGTCGGGACCGCGGAAACCAGGCCACTCGGCCTTCGTGTGGATCGCGGCTGGAGCGGCCGGCTCGGACTCATCGTTCGCCACCGGCGCTCCGACGGTGACCGATCGAGCCGGCTCATTCACGGTCCCGGTAGGAACAGGCGCCGGCGGCGGAGTGTTTCGAGCGGTGTCGACCGGTTCGTCGACGGGCTGCGCCAGAAGTCGTTCTTCTGGAGTTGGCGTCCAACGCCAATGAAGGTCGGACTGTCCGCCGCCGCTGATGCCACCTGTCCTCAAGAGGGTGAACCCTCCGCATGCCAATAGGATGGCCGCAGCAATCGACGCGCGGCGCGGGCCGTTCGAAAGGTTGCGAGCAACGACTACCGAGGCAACAAGCGCAAGGCTCAGGACAGGGATGCCGAGGATGAACAGCATCATCCCCATCATTCCGTTTGAGATGGACTCGTGAACGACGTATGACGTCGCATACAGTGCGACGGCCATCAGGGCAACTGCGCCGAGCCGGTCGGACCACGGCGCCCGGCTGAAGAGTGCCCACCACAACAAGATGAGAAACGCGCCGACGAACCCGCCGATGATGCCCAGCATGCCGGCGTCGGGAGAAATCACCGGCACCACGAGTCTGGCGATTAACACCAGCGCTGCGACGAAGATCCCGGGCCAGAGCCGAAGAGACTTCCTCGCAGACGAGTGATCCGTTTGGGCTGTCATGATTGAACCGGACGCATAATCCCGGCTTTTTGTTCCCGTCAGGACGCTCGTATCCGCATCATCTGATTGCCGCCTCTCCGAAACTCATACGGCACGGTTTCAATCGAAACGGCCAGCCTTTCAGCCTGAAGCTCTTCGACCGCCCGATCGACAAATGGCGAACGCTGTCCGCCAAGCGCGAGCAATGGAAAGATTCGCACCTCGCGTGCGACCCGGCAGAGCTCGAGGAGCGAGGCTCGATGAAATGCCTCCCCCAACTGATCGCTATAGAGGAACAGCAGGTGGGAACACAGGGCAAGATCGAACGACGAGTCCGCGAACATCAGCGTGGGCAGCTCGCCCTGGATATACCGGCGCTGCGCTCGACCAGGCGCGTAGTCCTCCAGGAACTCCTGCATCGCTGCCATGCGAATGCGGCCGAGCTCGTCGACTGACGCGATTGAATCCCAGACGAAATCGTCAACGTTGCGCCGCAGCTCGTCGAGGATCCGCTCGTATGTGACCGCGATCTGGTCGCGAATGTCATTAACGTCGAACTGGTAGATCGGGTCGCAGGATATGACGCTGGCGCCGCGACGAGTAGCCTCGGCATTGAAACTGGCCGGACCGTCGCCGCAACCGAGAATCCTGAAACCGAGGTCCGCGTCGCTGAGGGCGAACATACGCCGATACTCGTCGAACGAACGGCCCCAGGGAACCACTTGATCGAGGGTGAACATCCCACGTCACTCAAGCACTTGCCGGCGGCTCGAACGGAAGATCAACCGCAACCCGTATCTTCCATTTGCCATCGTGGGCAATAAACCAATCGACGAACGCGCGACGGTCGTCTGTGTCCTTCCCGTCGATTCGGACCCTGGCATGCTGGATACCGGTCGCCAGGGCGCCCGCCTCTGACAGGTCGATGTCGAGGTCGACGAGCCGGACGAACACGATCTCGCCGGGAATTTCCGCGATTCCCTTGAGGAAGGTTTCGGCGTCGACCGGCGGTGCACCCGGTGAACGATGAACAAAACCCGGAGCAAGGGCGCCCGCGACGGTGGAAACATCCCGGCGTTCGATGGCGGCGGCCACATCCAAGGCCGCTCGTCTAACAGCCTCCGATTCATCCATTGCCGCGAAACGCTACCATGACTGTTGCGTCTCAGCCGCCAATGACAGAACATTAGGGCGCGCGCGCCGAAAACTCTGAGCAGGGAGCCGAAATCATGACCATGTACAGCACCAGGCGGGGCATTCTGAAAGGTGGATTGGCCGTAGCCGGGCTGAGCGCTCTGGGCATTCCCGACTGGGTATTGCCGGCGCTGGCACAGAGTGAGACGCTCGTGCCCTTCACCGACCTACCCGCAACCGCGCCGGCCCAGGCGCCCGATCGGCGCTTGCTCGACGTGCGGACCATCGACGGCGTGCTCACGCCGAAGGATTCGTTCTTCACCACACAGCACTATGGACATCCGACAGTCGATCCGGAGGCGTTCAGGCTGAAGGTGTCAGGGCTGGTCAACAAGCCGCTGGCGCTGTCGCTCGACGACCTGCGGCGGATGAAGACAACGGAGATCACGTTCGGCTTCGAGTGCTCCGGTAACCGGCGGCCCCTCCAGGGACTGTGCAGCAATGGACGTTGGACGGGCGTACCGCTCCGCACGATTCTCGATCAGGCCGGCGTGAAGAACGAAGCCAAGGAGTTCGTCTTCTTCGGCGCCGATCGTGGCGACGAGGAGGTGGAGTTCCGGACGCAGAAGTTCACGGTCAACCAGCAGTTCGGACGCAGCATGTCACGCGAGAAGGCGCTCTCGGGTGAACCGCTGCTCGCCTACAACATGAACGGTGAGGCACTCACCAAGCATCAGGGATTCCCGCTCAGGCTGATCGTGCCCGGCTGGTACGGCGTCGCGAACGTGAAGTGGCTGTCGGAGATCCACGCCCAGGACGATCAGTACCTTGGCAAGTATCAGGCGCGCTGGTACCGCACGCTGAGGGGCGAGATGATCGACGGCGAGATGAAGTGGACCGAGGCCGCGGTCACGAGCATGCAGCTCAAGTCGTTCATCGCCCGCGTATCGAAGAACGGCGACCGCTACAACGTGCGCGGCGTGATCCTCAACGACGGCACCCCGATCAAGTCGGTCGAAGTGAAGGTCGACGACGGCCCATGGCAGGCCGCGACGATCGATAAGGCCACGAGCGACAAGTATTCGTGGAAGCTGTTCAACTACACGTGGACCGGCGCCACGCCGGGCGAGCACACGCTCGTGTCGCGCGTGACCGATGTCACCGGCCTCGTGCAGCCGACGGAAAAAGATCTGGAGAACAAGAAGACGTTCCTCGAGGACAACTCGCAGTACCCGAGGAAAGTGATGATTTCTTGATCCCACGACACGGTGGGTCCAACGATTCTTCACGGCGGGTCTAAAGAACAAGACCCGTCCCGTAGGCCGGGTCCTGCTTTGTGGACCCGGCATCAATGAACTTTCATAACAACAAACGTGAGGTCGTCGTACTGCTCGGCGTCCTTGATCCACTCCCTCAACTCGGCCGAGATGCGCTCGCGAATGTTCTCCGCGGGTAGATGAGCGACCTCCCTCAGTAACGCCTTCAGTCGGTCCTCGCCGAATTCCTCGCTGTCGGGACTGTGCGCCTCGGTGACGCCATCGGTGTACAAGAGCAGCACGTCGCCCGGACACAAATCGATAGTTGCCTCCTCGTAGCTCATGCCCGGCAGCATTCCGACAACCGCACCGCCGATCGTGAGCTCCTGCAGCGATGAATCCCCGTCCGTACCCTCTGAAGGCCTCTGGCCCGCACGCACGAGATATGGCGGGTTGTGACCGGCATTCACGTAGCGAAGCTGCCGCCGATCGCCATCCACCTGAGCGTAGAAGAAGGTCGCGTACTTGTTTCCCGGCGTGGTCCGGTACAGGAATTCGTTCATCCGCGCAGCCAGCCGCGGCAGCGAGATGTCGCCATCAGAGGCGATGATGCGCAGCGACGCCTGCACGACCGACATGATGAGAGCAGCAGCCACGCCCTTGCCCGAGACGTCGGCGAGCGCGATGCCGATTCGCTGATCGCTGACCTGGATGAAGTCGTAGTAGTCGCCTCCGATGCTGCGTGCCGGGACGCTGATGGCAGCGAACTCAGCGATGTCTGCTGACGGCGGCGATGACGGCAGCAGACGTTTCTGAACTTCGGCGGC
>Ga0111538_10009729_pt1 | contig 12808 bp, 11 predicted proteins | sample SoiMethybrSBSTD1_FD_79669 | JGI IMG/M metagenome (GOLD analysis project Ga0111538, IMG submission 79669) | Bulk soil microbial communities from a Populus tree surrounding site in Tennessee, USA - Soil MetaG P. TD hybrid SBSTD1 (version 2)... | ecosystem: Environmental > Terrestrial > Soil >...
CTGGCACGTGGCATGCGTTAAGGCCGGGACGATGAACGGCACCAGGAGGGATCGGGCGACCCTGCAATCCCGCAAGACCGCTCTTCGTGATCCCGTCCGAGTCAGGGAGGTCCGCATGAGATCCGCCGAAACGCACCGATCCTCGTTCCCGCTGCTGCTGTCCGTGGCGATCACCGGCGCCCTGCTGCTCGGTGGCGCCCGCGCCGCCACCGTCTCTGCCCGGGATGCCAAGGAGAACCGGGCGACAGGTGCGCAGTCGGTCAAGCCGGAGACCGACACCGTCACTCCGCCCTGCCATCCGAACACGCACTCCCATGGCGACATGGCGATGCTTGCGAACCGGGAAGACATCCGATTCCTGCCGCAACCGCTCCGGGAGCGGCTCATCCGGCTCGCCGGCCGCCCGCACACGGTGGTGCCGGTGCAGGCGTTCGCGGAGGCGGACCGGGCGAGCCAGTTGTTCCAGTACTACCTCCTCGACACGCACAACTTCGAGCGCAACGTCTTCACGACCATCTTCCCGGGCATCAACGACGCCGTGGACCTGACGGTGACGGGCGCCGACTGCGGCCTGCCGACCATCGGCGCGGTGCGCATGGTCGTCGAGCCGAAGCCGGACCTGCCGACCGATCCCAGCGACGTGCGCGCCTTCATCGACGTCTTCACCGATCTGCATCCGCTCTTCGTCATCAACAACGAGAGCGGCTGGTACGAGGGCTGGATGATCCACGACCTGCGGGTCGCGCCGGTCGCCCCGCCGCGCCCGGACGGCAAGGCACGGTTCGGGACGATCCTCCAGGTCGACGCCGATACCCTGCGGGCGATGGGCCAAGGCAACAACGTCTTCAATCACCTGTTCACGACCGATGGCAAAGCGGCTCAGTTCCCATCCGAAACCGACGAGTTTCCTGCCGTCCACGCCAACGTCGTGCCGATCTACCTGAGCATGGGGGCCTACAACTCGCTGCAGCAGAGCGACGTGCACTCGTACTGGGAGTTCAACTACACCACCAACTGGACCTTCCCGCTCTACGAGCTGCCGTTCACCGGCGGCATCGCGGGGACCTTCGAGGCCGGGAGGATCGGCGCGGAGACCAGCCTCATCCCCGGCTCCGGACCGTCGGGCTTCCAGAACGACCCGGTGCAGTACGGGGACAGCCCGTTCCTGCCGCGCGATCCCGACAAGTTCGACGGCGAAGACGACCACCAGCGCGAGTTCCGCATGCGCTTCATCCCCAGCGGGCTGACGCACGAGATCTACCTCGACGTGTTCGAGCGGCCGGCGTCGTTCGAGCCGGGCCTGACCGACGTCGTGCAGCGCATCAACGACGCCTACGCCAAGGAGGTCGCGCGCGTCGACCAGGACCGGGACGGCGTCATCTCCGCGGTCGAAGGGGACGTCGACAGCGCCTCGGACGGCTTCGCGGACAACGCGCGGCTGTTCCTGCCGGCGACCTCTTACGATCGATTCGCCGTGACGCGCGAGATCAACGACGGGATGCTGGCGCCCCGGTTCGCCAACAGCCAGCGCGCCTGGGTCCTGACGGGATTCGCCACCGCGGTCTCCCCTGCCGTGCCGGCTTCCGAAGGTCGGGACTCGGACGACCGGTAATCCAACCCCCGCCGGTCGTTCGAGGGGTGGCGCGGGGCCCGTCGCGCGAGCCGCAGCGCGGCGGGTTTCGCGCCCCCGCAAGCCCCGAGTCGAGGTGCCCGTATCAACGCGAGCTGTTCAACATGACAGAAAGGACGGACTGGAGGAACCCATGGTCACCACCAAGAAGCGACTCTTCGCCAGAGCCATCTCCCTTTGTCTCCTGATGCTGCTGTTCGCCCCCGCCCCGGCCGTGGTCTGGGCCGATCCGGTGGCGGAGGGTGCGACCGACGGATCGGTCGAGGCCCCTGCCGTCGTTCCCGACTGGAGTCCCGCCGGTCTCGCCCCGGTCGCGGGATTCCGCCCGGCGGACCGTTCGCCCCAGTGGTTCGAAACCACCCCCGACCCGGCCCCGGCCAAGACCGGGAGCTGGTGGAGTCGTCGCACCACCGCCCAGAAAACCTGGTTCATCGTGGGGATGGTCGCCGGCGCCGCCGGCATTGTCGCGATCGCCAGCAGTGGCTCGAGTGGCGGGAGCGGTGGCGGCGGCTACTGAGCGTGAGCCAATCTGTCCTCGATTTCCGTATGATCGATCACGATGAAGACCAGTCGCCTTGCCCCTGTTTGCGCGATCCTGCTCTCGCTCTCTCCCGGACTCCTGGCGTATCCGAAAGGCGGGACCTGCCTCTACAACTGGAAGCGGGTGAGCAACGGCAACGCGCTGCATGGCGTCGATCACCATGTCTGGGACCTGGTGGTGGCCCCGGAGGGTTCTGCGCTGGGGCCGGCGGTGTATGCCTGCGGCGACTTCGTGCAAGCGGACGGGATCACGGTCAATCACGTCGCCAAATGGAACGGGAGCCAGTGGAGTGCGCTGAGCAGTCCTTCGGGCAACGGCCTGAACGACGTGTGTCAGGCGCTCGCACTGGGCCCTGACGGCTTTCTCTACGCGGGAGGAAAGTTCACGAACGCAGGAGGCGTGAGCGTTTCCGGGATCGCCCGGTGGGACGGCTCCGCCTGGTCGGCGCTCGGCACCGGAGCGACCAGGGGCTTCCTGAACGCGGATGGCACCGGCGTCGGCAGTGTCTTGGGTCTGTACTTCTACGACGGCGGCTGGGGGCCCGGCGTGATCGGGAACACCTGGCTGCTCGCCGGTGGCAGTTTTGGCTCCGCCTCTCCGGCCCCGTTCATGTTGGCGCCGAACATCCACAACGTCGCGCGATGGAACGGGACGGCCTGGTACCGGTTCGGGTCGTATCCCGACGACGGCGTCGATGGGCAGGGATTCGATGCCGGTCCGCACGTCAGCGACTTCTTCGAGTTCGACTCCGGCTCCGGGACGTCCCTGTACATGGCAGGCGCTTTCGAGAATGCCGGTGGCGCATCCGCCAACTCGATCGCTCGATGGGACGGCGGGTTCAGCCCGCTCGGGGCCGGACTGACGAAATTCATGAATGCGGGAAACGCACAAGCGGCCGCGGTTTTTCAGGCTCAAGTCTACGTGGCCGGCGACTTCAAGCAGGCGGGGCCGACGTTTGCGCGCCATCTCGCACGTTGGGACGGCTCCGCCTGGACTTGGGCGGGGGGCCCCCTGAGCGACGCAGGCTTCGTCGAGGGTCTTCACAGCGCCAACCTTGGCAACGGCGTCCAGCTTTACATGGCAGGGTTCTTTCTCGAACTCTCGAACCTCGGCGGCCTCCCGTCGCTGCTCGCCCGGCACATCGCGAGGTTCGACGGCCAGAAATGGACGAAGCTGGGAGCCGGGCTGTGGCCCGATTCCAACGGTGAAAGCGCCCCCGAGGATCGCCCCCACGGCATGGTCATGGCGCATCGCCACGAAACAGACGGCAACGGCACCTGCCTGTACGTGGGCGGCCAGTTCGACAAGGCCGGCTCGATCACCGCGTCAAGGATCGCACGCTGGTGCTGCACGAAGGTCCCGTACAGCCCGAACGAGCTGATCAATGCCTATCCCGTCAATGCCCAGATCCCGTTCAGCTTCACGGACAACGACGGAGACGGACTGCCGGAATCGATCGCCTGCGACGATGACGTGGAGATTCCGGTTTTCCCCGGCACCGAGATGGAGGCCTGCGGGCTCCACTTCGTGCTCGGGACGTCGCGCCACGACGATCTGCATCTCGAGACCTCCACGCTGCCGGTCGTCGTGTTCGGCGGTCCCGGGAGGAATCAGATCGTCGGAAGCAGGCTCGACGACCTGATCTTCGGCGGATCGGACGACGACACCGTCTCGGGCGGCGCGGGAGACGATCAGATCTACGGGGGCTTCGGCGACGACAGCCTTCTCGGCGATCTCGGCGATGACCGGCTGGTCGCCGGACCCGGGGAGGATCGGCTCGATTCCGGTCCCGGGGTCAATGCGGTCGACGGCGGGGACGAAGCGGACGTGGCCTTCGTTCAACCGGGGGACGAGGTGGTCGACGTGGAGTCCGTGACGGTCCTGGGCGGAGGCTCCTCCGGAAGTCGAACCCGCCGGAGGTGATCAGCGCGGGGCGTCTCCGCGGCGCGGCAGGGAACGTATGACCTGTCCGGGCCGCCGTCGGATCTCGTCCACTCTGCCGGAAAAGCGCGAGATCGGGTCGCGGCAGCAGGGGTCGTAGAGGGCCACGGAAAACACGTTGGTCTGCCAGCGCGAAAGATCGAAGTCCTCCGGAAGCCTGTCGCCGACTTCGACGGCGTTCCCGCTCGGATCGATCAGCGTCCAGGAGATGACCACGCCGGAGGGCGCGTACCCTCGGAGGCGGAACTCGTCGGTCGGCCCCGGATCGGCCGGGTCGAGACGATCGTTCATGATCCCGGCGGCGTAAGACGGAGCGGAGTATCCGAGCCTTCCGGATTGGAACGAGATGCCGTAGGGATTGGTCCTTCCCCGAATTCCGCTCTGGAAAGGCAACCCGGCGTCATAGTTGAGTTGTCCACGGAACCCCTGTCCTTCGCGAACCCGTCCTCCGAGCCGGCCGAGAGGATCCGCGATCTCCGTCACGCGCCCCTTGAAGAGGAACCCGACCGGCGTCGAAAGAGCCTCCACGGGCTCCGGCGGGAGGTCGAACGTCCTGACGAGCATGGCGCCGATGGCCCCGCTGGATTCGTCGCTGCCGAGCGGCGTGAGGCTCAGGGCCGGGAAGTCGGTCTGTCCGAAGAAATGCGAAGTCCAATTGATCCAGGAAAAGAATGTCGCGGGTTCCTTGAGCGCCATTCCGAGGATCGTGTGGTAGGGCGCCACGTACAGCGTGTCGAAGGCGGCGGTCGCGGGATCGATGCGGATCACGTGGGTCGCGTCCGGGCTGTCCCACGATCCGGCCCCATACACGCCCAGGGCGAAGAGGACGCGATCCGTCTCGCTGAAAGCCAGGCTTGCGATCCAGGGGCCGTCGATCCGACCCAGGACGGTCAGGTCCCCGGTCCAGGGATCCACCCTGGCCAGCTCGTCCCAGATCGGCCCCTCGGGGTAGCTGTCCCAGTGCCCGATCGTCGTGTAGAGCGTGTCGGTGAACGGATCGTAGGCGAGGGACGTGACATCGGTGACACCGGGAACGGGCCTGTCGATCCGTAAGGGCACGACATTGGCGAGCCGGAGGGTGTCCGAATTGAGAGTGTAGAGGGTGTGGTCACCCTGCGACAGGGCATACAGCTTGCCGTGATTGCGATCGTGGGCCAGGGCGATGAACGACTGGCTCGGATCGATCTGCACGTGGCGCTGCAGCGTCGCGCCGGTCGAGGGATCGAACGAGACGAGCGTGCCGTCGGACCAGGTCACGCCGACGAGCACATCGCCGGGCGACGCTTGCGCCACGCCGACCGCTCCACCCCCATGGAGCAGCAGGCACACGCACACGACCATCGCCGCGTCGGCCGCTTTGCTCAAAGCCGTCCCCCCCCTGGGAACGCCTCCGATCGGTTCGGATGCCTGCCACTATCCTGCGAATGCCGCTGCGGCGCAAGCCCCATCGCACCAACGCGATGCAGCGGTTCGCCCGCATGGCGATCCCCCGGGGGGGCGCGCCGGGGGCGGGAAACGCGTTATCCTGTGCCGGCAATCGCGACGATTGCCGGGGAGGCGACTCGATTGAGCAAACCAGAGACGTTCGCGGTCGATGACCGTGTCAACCACGCGGAGCATGGTCTGGGGAAGATCATCGAAGTGAATGCACGGATGACGACCATCAGCTTCGACACCGCCGGCGTCAGGAAGTTCCTCAACGCTTTGATGCGTCTGGAGCGCAGCGACAGCCCGAATCCGCCCAAGTCCCGGGCCAAGAAGAAGGCCGCCCCCCCCAAGGTCTGAACACCCGCGGGGCGACTCACTCGGGTGCTCAGGCGTCGGAGTCGTCCCCTCGTCTCCAGGGCACGATCCGATCGCTCCGCTCCGCTTTCTTGCGACCGGTCTTGATCCCCTCTCCTTCGAGCAGGTCGGCGATGAGCGGCGGGCAGTTCGTGATGGTCGTCCCGATCCGGACGAGGCGATCGAGCGCCTCGACGCCCCGCCGGCCGACATAGACGACACCGGTCAGATCGAGCGCCACGTCGTAGCCGGACCGGATCAGGTCCAGACACTCGTCCTCGAGCACGTCGGCCCACTCCCCGATGATGCGCCCTTCGACGATCAGGGTGACCCGACGGGAACTCCGCTCCTCACGATGCATTCGAAGCACGTCCTTCTCCAATCGTTCGTCCGAAGGCCCATTTCAACTCCCGTGCCAGGGAGATCCCCGGGGCAATGCCCCGGCGGCAGCGACGGGCCCGCCATTCCCTTGGCGCAACGCCAAGGCGATGGAATCAGTGGTTGGCAGAGGGTGGGTGCGACGTACCGGGACGCGAGATGCCGAGCCGGCTCATGCGCGCTTCGAGCGTCGTGCGCTTCAGTCCGAGGATGCGAGCCGCGCCTTGGTCGCCGCCAACCCGCCAGCCCACGCTCTCGAGGACCGAGAGGATGTGCTCCCGCTCGATCGCCTCGAGCGTGCGCGTCGCACCGGTTCCGGCGGCGAGCAGCGCACCCGGGCCGGCCGCCGCGAGAGCGGGGGGTTCCGCGGCGGCGAGGGGATCGTCCAGCACGAGGCGGCCGCTGGTGGACAGGATCACCGCGCGCTCGATGACGTTCTGCAGCTCCCGGACGTTCCCCGGCCAGGAATACGCCGCGAGCCGGCTCAGCACCGTGTCGTCGATGACGCTGATGCGCTTCCCCATCCGCGCCGCGTACAGCATCGCGAAGTGTCGGGCCAGGCGCGGCACGTCCTCCCGTCGCTCGCGCAGCGGGGGAATGAGGATCGGGAAGACGTTGAGCCGGTAGAACAGGTCGGCGCGGAACCGCCCCTCCTCGACCGCCCGGGCCAGTTCGCGGTTGGTCGCGGCGACGACACGCACGTTCATCTTGAGCGTCTGGGTGCCGCCGACGCGCTCGAACTCGCCTTCCTGCAGCACCCTCAGCAGCTTCGCCTGCAGCTCCAGCGGGAGATCGCCGACCTCGTCGAGAAAGAGCGTCCCCCCGTGGGCCAGCTCGAAACGCCCCGCGCGGCGCGTGAGCGCCCCGGTGAAGGCCCCCTTCTCGTGTCCGAACAGCTCGCTCTCGATCACTCCGCCCGGCAGGGCGGCGCAGTTGACCTTGACGAGGATCTTGTCCTTCCGCCGGCTCAGGTCGTGGAGGGCGCGGACGACCATCTCCTTACCGGTGCCGGTCTCGCCCGTGACCAGCACGGTCGACTCCGTGCCCGCGACCATGCGGACGTTCGCCAGCACCTTGCGGATGCCAGGTGAGTCGCCGACGACGTCGGCGAACTCCGCGTCGGCCCGCGCCTCCTCCTGCAGGTACAGGTTCTCCTGCTCGAGGCGGTGCTTGAGGGCCGCGATCTCCTCGTACGACAGCATGTTCTGGATGGCCAGGACCACCTGGTCGGCGATGGCGTGCAGCAGCTCGGAGTCGGCCTCGCCGTAGCGCCCGACCTCGCGGCTGCCGACATTCAGCGTGCCGATGATCCGGTCCTGCGCCTTGAGGGGTACGGAGAGGGCGGAGAGGATGCCGTCCCGGACCAGCGGCGCGCTCTCGACGAACTGCGCGCCAGCCCGGAGATCCGGCGTCGCGAGGGGTCTCCCGTGCTCGGCGACCCAGCCCGCCCGGCTTCCCTTCAGGGGCCACTCCGTGCCGATCGGAATCGAGTGCCGGCCCACCTCGCCCACGACTCCCAGGAGCCGGAACACGTTCTTCGCCGGATCGAGCAGCACGAGGGCGGCGCGGTCGAATGGGATCACGTCGCGCAGCGCCGCGGCCGTCGCTCCCAGGAGCGCTTCGCGATCGAGGGTGGTCACGATGGCATTGTTGACGCGCAGCAGGACCCGCCAGCGCTCCTGGGCCCGGTTCAGTTCGCGCGTGCGGTCCTCCACCATCCCCTGGAGGTTGGCGTTGAGCGTCTTCAGCTCGGAGGCGAGGCCGCGCATGCCGATCTCGGTCATGACCGAAGCCGCCAGGCTGCGCAGCGCCTCCAACTCGTCCGGCGTCCAGGCGCGCGGCCGGCTGTCGAGCACGCACAGCGTGCCGAGATTGAACCCATCACTCGTGGTCAGGGGAACCCCGGCGTAGGCGACCAGCCCGAGCGCCGAGACCAGCGCGTTGTCCCGGACCCGCGGATCCTTCCGGCCGTCGGCGACGCAGCACGGCTCTCCCGACTCGACCGCCAGCTTGCAGAAGGAGTGCGACACCGGGGTACGTCGCTCCGACGCCAGGGGCTCCGGCACCCCGAAGCAGCTCTTGAGGAAGGCCCGCTCGCCGTCGAGCAGGGTGACGATCGCGACCGGAGCGCGGAGCACGAAGGCCGCGAGCTGCGTCAACCGGTCGAAGGCCGCTTCCGAGGGAGTGTCGAGAAGGGAGGTGCGCTTCAGCGCCGCCAGGCGCGCCGGATCGTCGAGTTGTTTTTCCTGCATGTTCGCCCCGAAACCACCGCGCTGATACTAGTCCATCCTGCCTTCGCCGTCCCGTGACCAGCGTTACGCCGACAAACCGCCGGTGATTGGATGCGGTTGCCCCCCCGCGGGATTCAAGGAAGCCCCGGGGTCCGCTGCCAACCACCCGGCTTTTTCCCGACCGGTCGTCAGCGCGCCGGGCCGCGTCGCCGCGCCGCGGCCAGGGCCGGGATGACTCCAACCCCCGCCACGTCAGGGACTTGATCGCCACGTGGTCGCGTCATCCGGACCATGGCACGGTCCGTGCCCTACGGATCGAAGCGCGCTGACCGCCGCGCAGGGAAAGGAGACTCGCATGAAGGCTCATCACGTCAAGGAGCAACCATGAAGGAGAGCGCCCTGCGCGCCGAGAGCACGGTCCTGAAGACGGAGGACCGCTTCTTTGCGGCATTGTCGCGGCGCGATCGGGAGGCCCTCGAACGACTGGTCGCCGACGACTGCATCCTGATCGATGTCCTGACCGGCTCGGAGGTGCCGCGCGCCGTGTTCATCGACCTGGTCGGCTCGGGACGCCTGGTCTTCGAATGGATCGAGCCGCTCGCCGCCCGCGTGCGCCTGTACGGCGTCACCGCCGTCGTCACCGGCGAGACCCGGATGCGTGGGCTCTTCGACTCCAAGACGTTCGCCGTTCACAGCCGGTACACCCATGTGTATGCCCAAATGAAGGACGGTTTCCGCCTCATCAACGCCCAGGGAACACCGGTCGCGACGACGTGGGCGCCCTGAGGCGGCGCGCGCGCGGGAGCCGCGCTGGCTTCGGGACTGGCCGGATGGACCCGTCGCACTACGAAACATTGAAACGGCCCCCTGCCTCCCGCCGTACTACCGAGCATCATTTCCCGATGCCGGCGGCGCGGTTCGCGCGAGGTGCGTATGCGAAAGGGCCTTCTGATCCTTGCGGTGCTCTGCTTCGGACCCTCCCTTTTCGGGGGTGAGCCTGGGCCGGAAGACCTGATCGAAGCGGGTCACTGGAAGCGCCTGCGGACAGTCGCCGCAGAGCGCGTCGCGGCGAACCCGGGCGACGCGCAGGCGCTCTACCTTCTTGGTTATGCGAAGCTGTCCCTGAGGGATCTCGCGGCCGCCGAGACCCACGTCACCAAGGCGGTCTCACTCAACGGGAACAAGGCCGACTATCGATTCCTTCTTGGTCACATCCTCGGGCAGAAAGCCTCGGGCGTCGGGATTTTCGAGGGGATGGGTCTGATCAGGAAGTTCCGGAAGGAGAACGACGCTGCTCTGAAGCTCGACCCCAATCACCTCCCCTCCCTGCTCGACCTGATGGAGTTCTATCAGGGGGCACCGGCCATCGCCGGCGGAGACACGAATAAGGCGGCCGAAACGGCCGAGCGCATCGGGAAAGTCGACCCGGCGCGGGGGTTCATGGCCCAGGCCAGTCTCGCGAGCGGGGAAAAGAAGGTGGATTGGAGCGTGGTCGAAACCCTGGAGCGCAAGGCCGTGGAGGCCGACCCCAGGAGTTATCGCGCCCTCATGATGCTCGCGAACCTCTATGCCTCCGACCCCTTCAAGCGGTACGACGACGCGGAGGCATTGTGCCGCAAGGCCCTCAAGCTCGATGCGGGCCGCGGCTCCGCCTACTCCCTCCTGGCCATCCTCTCCGTCAGGAGGGAACGCCTGGCGGATCTGGATGCCATCCTGGCCCAGGCGGAGAAGAGCGTCCCCGACGATCTCGGAAGCCACTACCAGGCCGCAAAAGCGCTCTTTGTCGCAGGAAAGGATCTCCCGCGAGCCGAAGGCTACCTGCGCAAGTATCTCGCGCTGGAAGCGGAGGGAGAGGCGCCCAGCCATGCCGCGGCCCACTGGCGTCTCGGGCTCGTGCTCGAAAAGCAGGGCAGGAAGCCCGACGCCGTCCGCGAGATCGAGGAGTCCCTCCGGCTGCAGCCCGATTTCAAGCCGGCCAGGGAAGACCTCAAGCGGCTGAAAGGCTGACGGTGACGTCCGCGACCTGTCGAGCGGCGCCGCCGATCAGGAACCGGCGGGCCAGCCCCATCCGAGAAGCAGGCCGTAGGTCAGGCCGCCGGCTTCTCCGTCCACTCCGAAGAGTTCCACCTGGGCCTTGGACCAGCGCACGGTGGCGCCGATGTTGAACCGCGAGCCCAGGCGCCAGAAAATACCGCCGCCGGCCCACACGCCGAGGGAGAAGTCTTCGTCCGACGAGAATTCGGCGTCGAAATGGGCCCCCATGAGGCCGACGCCACCTCCGAAGTAAGGCCGGGTCCTCTTCTCCTTGCCCCAGCCCTGGCCCCAGATCTTCCTGACACCGAGATCCAGCTCAAGCGTGTTGCCCTCCAAATCCCGGGCCACGACGAACCCCCCGAGATCGATCGGGACGTCCTTCTTTTCCCTGGCCGATTCGAAATAATCGAGAGCGATCCAGATGGGCCAGGTTTCCTTGCCGAATGTGACTTCGGCGCCGAAGGCCACGTGGTCCTCGACAGGCGCCCAGTTGTCCTCGTCGAGCGACTTGACCCCGAGCAGGAAGTTGGCGTCCCCCCCGGCGACCACGGGATCAATAAGGAAGAAGGCCGCCAGCACGAGCGCGATCCCCGATGCGGTGGTTCGTCGTGTCATGCCCCCTCCGGACGAATGGTCGGGTGCGAAATTCCGCGGAGAGTAACACAGCCACTTTCCTGGGCTGATCCCCCCTTGATCCATAATCACGCGATGTTGCGCCGACCCTGCACGTTCCGCTCAGCGCGGCCGCGCTCCTCATGGGAGCCGGCCGCGATCGTCGCCTTCGTCGCAGCGCTTCTGGTCCCGGGCTGCGGTCCGACCGCGCGCGGTGACGCCGTGCCCCTCGCCGAGGCGACCGACGCCACCGTTCCCGGCCTGCCGGCGGGCATCCGGTATTTCCCGCGGGATGGCCGGCACGTCGCCGACTTCGTGCAGGACTACATGGAGTCCCTGGAGCGGGAACGCCGGGTGCTCGCCGGCCGGGGGCTCACCGGACCGCTGCCGCCTTCGAGCTTTCTCGCGATTTCCGGCGGCGGCGACAACGGCGCCTTCGGAGCCGGTCTCCTGAAGGGCTGGTCGGCCTCCGGGTCGCGGCCCGAGTTCAAGATCGTGACGGGTGTTTCGACGGGCGCGTTGATCGCACCGTTCGCGTTCCTCGGACCTGCCTACGACGATCGGCTGAAGTCCCTGTACACGGAGATCTCCATGAAGGACGTGGCGATCGAGCGCTGGCTCGTCTCGGCCCTCTATCACGACGCCATGGCCGACAACACACCGCTGCTCCGGCTCGTCGAGAAGTCGATCGACCGGAAGATTCTCGAGGCCATCGCGGCCGAAGACGCCAAGGGACGCATGCTGCTCGTCGCGACGACCAACCTCGACGTGCGACGGGCGGTGATCTGGAACCTCACCAAGATCGCGTCCTCCCGGGCGCCGGGGGCGCTGGAGCTGGTGCACAAGATTCTGATCGCCTCGGCGGCCATCCCGGGGACGTTTCCGCCCGTCATGATCGAGGTCGAAGCGGGAGGCAGGAGGTACGAGGAGATGCACGTGGATGGCGGGGCGACGGCACAGGTGTTCGTCTATCCCGCCGCGATTCGACTCCACGATCTCGTCCAGCGCGATCGCACGCTCTACATCATCCGGAACGCACGCCTCGATCCCGAGTGGTCGAAGGTGGACCGCCGGACGCTCTCGATCGCCTTCCGGGCCATCACCAGCCTGATTCAGTCCCAGGGAATGGGCGACCTCTACCGCATCTACGCGATCGCACAGCGCGACCACGTGGCCTACAAGCTCGCCTACATCCCTCCGACGTTTCAAACCCCTCACACGACCGATTTCGAGCCGGCCTACATGAAGGCGCTCTACAGCGTGGGATACGAAATGTCGGCGAAGGGGTATCAGTGGGAGGACCGGCCTCCCGTGCTCGTCTCGGGCGTGGACGACGCCGCGGCGCGGAAACTCCCGGGCGACTGATGTCCCGCCGGCCCGGGCGACGGCACAGCGGGCTCGCTCCGGCGCTCTTCGCGATCGCGCTCGCAGCATCCGGCGGAAGTCGTCCCTTCGCGGCGGTTCCCGAGGAGCTGATCGTCGAGCGTCTCGGCGGGGAACGCGGCTTTCCCTCCGAAACGATCACCGCGCTGTACCGCGATCGCGCCGGGTTCCTCTGGGTGGCCTCGCGCGAGGGTCTCGCCGTCTGGGACGGGTACTCCGTCCGCATCTTCGAGCACGAGGTCGGGAATGCCGGATCGCTCCCGGACAACTCCGTCC
>Ga0111538_10009730_pt1 | contig 12806 bp, 8 predicted proteins | sample SoiMethybrSBSTD1_FD_79669 | JGI IMG/M metagenome (GOLD analysis project Ga0111538, IMG submission 79669) | Bulk soil microbial communities from a Populus tree surrounding site in Tennessee, USA - Soil MetaG P. TD hybrid SBSTD1 (version 2)... | ecosystem: Environmental > Terrestrial > Soil > Tree...
AAGAACTGCGCGTGTTTTTTGACGTGTTGTCTACGCGCGCGAATTGGCGGACCGCAAGATAAACCGATCGATCGCCTGGGCGACGCCGGCCTCGTTCTGATGGCCGGTCACGTGCCAGCCGCGCGCCTTCAGCTCCTCGACGGAGTTCCCCATTACGACCGGCGTTCCCGCGAACTCGAGCATCTCGAGATCGTTGAAGTTGTCGCCGATGGCCATCACCTCGTCCGGCGTCAGACCCATCTGCTCTGCGCGCCACGCCAACGCGTGACCTTTGGTCGCCTCCGGCGACGTCACATCGACGAGCGTGAAATCGCGATGGACGTACTCGGTCATGAGCACCGAATACTCCAGCACTTCACCCTCCGATGCGGCGTGAACACGGGCCTGGCCACGTAGCAGCTCCGCCAACGGTCGCATCGCACCGACCGAGCCGTTGAACATCACCTGAATCGGATCCTCGGTCAGCGCATCTTCGAGCGGCACCGACTTGGCGATATGCGAGTTGTTCCGCGACCAGTACTTCTGCCGTCCCGGATGGTCCCAATCCATCGTCTCGAAGACGACCTGGCGTTCGGCATCGCGATCGAAGACCAGGGCCGTAGAGTCACGATAGTCGCGCATCGCGTGCAGCACCCGACGCGCCACGCGACGGTCGAGCAGCCGCCGCGCGAACGTCGAGCCGTCCATCCCTCGCTCGACCGCGCCGTTGCTGACGATAAGCGAAATGGAGGAGGGCAACGTGACAGCGACCGGCCGAGCGAATGGATAGCTGCGTCCGGTGACCAACGCGACGTGGACGCCGGCGGCGATTGCGGCATGAATCGCATCACGGTTCTCGTCCGGCAGCCGTCCCTCGCTGTCGAGCAACGTGCCGTCTACGTCGATGCCAATCAGTTGAATCATGCGCAGTTTGTGGCCCGCAACACGTCAGGTCCGCCTCAAGGCGGACACGACAAGCTGTCGGGCAGGGTAGGATAGAAAGGTTATGACATTGGGGCCGTTCGAGGGAGTGAATGCCGGGTACGTTCTCGAACTGTACGAGCGATACCGGCAGAATCCCGAGTCGGTCGATCCGGCGACCCGCGAGGCGTTCCAATCGTGGACGACGACTGAGCTCGACGCATTAGCCGGTCCGCAAGGACCGGGCCGACCCGCCGCCGAGGACGTGACTACACCGAACGACGTCCGCGTCGTCGTTGGCGCCACGAACCTCGTTTCCTCAATCCGGCGATTCGGACATCTGGCCGCGCACCTCGATCCGCTCGGCTCCGAACCTCCCGGAGATCCGTCGCTGTCGCCGCGCGCCCACGGCATCACTGATGACGATCTGAAGAGACTGCCGGCCTCGCTCGTCGCCGGTCCGGTTGCCGAGAACTCGTCGAACGCCTACGAGGCGATCGAGAAACTGCGCCGCATCTATTGCTCGACGACCGGTTTCGACATTTCCCACGTGTTCGTGCCCGAGGAGCGCACCTGGCTGCGGCATGCCTTCGAGTCCGGACGCTTCCTGCCGCCCATGGATCCGGACAGCGCGCTGGAGCTGCTCGATCGCATCACACAGGTCGAAGTCTTCGAGCGATTCCTGCACCGCACGTTCCCCGGCAAGACGCGGTTCTCGATCGAAGGCATGGACATGCTGGTGCCGATCCTCGATTCGCTGATTGCCGGCGCCGCGACTCATGGTGCGCGCCACACGATCATCGGCATGGCGCATCGCGGGCGGCTGAACGTCCTCGCCCACATTCTCGAGAAGCCCTACGCGCAGATCCTCGCAGAGTTCAAAGACCCGGTCGCCGCTGATGCGTTGCGCATCGACCTGGGCTGGATGGGCGACGTGAAGTATCACGCGGGCGCCAGCACCACCGGACCGCAGAGTCACACGTACGTCACCATGCCGCCGAATCCGAGTCATCTCGAGGCCGTGGATCCGGTGGTGGTGGGCATGGCACGAGCGGCAGGTACTGTCGCCGATCGCCCGGGGCCGCCGCGATTCGACGGCGTCCTCACGCTGCCGATTCTGATTCACGGCGACGCCGCCTTCCCCGGCCAGGGCATCGTCGCCGAGACGCTCAACCTGTCGCGATTGAGCGGCTACGAGACGTCGGGCACGATTCACATCATCGCGAACAACCAGCTCGGATTCACGGCAACGCCGGACGAGTCCTACAGCACCAGTTATGCGAGCGGCCTCGCCCGTGGCTTCAAGATTCCCATCGTCCACGTCAACGCCGACGATCCGGCCGCGTGCCTCGAGGCCGCGCGACTGGCCTGGGAATACCGCGCGCGCTTCGGTCTCGACTTCCTCATCGATCTGATCGGATACCGGCGCTTCGGGCACAACGAAGGCGACGAGCCAGCGTTCACACAGCCGTTGATGTACCAGCGCATCGCCACACACAAGACCGTCCGCGAGCTGTTTGCCGATCAACTCGCCCAGGGGACGGTGCCTCGCGAGGAAACCGAACGTCTGGTGAAGAAATACTTCACCGAGCTCGAACAGGCGTTCGCGTCACTGAAGCCCGAGGAAGACTACGTGGCGCCGGTGTCAGAGCTGGCGCCGGCGGGCATGGCCGCGAAGACCGAAACGGGCGTCAAGGTCGAGCGTCTCCGGGAGATCAACGACTCGCTGCAGGCGGCGCCTGACGGCTTCACGTTCCACAAGAAGCTCGAGCGCGGCCGCGAGCGTCGGAGAGCGATGTTCACCAGCCCGACCGACCGAACGGTTGATTGGGGGGCGGCTGAGGAACTGGCGTTTGCCACGATTCTCGCCGACGGTACTCCGATCAGACTCACCGGCGAAGACGTCGAGCGCGGCACGTTCAGCAGCCGGCACGCGGTCTTCTTCGATGCGGCGAACGGCAGCCGCTTCGTCCCGTTGCAGTCGTTCACCCATTCGCACGCGTCGTTCGAAATCCACAACAGTCCGCTGAGCGAGAACGGCACCGTCGGCTTCGAGTTCGGCTACAACATCCAGGAGCCGTCGCACCTCGTCCTCTGGGAAGCGCAGTACGGCGACTTCATCAACGGCGCGCAGATCATCCTCGATCAATTCGTGACGTCGGCACGAGCCAAGTGGGGACTGCAGCCATCACTGGTGTTCTTGCTCCCTCACGGGTACGAAGGACAGGGGCCGGAGCACTCGAGTGCGAGACCCGAGCGCATTCTGGAGGCCGCAGCGGGGATCAATCTGCGGCTCGTGAACTGCACGACGGCCGCGCAGTACTTCCATCTGCTGCGCCGGCAAGCCAAGCTCCTGCAGAAAGACCCGCTCCCGCTGTTCGTGCTCACGCCGAAGAGCCTGCTGCGTCATCCCGCGGTTGCATCTGCACCGATCGAGCTAGAGACCGGCCGCTTCCAGTCCGTCATTGACGATGAGGACGCGCGCGCCCGGGCGACGAACGTCCGCCGCATCGTCCTGTGCAGCGGCAAGGTGTACGTGGATCTGATCGGCAGCGAGTTCCGCAAGACGTCAACCGAGGTCGCGATCGTTCGGGTCGAACAGCTCGCGCCATTCCCGGGCGTGGCGCTCCGCGCCGCGCTCGACGGTTATCCTGCGGTGCGCGACATCGTCTGGTTACAAGAAGAGCCGGAGAACATGGGCGCCTGGGAATTCATGCGTTCGAACCTCGAAGACCTGATCGGCGAGCGCTATCCGCTGCGCTACATCGGTCGCGCCCGCAGCGCGAGCCCCTCGGAAGGCTCGTCGGCGTGGCATCAGCTCAATCAGCGTGCACTGGTCGAGCGCGCATTCGATCTCGGCAGCCACGCGACCGAATCGCCGAAGGTCCTTTCAAAGCCGGCCCGGAGTCTGACCGGGTCGAAGCGCTGAGCTCTATGTCCAATATCGTCGTCCCTGTGCTCGGAGAATCGATCGTCGAGGCGCGCATCGCGAAGTGGCTGAAGAAGCCGGGCGACCACGTCGAGGTCGGCGACCCGCTGGTGGAGCTCGAGACCGAGAAGACCAACCTCGAGCTGAGCGCTGAGAAGCGCGGCGTGATCACCAGCATCGCGCGGAAGGAAGGCGAGGACGTCAAGATCGGAGAACTGCTCGCGGTCGTCGATGAGAACGGCGCCGGGGCGCCGCCGGCGCCAGGGCAATCGGGCAATGGTTCGAAAACCTCGCAGTCCGCTCCGTCTTCCCCCGCCGAACAGCCAAAGACGACGCCGACCGCACGGCGAATGGCCGAGGACCACGAGGTCGATCTCGGCGGCGTTCAGGGCACGGGCGCGGCCGGCCGCGTGATGAAGCAGGATGTCCGGAACGCGATCGCACCTCCCGCACCGACAGGCGACAAGCTCGCACCGACACGCGAAGCCAAGATTGCACCGACGCCAGCTAGACCGATCGCACCGACAAGGATCGGAGACCGCACTGAAGAGCGAGTCCGGATGACAAAGCGGCGCCAGACGATCGCACGTCGCCTGGTCGAGGCTCAGCAGACGGCGGCGATGCTGACGACGTTCAACGAGGCGGACATGACGCAGATCATGGCGCTTCGCGAGCGGCGGAAGGAGTCGTTCAAGAAGGAGTTCGGTGTCGGCCTGGGCATCGCCTCATTCTTCGTCAAGGCGAGCATTGCCGCGCTGCGCGCGTTCCCCGCCCTCAACGCCGAGATTCAGGGCGACGAGATCGTCTACAAGCACTACTTCGACGTCGGCATGGCCGTCGGCGCCGAGGGCGGCCTGGTCGTCCCGGTGATCCGAGACGCCGACCGCATGACGTTCCCGCAGATCGAGCTGGCCATCCGCGATTTCGCCAAAAAGGCCCAGGATGGGACGCTGACGCTGGATGACCTCCGCGGCGGGACGTTCACGATCACCAACGGCGGCGTCTTCGGGTCACTGCTCAGCACTCCGATCCTCAACCCGCCTCAGGTGGCCATTCTCGGGCTGCATAAGATTCAGGACCGGGTGGTCCCGATGAACGGCCAGCCGGCGATCCGGCCAATGATGTATCTGGCGCTGTCTTATGATCATCGAATCGTCGATGGCCGTGAGGCGGTGCAGTTCCTGGTGAAGGTGAAGGAATACATCGAGGATCCGGCCAACCTGCTGCTTGAAGGATAAGTTTCGTTCTATGCGCACGCTGCTTTCGGTTGCGTTCATCGCGGTTCTGGCCACCAGTGCCGCGGCCCAGGACCTCAAGATCATCCCGGCCCCATCGGACCTCGGTGCGCCGCCAAACGACGCCGTCAAGAGCTCGACCGGTCTGATATCCAAGACCATCAAGCCGGGGACCGGCGACGAGAAGCCCATCGCCACCGACGTCGTCACGGTGAACTACACCGGCTGGCGCAGCGACGGGATGATGGTCGACAGCAGCGTCGCGCGCGGAACGGCGTCCACGTTTCCGCTCGACAAGGTGATGGCGGGTTGGCGCGAGTGCGTGATGCTGATGACCATCGGCGAGACACGCCGCTGTTGGGTTCCGCAGGCGCTGGCCTACAACGGTCGCGCCGGTCGCCCGACGGGCACCGTCGTCTTCGACATCGAGCTGATCGACCTCCGACCTTCACCGCTGATTGCACCAGCGGACCTGAAGGCGCCGCCTGCCGATGCCAAGCGCACCGCCAGCGGTCTCGCCTACAAAGTGCTGCGCCCGGGGAAAGGCTCGCGCAGCCCGAGCCCGTTCTCGCAGGTCAGCGTCCACTACACAGGATGGACGACCGACGGCCGTATGTTCGACAGCTCGGTGCCTCGCGGCGTGCCGACGCAAATGCGGCTCGACGAAGTGATCAAGGGCTGGAGCGAAGGCGTGCCGCTGATGACCGAAGGCGAGCGGACGCGCTTCTGGGTTCCCGAGAACCTCGCCTACGGCGGCAAGGGCGACGGCCCTCGCGGCATGCTCGTCTTCGACATCGAACTCGTCGCGATACAGTAGGGCACGTCCTTTTGGACGTGCCTCTCCGAATTCCCAACGCCCAACTCCCAACTCCCAACCACTCCCAAATCCCAATTCCCACCTAAGTCTTGGGACATTTTGGGAGTTGGCGGTTGGGAGTGGTTGGGCGTTGGAAGTTGGTCGTTGGGAATTGATCTCTACTCCTCTGCCATGTAGGGATATCGCCAATCGCGTGGGGGCGAGAACGTCTCCTTGATCGCCCGCGCGCTCACCCAGCGCAGCAGATTCATCTTGGACCCGGCCTTGTCGTTCGTGCCGGACGCCCGCGCACCGCCGAACGGCTGCTGGCCGACGACCGCGCCGGTAGGCTTGTCGTTGACGTAGAAGTTGCCGGCGGCGTTGCGGAGGACATCCATCGCCTGGCGTACCGCCGCTCGATCGCGCGCGAACACCGCGCCGGTCAGCGCGTACGGCGACGTGCGATCGACGGTCTCGAGCATCTGCTCCCATTGCGCATCCGGATATGCGTACGTCGTGAGCACCGGCCCAAAGATCTCCTCGCACATCAATCGGTAGCCGGGGTCCTTGGTCTCGACCAACGTCGGCTCGATGAAAAATCCGACCTCGTCTTTCGCGCCGCCGCCCTGAATGATGTGCGCGTTCTTTCGGGCGTCAGCAAGGTAGCCGGAGATCTTGGTGAACGACTTGCGGTCGATGACGGCGCCCATGAACGTGCGGAAGTCGGCCACGTCGCCGATCGTCATCTCGCGCATGATCGCGACGACTCGATCGCACACATCGCTCCAGAGCGACTGCGGCACATAGGCGCGGCTCGCGGCCGAGCACTTCTGGCCCTGATACTCGAAGGCCCCCCGCGCCATCGCGACAGCGAGTTCCTGCGGGTCGGCCGACCGGTGGGCAATGATGAAATCCTTGCCGCCGGTCTCGCCAACCAGGCGCGGGTAACTCTTGAAGTTGCCGACATTGGCGCCGATGCGTGTCCACATCGAGTTGAATACCGCGGTGCTGCCGGTGAAATGCACGCCGGCCAGATGCGGCGAGTCGAGCAGGATCGACGAGATCTGCGCGGCGTCACCGGACACGAGGTTGATGACACCCGGCGGCAGACCCGCCGCTTCGAGCAGCCGCAGGATGTAGTACGCGCTGAGCATCGCGCTGGACGCCGGCTTCCAGATCACCGTGTTGCCCATCAACGCCGGCGCGGTCGGCAGGTTGCCGGCAATCGAGGTGAAGTTGAACGGCGTCACCGCGTACACGAAGCCTTCGAGCGGCCGGTACTCCATCTGGTTCCACGCGGCGTGGGTGCTGATCGGCTGCTCGGCGTAGAGTTCCTGCGCGTAGTGCGGATTGAAGCGCCAGAAGTCGATCAGCTCCGACGCGGAATCAATTTCCGCCTGTACGACCGTCTTTGATTGGCCCAGCATCGTTGCGGCGTTGAGCGTCGGTCGCCATGTCGTCGTGAGCAGCTCGGCGGCGCGGAGAAAGATGGCGGCTCGATCGGTGAAAGACACGGTGGACCAGTCGTGAGCGGCAGCGAGGGCGGCCTCGATCGCTTGATTCACGTGCCTCGGCTCGGCCGCATGCCAGTCGCCGAGCACGTGCCGATGATTGTGCGGCATCAGCGACGGCTGCGTGCTGCCGGTCCTCACCTCGCGGCCGGCGATGATGAGCGGCATGTCAACACGTTCGCCGGCCATCGACTTGAGGCGTGCTTTCAGTTCGGCGCGTTCGGGAGAATGTGGGAGGTAAGTTCTATTCTGGTCGTTGACCGGAATCGGCACGCTGCTCATGTTGTCTCACTCAGAATACGCCCGAATCGGAATCGGCTGTATGCGGCTCTCCACGGAGCGCGACCGTGATGACGCGCGTAGCGTCGAGGTACTTCATGCCGCGCTGGATGCCGGCGTGACGTTTTTCGACACGGCTGATGCGTACTGCCTGGACGATTCTGAGGTCGGCCATAACGAGCGGCTTATCGCGCGCGCCCTCTCTACCTGGAGCGGCGACCGTTCTCCCCTCGTCATCGCCACGAAGGGCGGACTTACCCGACCGAATGGACAATGGGTGCCCGATGGCCGAGGCCGTCATCTGCGCGACTCCTGCGAACGCAGTCTGAAGGCGCTCGGCGTCGAGCGCATCGATCTCTACCAGCTACACGCACCCGATCCACGAGTGCCGTTCTCAACGAGCGTCCGTGCGCTCGCGGCGCTGAAAGCTGACGGGCTCGTCGCGCGCATTGGTCTGTGCAATGTGAATGTCGGTCAGATCGAGGAGGCTCGACACATCGCGGACATCTCCGCGGTGCAGGTCGAGCTGAGCGTCTGGCATGACGAGAACGTGCTCAACGGGGTCGCCCATTACTGCATCACGCATGACATTCAACTGATTGCGTATCGTCCGCTGGGTGGCGCGCGACGAGTGCGGCAGCTGCGTCACGAGCCGGTGCTGAGAGAGGTTGCGGAGCGTCACGGCGCGACGCCGGCAGAAATCGCGTTGGCGTGGCTCCGCGCGCTCTCCCCACACATCGTCTCGATCCCTGGGGCAACCAAGGTCGAGACCGTGCAGTCGATCGTTCGCGCAGACAGTATCCACGTCAACGACGAAGAGCGATTGCGTCTGAATGCGCGATTCCTTCCAGGCGGGTCTTCCGCCCTCGCTACAGCTACGGCGGACAAGGCGGGCTCGTCTTCGCAACCGCGAGATGGCGAGGTCGTGCTCATCATGGGATTGCCCGGCGCGGGGAAGAGCACCGCCGCACGCACATTCGTGGACGAGGGATACGCGCGACTGAACCGAGACGATGCGGGCGGATCGCTCCAAGCATTGCTGCCTGAGCTCCAGCGGCTCGTCGAGGAAGGCCAGTCGCGGATCGTGCTCGACAACACCTACATGTCTCGCGCGTCACGCGCGCGGGTGGTGCAAGCCGCCAACGCATTGGGGCTTCGCGTGCGCTGCGTGTGGGTGGCCACCAGCGTCGAGGACGCGCAGGTGAACGCGGTGTCGCGGATCATCGCCAACCACGGACGTCTGCTCGGACCGGAGGAGATAAAGCAAGCGGTCAAGCGCGACATCAGTGCATTTGCACCGTCCGTGCAGTTCCGCCATCAGCGTGAGCTCGAGCCTCCTGACCCCGCGGAAGGCTTCTCACGAATCGACGTCGTGCCGTTCGAGCGAAAGCAGGTCCCGGAGTTTACCAACAGAGCCTTGATCGTCTGGTGCGACGACTCGCTCGTCGAACGCGGATCAATTCTTCGCCGATATCGCGACGAAGGCTGGCTGTTGCTCGGACTCGCATGGCGCCCGCAGATCGCGGACAAGACGATGACCGCTGAACAGGTCGATGCTGGATTTGTCAGCTTGCAGGAACAGTTGGGCGTTTCGCTCGAGGTGCTCTATTGTCCGCACGCGGCTGGTCCGCCGAAGTGCTGGTGCCGCAAGCCGCTGCCGGGGTTGGGCGTCGTCTTCATTCAGCGGCATCGACTCGATCCGTCGCAATGCATCTACGTCGGCTCGGGGCCGCAGGACCCTGGCTTCGCGAGACGACTCGGCTTTCAGTATCGCGACGCGGCTGACTTCGGGGTCAGATCTTGATTCTTGCGCTCGTGGTGGGCTCGCGTGCAAGAATCAAGATCTGACCCCGTGCTACGCTAGAACCCATGCCACGCTCCCCTAGTAACTGATCCCGCTACCGACGAAACATCTGGCTCTACCTGCCGTACCAGATCGCCACCATCGAAGGCGTCATGGACGGCCTCTATCTCTTGTGGTGGACACAGGAGAAAGGGATGTCGCCTGCGCTCGTGGCGGCGACGATGGCCGCTGGCGACCTCGCCCTGATGGCGCTCGAGGTACCGACCGGATGGTTTGCCGATCGATTCGGCAGCCGACGCAGCCTCATCCTCGGATCCGTTCTCCAGGTCGCCGGTATGATCTGCTGCTGGCTGGCCGACGGTATTCCCGGCCTCATCGGGGCCTGTCTGCTCGTTGCTGTCGCTGACGCCTTCCGGTCCGGCGCCGATCAGGCGCTCCTGTATCGCACGTGCATCGCGCTCGGCCGTGAACCAGAGTTCCAACAGATCGAAGCGCGCTCGCGCGCCGTGCAGGTCATCGTGCTCGCGGCTCTGACTGTCGCAGGCGGAGCGGTCGTCAGCACGTGGGGCTTCACCGCCGGCTGGCTCGCTGAGACCACACTGTGCGCGCTCGGCGCTCTTGTCGCCGTCGCAATGATCGAGCCGCCAACGTGTGATGACGAGGCAGAGCAAAGCCCGTCATCGTCACCAGCGAAAGTACCGTGGACAATGGTCTTTCTCGTGATCGTCCCGCTGGCGTTCCTGGACGCGGCTGGGTCTACAGGCGCATTCCTGCTGCAGACGACTGGTCAGCGAGGCCCCGTCGCCGTGACGGTCCTCGTGGCGGTCATCACGCTGGCGAATGCCGCCGGCTCCGTGCTCGCGACACGCTTGCCGGCAACAGGTGCGCGAACGCAACTTACGGCGGCAACGATCGGATCACTGTTGGTGGCGGTCGGTTTGACGTTCCCTGCAGCGCTCGTGACGGTGACCATTGCGCTCTCGTTCGGCACCGGTGTGTTGCATCCGTTGCGGGCAGCGGCGATTCAGCGACTCGCCAGCGATGGCGTCCGCGCGAGAGCCGCATCTGCCGCAAGTGCATTCGACATGGCGCTCTCGACGATGTTCTTGCTTCTTGCCGGCAGTGTGTTGGCCCGTCGACGGCGAGCGGCATGAAGGACGTCACTTGTATTGCTTCCGCAAATCCCGGTTCCGGTGGCCGGACACGCGCTGCGATGGCGTCGTCGGCCGCTGCCCGCCCACCGCCTTCTCGCGCGGTCAGGCGATCGAGTCGGCCTGACCACAGGGCTTCGCTCCAGCAACACAAGTGACTTCGAAAGGACTCTTCCTGATAGCTGCAGGCATATCGCCTGGCGGACGCGTGCGACCATGCCGAGCACGCCGCGAAGCCGGAAATCGGCCGCAGCGATTCATCCGCGTGTCTTCCGTCATCGCGTTCTGGTTGCACCGAGTCAGCGCAGGCGCTTTGAGCCGCGTAGCAGATGTAGCCGCAAACCAGCGGCTAGACACGCGGGCATCGTGAGGGAACGAGCGGAGGTCGATTTCCCGGCATGTGGAGGCGCGGCCGCCGGGCGATATGCGTGCAGCTGTCTACGGGCGCGCAGGTTCGATATCGACCGCAATCGATCGCCACTTGCCCTGCTTGAACCTCACGACGCTCAGCGTCGCGCGCGTCGCGTGGCCGACGACGATCGCCGTCCAGATGTGCGCGGGGTCGAGGCCGTACATCGCCTGGAACAGCGTGCATAGTCCGAGCGGGATGATCACCTGGGAGATGATCGAGATAAAGAGTGGGCTGCGCGTATCGCCGGTGCCCTGCAGGCCGCCGGTGTAGCTGAGCGCGACGGTAATGAAGAGACCGGAGACACTCAGGTAAAGCAGCAGCAGCCGTCCTATCGACAGGACCACCGGGTCGGTCATGCCGAAGATCGCGAGCAGGGGGCCTGGAATGAGCACGAACATCGCACCGATGACAATCGCGACCCCGAGACCGATCTGCGCCGCGACCTTCACGCCTTCAATCGCGCGCTGCGGGTTGTTCGCGCCAAGGTTCTGACCCGCGATCGTCGCGGACGCACCCATCAGGCCGACAGACGTCCACGTGATCAGCGAGAACAACTCGGTGTAGCCGACCGCGTACGCCGCCTGCGCGGCGGCGCTCTGCTCCAGCGATCCGATGAACCGCAGCATCAACACACCGCCGATGTTCATCGCGATGCCCTGCACACCGGTCGGCAGGCCAAAGCGGAACAGCGAACGGATGATGGTGAAGTCCGGAGCGTGGCTCATCCCCTTCTCGAAATGGATCACCGAGTCGGGACGGGTGATGCGCCAGATGCCGTAGACCGTGACCGTGGTGCTGCTCAGGATCGTACCGAGCGCAGCGCCCAGCGTGCCGAACATCGGAATCAGGATGACGTTGAAGACGATCGTCAGCACCGTCATGATCACGCCGAGCCGGAGCGGCGTCTGCGGATCGCCGGCGGCGCGGAACGCGCCGCTCAGCATGAAGAACATGAGCATGCCGAAGATGCCCATGAACATCGCGCGCAGGAATGGCAGCGCCTCAGCCTGCACATCCGGCGCGGCGTTCACCAGGCGCAGCAGCGCGGGCGCCGCGGCGTAACCGATCGCGGCCAATACGACCGACAGGCCGAACGCCGTCAGGAACGCCTGATAGACGACGCGATTGACCTTGTCGGGTTGGTTCGCTCCGGCAAACCGCGCCACGAGCACGGCCATGCCGGTGAACGTCGAGCTGATGAAAACGATGACGACGAGGATGATCTGCCAGCTGACGCCGATGGCGGCGTTGGCGGTGTAACCGACGAAGTGGCCGACCATGGCGTGGTCGATGATGCCCTGCAAGCCGGCGATGATGTTCTGCAGCATCGTCGGCCAAGCCAGCCGCCAGACGGCTGGACCGATCCGACCCTCGACAATAGACCGGTCGAATTTCCTGAATTTACCCCCGGGTTCGGCCACAGAAACGGCAGTGTACTACGTCGAACCGGCGGTAAGATTGCCCCTTGAGGAGGCCTGCCATGTTCCGGAACCAGGCATTGATGCGCGTTGTGCTCGTGGCGTTCGTCACAGCAGTGGTGACGGCGGCCGGCGCTGCTGCGCAGACCACGTGGAAGCAAGGGCGCACACCCGACGGTCAGCCGGATCTCCAGGGCATCTGGCTCAATTTCGACAGCACGCCGTTCGAAGCGGCGGCTCCGCAGCCCGCGGCTCCTGCGCCCGCAGGCGGCGCGGCGGCGGCCAACGTCGGACCCGCGTCCGAGTTCGCCGATCACAATCACAAAGTCAGCGAGCGGCGTCGAGCGATGGTGATCGATCCGCCTGACGGC
>Ga0111538_10009732_pt1 | contig 12805 bp, 11 predicted proteins | sample SoiMethybrSBSTD1_FD_79669 | JGI IMG/M metagenome (GOLD analysis project Ga0111538, IMG submission 79669) | Bulk soil microbial communities from a Populus tree surrounding site in Tennessee, USA - Soil MetaG P. TD hybrid SBSTD1 (version 2)... | ecosystem: Environmental > Terrestrial > Soil >...
AGACAGCTTCGAAGAGCTGCGCGACCGTGACCTTCCCGAGTTCGACTTCATCGGTCTCCACGGGGTCTACACCTGGGTGAGCGTGGAGAACCGGAGGCGGATCGTCGAATTCATCCGCCGCCGGCTCAAGATCGGGGGACTGGTTTATGTCAGTTACAATTGCCCGGCTGGGTTTGGTCCGCTCGAGCCACTGCGCCGGCTGATGAACAGCGTGGCCGCCGCGATGGGGGGCCCGCCCGAGCGGCAGCTGCAGCAGGGCTTCGAGCTTCTCAACCGACTGGGCAACGTCAATGCGCGCTATCTGGGACTCAAACAGATCTTGCCGCGCCTCGATCAGGTACAGAAGAAGAACGTCGCTTTTCTGGTCAACGACTACTTGACCCGCGACTGGCAGCTCTTCCTGCACACGGATGTTGCCAAGGAGTTTGCCGAAGCGAAGCTCTGCTTCGTCGCCTCGGCGCGCCTGATGGACGATCTGTTGCCGATCACCTTCAGCAACGAGCAGATCGAGCTGGTCCGCCAGATTCCGGACCGCGGCGTGCAGGAAAACGTCAAGGACTTCATCGCCGCACGCACCTTGCGCACGGACGTTTACGCGAAAGGCGCGCGGCGCTTCAACTCGCCGCGGGACCGGCTCGATGCGTTCCTTGGCACCCGCTTCGCGCTGACGCAAGCTCGCGCCTCGTGCGGATACACGGCCAAGGTTCAGGAACGGGAGGTGACGCTGCTCGAACACGTTCACGGTCCGTTACTCGACGAGCTCGCAAAGCGCCCGAGCGCGCTGGCCGAGCTGATCGAGGTGCCGCTACTCGCGCAGCTCGGCCGTGAAGCGGTGGTGAACGCGCTGCTCACCCTGCTTGCCGTGAACTATGCGGCTCCGTACGTGCTACCGGAGCCCGAGTCGAAGCGTGGCGCGATGCGGCTCAACCACGCGATTGCGCGGCGCGCATTGAGTCATCGTCCGTTGCCGTGCTTGGCGGCGCCGGCGCTGGGGTCGGGTGTGCTCGTGACCGACACGAGTCAGCTGTTCGTACGGGCGGCGTACGAGCGCGCGAGTCTGGAGCAATTCGCGCTGGAGCAGATGCGCCGGGCGGGACAGAAGCTCCTACGCAACGGCAAGCCGATCGACAGTGCAGAAGAAACCTCGGTCAGGCTGCAGGAGCTTGCCGCCGAGTTCACGGAAGTCGAAGCGCCGCTTTTGCGACAGCTCGGCGTTCTCGACTAATCCTTCGGTCCGCGCAGCCCGAGCGCGAGCACGGTGGCGATCGCGGTGATGACCGCGAGCACGCGCAGGCCGAGGCCATAGCCGCCCAGGTCGAGCAACTTGCCGAGCCCGTAGCCCGCGAAGATCGCGCCCAGGTAGCCCACGCCGTCGATGATGCCGGCAGCAGTCGCCGCCTGACGCGCGCCGCCGGTTTCGATCGCGATCACGCCGCTGAGCAAGCTGAACGGACCGTATACGAGCAAGCCGACTGCGCCGAGCAGCAGTGCACCGAGCACCAGGTGTTTCGTGGCAACGCTCGGCAGCACGAGCAGCACCAGCGCCAGGAAACCGAGGCTGCTCGCGATCATCCAGCCGCGGCGTTCGGGCCGGATCCGATCGTAGAGCATGCCGTTGGCGAGAATCGCGATCGCGCCCGCGAGATCGAAGCCGACCGAGTGCAGAGCCGCCGTCGCGACCGAGCCGCCTTTGCCCTGGGCGTCGGTCAAGAAGTCGACGCTCCAGTTGTTGAACGAATCGCGCAGCAGGGTCACGGCGAAGCTGACCGCACAGGCGAATACGAATTGAGGCTTCTTGATCAGCGCGACGAATTCTTGCCAGCGCGAGTCGCTGTCCGGGCCGACCGGGCGCTCGCTCGGCGGATGCAGCGGGCCGGCGCGCACGAAGGCGATGCAGACGGCTATCAAGGCCACGAGGACGGCGGACGGCAGCCCCATCACCGCGCGCCAGTCCCCGCCCTGGGTGACGATGTAGCGAGCGAGCAGCGTGGCCGCGACGCCGCCCAGCACGTAGCTGAGGCTCATCACGCCGATCACGGTGGCCGAGCGCGCGACGCCGAACCAGGTGGGGACGAGCTTGACCATCGCGCCCCAGCCCGCGGAACCGGCGAAGCGGTTGAGCGCATAGAACGCCGACAACACGGCGATCGATGGGGCAAACGCGCCGAGCGCGCCGAACGTCGCCACCGCGCCGAGCGCGATCAGAAAACCGACGCGTCCGCCGACGCGGTCGACGAGTACGCCGTTGAACAGCTTGCCCGCGGCGTAGGCAAACGTGCCGGTGCTGGCGATTGCGCCGACCTGAGCCTTGGTGGCACCGAAGTCTTGTTGCAGAAGCGGGACGGCGACCGACAGGTTCTTCCGGCACAGATAAACGCCGATGTAACCGATCGAGAGCACCGCGACGACCGTCCAGCCCCCGAGACGCGAACCCGCCGCGGAGGTCGCTGGCTCGACGGCTTCGTTGCCGGCCTCCACAGGTTGCGGCTAATGCTCCGTTTCGGGCTGGGATTCGCCGCTCGGCTCGAGCACGGCAGTCAGGGATCTACCAGCCGCCCGCGCGCGCTCTTGAACCTCCGCAAACAGGTCCACGAGTACGAGATACTGATCGGTCAGCTCGACCTTGCCCAGAATCACCGCGATCTCGCGCCGCGCTTGGGCACGCCGCAGCGAACGCTTGAGCTCCGCGGGTGCTGGCGTCGCGCCTCGCCCCTCGCCACCGGCGCCACCTTGCACCTCGGCAGGCTTCGGGCCTCCGCGGCGCCCTGCGACTGGTCCTGGAGCACCACGACCCGGGCGTGGCTCCGGCACGTATTCGTAGACGCGACGGCGCGGGGGCTCAGCCGTGCCTTCGGGAGAGGTCTTCGTAGCCTTGGCAGCCTTCTGCTGCTTGGCGCTGAAAATCTTCGCACGGTCGGCGGGTGTGAGCTTTTCGCGCGCCAGCAAGAAGAAAACGCCGCCTGGTGTGCGACGTCGCGTTCCGTCAGGGACCAGCAGACCGCCCGCTTCTTCGACGCGCTGAGTTTGCGCGAGGAGCGCCAAGGCGCCCTCCGCGCCGAGCGCCGCTACGATGCCGGCAATCTGGGTACGTGGATTCTCATCGCTCTCCCCCAGAGCCTCGGCGATTTGTTGAGCCGTCTCGTCCATCACCTTTTGTCCCCTCTGATACCCGGTTTCGCGGCCGATTGGGGCGCCTGCAGACGACAAGAGCATCTTGGGGTCACGGGCACAGAAAAAACAAGTGTGGTCGGAGACATGGCGGGCGTTGCCGGACCTCGGCCGGACCGGTGAGGGTCGCCTTCGCAGGACGAGTTGGGGGATTTTTGCCCCGCCCAGGAAGGGCCAAATCCGGCCAGAGGGTGATCCTCCGCCCCGGGAAAGACACTCAAAGGTCACCTGTTTGTCACAATCGTGCGAGGGGCGCATAATCGGGGACCATGGCTGAGCGACGGGGTGTCGTGATTCCGTTTCCGTTGCATCGTCGATCGCGGAGCTCGCTCGCCGTGTTGGGTAGCTACGGTCAGGTGTGCGAGCTCGAGCGCGTCCAGCTTCGGCTCTTCTGGGTGTACGTTGGCGCTTCGGCGGTCGTGTTGAGCGGCCTGCAAGTCGCCGCGATGTTGTTCGGATAAAGCTCGCTGATCCGCGCCCGCAATTCTGGTTTGGGGGCGACTGCGACCGCCACGCGGGCCGCGAGGAGCATCTCGAGATCGAAGGCGCTGTCGCCGAAGCTGGCCAGCCAAGATCGATTGCGCAGACACGCCCGCGCAGCGTCGACCTTGGCGCCGCCGTAAGGCAGTGGCGCCGCGAGGCGAGGCGCGAACAAGCCCGAGTCGACCGCGGCGGTTGCCGCCACGATGTCTCCCGGAGCAAAACCCCAGAGACGGGCCGCCAGCTCGATGATCGGACGCGGCGAGGCCGACACGACGACGCTGCGCAGGCCGGCGCGGCGTGCCCATTCGAGCACTGGAGCAAGCTCGGGGTTCAGCCGGCGTGCGATCTGGCCGCGCGCGAGAGAGTCCTCCGCGAGCAGTGTCAGCTCGTCGGGCGTGAAGCCCGCATAACACCAGGTCATCACCTCGAACAGCTCGCGTTCCGGAAAGCGGCCGACGCGATAGGCGCTGCGCAATCCCCGAGCTACTTCGCTGGCCGATCCCCTGAAATCCAGGCCGTGACGGGCGGCGCTGCGTTTCAGGGCTTCGGCGGCGTCTTCCTTGAGCAGACCACGTTCGAGCGCGTCGCGAAAAACGTCGTCGCCGACGTCGGCGAACCACAGAGTGCCGTCGGCGTCGAACACCAGAGCCGCATTCGGTGCGTCCAGCGCCGAAGCGAGCTCGCGAACCAATTGACGTGCTGCCACCGGGCGCAGCCGCGGCGGTGCCGCTACGTACAAGCTCATGTCGATCATCCCCTTCTTTCCGAGACCTAGTCCCAGCCGGTGTCGGCGCAGTGGGCCAGGCGTGAACTCTTGGTGGATTTCACTTGGCCGGAGCCGCGGGCGGCAGCTGGTACGCCGTGGGAACGCTGAGCTCGCTTTCCGCGCGGTGAAGCGCCGTGGCGTAAACGGCAACCACGGCCGCGAGCAGCGTGCACGCGAGCCCGAGCACGAGGAGTCGTCCGGGTGCAACGTGGCGTGGGCGCATGCGAGCGATAGCGTGAGCCGACGCCGTCACGAACCCGTGACGGCTCGAGAAATCTCTCGTGACGTCGTTTCCGCGGGATGCCTTCAAGATCGCGGAGCCGGTGCGGCCAACAAGGCCCGCGAAACCACGGCAGGGCGCGCCTGGCGCAAGCCGCGCGGGCGATCGATCACGTCGCGCAACCCGGTCTGGATTTCACGCCGGCGCGGGCTTTCGATGCGAGCGCCGTCGAACTCGACCACGTGGAACAGGCTGCGGACGCGGTCGCCCTCGGCAATCGTCTCGGCGCGCACGACTTGCACGCGCATTTGAAACAAGAGTCCCGCGACGACCGCTAGCGGGTCGGCGCCGTGTTCGCTTTCAACTTCCAACAGCGACAGGATGCCGCCTCCCTCGATGAAACGAACGGCAGTTGCCATGCTCATAGTGTAGAACCTCTCGTGTAACGAGGGGATGGCGTCTCCTCATTTTTTCTTTGATGTTACGAAACCGTCATTGTGCGCGAAGGCGAACGTGTGCGTGAAATTCCGCTTGATTCTCGGATCGCGAAGCAAAGCCTCGCGTTTCGACGTTCTCAATCTTGCATGATTGTTTCGGCGACTCCCCGGGATTGCCACGAATTCATGTGAGATCCCCGAAGCAACATCCAAAAGCTGACTAGCCCACCGGGCGCTCGAGCCGCGAGCACCAGTGGAGTGGATGAGGCATTCGCGGCGTCAGAAGGTCTTGCGACATGCATATCGCGGTGATTTCCGATCTCCATCTGGGCCTCGGGGACACGACCGATGGATTTGGTCACGACGACGGCGCGTTTTTGCGCTTTCTGCGCCACCTCGAGGCGAACTTCGAACGCATCGTGTTGCTCGGCGACATCTGGGAGACGCTGACCGGGCCGCGCTGGGGCGACGCTGCCGCGTCCCTTTCGGCCGCGCGCGCCGCGCACCCCGAGATCGCTCGGCGCTTCGCTGCGCAAAAGTACCGGTACGTGCACGGCAACCACGACCTGGTGGCCGGCGCGCTTCATCGCGTGCCTGAAGCGCTGCTGCTCAAGCGCGAGGGGCCGCGCATCCTTTTCACTCACGGACACCACCACGATCTGTTGATTCGAAAGGCGCGCTGGCTCTCCGAGCTCGGCGTGTGGATCGGCGGCTGGCTGCACCGCCTGCGGCTGAGCCCCCTCTACCGCGTGTTCAACGCGGTAGACATGTCGGCTGCGGCAGCCGCTCAGGGAAGCTCCGGGGGCTCCTTCCAGCGCTGGGCACTCGCCGCGGCGGAGGCGCACCAGGCCGACATCGTGGTCACCGGTCACACCCACGTTCCCCTGAAATGCGAGGTCGGCGATCGGCTGTTTCTGAACGGCGGCAGCTGCGCCGAGGGCCGCTTCTCGTATGCCGCGCTCGACACCCGGCGCGGGGACTACCGGATCTGCGCCGGTTTCTGACGCAAAATACCCGCGGATGTCGCGGGCAATGGCTGCCGCGGTAGGAGTTGATACGATTCGCGGTGAACGTGGACACCGACTCCGACCGCGCCGGACAGCTGATTGGTGGGCGCTACGAGATTGTCGGGCTGATCGAGAAGGGCGGGCAGGGGTCGGTTTACCGCGCCCGCGACCTGGTCGGCTGGCGCGAGGTCGCGATCAAGGTGCTGAACGACACCGTCGCCCATCTGCCCGAATGGCAGGAACGAATGCGACGCGAGGCCCATGCTCTGGGACGGCTGGCCAACACCGCGGCCGTGCGCGTGCTGGAAGAGCAGCGCACCGACGACGGCGCGCCGTGTCTCGTGATGGAGCTGCTCGAGGGGCTCGACCTCGAGCACTACCTGCACCTCGGCGAATCGACCGGCGGGCGCTTGCCGCTCGAGTACCTATTCACGTTGCTCGATCCGATCATCGACACGCTCGAGGTGGCGCACGAGCTCGGGATCACCCACCGCGACGTCAAACCCGCGAACATATTCGTCGTCGACGGAACACGCGGCGGCGGGATGCGTCTGCTCGACTTCGGTTTCGTCAAGGTCCACTCCTTGCAGCCCGTCACCGAATTCGGCTTCGTCGCCGGTTCGCCGAGCTACATCGCGCCCGAAGCGTGGGCCGGCGATCCGCAAAAGCTCGACCCGCGCATCGACATCTACTCGTCGGCTGCCGTCGTTTTTCGCGCACTCGCCGGGCGCCCGCCCTTCGTCGCGGAGGACGTGCGCGAAATGCTGGAGCTCGCCACCACGGCCGAACGCCCGAGCCTGTTCGCGCTCAGGCCCGATTTGCCCCCGGAAATCGACGATTGGGTCCATCAATCGCTGGCGATCGAGCCCGATGATCGATTCTTCAAGATTCGCGCGATGTGGAACGCGCTCAAACAGACGCTTCGCATGGAAGGCTAACGCCGTCCGTCGGTGAGCGGGCGCACCGGCGTGCTGCACGCCGAACCGAGCAGAAACAACCACTTGAGTGCCTTGGCCAGATGCGTTCGCACGGCATTCCGATCTTTGCCGTTGGCTCCGAGAGGTCAAGTGCTTGGCATCCGCGGCGCTTCGGGCCTAACGCTTCGGGCATGAGCAAGGTAGCAGCCGCGATTCGGCACATCGCATTCGAGGATCTGGGAAGCTTGAGCGAGGTTCTCGAAGAGCACGGTTATCGTTACCGGTATCTGGAAGCGGGGGTCGATGCGCTGGACGGCGCGGTCGCACGCGAAGCGGATCTCCTGATCGTGCTCGGCGGGCCGATCAGCGCTTACGAGGAGCACCTCTACCCGTTCCTGAGCGACGAGCTCGCGCTGCTCGAGCGCCGGCTAGCCGACGATCGCCCGACGCTCGGCATCTGCCTCGGCGCGCAGCTGATGGCACGGGCGCTCGGTGCTCGCGTTTACGCCGGTGGCAAGAAGGAGATCGGCTTTTTCCCGATCACCCTCAGCGAGCTGGGCGAAGCCGGTCCGCTCGGTGCGTTGCGCTGCCCGGTCCTGCACTGGCACGGCGATACTTTCGATCTGCCCGCGGGCGCGGTTCATCTGGCGTCGAGCGAGCTCTATCGCCAGCAGGCGTTCCGCTGGAAAACACGCGGCCTCGCCCTGCAATTTCATGTCGAGGCCATGCGGCTCGAGCGCTGGTTCATCGGGCACGCCGGGGAGCTCGCGGCCACCGGCATCGACGTGCGAGAGCTGCGGGCGGCGGCCGCTCGCCACGCGACGGACCTCGAGCATGCCGGGCGCCGCGCACTCGGCGCTTGGCTCGGCACCCTGGCTTGATCCTGCCCCCGAGTTGCAACCGAGTTACACTGGTGCTTTCCTTGTCGTCAGTGAAACGCCGAGCCCGAGCCGCCGTCCCGACGTTGCCGCGTCCCGCTGCGGCGCTGCGTGCGTTGGCGGCGCTGCTGGTGGCGTTGTTGCTCCTGGCCCAAGGTGCGAGCGCGCTTCACGAGCTTCTGGTGCCGCATCGCGTTTGCGCCGAACACGGCCATCGCGTGCATGGAGATGCCGTATTGGTGCGCTCGTTCCAGGCGTCGCGCGCCGGCGCTGTTCCGGCTGCGATTCCGGGAAGCGCCGCGGAGCCCGAGGCGCACGAGCATTGTGCGCTGCCGGCGCGGCCGCAACAGAACGGCCTGCGCCTCGAGCGCCCGTCGATCGTCGAGCTTGCCCGCGTTGTTCATTTTTCTCGGCTGCCCGCCGAGCGCACGCCACTCTGCGTGGGGCCGCCGATCTTGCTCGTCGCGCCCAAGCAGTCTCCGCCACGAGCCTGAGCACGTCCGCGCGGCGCCGGGAGTCCACGGCGCTCGAATGCGATCGTCCCGAAGGCGCCGTTTTCTTTTTGGCGGTGCCGCCGGTGCGCGGCCGCGGGCCCGAGCCCGTGGTCACGCTGCTTTTACCGTGCTCGTTCGCGAACAGAGAAATCATGTCCAGGCTGCTTCACGCATTGCTCGCTTTTTTCGCGCTCCTGCTCGCCGCTCGCGGCGCAGGCGCCGCCCTGACCGTCGTTGCCACCACCACCGATCTCGCCGCTTTGACCAAGGCGGTCGGCGGCGACAAGGTCAAGGTCACCGCGCTCGCTCTTTACACTCAGGATCCACACTGGGTCGACGCCCGTCCGCACCTGGCGCTCGAGCTTGCGCGGGCCGATCTCCTGGTTTTGAACGGAGCCGAGCTCGAGGTCGGCTGGCTGCCGACGCTGCTCACGGGCTCGCGCAACGGAAACATCCAGAAGGGGGCGCGCGGTCAGCTCGACGCCTCGACGCTGGTGACCCTGCTCGAGGTGCCGACCACCAAGGTCGACCGCTCGATGGGCGACATCCACCCCAACGGCAACCCGCACTACACCCGTGATCCGCGCGCGGCGGAGAAGGTCGCGGTCGGGATCGCGAAGCGGCTGGCCGAGCTCGATCCGGCGAACAGCGCCGCGTACCTCGAGCAGACCAAACGCTTTTTGGCCGAGCTGCGCCAGGCGCGCGCCGGATGGGAAAAGCGGCTCGCCGGCGGGCGCGGCGCGGCGATCGTCGCCTACCATCGCTCGCTGGTCTACCTGGGCGATTGGCTCGGCCTCAGGATCGTCGAACACGTCGAGCCGCGCCCCGGGATACCGCCGAACCCACGCCACGTCGCGCACGTGATCGACGTGGCGCGCGAGAACAAGGTGAAGGCGATTGTTCAGGAGAGCTGGTTTCCAGCCAGCACCAGCAAACTCTTGGCGGCTAAATGCGGGGCGCGCGCGATCCAGTTCGCCGGTGCGCCCGACTTCGCCAAGGGAGAAAGCTACGTGGTCTGGATGAACGGCGTCGTGCAACGCCTGGCCGAGGCGCTGTGAACGGCGCGCCGAGCCCCGAAACCGAGCTCGTGAGCTGCCGTGCGCTCGAGGTCGGACATGCCGGTGCAGCGCTCCTGCCCCCGATCGACGTCGCGATCAGGGCCGGTGAGTTCTGGGCCGTGATCGGGCGCAATGGATCAGGGAAGACCAGCTGGCTGCGCACGCTGCTCGGACTCTTGCCGCCGGTAAAAGGACGCGTGCTTCCGCAAAACGCCGCCATCAAGTTCGCGTACTTGCCGCAGAAGAGCGCGATCGACGAGCACTACCCGCTGCTCGCGCGCGAAGTGGTCGGCATGGGAGCCCAGCGCGGCTGGTCGTTCCTCGGGCGCGAGCGGGCCGCGTCCCGCGCCGAAGTCGAACGGGCACTTTCCGAGATGGGGGTCACGGCGCTCGCCGATCGGCCGTTTCGCCAGCTTTCCGAGGGACAGAAGCAACGCGTGTTGATGGCGCGTATCGCCGCTTCTTCGGCGGACGTCGCGATCCTGGACGAACCCACCTCGGCGATGGACGCGGTCGCCGAGCGCGAGGCTTTCGAGCATTTGGGCGCGCTGCGCAAGCGGCGCCCGCTGGCGATCGTCGTGGTCAGCCACTATCTCGGCCTGTTGCGCGAGTACGCTGATCAGGCGCTGCTCCTGGATCGCGACACGCCCGCGGTCGTCGTCGGCAGTGTCGAACAGGTGTTCGGTCACGACGCGTTCCAGCGCCGGTACGGCGACGATTCGTGCGGCTCGCGGGTGAGCGCATGACGGCGCCGGCCGCGAGTCCGGTCGGCTCGGCGGATCTCGGCGCCTTCGACCAGCTGCTCGCCCCGGAAGCCGCGCCATCGAGCGCCCCCGCCACCGGGCTCGAGCTCGCTCCGCCTCCACACGATCACCTGGCGCCGGGCTGGAGCGAATTTTCAGCCGGCTGGCAGCTCGGCATCTACCAAGACCCGGTGCTGTGCGGAATCCTGGCGGGGGCCGTGCTCGGGATGCTCGGCGTGTTCGTGGTGTTGCGGCGCGCCGTCTTCGTCACCGCGGCGATCAGCCAGAGCGCGGGCCTCGGCGTGGTGCTGGCGTTTGCACTGCAGATCCATCTGGCGATCGCGCTGCCGCCGGTGCTCGGTGCGCTCCTGGCTTCGTTGGTCGCAACCTCGCTGCTGGCGTTGCGCAGCGAGTCGCTGCGGCGGGCGCGCGAAAGCATGGTCGGCTTCTGCTACATCGGTGCATCGGCCGCCGCGATCCTGGTCGGCGACCGGATCGCTCAGGAAGCGCACGACGTGGCCGCGATCCTGTTCGGCACCGCGGTGTTGGTGCGGCCAATCGATCTGCTGCTGGTGGCGATCGTCGCTGCCGCGGCTTTCGCCATGGTGGCAGTCAGCTACCGGGGGCTGGTGTTCGTGGGTTTCGATCCCGAAGGAGCCCGCGTGCACGGTCTGCCCGTGCGGGCGATCGAGCTTTCGCTCTGGCTTCTGGTGGCGGTCACGGTGAGCGTGACGACGCGGGCGATCGGCGCGCTACCGGTGTTCGCGTTCGCGGTGCTGCCGGCATTGGCGGCGCTCGCCGTGGTGGAGCGGCTCGGCCGCGCGCTGATCGCGGCCGCCCTGCTCGGCGCCGCGGCAGGTGGTTTGGGCTACCTGGCGGCATTTTTTCTGGAGTTTCCCGTCGGGGCTGCACAGGCGGCGCTGGCGGTGGTGTGGCTCGTGATCGCCCTTGCCCTGGGAAGCCTGAGAACGACCTTGAGAGCACGCCTGCGTCGGCCGGTGGCCGCCTGAAAGCCCTCTATTTTCTGGATTCTGGGATTGACGCCCGGCGCTCCCTCGTAAAGCTTGGCGCTGAAGTTTTCTCGTGGAGGTCGGCGTTTTGCATCATCGCGTCTCGTGGCCGGGTCTTCTGGCGTTGGTTGTCTGCTTCGCTGCCGCCGGTTGCGGCTACTCCGAAGACGAGTGGAAAGCGCAGCTCGCCAAGTACAACCAGCTCCAGGCCCAGAACGAGCAAGAGAAGCGGGCCCACGCCGCGACACGCGCCGAGCTCGACGCGGCGCAGAAGCGCGTCGAGGAGCTCAGCGGGCAGCTGAAGCAGATGGGCGTCGACCTCGATGCCCTGAACATCCAGCTGAAAGAGAGCGGGACCGAGAAAGAGAAGCTCGCCGCCAACCTCGATCAGCTGCGTCAGGCGCTCGAAGAGTACAAGCAGCGCGCCGCGCAGCTCGAGCGCATCAAGCAGCGCTTCGAGATCCTGCGTGACAAGCTGAAGAAGCTGACCGAGCTCGGGCTCAAGGTCGAAATCCGGCGCAACCGGATGGTGATCCGGTTGCCCGGGGACGTGCTGTTCGCCTCAGGTCAAGACGAGCTACGAGATGCCGGCAAGAAGGTGCTGGATGCGGTCGCGGACGTGATCAGAAATGATCAACAGCTCGCCAAGCGCTACTTCCAGGTTGCCGGACACACCGACAACAAGCCGCTCAAGGGCGGGCGGTTTGGAGACAATTGGGGCCTCAGTGTGATGCGGTCTCGCCAGGTGCTCCTCTATTTGATTGCGCCGATGGGAACGAAAGAGGGCGGGGGAGGGCTCGACGCCAATCGGCTCCACGCGGCCGGGTATGGCGAAACCGACCCAGTGGCCGGGAACAACGACGACAATGGGCGGCAGCAAAACCGCCGGGTCGAGCTGGTATTGATGCCTGACGTCGAGGAAATGCTCGATCTCAAGTCCTTGATTTGAGCGGTTTTGGGGAGGGGGGCCCCAAGAACGAACTTGGGAAGTCGGGACAGGATCGGGCGGATTTTCTCGGCAACCCGGGCCTTAAGCGTTGCCGCGATAAAGGAAACTTTTGGCCCCGGCTCCCCGTATTATCCTCGTTGGATCGTGTGGTCCGTCACGGTGAGTAGCGCCAAGCCCTTCCTCGGGATAGGAGTGCCCGCCGTGGACGCCCCCAGCGGGACACGGCCGCTCGGCATTACGCTCGAAGATTTGATGGAGCAGTATGTCGACGGGAGCGCCGAGGCATTCGATGACCTGTATCGCCGTGCCGCACCCAAGCTCCTCGCCTATCTGATGCGCCTGACCCAAAATCGAGAGCGGGCCGAAGACTTGCTTCAGGTCACTTTCGCCAAGGTCCACCGGGCGCGAGAAAGTTACCTTCGCGGCGCACCGCTGTTGCCTTGGATGCTCGCGATTGCGCGCCGCTCATTTTTCGACGAGCGGCGAGCTGCCAAGAGCCGCTCCGAGGACCTGAGCAGCGACGGGACGCTGCCCGAGCCCACCCAGGCCGAGGCCGATCTGCCAGCCGATCTCTCCGACGCACTGGAAAAAGCACTGTCAGGGCTCCCGGAGTCGTATCGTGAAGCCATAACTCTAACGAAGATAACCGGTCTTTCCGTGGCCGAGGCCGCCGAG
>Ga0111538_10009733_pt1 | contig 12805 bp, 4 predicted proteins | sample SoiMethybrSBSTD1_FD_79669 | JGI IMG/M metagenome (GOLD analysis project Ga0111538, IMG submission 79669) | Bulk soil microbial communities from a Populus tree surrounding site in Tennessee, USA - Soil MetaG P. TD hybrid SBSTD1 (version 2)... | ecosystem: Environmental > Terrestrial > Soil > Tree...
CGCCGTTCTACGACCCGCTCCTGGCCAAGATCGTGGCGCACGGGGCCAATCGACAAGCGGCCATCGAACGGCTCGACCGCGCCCTCGGTGCAACGGTGCTCGAGCTCTTGGGACCGAAGGGACCTGCACAGACGAACCTCGCCTTCTTGCGGCAGGTTCTGAAAAGTGGGCCTTTTGGGGCAGGCACCTACGACACGCATTTCGCCGAAGCACTGGCCAAGGGAAGATAGAACCGTGGACGAGGGGGCCTACCAAGAGCTTCGCGCGAAAGCCACGTCGTGGCTCGAGGGGGATCCCGACGAGGCGACGCGCGCGGAGCTAACCGGCATCTTGGAGCGGCGCGACCGCGACGAGCTCGTCGAGCGCTTCGGCCAATCGCTGACGTTCGGCACGGCGGGCTTGCGCGGGCTCCTCGGCGCGGGGCCGGGCCGCATGAACCGAGCGGTGGTCATCCGCACGTCCCTCGGCCTGGTGCGCACGGTGTTGGCCGAGGTGCCGCACGCGGCCGAGCGCGGGATCGTCATCGGGTACGACGCGCGTCACTACAGCGAGGTCTTCGCGCGTGATGCGGCCGAGGTGTTCGCCGCGGCGGGCGTGAAGGTGCACTGGTTCGAAGATACGCAGACCACGCCGCTCACGGCGTTTGCGGTGGGGCGCCTCGGAGCGGCCGCGGGGGTCATGGTGACCGCGAGCCACAACCCCGCCGCCTACAACGGTTACAAGGTTTACGGGCCGAACGCCGCGCAGATTGTACCTCCGCGCGACGAGACGATCGCCCGTGCGATCGACGCGGCACCGACCGCGAGCCACGTGCCGCGTGCGTCCTTCGAGCAGGCACGCGCAGAGGGCCTCATCGTTCCCATCGGTGACGAGGTCACGCGGGCTTACTTGGCGGGGGTGAGCGGGCTTTTGCGCGCGCGGGAGGTTCGCCCCCTTCTGCGGATCGTTTACACGCCGATGCACGGCGTCGGGTACGCGCTGGCGGCGCGTGCTTTCGTGACGGCTGGTTTTTCCGACGTGAGCAGCGTGCCCGAGCAGACGCGCCCCGATCCCAACTTTCCCACCGTTCGCTTCCCCAACCCTGAAGAGCGCGGCGCCCTCGATCTCGCCGTCGCGCACGCGCGCCGCACCGGCGCGGACCTCGTGCTCGCCAACGACCCCGACGCGGACCGATTGGCCGTCGCCGTCAAAGATGACAGCGGTGCCTTCGTGCAGCTCTCCGGCAATCAAGTGGGGGCGCTTCTCGGTCACTACGTCATTACCCAGGACCCACATCGCGACGCGCGCGCGGTCATCACCACCATCGTGTCTTCTCCCATGCTCGGAGAAATGGCGCGCGAGCTCGGCATTCACTACGAAGAGACGCTCACCGGCTTCAAGTGGATCGCCACGCGTGCCATGGAGCTCGAAGCGAAGGGAACGCGCTTCGTGTTTGGCTACGAGGAAGCGCTCGGCTACTCGGTGGGGGATCTGGTGCGCGACAAAGACGGCGTGAGCGCGGCCGTGCTTTTCGCCGAGCTCGCCGCCGTGTGCCGTGCGCAAGGCACGTCGGTGCTCGCTTACCTCGCCGACCTCTATCGACGCTTCGGCTACTTCGCGAGCGCGCAGCGCAACATCGTCTTGGAAGGGACGGCGGGGGCCGCCAAGATCGCGGCCATGATGAGCCACCTGCGCGCCAATCCCCCCGCTTCGATCGGTGGCCGCGCCGTGCGAGAGCGACGCGACTACGCCGTCGGCGAGATCACGCGGACCGACGGCACCGTGACGAAGCTCACCTTGCCGGCGAGCAACGTCCTTTCCTTTTTGCTCGACGGAGGCGCGCGCATCGTCATTCGCCCGAGCGGCACCGAGCCGAAGCTCAAGTACTACATCGATCATCGCGAGCCCGTTTCGGCCGATGAGCCCCTCGAGGTCGCAGACAAGAGGGCCTCCGCGGCAATCGCTACGATCGACGGCGCAGTGGACGCGCTCTTGCGCGGCACGCGGTAGTACGGGCAGGCGATGGGGCGTCCGAGCGCCTTTGCGCGGCGAGCCTTGGTACGGGCTCGTTACAGCTCGGTTAGCTGCGGTCGGGGAGCCGCTTCGTGGTGCTCGACTTGCTGCCGAGCAGCTCGGTGATGGCGTTTTTCTCGTCGCCGCTGGTGAGGCGCGTCGCGTCGATCAAGTGCCGCAGCAGGTTGCGGTTGTCGAGCACGCTCAACGTCTGCATCTCGAGGGCGCCGATGCGGTCTTCGGGGGTGAAAGCGCCTTCGGTCTTCTCCATGGACAGCTTGTCGGGGTCGTACGCCGAGGCGACGGCGCGCGTGTCGAGCAGCGTGTAGTCGTCACCGCGGCGCAGCTCGAGGGCGACGCTCCCCGTGATGGCCGAGGCGACGACTTTGCGCAGCCCCTCTTTGAGGACCATCGCCTCCGGGTCGTACCAGCGCCCCTGGTAAAGCAGTCGCCCGAGGCGGCGCCCCCACGTGAAATACAGGTCGAGCGTGTTCTCGTTGTGCACGGCGCTGAGGAGCCGCTCGTATGCGATGTGCAACAGCGCCATCCCCGGCGCCTCGTAGATGCCGCGGCTCTTCGCCTCGATGACGCGGTTTTCGATCTGGTCGCTCATCCCGAGGCCGTGCCGCCCGCCGATGGCATTGGCTTCGAGGAAGAGGTCCAAGAGACGATCGAACGACTTGCCTGAGAGCTTGGTGGGCACGCCGCCGGTGAACTCGACGACGACCGTCTCTTTCTCGATGCGCTCGCCCTCTTTCCAGAAGGGGCGCCCCATGATCGGCTCGACGATGTGCATCCCGCGGTCGAGCTGCTCGAGGTCTTTGGCTTCGTGCGTCGCGCCGAGCATGTTGGCGTCGGTGCTGTAAGCCTTTTCGGCCGACATCTTGTACGGCTTGCCGATGGCCGCGAGGTAGTCGGACATCTGCTTGCGACCGCCGAACTGCTCGACGAAGGCGTTGTCGAGCCACGGCTTGTAGACGCGCAGCTCGGGGTTGACGAGCGTGCCGTAGCGAAAGAAGCGCTCGATGTCGTTGCCGCGGTGGGTGCTGCCGTCGCCGAAGACGTTGACGCCGTCTTCACGCATGGCGCGGATGATGTGTGTCGCGGTGACCGCGCGCCCGAGGGGGGTCGTGTTGAAGTACTTCTTTCCCCCCGTCGTGATGTGAAACGCGCCGCACTGCAGGGCAACGAGCCCCTCGACGGCCAAGGCTTCGCGGCAATCGAGCACGCGCGCCGCAGCCGCGCCGTGCTCGAGCGCACCCTTGGGGATCGACGCGACGTCGGTTTCGTCGGGCTGCGCCAAATCGGCCGTGTAGGCGTGAACGGCGAGCCCCTGGCGCGAGAGCCACGCCACGGCGGTGCGCGTGTCGAGCCCGCCGGAATAGGCGATGCCGACGCGAGTGCCCTTTTCGGGGAGCGATCGATAGATGCGGGCCATGAGGGTTACTCTAGTGAGATGAGCTTGGCGCCGCGTTCGACCGTGTCGCCGGCCTTGACGAGCACGGCGCCGACGCGGGCGGCATGAAGCGCGTGGAGCTCGTTTTCCATCTTCATCGCTTCGATGACGATGAGCGGCGCGCCGCTTTCGACGCTGTCCCCCGCCGCGACCGTCACCCGCACGATGCGACCGGGCATGGGGGCGGTGACGTACTCCGCTTTGGCGGCCGATCCCTTGTGCAGCGAGAGGCTCGCGCGCGTGCGCTCTGTTTCGATCGTGGCATCGCCGCGAACGCCCGAGGCGACGAATTTGATGTTGGGAGCGGCGCCGTCGACGAGCAGATCGATGACCCGACCATCGACGCGAACAGACAGCCCATCCCCGGCGTGGATCGCGTCGACGGCGACCTCTTTGCCATCGACGCGGACGTTCCACCCCCCGCTGGGGAGCGCTGTCACGTCGACGGGGATTTCACGCGCGCCGAGCGCGACGAAGTACCGCATTTCGCGCCGACCCTAGCACGCGCACGTCGTGGGAGGCCAGCGTGGAAGCGCAGTCCACGGCGCGTCTCAGCTCGGCGTCCGACGCTTCGGACGAAAGGGGCGCGCCGAGCCGCACGGCCACGCGACTCCCCGGGAGAGGAATGCGGAATTTGTCCCAAGCGCGCTCGAGAACGACGCTTCGTGGCGCCGCGCTCCCCATGGGAACGAGCATGCCCGACGAAAGCCGCGCGGCGGCGCGCGCACCAGGCATGACCGCGAACCGTGGACCCTTGGGCCCGTCGAGAGCGAATGCCGCATCTTCCCCGCGCAGAAGGCGGCGCACGATGGCCACGAGCCCTCGCGCCCCGCCGCGGGACGACGAGCCCCGCTCGATGCGAAGCCCTTGCATCCGGAGCGCCCGCGCCTGCATCTGTCCATCCGCGGAATGGCTGACCAGCGCGACCGTCGGGCGCCGCCGGCGGTAGCAAAGGAGCGGAAGCTGTTCGCCGTGCCAGAAGCACAGGACCCAGGGGCGCGGGTCGTCAGGATCGAGCGCAGGGTCGAGGCGCACCGTGATGCGCAGGGTCGTCAAATAGAGGCGGACGAAGAGGCCGAGTGCGACTCCGAGCGCGGAACGAAACGCGCGCCGCGCGGCGCTCAGCGTCGCGCCGCGCGGTGACCGGGTTGCGCCTGTCACCCTTTGAGCTCGGCGAGCAGGTTCTTGGCAGGGGCGAGGTTGGGGTCGTTCTCCAGCGCGCGCTCGAGCATTTGAACGGCCTTGGCCTTGTCGCCCTGTCGGCTCGAGATCTCGCCGAGGCGGAGGAAGACCTCCCCCTTGGTGATCGGTGAGCCGCCGTCGAGCTTTTGCAGCAGCAGCGCGCGGTAGGTTTTTTGCGCGCGCTCGAGATCGCCGATGTCGATGGACAGCGTGCCGAGGTCGCGCAGCACGGCGATGGAGCCCGGGTCGATCTTGAAGGCCTGATCGAGCTCGGCGAGCGCGCGGGTCTTGTCGCCGTCGGCGAGGTAGGCGCGCGACAGGCGCTGGTGCATGCCGGCCAGCTCCTTGGAGCGCTTGCCGGCGAACGACGCAATCGCTTTCTCCAGAGCCGTGGCGGCCTCTTTGGACCGCCCCGCCGCGCTGTAAGCGTCACAGAGGACCAAGAGGAGCTCGCGATCGGAGGGGGCGAGGACGGCCGCCTTTTCGAGCAGAAGCGACGCGGACGCGGGGTCTTTTTGCTTGGACAGGTGCAGGTCGGCCGCGGCGCGGTAGATGCGCACCTTTTCCGCCGTGTCGTTGGTCGCATCGGCCCCTTCCGCCATGAGCTCCGCGACGCGCCCCCACTTGCCGGTCTTCTCGTAAGCCTGCAAGAGCCGTTGCCGGATCTCGGCGTGCCCGGGGTCGGCGCGCAGCCCGGTTTCGAGCGACCGCTCGACGCTCTCGTCGTCCTTCAACTTCGCGAAGACGTCCGCTAAGCGGAGCGAGATACCCACCGCTTCTTGGCCGTGGCTCTGGACCAAGAGTCGCTCCAGCATCTCGCTGGCGCTGCGCGCGTCGCCGCGTGACTCGAAGAGTCGAGCCAGCGCCTCGAGGGCGCTGCGGTGGATCGCGTCGCGCTCGAGGACCGCTTGGTACGTCTCGATCGCTTTGCCGACGTCGCCCAGGCGGGATTCGTAGATCTCCCCGAGGCGCACGGTGAGGGTGAGCGCGGATTTGGCGTCCTTGCGCTCTTCGGCGAAGTCGATCTGGGAACGGAGCAGCTCGGCCAGGTCTTCGTCGCGCCCGGCCTTCTCGTACAGCTGCGAAAGCAGGAGAACGGCGTCCTTGTCCCCGGCTTCCTCGTCCAGGACGCCGCGCAACGTTTCGATGGCGTCGTCGCTCGAGGTGACCGCTTGCAGGCGCGCGAGCTCGAGGCGCAGCTTGGTGCGCTCGCCCGTGGTCGTCGCGACGTCGATGAGACGCGAGAGGAGCCGTCCGAGCTCGCGGTCCTGCTTGTTCTGCGCATAGAGATCGCGCAGCGCGGCGGCGGCCTGTGCGTCGCTCGGGTTGTTCTCGATAATGGTCTCGTAGAGCTCGATGGCGGCCGTGCTGTCGCCGCGCTTTTGCGAGGCGATGGCGGCGGCAGCGTGCTGCAGCTTGGCGATATCGAGGCCATCGGTGGAAAGCTCGGCCCGCCGCAAAAGGAGCTTGAACACCTCGTCGAACGCGGAAGCCGCTTCGCGCAGTCGGGTCAGCTCTTCGAGCGCCCAGAGGTTGGCCTCGTCTTCGTCGAGGAGCTGGCGCAGCACCTCTTCGGTCAGCGCCGGATCTCGGACGTGCTCTTCGGCGAGGACCTTGGCTTCGCGGAAAAGCTGGCGCTTGGTGGAGGGATCGAGCTCGAGCTCGGCAAGCCGTCGCAGGCTCTTGACGAGATCGCGCTCGCGTCCCGGCGCGCGACGGATCCGCTCGATCGAACGCAGGATCTCGAGGTTCTCGGGGTCACGCGAAAGCGCTTGGTCGAGTGCCTCTTCGGCGAGGGCCGGCTCGCGCCGCTTGTCCTCGTACCACGTCGCGAGGCGTACGTACGCGTCGCGGGCGTCGTCGGGGGTGAGATCCGAAGCGTTGGCGATGGCGGCGGCGAGCTTGCTCGTCGCGCTTTGCCACGCGTCGTTGACGCCAGCCAGGCGCTCGATCTCGCCGAGCACGTCGGCGTCGGTCGGGTCGTCGGCCAGCGCGTCCTCGAGGACCCCTTGCGCGCGTTTCATGTCGCCGGCGCGGTCCTCGAGCAGCTTGGCCAGGTCGAGGCGGATCCGCGTGCGCTCCCGGGCCGATCCGGCATAGCTGATGCGCTTCTCGTGCAAAGCGGTGAGCCGCGCGTTGTCGTTCTGGGCCCGGTAAACGGGCTCCAGAGCCTCGGCCGCCTCTTCGAAGAGCGTGGCGTCGTCGGTGAGCGCTTCGAACGATTCGCGCGCCGCGCGGTTGTCGACGTCGCGCTCGAGCGCCTGGCGCAGCGTGGCCAGGCCGAGCGATCGCTCTTGGAACTCGCCGATCTGGAGCTGCGCAAGGCGGTGGAACAGCACGGCCTGCTGCTTGACGTCGGGCACGACCCCCACGCGCCTTTCGATGATGTCCGCCAGGGCGCGGAAGTCTCGCGTGCGCTCGTAAAGGCGATCGAGCGAGGCGAGGATCTCCGGGTCGTCCCCCATCTGCTCGCCGGCCTTGACGTACGCCTGGATGGCGCGCCGATCGTCCTTGAGGTGAGTTTCGGCGGTGACGCCGAGCCGTCGCCAAAGATCCTGCGCCACCGAGGCATCGAAGATCCCCTGCGCGCGGTCCTCGAGCGAGTCGGCGTAACGGCCGTAACCGCCGGAGAGGGCGGCCAGCCGCTCGATCTCCGGATAGAGCTCCTGATCGCCCGGGATCTCGGCGAGGGCGCGCATGAGGACGGTCTGCGCGTCGGCCGGACGTTCGAGCGAGCCGTCGAGCACGCGCGCGATGGACTTGAGCGTCGTGGCCTTGTCGGCCGGGTCGGTCTGCGCTTTGGCGCGCATTTCGAGCACCGACACGAGCATCTCGTATTGCGCGCCGCTCCGGAGGACGGGCTCCAAGATGTCGGCCGCGACGAGGCTCAGCTCTTCGCTCGACTCGCCGATACGGAACACCGCCGCCAGCGCATCCGGTTCGCTGGGCACCTCGGCGAGGACCTGCTTGTAGGCGTCGAGCGCGGAGTGCGGATCGGAGAGGCGCCCCGCGTGAAGCGCGCCGATTTCCTTTTGCAGCCGCACGCGATCGGCCGGCGTCGCCGCGGCCAGCACCTCGGCGCGCAGGTTGTCGAGCAGCTCGGGCCACATCTGCTCGGCGCGGTACAGGCGATCGAGCGACGAGAGCACGCCGGCATCGCTCGGCCGCAGGATGGACGCCTCGCGCAGGCAATCGATCGCTTCGCGCGGCTCGGCAAGATGCTTTTCGAGGCGTTCGGCGGCCTGGGTGAGGAGCGTGAACTTGAGGTCCTGATCGTCGGGCGACGTCAGCTCGATGCGGCGTCGATAGAGCTCGACCAGCTTGCGATGATCGTCGCCGCGCTCGTAGAGCTCGATGAGCGAGTCGAGCGTGAAGGTGCTTTCGCCGTCGAGCTCGAGAGCACGTTCGTACGCGATCGTGGCACCCTTGGGATCCTCGAGCATGTCGCGCTTGGTCTCGCCGATGCGGCGGTAAACCGAGGCGCGCTCGCTGTCGTCGGAGATGAGCTCCGCTTTCTTCTCGAGGATCTTCACCAGCGCCGGCCAGTCGGAGAGCAGCGTGGCCAGCATGTCCATCGACTCGAGTGGATCGGGGTCCGACTCGTCGAGCGCAAAGAGGCGATCGTAAGCGGCGAGCGCGCGGCGCGGGTCGTCCCGCTTCTGATCGTGGAGCGAAGCGAGTGCCGAGAGGAGCTGACGCTGGATGAGCACGTCGGCGGTCTCGATCGCGTGCTCGTACGTCTCGGCGAGCGCGTCCCACGACTTCGTCTTTTCCGCCACGCGCTCGAGCTCGGCGCGGCTTTCGCCGTCGTCGGGATCGAGCTCGAAGGCGGCGCGCAGGGCTGCCAGCGCGCGCATCTCGTCGTGGCCGCGCTTTTCCCAGAGCTCGGCATCCTCGCGCAGAATGGAGATCTTTTCGCCGCGATCGTCGGCCAGCTCCAGGCGCTGCTGGTTCAACGCGATGAGGTGGCGCCAGTCGTCGGCCCGCTCGTAGAGGGGGCGCAGGATGGCGACGATGCGCCCCTTGTGCTCGTGGTTTTGGCCGAGCGCCTCGAGCTCGGCGATGGCCGGCGCGTGATCCGGAGTCGCCTCGACGATGAGCTCGTACTGATCGATGGCGCGCGTGACGTTGTCAAGCTCCCCCTTGAACAGGGCCGCGAGGTTCATGCGGAAACCGCCGGCCTCGGCGGGAGAGCCAGCCTGCTCCGCGCGCCGCTCGTAGAGATCCGCCAGATCGGCAAAGCGCCCGCGATCGCGGTAGAGCGTCGTGAGGTGGTCGAGCGCGCGCTTGTCGTTCTCGTCGATCTCCAGCACCGCACGGTACGTGTCGATGGCCTGGTCGAAGTCCGAAAGGGCAGTGCGCTCGAGCTCAGCGATGGTGTGGAGCATCGAAGTGCGCTCACCGGGATCCGACCGGTAGTCGAGGGCAGCGCGATAAAGCGTAACCCGCTCCTTGGCGCGCCCTTCTTTGACGAGTAGCGCGTCGATGGCCTGAAAGAGCGGCACGGACTCGGGCTCGAACTCGTGCGCACGGCGCAGGAAATGAAGCGCGCGCTCGGAGTTGCCGAGCGTGGCAAAGAGCTCGCCGGTGCGCCGGGCGAGGGTGGCGGTCGCCCCGTCGTCGCTCGTGACGGCATCGAGCTCAGTGGCGTAGATCTCGGCGAGCCGCCCTTCGCCATTGGCGACCTTGGCGAGCCGCTCGAGCCGCGCCCACGTCGTCTGATCGGTGACGTCCTCGTGCAGCAGCTTAGCCACCGTCTCCATGGCGCTGCGGTAGTCTTCCGCCGGCTCTTCCTGCAGATCGGCGAGTCGCTTGAGGAGGTTGCGCCGCTCCTCGGGGTCTTGGGTCGACTCGAGGCGCGCCTCGATGGTCGACATGAGCTCCGGGAAGTTGCCGCGCTTTTGGTAAACGGGCTCCAGCATCTCGGCGGCACGCGCGCGATGCTGCGGGTCTTTCGCCTGGCGGAGCAACGCCTCGAGCTCGCCGATGGCGCCGCCGTGCTGCCCATCGCTGTGTAGCGCTGCGTCGATTTCGTCGAACGCGCGATCGACGTCGTCCATACGCTGCCGCGCCACGACGGCAATGCGCACGCGAAGGTCGGGCGCGCTGGCGCTCTTTTGGTCGAGCTGCCGCTCGTAGAGCGCGATGAGATCGCGCCAACGCTCTTTGCTCTGGTAAAGCCGCTCGAGCTCGGACAGCGCTTCCGGCTCGAGCGCGATGTCGAGGATCGTCTCGTAGACGGAAATGGCGGCGTCTTCGTCGGCCAGCGACTCGGCGCAAAGCTTGGCCTGACGGAAGAGCAGCTGCTTCTTCTCGTCGTCGTTTTCGGCGACCTCGACGCGGCGCTTCAGAATCTCGAGGAGCGCCGGGCCATTCGCCATCTCTTCGTAGAGCTGTTCGAGGGCGGTGAGGGCGCGGCGATCGTCTCCGCGGAGCGACAGCGCCTTTTGGTAGTACTGCTGCGCCATGTCGCGATCGTTGAGCTTGGTCTGCGCCAGCTCGCCGATGCGCAAGCTCGCCGCGAGCTGCACGTCCTCGTTGGGGATGTGGGGAAGAATCTCGCGCGCCAGCCCCACGAGCTCCGGGTAGCGATCGGTGGCGATGGCGAGGTGCTCGGCACGCTCGAGCCACAGCGTGATCTCGGCCTCGGCGGCCGCCTCGCGAACCCCTTTGACGACGTAGCCGAACGCGCGTTCGACGTCACCCTTGCGCCCCTGCGCGACGTCGACGGCTTGCTCCAAAAGGCGCAGCCTTTGCTCGGGGAGCTCGGCGGTCTCGGTTTCGATTTCGAGGACCTTGAGCAGGTGGTCGTAATCGCTGTCCGCTTCGTAGAGCGGGTGCAGCGTTTCGGCAGCCTCGCGGCGCGCCTCGGGCACGTCGAGGAGCTTCTCGATGCCGGCGCGGCTCGCCTTGTGGCTCGGGTCGAGCGTCAACGCGCGGCGGAACGCCTCGAGCGCGCCGGACCAGTCGTTTTGATGGACGCGCCGTACTTCGCCGAGGCGGGCCAAGACGGCGACTTGCGCCATGTGCGTCTCGGAGAGCCCGAGATCGACTTCCAACGCTTCGGCGAGCTCGGCGTGCCGCCCGGTGGCGTCGTAGAGCATCTCCAGCGCGGTGACCGTGGCTTGATCGGGGCCGAACTCGGACTGCACGGCCACGTACGCCTCGATGGCCTGGGTCTTGTCGTCGAGCTTGTTGGCCAGCGTGTCGGCGATCTTCGCCATGATCCTGCGCCGCGCTTCCGGCGAGGTCGCGTTCTGTTCCTGCGCGCGCAAGACTCCGACGAGATCGCGGAAGGCGCCGGTGTTTTCGTAGAGACGCTCGAGCGCGGACAGCGCCATGCCGTCGCTGGCGTCGTCATCGAGTCGCTGTCGCCACGCGGAGATAGCGCGCGCGGGATCGTCGAGCACCGACTCGGCCAGCTCGCCGAGCCGCGCCAAGAGCTGCCGGCGCGCGTCGGCGTCCGTTTCGAGCCCAACTTCGGTGGCGAGCGCGTCGGCGAGTGCGCGGTGATTCCCCCAGGCCGTGTACAGGCGCTCGAGCGCGCGCGCCGCGGGGAGGGCGAGCTCGGCGTTGTTCGGGTCGATGGCCAGCGCTTGCTGATAGAGCGATTCGGCGCGCGGCAGATCCCCCAGCATCGTCTCGCAGAGCGACGCCACTTGCATGAGGATCTCGGAGCGAAGGCGCGGCTCTTCCGCGGCTTGGGCAGCTTGGGTGAGCACGCCGGCCACGCGCTCGTGGGCACCGAGCCGCTTGCCGATCTCCGCCAAGCGATCGCGCGCGGGCACGTCGGTCGGCTCGAGGGGCACGAGGCGTGACAAGGCGTTGAGCGCGCCGGCGTCGTCGGACAAGCGCTCGTCGCGCAGCGCGGCGATGCGGCGGAGCAGCTCGCGCCGCAAGTCGTCGTTGTCCGCCCCCTCCAGGCGGATCTCGAGGACGCGCACCAAGTCGCGGACCTCCTCGCGCGCGTCGTACACCGCCTCCAGTACCTCGGCGGCGCGCATGCGCAAGCTTCCGATGTCGAGAATGCGTTCCACCAAGAGGCGCGCCTCTTGATTGCCGACATCGAGGCGCAGCACTTCTTCGAGGTGCCCGAGCGCGCGCGGCGGGTCGTGCAGCTTCTCGAGGTCGATCTGGCCGAGCCGCACCTTGAGCGAGATGGTCTCCGTGCGCGACGCCGTCTGCAGCCGATGCTCGAGCAAGCCGGCCAGCTTTTCGAAACGCCCCTCGCGCGCGTACAGCATCTCGAGCGCGCGGATCGAATTCTCGTGCGTGGAATCGATCTCGAAGATGGCTTCGTAGTAGTTGATGGCTTTGGGGGCCTCGTTGGTGATCTCTTCGCAGACGAGGGCGACCTCGTTCAGGAGATCGACGCGGCGTTTGGGATCGGTCGTCCCCTGAATGGCTTTGGCGTAGAGCCCTTCGAGCTCGCCCCACTTCTCGGCGCCGGTGAGGATCTGCTTCAGCCGCGCGAAGGCGCGCGCGTCGCCGGGGCGGCGTTCGAGGATGCGCTCGAGGTACGGCGTGGCCGCCTCGGGGTCGGCCAGTTTGTCGTCGTGTAGCGTCGCGGCGCGCTCGCACAGCTCGACCTCTGTCGACAGGCGGAGCCCGCTCCCCGATCGGAGCGCCGCGCGATAAGCGTCGGCGAGATCGATGGGGCGCATCGCCTTGGCGGCGAGGGCGCCGGCGCGATCCCAGAGCTCGAGCTCGTCGGGGAACTCGGCGACGGCCCGGAGCACGACGTCGAACGCGCGTCCTGCCGCGTTGAGACGCTGCTCTTCGAGCTCGGCGAGCGTCGTGAAGAGCGAGAGACGCCTGCGCCCGTCTTTCGTCGTGTCGAGCAGAATGCCGAGCGCCTGGGCTTGCCTCTTGGCGTCCCCCGTCTCGGCGTATTCCGTCTCCAAGAGCCCTGCGGCTTGCGCGCGCGTATCGGGCATCGCGAGGAGCCGATCGAGCATGGAGACCGCGCGCGGGAAGTGCGGGAGCGTCTCGAGACCGCGCGCTGCGGCTTCGAGCGCTTGCGACGGCCGGTTCAAATGGTCGAGGTAGATGTCGGCGAGATCGAGCTCGCGCTCGGCGCGGACCTGCCCTTCGGTGCGCTGCAGGTGCCCTTCGATGACTTTCGCCGCTTCTTCGGCGTTGCCCGCCGCGAGGAGCAGGCGCGGGAGCGTGCGC
>Ga0111538_10009737_pt1 | contig 12804 bp, 7 predicted proteins | sample SoiMethybrSBSTD1_FD_79669 | JGI IMG/M metagenome (GOLD analysis project Ga0111538, IMG submission 79669) | Bulk soil microbial communities from a Populus tree surrounding site in Tennessee, USA - Soil MetaG P. TD hybrid SBSTD1 (version 2)... | ecosystem: Environmental > Terrestrial > Soil > Tree...
GCGCGATCGGGCCTTCGTCGTACTCCTTGCGAGTCGCGACCACGCGCGCCACTGCTGCCGTCAGATTGCCCACCTCGCTCGGCGCAATGACGGGCGCGAAGTGCGCACGCGCCGTGAGTCTGCGCGACTTTCGCAGGGTCGCGAAGGCAACCAGATTCTCGGGCTCTGCACTGGCATCCAGAAAACTCGTGACCCCCTGCCGCTTCATGGCATCCAACGCTTTCGCCGCGGCCTCGACGTTCTGAGCTGCCGTCGGCTGGGGCAGGAGCGAATCGAACTCGTGGTGAGCGGCGTCTTCGAGCAGTCCGGTCGGCTCGCCCGCAGCGTCACGCCAGATCTTGCCACCCACCGGATCCGGCGTCGCAGCTGTAATCCTGGCGAGCGTCAGCGCGCGGGAGTTCGCGAGCACAGTGTGACCGAATGACGAACGCACGATGATCGGTCGCTTCGTGTGGAGCGCATCGAGCGTCGCGCGGCTGGTTTTCACGCCTGCGGGGAGCATGCTCTCCTGAAACCAGCCGACGACCTCGAGCCAGCCGTCCGGCTCCGCGGTTCTCGTCTGCTCGACACACGCCTGCACTCCTTGCTGCAGCTCCGCCACGGTCAGCGACGCGTAGTTGAGATTGCATTTGAGCAATGTCGCTCCCGCTTCGAGTGGATGCATGTGGCCGTCGACGAGGCCGGGCATCAGGAAACGATGCTGGAGATCGACCTTGACGGTCGCTGGACCGATATAGCGCGCTAGAGCCGCATCGCTGCCGACGTAGAGAATCCGTCCGTCGCGGATCGCGAGCGCAGTGGCGCTGGAATTGCCGGTGTCGGCGGTGAAGATGATGCCGTTGAGATACACACGATCAGCGCGCCCGCTGGCAGGCTCGGCGGCTTGACCCGAGGCAACCGTCAGCAGCAGCAACACGCCCGCCGCGAAATTCACATGGCGTGCGCGCATGAGGTGCTTCACCGGTGCAAGAAACGGGCGGGAAAGCCGCTGCCTTCCCGCCCTGTGTTTCTCAACTCAACCGCTCAATCGAAGTTGATCCTGAGCGACGCGTACCAGAAGGTCCCGTTGAACCCGAAGGGACCCCCGTTGCGCGGATACACCTGACCGTCCGCCAGGCCGCCCACGATCGGGAACACCGGATTGGTGTCGGACTGCTTGATCTTGTCCGGGCGCTCATCGAACAGGTTGCTGGCGCCCGCGGTCAGTGTGTATTTACCTGCGAACGTGTAGCGCACGTCCAAGTCCGTCGTGAACTTCGCGCCGAACTCCTGGCCGGGGTAGTCGGCCTCGGCGCTCCAGGTGCCGTAGTAGCGCTCGACCACGTTGACGCCCCAATCGCCATACGTCCAGCCTGCCTGCAGGTTCGCCCGGTGATTGGGCGCCAGGCGCTCGGCAGTCAGGATCTGCGCCGGCCCGATCGCCGCCGGGTCGAACTTCGTGACCTCGTTCTTGTTGTAGTTATAGGCGAGCGTCAGGTTGAGGTTGCCCACGCCGAGATCGCTGCGCCAGGTGCCGATGAGGTCGACGCCGGTCGTCTTGGTGTCCAGCGAATTGGTGAAGTACTGCACGTCGCCGCCTTCGCCGACGCTCGCGAGTTCGGGAAGAGCGAGGATGTCCGCAGCCGTCACATGGAAGGTCTGCGAGATGTAGATGCGGTCGCTCACGTCGATCCGGTACAAATCCGCCGTCAGCGTGAGATCGTCCGTCGGATTGATCACCACGCCGATGCCATAGTTGTCCGACTTCTCCGGCTTCAGCGCCCGGGCGCCGTAAAATTGAGCGATCGTGCTCGTGACCGGGTAGGTTCCCGTCTGCACCGACACGCCTGCGATGAAATTCGTCGTCAGGACCTGGACGTTGTTCTGGCCGGGCGAAGGCGCATGGAACCCGGTACCCACCGTGGCGCGAACGGCAAAACCGTCGGTCACCTTGAAAATTCCGTTCAGCTTGAAGACCGTTGCGTTGCCGGAATTCTCGTAGTCTTCGTACCGCACGGCGGCGCCGGCGCTGAAGCGCTTCGTCAGGTCGCCTTCGAGGCCGACGTAAACGCCATAGCTGGTCTCGCTGTCGGTGCCCGCATAGGTCGGGCTCGTGCCGCCATAGCCACTCGCCGACGGAGAGTCGACCTCCGTGAAGGTGCCGGTATCGGTGAACACGCCCGAACCCGGCGCCGTCTCGACAAAGAGCGGGTGTGGTGTAGCGTAGGGCCCCGCGCCATAGGACTGCGGCTCGCCCTGCGTCGCCTCGTACTTCTCGTCGCGATACTCCGCGCCGCCCGAGAGGGTCAACGCGCTCGCCAGACCGGCGTCGATCTCGTAGGAGAGATCGACATTGACGTCCATCTCCTTCTGGATCAGCTCACCGAACTGGAACGTGGTCTGCGACTCCGCTCCGTAGGAAGGGCTGATCGAGTTGTACATCGACAGGTCGAGCGAGTTGCGGCTGTTGGACACCGACACGTCGTAGCGCAGGCCTGAACCCACGACTCCTTTGTAGCCGAGCGTGGCGTAGGTCTGCTTGGTATCGCCGACGAATCGCGGCGTGAAGCCGCCGGGATAGATCGAGGAGAACAGGAAGACGTTGTCGTCGACCACATAGCCGTCCGCCGGGCAGGTGGGATTGCCCGCGGGGCATTGGGTCTGATAGTAGGGATGCTGGAAGAATTCACGGCCGCCCAGTTCGACGTCGTTGCCAGCGGCGTCCTGAAACGTCCGGGTGCCCACGAGCGACGAGCGGAAGTTGAAGCTCTGATCCGCGTGGTTTTCCGCATAGTTGCCGAACAGGTAGACCTTGCCCTGGTCGCCCACATCCAGCCCCGAGTTGAGCAGGACCTTGAAACCATGGCTCGGCGAATTGCCCCAGATCTGCGCCGGCAACGGGTAGTGCGGCAGGTCGCTCGCCAGGCCAGGATTCTCCTGCGCAAAAGCAAAGGCGGTCGGACGGGTGACGCCGCGGCTGGTCTGCCCGTCATCGTCGTACTCGGCCGAAAGGTTGACGAAGCCTTGATCGCCAAACTTCATGCCGAAATTGGCGGCGATCTGCTGGCTCTCGCCGTCGCTGTCCTCCTTGTACTGGCCGTAGCGCGCGAGCACTTCGAAGCCCTCGTCGTCGCGCAAGCCGTAGTTCAGCACGCCTGCGATCGCATCCGACCCGTATTGCGCCGTCGCCCGTCGCGCAGCACTTCGAGCCGCTTGATCGCGATCGACGGAATGGACGAGATGTCCGATCCGTGGGACCCGAACGATAGGCCCGTGTCGCCGCCGTTGTAGACCTGGACCAGGGCCGATCGATTGAATCGCTTGCCGTTGAGCATGACCAGCACCTGGTCGGATGGCAGGCCACGCAGCGAGGGGGCGCGGACGAACGTCGACGCGTCCGAAATGGTGTTTTGTCCGACAAAGAACGACGGGACGATGTTGCGTACCGAGTCGAGCATGTTGGCAGACGGCTGCGCGCTGATGTCGGAGCCGCTGATGACGTCGACCGGCGAAGCGGAGTCGGTCGCGCTGCGATCGACTCGGCGAGTGCCTGTAATCACAACCTCTTCGAGCACGCCGGACCTGCCGGCGCCGGGCGGCGCGTTCTGCGCGTGCGCCGGACCCGTCGAAACCGCTCCAAACGCGAGAAGCACCGTCACGAAGCGCTTCGCCGAAAGGTGCTCGATCGGCGAGCGAATGATGCTCACAATCATGGAACCCCCATATTCGAATTCTCGAATTTCGACCCGTTGACTAGCCAATGGCCAGATTGGCTGGTGCCCCAGTCTAGCCCACCTTTTGCGGCGGGTCGAAACTGGATGGGGGGGCCGCCCTCACTCCCACTCGATCGTCGCGGGCGGCTTGCTCGAAATATCGTAGGTGACGCGCGAGATGCCGCTCACCTCGTTACAGATGCGGCGGGACACGAGCTCCAGGAATTCGTACGGCAACCGCGACCAGCGGGCCGTCATGAAGTCGATCGTCTCGACCGCGCGCAGGGCGATCACGTACTCGTAGCGGCGACCATCGCCCTGCACGGCAACCGAACGCACCGGCAGGAACACCGCGAACGCCTGGCTCGTGCGATCGTAGAGGTCGTGCTTGCGCAGCTCGTCGATATAGATCGCATCCGCCTGGCGCAGCAGGTCGGCGTACTGCTTGGTCACTTCGCCGAGGATGCGCACGCCGAGCCCAGGGCCCGGGAACGGATGCCGGTAGACCATCTCGCGCGGCAGGCCGAGTTCGACGCCGAGCCGGCGCACCTCGTCCTTGAACAGCTCGCGCAGGGGCTCGAGCAGCTTCAGGTTCATCTTCTCCGGCAGGCCACCGACGTTGTGGTGGCTCTTGATGACGTGCGCCTTGCCGGTCTTTGCGCCGGCCGACTCGATCACGTCCGGGTAGATGGTGCCCTGCGCGAGCCAGCGGATGCCGGGCAGCTTCGCGGCTTCCTCTTCGAAGACTTCGACGAACAGCCGGCCGATGATCTTGCGCTTGCGCTCCGGATCGGCCTCGCCCTTGAGCGCATCGAGGAAGCGCGCTTCCGCGTTGACGCGGATCACCTTTACGCCCATGTGCTTCGCGAACGTCTCCATGACCTGGTCGCCCTCGCCGAGGCGCAGCAGGCCGTGGTCGACGAACACGCACACCAGCTGGTCGCCGATCGCCCGATGCAGCAGCGCGCCGACGACGGAGGAATCGACGCCGCCGGACAGGCCGAGCAGCACTTTGTCGCGCCCCACCTGCTCGCGCACGCGCGCGCTGGAATCGCTGATGATGTTGCCCGACTGCCAGCGCGCCTCGCAGCCGCAGATCTCGCGCACGAAACGTTCGAGGATCTTCAGACCCTGCAGCGTGTGGGTGACTTCAGGATGGAACTGCACGCCATAGAAGCGGCGCGTCTCGTCGGTCATTGCCGCGAGCGGCACGTTGTTGGTGAAGCCGGTCGCAACGAATCCTGGCGGCAGTTGATCGACGCGATCGCCGTGGCTCATCCACACGTCGAACAGCGCCCTGCCCTCGCTGTCGCTGTGATCGCGGAACCCATCGAGCAGGCGATTCGGCGCCGACGCCGTTACCTGCGCGTAACCGAACTCACGATCGGTGCTGGGCGTGACGCGGCCGCCGAGCTGCATCGCCATCGTCTGCATGCCGTAGCAGATGCCGAGGACCGGGACGCCAAGCTCGAACACGGACTGCGGCGCGACCGGCGACTTTGCTTCCGTGGTCGATTCCGGACCGCCGGAGAGGATGACGCCGCGAGCGCCGAAGGCGCGAACGTCGTCGTCGCTCATGTCCCACGGATGGATCTCGCAATAGACGCCGCTCTCGCGCACGCGTCGCGCAATCAGCTGCGTGTACTGCGCGCCGAAATCGAGGATCAGGATCCGGTGGGCGTGGATGTCCGTTGCAGACAATGCGGATGCGGCAGGCCGGCTGGCCATTTCAGCTGACACGGTAGTTCGGCGCCTCTTTGGTGATCGAGACATCGTGCACGTGACTTTCGCGCACGCCTGCGTTGGTGATCCGCACGAACGACGGCCGCGTGCGCATCTCCTCGATCGTGCGGCTGCCGGTGTAGCCCATCGCGGCGCGCAGGCCGCCGGCGAGCTGGTGCAGGATCTGGACCAGCGAGCCCTTGTACGGCACGCGGCCTTCCACACCTTCCGGCACGAGCTTCTCCAGCTCCTCGGTCGCGTCCTGAAAGTAGCGATCCTTCGAGCCGTGCGATTGCGACATCGCCCCGAGCGAGCCCATGCCGCGATACGACTTGTACGACGCGCCCTGATACAGCTCGACTTCGCCCGGCGATTCCTCGGTGCCTGCGAACAGGCCGCCGATCATCACGCAGTGCGCGCCGGCCACGAGTGCCTTGGCGATATCGCCGGAGAAACGAATGCCGCCGTCCGCGATGAGCGGGACGCCCGTGCCCTTCAGCGCGGCCGCGACATTCGCGACGGCAGTGATCTGCGGCACGCCTACGCCCGCGACGATGCGCGTCGTGCAGATGGAGCCCGGACCGATGCCGACCTTGACGCCGTCGGCGCCGGCCTCGACGAGCGCGCGCGCTGCGTCAGCCGTCACGACATTGCCGGCGATGATCTGCTGATCCTTCCACGCGCGCTTGATCTCGCTGACCATCTTCAGCACGTTGCTGGAGTGACCATGCGCGGTATCGACGACGATCACGTCGACACGCGCTTCACGCAGCGCTTCGACGCGCTTCAGCGTGTCCGCGCCCGTGCCGACAGCTGCGCCGACCCGCAATGCACCACGCTCGTCTTTGGCGGCACGCGGGAACTCGGTCGCCTTCTGGAAATCCTTGACCGTGATCATGCCCTTGAGGTTGAAGCTCTGATCGACGACCAGCACCTTCTCGATGCGATGCTTGTGCAGCAGCGCCAGCACTTCGTCCTTCGGCGCGTTCTCGCGCACGGTGATCAGCCGCTCCTGCGGCGTCATGACCGTCGAGACCGGCGCGTCGAGCTTGGTCTCGAACCGCAGGTCGCGGTGCGTAACGATGCCGACGGCCTTGGAGCCCACCACCACCGGCACGCCGGAGATGTTCTTGGCGCGCGTCAGCTCCAGGACTTCGCGAATGGTCTTGTCGGGCGTGATGGTGATCGGCTCGTGGATCACGCCGCTCTCGAACTTCTTGACCCGCTGCACCTCGCGCGCCTGCGCCTCGATGCTCATGTTCTTGTGGACGATGCCGAGGCCGCCTTCCTGCGCGATCGTGATCGCGAGGCGCGCCTCGGTGACAGTGTCCATGGCGGCGGACAGGATCGGCAGATTGAGGCGGATCGAGCGCGTGAGTTGCGTGCTCAGATCTGCGTCGCGCGGCAGGAAATCGGAGTGTGCCGGGACCAGCAGCACGTCATCGAAGGTGAGTGCTTCCTCGAGAATGCGCATGGTGGGAACCCGCGTTATCGATGAAAGCGCGCCATTGTACAGGAATACGGCCAGCCTGTAGCCTTCTTTTCCATGCCTCCCTCCGACCTGGAGCTCGATTTTTCGGAGCCGCGGCCGCCGCCGCAGCCCAGCGAAACCCGCGACATCTACACGCCGTCGCGCCTCAACCGCGAGGCGCGCACGCTGCTGGAGCGCGGCCTGCCGGCGCTGTGGCTGGAGGGCGAGATCTCCAACCTGTCGCGGCCCTCCTCCGGGCACTGGTACTTCTCGCTCAAGGACGAGGCCGCCCAGCTCCGCTGCGCCATGTTCCGGCAGCGGAACATCCTGACGCGGTTCACCCCGCGGGACGGCTCGCACGTGCTGGTCCGGGGGCGCGTGAGCCTTTACGAGCAGCGCGGCGACTATCAGTTCATCGCGGACTACATGGAAGAGGCTGGTGAGGGCGCGCTGCGCCAGCGTTTCGAGCTACTCAAGGTCAAGCTCGCGGCGCAGGGCCTGTTCGCGCCCGAGCACAAGCGCCCGTTGCCCCGCCTGCCCCGTCGGATCGGCGTCGTCACCTCACCAACCGGTGCGGCCATTCGCGACGTCCTGCACATCCTGCGCCGGCGCTTTTGCTTCATTCCGGTGTTGCTGTATCCGGTGCAGGTCCAGGGCGGTGTCGCGGCGGCCCAGATCGCCAGGACGATCCGGCGCGCGTCGGCTCGGGCTGAATGCGACGTGCTGATCGTGGTGCGCGGCGGCGGGTCGCTCGAAGATCTGTGGGCATTCAACGAAGAGAGCGTCGCGCGCGCGATCTACGACTCGGCGATCCCCATCGTCACGGGCATCGGGCACGAGGTGGATTTCACGATCGCGGACTTCGTCGCCGACGTGCGCGCGCCGACGCCGTCGGGCGCAGCCGAGCTGGTCGTTCCCGACTCCAGCGAATGGCTGCGCAACGTGCTGCGACTCACCGGACGCCTCACGGCCGCACTGAGCCGCAAGCTCAAAACTCAGCAGGATCGTGCAGCGTGGCTCGCGCGACGGCTGCAGCAACTGCACCCCGGCGTCCAGCTGCGTCAGCGTGCACAGCGTCTCGACGAGCTGGAGCAGCGGCTGATTCGCTCTCTGCGAGCGGATCTCAGTGCGCGCGGACGGACGCTGGTGCAATTGGCCGCCGAGCTGCGGCAACACTCGCCCGCCCTCCGCGTTGCGAACGCACGGCGGCGACTCGATAGCGCACGGGCCAGCATCGAAACGATCACGCGGGCGCGCGTCGAGCAGTTTGGCCGGCGAATCGCGGTGGCAGCGCGAACGCTGGACGCGGTCAGTCCGCTGGCGACGCTCGAGCGCGGCTATGCGATCGTCACCGACTCGAAAGGTGCGGTGATCACGAATGCACAGGATGTTCGGGTCGGTCAGCTCATCGACGCGCGCCTGACGCAGGGCTCGATCCGCGCCCGGGTGGAGCGCGCCACGAATCCCGAGCTGGACCTGCGCCTTCCCGGAGTCGACGACAAATGACTTTGATCCGGCTCGCGGCCACGATCGCGTTGGTCTTGCTGAGCGGTGCCGCGCAGGCGAGCGAGCTGCCTCGCGAGAGCCGCGTGCCCGGCGGCATCGCGCTCGTCGCGATTCCCGGCGGCGATCTGCCGCCGACGGTGCTGATCGACGCGCGTCGCACGGCCGTGATCCGTCACCAGGACCGCTGGCTCGCCGTCGTCGGCATTCCGCTCTCCACCAAACCCGGCGCGCAGACGCTCCGCGTCACGAGCGGTGCGAAGACGGTCGAGGTCCCGTTCGACGTGAGCGACAAGCACTATCGCGAGCAGCGTCTGACGATCAAGAACGAGCGCCAGGTGAATCCCAACCCCGAGGACCTGAAACGGATCACGGCCGAGCAGGAACGCTCGAATGCGGCGCTGTCCAAGTTCACGACCAGTGGCACGCCTGCCTTCGCGCTGCTGTCGCCGGTCGAAGGCGCGCGCTCCGACTCGTACGGCTCGCGGCGCATCTTCAACGGCCAGCCGCGCAATCCGCATTCAGGCATGGACATCGCCGCCGCGAAGGGCACGCCGATTCGCTCGCCTGCGGCCGGGACCGTAGTCGAAGCCGGCAACTTCTTCTTCAACGGCAATACGCTGTACATCGATCACGGCTACGGCCTCGTGACGATGTACTGCCACCTCGACGAGATCAAAGTGAAAGTCGGCGATCATCTCGCCGCGGGTGATTTGATCGGGACTGTCGGCGCCACGGGGCGTGTGACGGGCCCGCATCTGCATTGGGGCGTGGCGCTGAACCGCGCGATGGTCGACCCGGCGCTGTTCCTGGACGGCGAGTAGCTACAACCCTTCGGGCGGGCTTCTCATCTTCTTCTGCAGGAAATCCGCGACGACCGGGCGGAAGCGATCCATGTCGACCAGGAACGAGTCGTGCCCCTGGAGCGAGGGCATCCGTACGAACTGCACTTCGCGTCCGCCGCCGACGAGACCATCCGCGAGCTCCTGCTGCTGCGCCAGCGGGAACAGCAGGTCCGTCTCGACGCCGATGATCAACGCCCGCTCGACGGTGAAGCGCTGCAGCGCCTCCTTGACCGAGCCGCCGTGGTCGGCGAGATCGAACAGGTCCATGGCGCGCGAGATGTAGAGGTAGCAGTTCGGGTCGTACTGGCCGATGAACTTGGTCGCGTGATTCTCCAGGTACGACTCGACTTCGAAATCGATCCCGAACGGATCGCCGGGCTGGTGCTCGGCGCTGGCGCGCTCGCGACCGAAACGCATCGTCCACTCTTTCGCCGAGCGGTAAGTGATCATGCCCAGCTTGCGCGCGAGGCGCATGCCCTGCACCGGGATCGCGTCGTCGGTGTAGTTGCCCTCCTTCCATGCGGGATCGCGCCGGATCATTTCCCGCTGCAGCGAGCGCAGCGCGATGGAAAACGGCGCGGAACGGGCCGCAGCCGAGATCGAGATGACGCTGCTGGCCTCGTTGGGGAACAGCGCGCAATACGCGAGCACCGTCATGCCGCCGAGCGATGGCCCGATCACGCAGGCGAGTTTCTTGATGCCGAGCGACAACGCGACCTCGTGTCCGGCGCGCGCCATGTCCTCCACGGTCAGCACCGGAAACGTCAGGCGATACGGCTGACCGGTCGCAGGATTGATCGAGATCGGCGATGTCGAGCCGAACGGGCTGCCGAGCGAGTTGATGCAGATGACGAAGAAGCGCCGCGTATCGATCGGCCGGCCCGGGCCGATCATGTCCTCCCACCAGCCCTGCGCCGAATCTTCCGTCGACGATGCCGCATGCGCGGACGGCGACAGGCCGGTGAAGATCATCACGGCGTTGTCGTGCCGCGCCTGCGGATCGCCCCAGGTCTCGTACGCGACCTCGACGCCCGGCAGCTCGCCGCCGCGGCGCATCGGGAACGGCCGCTGCAGCTTCAGTATTTTTCTGGCGGTCGCCATGGCGTCAGAGTGTAACCGCTCAGCGCTTCACCCGCTTCAGCAGGCGCCTGCGCGAACGCACCTGGCGCGGCGTGAGCGGGTTGCGCCGGCCTTTGAACGGATTCTCGTCGGCACGGAACTCGACGCGCACCGGCGCGCCCTCCAGGCGGAAGTGCTTGCGAAAGAGGTTCGCGAGATAGCGCCGGTAGGCGTCCGGCACGTGCTCCACCTGGTTGCCGTGCACGACGATGATCGGCGGATTGCGCCCGCCCTGGTGCGCATAGCGCAGCTTGATCCGGCGCCCGCGGACCAGCGGCGGCTGGTGCTGCTGAATCGCGAGCTCCAGCACGCGCGTCAGCTCCGGCGTCGGAATCTCGCGCATCGAAGCGTCGTAGGCTTCGCTCACTCCCCGCATCAGCTCGCCCACACCGGTACCGTGCAGCGCCGAGATGAAGTGCACCGGCGCGAAATCGAGGAAGGGCAGCCGCAGATCCAGACCGGTGCGGATCTCGTCGCGCTTGTCCATGGGAATGTTGTCCCACTTGTTGACGGCAATGAGCAGCGATCGGCCGCGCTCGGCGACCATGCCGAACAGGGTCGCATCCTGCTCCGCCACGGTGTCGTGCGCGTCGATCACGCCGATCACGACGTTCGCGGAGTCGACGGCCTGCAGCGCCTTGATGACGCTGAACTTCTCGACCGCTTCCTCGACGCGCGCACGACGCCGCACGCCCGCTGTGTCGATGAGCATGTAACGCCGGCCGTCACGCTCGAACGGTACGAAGACGGCGTCGCGCGTCGTGCCGGGCTGATCGAACGCGATCAAACGTTCTTCGCCGAGCAGGCGATTGATGAGCGTCGACTTGCCGACGTTCGGGCGGCCGATCACCGCGACGCGGATGTCGTCCGGACCTGCAGCATCCGTGTCCTGCGCGTGCTCGAGGCCGTCCAGCGCCCGCTCCATCAACGTCCGGACGCCGTCGCCGTGCGCGGACGAGATCGCCTGCGGCTCGCCGAGACCCAGCTGGTGAAAGTCCGCCACGGCGGTCGCGGCGTCGAGGCCTTCGGCCTTGTTGGCGACGACGATGACGTGCTTGCCGAGCTTGCGCAGCGTTTGCGCGATGAACTGATCGGAGGGTGCGAGGCCTTCGCGCGCGTCGGCGAGGAACAGCACGCGGTCGGCCTCTTCGATGGCGCGCAGCGTCTGCTGCGCCATCAGGACTTCGATGCCGCGCGCGTCGACGACGAGGCCGCCGGTGTCGACGACCAGGTAAGGAATGCTGCCGAACTTGCCGTAGCCGTACTTGCGGTCGCGCGTCAGCCCAGGCAGGTCCGCGACCAGCGCGTCGCGGGTCCCGGTGAGGAAGTTGAACAGCGTCGACTTGCCGACATTCGGCCGTCCGACGAGCGCGATGACTGGCAGCATCTCATTTATCCGCCATTCGTTTCCGGCGCGGGCTTGGGCTCGGCGGGCGGCGGCGGCGTGGGCGAATCGGGCGCCGGCTTCGGCGCGCTCTTGAACGCGAGCAGCTTGCCGGAGTCGGTCTGCACGAACACGCCCGCGTCGGTCGTGACCGCGGCGTTGCTGATGCGATCGCCGTCGGTCTTCTGCCGCGCGACGATCTCGCCGGTCGCCTTGTCGAGCCAGTGCACGTAGCCCTCGAAGTCGGCGACCACGAGTGCGTCGCCGTCCAGCGAGGGCGCCGTCAGGCCGCGGCGCTTCATGCTGTCCTGCTCCCACACGACTGCACCGTCGCTGCGCTTCATCGCGACCACGACGCTGTCGGAGTTGGTGAGATAAATATTGTCGTCGTCCATGGTGAAGCCGCGGTAGCTGGATGCATCGCGGGCCCACCAGATCTGTCCGGAATCGAGTGCGAGCATCGCCACGCGTCCCTGGAAGCCGACGACGAAGATGTCGTCGCCGGCAACGCGCGCGGGCGAGTCGATGTCGGAGAGCCGCTCGAGCTCCGTGCGGCCGTGCGGCGCATTGACCACTGCGTCCCACAGCACGTCGCCGTTGCGCGGATCGATCGCCAGCACCTTGCCGCTGTCGAAGCCGGCGATGACGCGATCGCCCGCAAGCACCGGCGGCGCAGTTCCGCGCAAGGTGAGCCGCGGCACCTGCTCGTCGACCGCCCAACGCTGCGCGCCGTCAGTGGTCGACATGCCTTCGACGTGACCGTCGACCGTCCGGATCACCACCACGTCCTTGGCGATGAGCGGACGCGCCAGCACTTCGCTGCCGATCTGCCTGCGCCAGCGCTCGCTGCCATTCGTCGCATCGAGCGCAACGATGTCGCCATCGCTGGAGCCGACCACGACGAGACCGCTGTCCACTTCCGGACCTGCCGACAGCGCCAGCTTGGTCTTGGCCGTCCACAAGTGTTTGCCGCTATCGGCCGCGATGGCGACGACTTCGCCGTCATGCGAAGCGGCGTAGACGGTGCCGTCCACGACCATCGGACGCAGCGCCAGCCGCAGACGCCCA
>Ga0111538_10009738_pt1 | contig 12803 bp, 3 predicted proteins | sample SoiMethybrSBSTD1_FD_79669 | JGI IMG/M metagenome (GOLD analysis project Ga0111538, IMG submission 79669) | Bulk soil microbial communities from a Populus tree surrounding site in Tennessee, USA - Soil MetaG P. TD hybrid SBSTD1 (version 2)... | ecosystem: Environmental > Terrestrial > Soil > Tree...
ACGCAGAACCTGCTCACGCTGGCAGCGCAGAACAACCAGGTGGCCTCGCTCGATCCGACGATTGCGGCGCTGCTCACCTCGATCCGCGCGTCAACGGGCAAGACGGGCGTCGTGAGCACGCCGGCGAACACGCTCAACACGCAGTCGTTCGCCTTCCAGGCGACGACCAAGGGCGATCAGTACGCGCCGACTGGCCGCGTCGACATCAACGTGTCGCAGCGGCACCGCCTGACGGGCACGTACTACTGGCAGCGGTTCAAGAGCAACCCGGACCTGCTCAACAACGTCGAGGCGCCGTTCCCTGATTTCCCGAACTACGCCAGCCAGAACTCGTACCGCACGACGGGATCGACGACGCTCCGCTCGACGATGAGCAGCGGCGTCGTCAACGAGCTGAAGGGCGGTTGGCAGTGGTCGCCGAACGACTTCTTCTCGAACGTCAACCGCAGCATGTTCGAGAACCAGGGCTTCTACAACCTGGGGCTCGGTGGGGGCGGCAACAACACGGACTTCAACAACCTGACGAGCGCCACGGCGACGGCCTCGCCGCAGCCGCGCAACACCACCAACTGGAGCATCGACGACACGCTGAACTGGCTCCGCGGCAACCACGCGCTCTCGATGGGAGGCGGCTTCTCGCAGATCATCAACCGTGGCAACGCGTCCACAGTCGTGCCGTCAGTGGCGTTCGGCCTGAACACGGCGAACGACCCGGCGAACACTTTCTTCAATGCCACCAACTTTCCTGGCGCGTCCACGAACCAGCTCAACTCGGCGCGCTATCTCTACGCGCTGCTGACGGGCCGGATTGCGTCGATCAACGCCACCGCGCGCCTGAACGCGGACACGGGCAAGTACGTCTACAACGGCGACCTGGTGCAGAAGGCGAAGATGAGCTCGATCTACGGCTTCGCACAGGACAACTGGCGCCTGCGGCCGAACGTGACGGTGAATGCGGGACTGCGATACGAGCTGCAGCTGCCGTTTACGCCGATCACGCAGACCTACTCGGTCTCGGATCTCGCGACGGTCTGCGGCATCTCGGGCGTCGGTTCGGGCCCGGGCGGACGTGAGTGCAACCTCTTCCAGCCGGGCAACCTCGCGGGTGCCGGTGTGGTGGGTAGCTATCAGCCGTTCAAGCCGGGCGTGCGCGCATTCGACGTGGACTACAACAACCTCGCGCCGAACATCGGCGTGGCGTGGCAGCCGAACGTGCAGAACGGTTTCATGCGCAAGGTGCTCGGCGACCCGGCCACGGCGACGGTGCGCGGCGGCTACTCGTGGAGCTTCAACCTCGAGCGCATCGACCGCTTCACCGGTTCGATCGGCAACAACCCTGGCGGCACGACGTCGGCCAACCGGAACGTGAACAACGGCAACCTGGTGTACCCGGGCGAGACCTGGCCGGTGCTGTACCGCGAGAGCGCGCGTCTGGCGCCGCCAGCCACGTGCACGGGCGCCGTCACCGCAGCATGCATGCCCGATGCGCCGGCGTACCCGATCACACCGACGTCGAGCAACAACGTCAACATCTTCGACGCGGATTTGACGACGCCGCACGTCGAGTCGTGGTCGATTGGCTTCCAGCGCGCGCTCGATCGCAACACGGCCGTCGAGATCCGCTACGTCGGCAACCGCAACCAGAATGCCTGGACGACGGAGAACTGGAACGAGCGCGTGCTCTTCGAGAACGGGTTCATGGACGACTTCCAGCGCGCCATGGCCAACCTGCAGGCACACGTCGCCCAGGGTTGCGGCGGCACGGCCAACCCGTGTTCGTTCGCGTACCGCGGACCCGGCACGGGCACGGCGCCTCTGCCGTACTACCTGGCGTACTTCGTGGGGAGCCGCGACATCGCCAACGCCGCGGCCTACACGGGGACGAACTGGACGAACTCGGCGTACGTCGGCGACCTCTCGCCGCTCAACACGAACGTCACCAGTACGGCTGGTGACCTCGACGGCGACGCCACGTTCCGCGCGAACGCCCTGAACGCGGGCCTGCCGATCAACTTCTTCCGCATGAACCCGGCGATCGGCAACGCGAACGTCACCAAGTCGCTTGCCGGCAACCGCTACCACTCGATGCAGATCGAGCTCCGCCGGCGTCTCTCGCGCGGCCTGCTCCTGCAGGCGAGCTACACGTTCGCGCGGACGTTCAACTCGAACCTTCAGACGCTGCGGTTGCCGCGCTTCTATCTCCAGAGCGAGGGCATCCCGCACGCGTTCAAGTTCGACTGGACGTACGACATCCCCGTCGGCCGTGGCCGCCGCTTCATGGCGAACGCGAACCCGATCGTGGACGGCGTGCTCGGCGGCTGGGCGTTCTCCGGCACGGGCCGCTGGCAGGTGCAGCAGTTCAACGCGGGCAGCGTCCGCCTGGTCAACATGTCGGCAAAGGACCTCGAGAAGGCGTTCAAGATTCGCACGGTGACCAATGCCGACGGATCGACCACCGTCTTCAGCATGGCGCAGGACATCATCGACAACACCCGCAAGGCGTACAACACCGACCCGACGTCGCCGACCGGCTACAGCGCGCTCGGCGTCCCGACGGGCCGCTACATCGCCCCCGGCGACGTACCAGGCTGCGTGCAGATCTACGTCGGCGACTGCAACACGCCGAAGCAGGTGTTTGTCCAGGCCCCGCCGTTCGTGCGCTTCGACATGCGCGTGAAGAAGCTCTTCTCGCTGGGCGGCAGGTCCACGGCGGAGCTCGACATTGAAGTAATGAACGTGTTCGACAACGTCAACTTCAACATGAACATGAACCCGGGCGCCGGCGCCAACATCTTCCAGGTGACGACGGCCTACACGGACATCAACACGACGGCCGATCCGGGAGGACGGCTCGGACAGCTGGTGTTCCGCATCAACTTCTAGTCACACGCCTCGCGCGGCCGCGGCCGCGCACAGGACGGGGCCCCCGGCAGGTCTTCCTGCCGGGGGCTTTTTTTTGGTGGGATGAATGAGAGCGCCGCCGTCCAGGAGAGACATCGGACACCGCGGGCCGGCGAGGGACCGTGATCCTGACGTTGCCTCCGTGACGACGGCACCTTCCTACTGAGCAAAGGCGGTGCCAGTTCACTGGCAGAGCTAATGGCAATGAGGCATTGAGGCAATGGGGCAATGCGGCAGTGAGGAATGGGGCAACGTGCGCAATGTGAGTAATGTTGGGAATGGGGCCATGCGGCCACCTCCCCCGTTCTTCGCCCGGTCTCATTGCCTCATTGCCCCATTGCCCCATTGCCCCATTAACAAGCCTCAACAGTGGTCTATCCTTAGGCGCATGATCCGCAATTCAGGCCGGCTCAGCGGTGCGTGTGTGTGCGCGCTGCTGTCGATCCTCCTGACCGCGCGCCTTGCCGGCGTCGCGGCACCGCCCCTGCAGACGCCCGCGGCCCCGCCGGCGCGCGTCGAACCCCTCACGATCGAGTTTCTCGCGGTGAGCCAGAGCGGCACGCCGTTCGTCGACATCAAGGCCGAAGACGTCCAGATCCGCATCGATGGCAAGCAGCGCCAAGTGCGATCGCTGCGCATGCTGCAGGTGGGCGACCCGTCGATCACGGATGCCGCCGCGCCGCTCCCGCAGCCGTTCGGCAGCAACGACTCGGCGGAGATCGGCCGCAACATGCTGATCGTCATCGAGGACGAGTCGATCTTTCCGGGGAACGAGCGCAGCGGCCGCGAGGCGCTCACCCGGTTCGTCAACGCGCTCGGGTCGCGCGATCGCGTCGGCATCCTCACCGTGCCGCACGGCGGCCTCGCGGTCGGGCTCACGCGCGATCACGGGCGCGTGCTGCAGGCGTTGACGCAGTTCGTCGGCCGGGGCTCTCGCTCGGAAGATGCCGCCGACGCCGCGTGCCGATCGCGGCTCACGCTGCAGTCGCTGGCCGCGGTGCTGTCGCGCACGCGAACCGACGAAGGGCCGCTCACGCTGATCTTCCTCTCCTCGAGCATGATCGGCGGACGGGGCGCCGAGGCGCCCGCCGCGGACGTGCCCAATGCCGCCTTGACCTCGCGGCGGTGCGAGCTGACGCCCGACGAGTACCGCAAGGTGGCCGTCGAAACCGCCGGCGCCCACGCGTTCTTCTACATCATTCAGCCCGAAGTCACCGGCGGCAACGGCACGGCGAACGAACCCACGACGATCGCCGGCGCGATTCCGCGCTGGGACAGCAACCCGCGGTCAGGCCTCGAGCACTTGTCGGGCGTGACGGGCGGGCCGCTGCTCTACCTGACCGGCGGCGATGGCGACACGCTCTCGCACGTGCTGCGGGAGACGTCGATCTACTACGTCGCGACGGTGGATCCCGAGCCGAACGAACGCAACGGCGCGCCGCACCAGATCTCGGTGAAGACGAACCGATCGGGCGTCTCGCTGCGCACGCGGCCGGATGTCATCATTCCGCGCGCGGTGAATTCGGGCGTGGTCTTCAAGCCGGGCCCCGCGACGGCGTACGATCTGCTGCTCGAGGGCCGCGTGTTTCGCGACCTGCCGTTGCGCGGCCTCGGCTACTCGTCGCGCGGCGCCAGCGGCGACATCACGGTGCTGGCAATGCTCGAGCCCGGCGACGCCACGCCGCTCGCCTCGGCCGCCATCGGCCTGTACGACGCGCAGGGCGCGCTCGTCAATCAGTGGACGGCGAAGGACACCGACCTCGCGCGCCGCCGCATGACCGTCGGGCTGGCCGTGAAGCCGGGCACGTACCGTCTGCGCGTGGCTGCCATGGACGGCACCGGACGCGCCGGCACGGCCGACTACGAGGTCGCCGCCGCGCTCACGCCGGTCGGCCCGCTCAAGATGGGATCGCTGATTCTCGGACTCTCGCGCAACGGCACGTACGAGCCGCGCCTGCAGTTCGGCCCGGAGCCCGTCGCGCTTGCGTACCTCGAGATTTACGGCCGTCCGCCAGGCGCCGGCGCGCAGATCACGCTCGCACTCGAACTGGCGACGTCGCTCAACGGCCCGGCGCTCGTGACCGTGCCCGGCGTGGTCTCCGCGACGAACGAGGACGACAAGTTCCTCGTGAACGCCGCCATTCCCATCGGCACCCTCGCGCCCGGCGACTACATCGTCCGCGCCATCATCGGGCTCGAGGGATCACCTGCAGAGCGGGTCTACCGGACGTTTAGAAAACAGTGACCCGGCTGGGAAAGTTAGAAGTTAGAAGACAGAAGCCAGAAGTAAGCCAGAAGTAATTCTGGCGAACCCACTTTTGGCTTCTGGCTTCGAACTTCTAAGTTTGCTGAGTCACCAATTGATCCTGAACACGACCTCCCCCACACGCCCGCCCGGATCGAACGTGTTGTTGATGTCCTGATACGCAGTCGTCGTCTGGAAAATGCCGGCCGCCGTGCCAGGATTGGCCACGGGGTTGAAGTTGATATTGTCGAAGACGTTCAGCACGTTGATCTTCAGCTCGACGTTGGCCCGGGTCGTGGTGCCGATGCGCTTGCCGAGGCTGACGTCGATGCGGGTGAACCACGGCGCGCGGACGAGCAGCGTCGGCGGCGCGCAGTCGCCGGTCTTCAGCTGAATACAGGTCGAGCTGTTCGCCGGCGCAATGTAGCGGCCTTCCGGCACGCCGAGCGACGAATAGCCCGTCGCCGTCGTCGCGCTCGTGCTGAACGCGCGGCGCGTGTTGAGGATGATGTCATCCGGCAGCATCGTGACGACGCGCGTGTCGCGGTTGATGCGGAAGAAGTACTCCTTGGTCAGATCCTCCACCGACATCCCGACCAGGCGCACGTTGCCGAAGTCGATCGTCCGCGCCTGGATGCGGCCGGTGCCGTTGAACTCCCAGCCGCCCACCACGCCGTCGAGAATCGGGTGCAGGTTCGACAGGAAGCGCTGACCGCGTCCGACGGGAATCGTCCAGTCCCACTGCGTCTTGATCGCGTGCCGCACGTTGGCGGTCGGATTCGAGATGCGGCCGTACCGCAGACCGAGGAACGACGAGCCCGATTCGAGCGCGTACTGGTAGCTGCCGTTGGCCTGCAGGCCGCGTGACAGCCGCCGGCGCACTTCGATCTGCAGCGCGTCGTAGCCGCTGTAGGCGTCGCTGCGATAGACGTTCGCCTGGTTGACGTCCGGATTGACGACGAAGAAGTTCGCCGGCAGGCCGGCGGCGATCGCGTTGGCGCGCCGCGTGGCGTCGCCGTCCAGATCGCCGGCCGCATTGTTCGGGCTCGGGTTCGTTTTCGCGAGCCGTCCGACGAACGTCGAGTTCGTCCAGTTGGTGCCGGTGTACGCCGCGGTGTTGCCGGCGTCGGTGCGGCCGGCGAAGTACGCGAGGTAGATCGGCAGCGGCGACGTGCCCGGGGCGCCGGTGTACGCGAACGTGTCGCCGCGGCCGGCCGCCTGATTGGCCTGGAGGTTGGCCATCGCCAGACGGAACTCGTCGATGAAGTGCGTCTCGATCAGGTTCCGCTCGTTGTAGTTGATCTCCGTCCACTGGTGCACGCCGCGCGTGCCGACCCAGCGGATGTCCACCGCCATGTCGCGCGAAAGCGCGCGCTGGAAGCTGAGGTTGTACGTACGCGCGAACGCGACTTCGAGATCCGGGTTGAAGATGTTGATGCTGTCCGCGCGGTTCGGCCGCGCGTTGATCGGGTACGTCGGCGACGTCGGGAACGGCGGCGGCCCGAGCCGATCGCGCTGGCTCAGCAACAACGGCCATGTCTGGCCCGGCAGGACGAGGTTGTTGTTGTTCGCGTTGCGCGTCAGGCTCAGCTGGCTGCCGGGATTCGCGCCGTACTGGCCCGTGTAGACCGACGCGCCCTCACGGTTGTACGCGACGGAGTAACCGGCGCGCAGCGTGGCCTGGTCGGGATCGCCCAGGAGCCCGCGCAGGAATCCGGTCTGCACGTTCGGCCGCCACGCCACGCCGATGTTCGGCGCCACGTTGTTCCAGTCCACGTTCCACCCGAGATTGCCGCGATCGAACTGGATGAACTGCGGGTACTTGCCGCCCGAGGCGCCCGGCGTCAGGTAGTTGCATTCGCCGTCGGCGCGGATCCCCGACACGCCGCACAGATCGGCGTAGGTGGACATCGACAGCACGTCGTTGACCGGCACGAACGGCATCTCGACGTCCCAGCGCAGCCCCGCGTTGATCGTGAGCGTCGGGGTCGTCCGCCACGCGTCCTGCAGGAACAGCGAGTACTCGTTCTGCCTGCCCGCCTGCTTGCGGGTGCCGAGGTACGTGTACTGGTTGGTGGCCTCGTCGAGGACGGCCTGGCCGCTGATGCTCGACACGCGGCCCGTGAGCAGCGCGAACAGCTCGCGCGCGTCCGTCACCTGTCCCGAGGACGCGCCGGCAAACGGGCCGGTGGCGGAGTTGTCGAACATGGCATCGGCCGGGTCCTGACCGGACACGACGCCGAACTGAATCGTCGGCACGATCTGCCGGTTCCGCGCCCAGGTGTTGGCAAAGAACAGCGACCCGCCAAAGCTGAGGCTGTGCCTGCCGCGCTGCCACGTCACGGTCTCATCGACGTTCCAGCTCGACGCGCTACGCCAGGTCGGACCGTTCTCGGTGGACCAGTCCGTAATCCCCAACCCTCCGTTGGCGTTCGAGAGATCGAGCGCGTAGCCGTCCGTGTCCGCGAACGTCTGAATGCCGTTGCTCGAATCGTCGCCGAAGTAGCCCGGTCCCCATCGGACGCCGCCACGCAGCTCGCTCACGACGTTCGGCGAGAGCGTCGATCGCATCGCCAACGACATCAGCGGCCGGTACGAGAGGTACTTGCTGTAGTTCGGCGCGCCCGGAAAACGCACGTCGCCGCTGTTCAGGTGATCCGGATCGCGGCTGACCACCTGCCAGTTGTACGTGCCGCTCAGCCGGTGGTTGCTCGTGAGGTTGTAGTCGATCTTCACGACGGGCTGTTTCTCGTACTGAACGCCCGGGCTCTGCCAGACGTAGCTCAGCGTGTTCTCGTCGCGCGGGTTGAACACCCCCGTCGTGCCGCTGGCCGTCCTGATCGACGCCAGGGTCCTGGCGACGAGCGGATCGGCGGACCCTGGGAAGCCGCGGTCGCGCGCGAGCTGCAGGAGGTCCACCGTCTGGCGCGTCGTGGCGCCATTGACCGTCACGTCCCACGAGAAGAGACCGGTGTACGCCGTCGGCGTCAGCACGGTGCGCGTGCGCGTGAAGTTGTTGGGCAGCCGCAGCTCTTCGTAGTTGAAGAAGAAGAAGGCCGTGCCGCGCCCGTCGTAGAGTCCGGGCAGCACGATCGGACCACCCTGCCGGACGCCGTACTGGTTCAGCGTGACGTCGTTCTTCGCGAGCCCGTTCAGCTCGTTGAAGAAGTAGTTCGAATTGAGGTTCTTGTCGCGATGGTATTCATAGGCGCTGCCCTGAAAACGGTTGGTGCCGGAGCGCGTGACGAACGCGATGTTCACGGCGCCGTGGCCGCCGATGTCGGCGCCGCCGGCCGCCGTCGTCACCGTCACTGCCTCGACCGCATCCTGCCGGGGCGTCACCATCGCGAACAGGCCCTCGCTCGACTTGTTGTAGTTGTCGTTGTTGTTGACGCCGTCGAGGCTGATGGCCACGAACGAGTCGGGCAGCCCGTTGAAGTTCGAGTCGCGGTTGATGCCCGCCGTGTTCACGCCGGGCAGGAACGTCACCGCGTTCAGCGCGTTGCGCGTCGGCATCGGCATCTTGTTGAGCTGATCGACGTTGAGCGTGGACGTGACCGTGGCCGTCTGCGTGTTCACGATGTCGCCGCCGCCCTTCACCACCACCGTCTCGGTCAGGTTGCCGACCGCCAGCGTCACCTTCAGGTTCGTCGGCGTGCCGACGGCCAGCCGCACGTCGTTGAACACCGCCGTCTTGAAGCCGGAAAGCGACACCGTCACGCTGTACGCGCCCGGTTCGAGGGCCGCGACCACGAACCCGCCGTTTCCGCTCGTCACCACGGTGGTCGATACGCCGTTGGTGCTGTTCTTCACTGTCACGGTGGCGCCAGGGATCACGCCGCCGTCCGAATCCACGACCGTACCCGTCAGCGGCGACGTCGTGCCGCCCTGGGCGTAGGCAAGCGAACTGGCGGTCACTGTCAGGGACACCGCCAGCATCAGCCGAGCCAGACTTCGAATCATCTCCACTCCCCCGCGGCCAGACACACTTCTGCCGCTGGCATTGATCGGTACGACTGCCCACAGGACCGGTCAACGAGGTTGACGTGAACACCCATCTGCGTGTGACGAGACGCATGCAAACGGCTGCGACAGAATAGGGACCGATGTCCGTGTCTCGATCCGCACACTGGCAACACATCGTCCTCGCGGCCCTGCTTCTCGGCGCCACGCTCGTCGCCTATCGCCCGGCATGGCACGGCTCGCCCGTGTGGGACGACGACGGCCATCTGACGCGCCCGGAGCTGCAGAGCAGCGAGGGCCTGCGACGGATTTGGGGCGAACTGGGTGCCACGCAGCAGTACTACCCGGTGACGCACTCCGCGTTTTGGGTGATGCACCGGCTCTGGGGCGACGACACGCTCGGCTATCACGTCGTCAACGTGCTGCTGCACGTCACGTCCGCGATCCTGATCGCGCTGATCCTGCGGCGGCTCACCGTGCCGGGTGCGATGTTCGCCGCCGCGCTGTTTGCGCTGCACCCCGTGCACGTGGAGTCCGTCGCGTGGATGACGGAACTCAAGAACACGCTGGCGGGCGTGTTCTATTTTTCCGCGGCGCTCGTGTATCTCCGATTCGATCGCACGCGGCGCTGGCCGATGTACGCTGCCGCGCTCGCGCTGTTCGTGCTCGCGCTGCTCAGCAAGACCGTGACGGCCTCCCTGCCGGCCGCGCTGCTCGTCGTGTTCTGGTGGCAACGCGGCCGTCTGGATCTCCGCCGTGACGTCCTGCCGCTCGTGCCGTGGCTCGTGTTGGGCGTCGCTGCCGGCCGGTTGACGGCGCACGTCGAGCGCACGTTCATCGGCGCCCAGGGCGTGGAATTCGATCTCAGCCCGCTCTCCCGAGTCCTGCTGGCCGGACGCGTCGTCTGGTTCTATCTCGGGAAGCTGGTGTGGCCGGGGAACCTGACGTTCATCTACCCGAAGTGGACGATCGACCCATCGTCGGCGACCGCGTATGGGTATCCGGCCGCCGTCGTCGCCGTATTGGCCGCGGCGTGGTGGTGGCGCGGCCGATCGCGCGCGCCGCTGGCGACGGCGCTGCTATTCGTCGGGACGCTGACGCCGGCGCTCGGCTTCGTGGACGTCTTTCCCTTTCGGTACTCGTACGTGGCGGATCACTTTCCGTATCTCGCCAGCGTGCCGGTGATCGCGGCCGTCGCAGGCGCGCTCACGCTGACGCTGGCCCGCGTGAGCGCAACGGCCGTCGCGGCAGCGGCGACGATCGTGCTCGGCGTGCTCGGGACGCTGACGTGGCGGCAGGCGCATCAGTACGCGGACGTGGAGACGCTGTATCGCGAGACGCTGCGGCGCAATCCATCGTGCTGGTTATGCCTGAACAACCTCGGCGCCATGCGTCTGAACGGCCCGTCGCCGAACGTGCAGGACGCGATTCGGTACGTCGACGAGGCGTTGACGTTGTATGCGAACAACGCCGAAGCGCACAACAACCTCGGCGTCGCCTACAGCCGGCTCGGGCGCTTCGACGCCGCGCGACGGGAGCACGAAGTGGCGGTGCGCTTGTCGCCCGGCGATCCGGACGCGCACAACAACCTCGGGACCGATCTCGAGCGGCTGGGCGATCGCGACGGCGCGCTGCGCGAGTACCTCGAGGCCGTGCGGCTGCGGCCGCGCTTTGCCGAGGCGCGCTACAACGCCGGCGGCCTCCTGACGAAGGCGCGGGAGTTCGAAGCCGCGCGTGCGCATCTCGTGGTGGCGCTGGAGGTGAATCCGCAGTACGCCGACGCGTACGACGCGCTTGGCACCGTGGAGCTGCAGCTTGGACGATACGAGGCGGCGATCGAGGCCTATCGGCAGGCGCTGCTGCTGCGGCCGGATTTCGGGCAGGGCTTCAACAACCTCGGCATGGCGCTCGAGCGATCGGGGCGGCAGGCCGAGGCGCGTACGGCGTACGAGCGCGCCGTCGCGCTCATACCCGGCGAGGCGCTGGCGCACGACAACCTGGGCTATCTCCTGTTCCGCCAGGGCGATCGCGATCGCGCCGTCGCCGAACTCACCGAGGCCATTCGCCTCGATCCGGCGCTCGCCTCGCCGCGCACGAATCTCGGGAACGTCTTCATGGACCGGGGCGATTTCCGGAATGCGGTGGTTGAGTACCGGACGGCCTTAACGCTTGCCGGCGGCGACACGGCACAAACGCACAACAACCTGGGCGTCGCGCTCGCACAACTGGGACGGATATCGGACGCGGCCGTCGAGTTCGCGGCCGCGCTGCGACTGGACCCTTCGTTCGAAGATGCGCGTCGCAACCTCGCGCGCGCGCAGGGACGGTAGCCGGCTTCCGGCTTCCGGCTTCGGGCTTCGGCTCGGGCTTCTGGCTTCTGGCTTCTGGCTTCTGAAGTCGGAAGCCTGAAGCCGGAAGCCTGTACAAGCATCGGGCGGACCCCATTGCATGGGTCCGCCCGACGCGTGTTCTCTCCGACTCTCCTGGCCTACAGCGTCAGAAGCTGATCCTCCAGACGAACTGACCGAGACGTCCACCCGGATCGAAGGTGTTGCTCAGATCCTGGTAGGCCGAGGTCGTCTGGAAGATTGTGGCGCCGTTGCCCGGGTTGGCGACGGGGTTGAAGTTGATCGCGTCGAAGACGTTCAGCACGTCGAACTGGATGTCGCCGGTCACGCGGCCACCCAGACGGAAACGCTTCTTCACGCTCATGTCGAACCGCGCGAACCACGGCGCGTTGATGAAGTTCTGGATCGGCGCGCAGTCACCCGACTTGAGCTGGTAGCAGTCGGCGCCGTTGGCTGGCGCAAAGTACCGGTTTTCGGGTGCGCCGAGCGATCCGTAGCCGGTGACGCTGGTGGCGCTGGTGCTGAATGCACGCCGCGTGTTGAGGATGATGTCGTCCGGCAGGTACGACACGGTCTTCGTCTCGCGGTTGATGCGGACGTAGTACTCCTTCTCGACGTCCGCCAGCGACATCCCCACCAGCCGCACGTTGCCGAAGTTGACGGTGCGGCTCTGCCACCGGCCGGTGCCGTCGAACGACCAGCCGCCGAGCGCCGCGTCGAGCCAGGTCGGCAGGTTGGCACCGAACCGCCGCGCGCGTCCCACGGGCACCTCGTAGTTCCAGGTGGTTTTGAAGGCGTGCGGGTTGCCCGTGGAGCGGAGCAGCGTGCGGCCGTAGCGCTGCCCGAGGAACGAAGACCCCCAGCGGCGCGAGTAGGTGTAGTTGAGCGTCACGGCCAGGCCGCGCGACAGCCGGCGGCGGAGTTCCGTCTGGAGCGAGTGGTACTTCGAGAAGCTCTCGCTCTGCGTGATGTTCGCCTGGCCGGCGTCCGGATTGAGCACGAAGAAGTTCGCCGGCAGCCCGGCGTTCAGGGCGTTGGTGCGGCGCGTGTCGCTACCGAAGATGTCGCTCGCCGCGCCCGTCGGTGACGGTGCTCTGAGCCCGTGACGACCGACCAGCGTGTTGTTCGTCCACAGCGTGCCGGTGTACGAGGCCGCGTTACTGGCGGTGCCGCTCGTGCCGTTGATGTAGGCGAAGTACGTCGGGAGCGGGAACGAGCCAGTGCCCGGTCCGCGATACGCGATCGAGCATGCGGGCTGACCAGTGGTGCCGCACCCGGCAGCGACGTGCGACGCGAGATTGGCCTGGGCGAGCCGGAACTCGTCGAGGAAGTGGTTCTCGATGATG
>Ga0111538_10009739_pt1 | contig 12803 bp, 10 predicted proteins | sample SoiMethybrSBSTD1_FD_79669 | JGI IMG/M metagenome (GOLD analysis project Ga0111538, IMG submission 79669) | Bulk soil microbial communities from a Populus tree surrounding site in Tennessee, USA - Soil MetaG P. TD hybrid SBSTD1 (version 2)... | ecosystem: Environmental > Terrestrial > Soil >...
CCCCCGACCCGAGACGCAGTCTCGGGTCGGCATGTTATCGCTGGCGTCGCGCGAAGATCTGCGGCCGCCGCTTCCGGCGCCGCGTCCCGTCTTTCTGGCGCTTCGCCGCGAGGTCGATCAGGCCCTGCTGCGGAGAGGGGCGCGTGTCGCTCGTCCAGCGCGGGACGTAGGTGCCGTCCGACTGCATCGCCCACGATCCGCGACCGGGCGCGAGCTGCGCATCCAGCATCGCGCGCAGCTCGTGTCGGAGCGCGGCATCCTCGACGGGCACGACCACCTCGACGCGGCTCTCGAGGTTCCGCTTCATGCAGTCCGCCGAGCCGATCAGGTACTCCTCGTCGCCGCCGTTGCGGAAGTAGTAGATGCGGGCGTGCTCCAGGAAGCGGCCGATGATGCTGACGACCCGCACGGTCTCGGAGAGGCCGGGCAATCCGGGCCGTAGCCGGCAGGTATCCCGCACGATCAGCTCGACGCGGACGCCCGCGCGGCCGGCGGCGTAGAGGGCGCGGGCCACGTCGACGTCCTCGAGCGCGTTCATCTTGAGCTGGATGTGCCCGTCGCCCGCCCGGGCGTGGGCGGCCGTCTCACGCTCGATGCGCGCGAGCAGCGCCTTCTTGAGATGCGTCGGCGCCGGCAGGATCTTCTGATAGGCGCGCTTGGGGCGGTAGCCGGTGGTCAGGTAGTTGAAGAGCTCGGTCAGGTCCTGGCCGATGACCGGATCGCAGGTGAGGAGCCCGAGGTCGCTGTAGATCCGCGCCGTACCGGGATGATAGTTGCCGGTGCCGATGTGCGCGTAGCGGCGGAGCCCGTCGTAGTCCTGCCGTACGACCAGGAGCACCTTGCAGTGCGTCTTCAGCCCGACGACCCCGTACGTCACGTGAATGCCGAAATCCTCGAGGCGGCTCGCGAAGGCGATGTTGGCCGCCTCGTCGAAGCGCGCCTTCAGCTCGACGACGACGGCGACCTGCTTCCCGGCGCGGGCCGCGTCGCAGAGATAGTCGAGGATCTTCGAGTCGCTGGAGGTGCGGTAGAGCGTCATCTTGATGGCGCGCACCTTCGGGTCCTGGCTCGCCTCCCGGAGGACGCGCTCGACCGACGTCGCGAACGACTCGTAGGGATGCTGGAGGAGGATCGAGCCCGCGTCGCGGAGGATGTGGAACGCGTTGCGGCGTACGTCGACGAAGCGCGGGTGGTCGACCGGGTGGTGCGGGGGATCGCGCAGCGCCGGATGCTCGACGGCGGCCACCTCCGCGAGGTCGCGGAGCGCCATCAGGCCGTCCACCTCGAACACGTCGGCGCGCTCGTCGAGGCCGAACTCCGCCGCGAGCATGCCACGATGGACGGCGCTCATCCCGGCGCTCACCTCGAGGCGGACGGTCGGCGCGAGGCGGCGGTCACGGAGCTCGGACTCGATCATCGCGAGGAGATCGTCGGCCTCCTCCTCGTCCCGCTCGGTGTTGGCGTTGCGCGTCACCCGGAAGCTCTCGCAGGCGTCGATCTCCATGCCGGGGAAGAGAAGATCCAGATTGTGCGAAACGACGTCCTCGAGGGCGACGAACCGCATCCCGTCGTCGGTGCGAAGGAAGCGGTCGATGCCCGCCCCGACCGGTACCTTGACGCGCGCGAGCATCTGCTCCGAGTCCTTCGGGTAGCGCACGGTCACGAGGAGGTTCAGCGACAGGTTCGAGATGAACGGAAACGGATGGGCTGGGTCCATGGCGAGCGGCGTGACGAGCGGGAACACGCTCCGGATGTACTGCCCGCGGAGCTTCTCCCGCTCGGCGCCCGAGAGGCTCTCGTACGTGGCCACCTGGATCCCGTGGCCCTCGATCTCGTGCAGCAGCGTCGCCGCGAGCGCCCGGTGTGTCCGCTCCTGCTCGCGGATCTCGGCGTAGCATTCCGCGATCTGCTGCGCGGGCATGAGGCCGTCCACCGTCTGCTCGCGGAAGCCGGCGGCCACCTGCTGCTTCAGGCCGCCGATCCGCTTCATGAAGAACTCGTCGAGGTTGGCCGCCGTGATGGCGAGGAACTTGATGCGCTCGAGCAGCGGCGTGCTCGGGGCCTGCGCCTCGTGGAGGACGCGCCGGTTGAAGGCGAGCCAGGTGAGCTCGCGGTTGAGATAGAGCTCCGGGGCGCCGAGGTCGACGTCCGCGGGCGGGGACGCGGGGGTGTCGGAGGCCGGCGTCGGTGATGCGTGCGCCGCCGCCTGGACCGGCTCGGCCCGCGGCGCCGGTTCGGACACGACCGTGCTCATGGGGGTGGGACTCGTTCGTACCTCGGCGGCCGTGTGCTGGCTAGTGCCCTTCCCGTTACGGGAGAACGCCCGGACACACGTCACCACGGCAAGGGACGCGAGCAACGTCCCGGCGTCCCAGGCCCAAGTCGCCACTCGGCACGAACGGAGCCAACCGCCGGTTTTCGGTGAGTGTGATGGCTCGGGCCGGTGGCGAGGCGAGAATGTCTCGCTCGGCCCTATTCTGCCGACGACGCGCAGGCCGGCGAGCCCGCGCATCATCGATGTGCCCTCGCGCGCAAGCCACGCGCCATATCATGGCGGCGGGAGCCGGAGGGAGTGGAATCCGGCGTCTACGGAACCTGACGGCGCGGCATGATCTGCTGCCGGAACCGCAGCGGCGACGAGCCCGCGATCAGACCGTCGTTTTCCTCGTTGTACGAGAAGCACGTGTTGTTCATGCCCGGGATCGACCCCAGCACCGCCCGGCGCCGCTCGACCGGCACGTCCTCCGACGGGACGACCGGGGGACGCTCGCCGAAGAAGCGCACGAAGTGCAGCTGATAGGCCGCCTGGGCCACCTCGACGATCAGCTCGGAGACGCGGTGGCAGCCGCCGGGGCCTCCGACGACGCCCCGCGCCTCCTGCGTGAAGCCGCGCGACACCCGCATACCAACGAGCCGTTGCATGTTAGGGTGGGTCAGGTCGCACACGGAGGTGAACGGGCCGTTTCGCACCTGCGAGCGGGCGGCGACGATCTCCAGCGACGGATGCACGATCTCGACCTCGACGTGCACGTCGTGGATCTCGTCCTGCAGGACGGCCTCGACGAGAAAGCGATCGTTCCCGAGGGGGTAGATGCTGACGGTCTTGGTGCGGTGGAAGACGGCGGCAACCTCGCGCATGATCTGACGATATGTGCTGCGATCCATCGAGGAAAGGGCGGCGGTGAGAATCTGGCCGGGACGCCCATACCCGCTCGGCGCCACGTGGGACGGCGAGGGGACGAACTTCGCGCTCTTCTCCGAGAACGCGACGGCGGTGGAGCTCTGCCTCTTCGAGCCCGACGGGCGCGAGGCGCGCGTCCGCCTGGACGATTGCGACCAGTTCGTCTGGCACTGCTACCTCCCCGACGTCCGCCCGGGGCAGCTCTACGGCTACCGCGTCGAGGGGCCGTATGCCCCCGGCGAGGGGCATCGCTTCGATCCCGCGAAGCTGCTCGTCGACCCGTATGCGAAGGCCATCGCCGGCCCGTTTCGCTGGGACGACGCGCTCCTTGGCTACGACCCGGCCGACCCCGACGGCGCGCCGAGCCGGGCGGACAGCGCGCCCTGGGTGCCGAGATGCGTCGTCGTCGAGAGCGCCTTCAGCTGGGGCGATGACCGGCCTCCGCGGACGCCGTGGAACCGCACCGTCATCTACGAGGCGCACGCGCGCGGCCTTACGATGCGGCATCCGGGCGTCCCCGAGGAGCTCCGCGGAACCTACCTCGGCCTCGCGATGGACCCGGTGCTGGACCACCTCCTCGCGCTCGGCGTCACGGCCGTCGAGCTCATGCCCGTGCACCACGGCGTCGGCGAGCGCCGCCTCGTCGAGGCCGGGCTCACGAACTACTGGAACTACAACTCGATCGGCTTCTTCGCCCCCGAGCCGCGCTTTGCGACGGACGCGCTCGGCGGCCAGGTGACCGAGTTCAAGACGATGGTGAAGCGCCTGCATCACGCCGGCATCGAGGTGATCCTCGACGTCGTCTACAACCACACCGCGGAGGGCAACCACCTCGGCCCGACGCTGGCATTCCGCGGCATCGACAACGCGTCGTACTACCGCCTCGATCCGAACGACCCGCGGCGGTACGTCGACTTCACCGGCTGCGGCAACACGCTCAACATGCTCCACCCGCGGACGATCCAGCTCATCATGGACAGCCTCCGCTACTGGGTGCTCGAGATGCACGTCGACGGGTTCCGCTTCGACCTCGCGCCGGCGCTCGCGCGCGAGCTCTACGAGATGGAGCGCCTCGGGACCTTCTTCGACATCATCCACCAGGACCCGGTACTCTCGCAGGTGAAGCTCATCGCCGAGCCCTGGGACCTCGGGCCCGGCGGCTATCAGGTGGGGAACTTCCCCGGCGGCTGGGCGGAGTGGAACGGCCGCTACCGCGACACCGTGCGCCGCTTCTGGCGTGGCGACGCGGGCCAGCTCGCCGAGCTCGGCTACCGGCTCTCGGGGAGCAGCGACCTCTACGGCGCGGCCGGCCGGAACCCGCACGCGAGCATCAACTTCGTCACCTGCCACGACGGCTTCACGCTCGGCGACCTTGTGAGCTTCGAACACAAGCACAACGAGGCGAACGGCGAGGACAACACCGACGGCGCGCCGGAGAACTGGAGCGCCAACTGGGGCGTCGAGGGCGCGACGGAGGACCCCGGCGTGCTCGCGATGCGCGATCGGGCGCGGCGGAACTTCGTCGCGACGCTGGCGCTCTCGCAGGGCGTCCCCATGCTCCTCGGCGGCGACGAGATGGGCCGGACGCAGCGCGGGAACAACAACGCATACTGCCAGGACAGCGAGCTCTCCTGGGTCGACTGGTCGCTCGCGCCGCGCGAGCGCGCGTTCCTCGACTTCACCCGCACGCTCCTCCGGCTCCGCCAGGAGAACCCCGTCCTCCGCCGGCGCGGCTTCTTCTCGGGCCGGGTGCTCTCCGGCGCCGGCACGAAGGACGTCACCTGGCTCCGGCCCGACGGCCGCGAGATGACGGAGGAGGACTGGAAGGCGTCCGACGGGCATGCGTTCGCGATGCTCGTGCGCGGCGAGGGGAGCGACGAGCGCGACGAGCGCGGGCAGCCGATCGCGGGCGATTCGCTCCTCGTCTGCCTGAACGGCGGCGCCGCCCCGCGTGCCTTCGCGCTGCCGCGCCTCGCCGCGCCCGGCGCGTGGCACGCGATCGTGGACACGGCGCACGCAGACGCGGGCGGGCCGCCGAGCGATACGGTGCAGGCGGCGGCGTACTCGTTGGTGCTGCTCCGCTGGGAGGCGGCGCCGTGAAGCGCGCCGTCCCGGAGGCCGGGCGCGACGTGTCCGCGGACGCGCGCCGGCGCCTCGTCGCCGGCGAGTCAGCGACGCCGCACGACGTGCTCGGCACGTACGCGGCGGTCGTGGACGGCACCCCCGGCGTCGTCATCCGCGCGTTCCATCCGGACGCCGTCGCCGCGGAAGCACTTCGCCCGAGCGGAGCCGTGCCGCTCGCGCCGGAGGGCGACGGGCTCTTCGCCGCGTTCCTCCCCGGCGTCGTGCTGCCGCTCGACTACCGCCTCCGCTTCCGCTTCTCCGACGGCCGCGAGTGGGAGCGCGGCGATCCGTATCGCTTCCTCCCGACCCTCGGGGACGTCGACCTGTATCTCCTCGGCGAGGGCACGCACCGGCGTCTCTACGAGAAGCTCGGCGCGCACCCGCGCGTGATCGACGGCACCGCCGGCGTCGCCTTCGCGGTGTGGGCGCCGAGCGCGCGCCGCGTGAGCGTCGTCGGCGAGTTTTGCGGCTGGGACGGCCGGCTCCTGCCGATGCGGAGCCTCGGCGTGTCGGGCGTGTTCGAGCTGTTCGTGCCCGGCGTCGAGCCGGGCATGCTCTACAAGTACGAGGTCCTCACCCGCGACGGCCACCTGCGCGTCAAAACGGATCCCTTCGCGCAGGCGATGGAGCGGCCCCCGGGCACAGCCTCGCGCGTGGTGCGGGGCGACGGCTACGGCTGGGGCGACGAGGCCTGGATGGCGGCGCGGGCGGCGCACGAGCTCCGGCGCGAGCCCGTCGCCATCTACGAGGTGCACCTCGGCTCCTGGGCGCGGGTGCCCGAGGAGCGCGACCGGTCGCTGACGTTCCGCGAGATCGCCCCCCGCCTCGCGGAGCACGCCCGCCGCTTCGGATTCACCCACGTCGAGCTGCTGCCGATCGCGGAGCATCCGTTCGAGGGCTCGTGGGGGTACCAGGTGTCGGGCTACTACGCGCCGACCTCGCGCTTCGGCACCCCGGACGATTTCCGTTTCCTCGTCGACACGCTCCATCGCGCGGGCATCGGCGTGATCCTCGACTGGGTGCCGGCGCACTTCCCCCGCGACGACTTCGCGCTCCGGCGCTTCGACGGCACGGCGCTCTTCGAGCACGAGGACCCGCGCCGCGGCGAGCATCCCGACTGGGGCACGCTCATCTTCAACTACGGCCGCAACGAGGTGCGGAGCTTCCTCATCTCGAACGCGCTCTACTGGCTCCGCGAGTTCCACGTCGACGGGCTCCGCGTCGACGCCGTGGCGTCGATGCTCTACCTCGACTACAGCCGCAAGGCGGGCGAGTGGCTCCCGAACCCGCAGGGCGGCCGGGAGAACCTCGAGGCGATCCTCTTCCTCCGCGAGCTGAACGAGGCGGTGCGCGTGGAGGAGCCGGCGTGCATCACGATCGCGGAGGAGTCGACGGCCTGGCCGGGCGTCACGCAGCCGGTGGCCTCGGGCGGGCTCGGCTTCACGTTCAAGTGGAACATGGGCTGGATGCACGACACGCTCGGCTACCTGGCGCGCGATCCGATCCATCGCCGGCACCATCAGGAGGAGATCACGTTCGCGATGCTCTACGAGCACAGCGAGCACTTCGTGAACCCGCTCTCCCATGACGAGGTCGTGCACGGGAAGCGCTCGCTGGTCGAGAAGATGCCCGGCGACACCTGGCAGAAGTTCGCGAACCTCCGGCTGCTCCTCACGTACCAGTACACCCGGCCGGGGAAGATCCTCCTCTTCATGGGCACGGAGCTCGCGCCCGACCGCGAGTGGACCCACGAGCGGAGCCTCGACTGGCACCTCGCCGGCGAGCCGTATCGTGTCGGCCTGCAGCGCTTCCTCGCGGATCTCGGCGCGCTCTACCACGCGACGCCGGCGTTCTGGCGGAGCGACCCGGATCCCGCCGGCTTCGCGTGGGTCGACTGCACGGATCGCGACAATTCGGTCGTCGCGTATCTCAGGCGCGACGGCGCGCAGCAGGCGCTCGTGATCTTCAACTTCACGCCGGTGCCGCGCGAGGACTACCGCGTCGGCGTGCCGCAGGCGGGCACCTGGGTCGAGCGCTTCAGCAGCGACGACGCCCGCTACGCCGGCAGCCAGCTCGCGACGCGGGCCCGTGTCGATGCGGAGATGGCGCCGTGGCAGGGCCATCCGCAGTCCGTCCGGCTCGTGCTGCCGCCGCTCGGGGCGCTGGTCCTTGCGCCGGCGGTCTGAGCGGCCGCGGCCGGCGGGCCGTCGGTGGACGCGATGAGCCAGCTCCTCGCGCCGTTGGTGCAGATGCGGCCGATCGACGGCTTGGACATCGTGCTCGTCACGGCGATCGTCTACACCGGCCTCGTCTGGCTCCGCCGCACACAGGCATGGCTGGTGGCGGCGGGCATGCTCATACTGGGCGCGTTCTACGTCATCGCGCGCGTGCTCGAGCTGCAGCTGACGGCGTGGATCTTCCAGGGCTTCTTCGCGGTCTTCCTGGTGATGATCGTGGTCATCTTCCAGGAGGAGCTCCGCCAGATGTTCGAGCAGCTGGCGGTGTGGGGGCTCGGCCGCGCGCGCCGCGTCCCGGTCGCGTCCGAGACGACCGACGTGATCGTGCGCGTGCTCGCCGACCTGGCCAACGCCCACATCGGCGCGCTGATCGTCATCCCCGGGCGCCAGCCGATCGCCCGGCACGTGCGCGGCGGCATCGAGCTGAACGGCCGCGTGAGCTACCCGCTCCTGCGGAGCGTGTTCGACACGCACTCGCCGGGCCACGACGGCGCCGCGCTCATCGAGGGCGACGCGGTGACGCGCTTCGCCGTGCAGCTGCCGCTGTCGTCCGACTTCCAGCAGCTCGCCGGCACCGGCACGCGGCACGCCGCGGCCCTCGGGCTCGCGGAACGCTGCGACGCGCTCTGCTTCGTGGTCTCCGAGGAGCGCGGCGAGATCTCGATCGCGACGGGCGGCCGCCTCGAGCGCGGGCTCGAGGCGACGCGCGTCGGTGACCTCCTGCGTGCCCGCCTGGCGTCTCCGCCTCCGGAGCGGACCGCACGCCGGCTGTGGCGGGAGGTCGTACGCAAGAACTGGGTCGAGAAGCTCGCCGCGTTCATCATGGTGGTGAGCCTGTGGTACCTGTTCGTGCCCGGCGCGCGGCCGACGGCCGCGACCTACCCCGTCCCGGTTTCGGTGGCGAACCTGCCCGAGGGCTACGTCCTCGAGGGCGTCACCCCGACGGAGATATGGGTGACGCTCTCCGGCCCGGCGCGCGCGTTCTACTTCTTCGACCCGAACCAGCTCGAGGTCACGGTGGACACCGCCCTCGCGGTGCTCGGACGGCGCACGTTCCAGGTGACCGAGCGCGACGTGCGCCATCCGCGCGACGTCGCCTTCGAGCGCATCGACCCGCAGGCCGTGAAGATCTCCGTGCGGCCGTGAGATTTGACACTCCGGAACGGGGCGTGTTAGCCGCCTGAGGCGATGCGGGGAGGATTCTCACACATCGGCCTCTCCACGCTCGACCTCGATCGGACGCGGGAGTTCTACGAGGGCGTGCTCGGCATGCCTGCCGTCCGCTGCGACACGATCGAGGTCAAGGAAGGGGGGCGCATCCGCCACATCTTCTTCGACGCCGGCGAAGGGCAGCTCCTCGCCTTCATGGAGCCGCGCGGCGTCGAGGGCATTCCCGCCGAGTACGACGCAGGCATCAACCGCGGCCTCGGCGTGCCGGACGCGTTCTACCACCTGGCGTTCGAGGTCGGCTCCGTCGAGGCGCTCGAGGCGAAGCGCGCGGCGCTCATCGCGCGCGGCGTCGCGGTGTCGCCGGTCGTCGACCACGGGTGGATGAAGTCCATCTACTTCAAGGACCCGAACGGCCTCATGCTCGAGTTCGCGTGCACGACGCGGCAGCTCGGCGATCCGGACGATGCGAAGATGCAGGTACGCTTCCGGGCTCGGTTCGCCGACCTCGAGCTGTCGCGGCACCTGAAGAACCGCTGATGCGGCCCGAGGACATCGAGCGCATCGCGCCGGGCCTCGGACGCCTCATGCCCGAGGTCGGCGACCGGACGTGGAAGGCGTACTACGCCGCGCAGGCGGGGAACTGGCCGCTGGCCCGCTTCCAGGCGAAGGAGGTGCGGAAGCTGCTCGAGCTCTGCGCCTTCACGCGGCCCAAGTACGACGGCGACCTGAAGCAGTTCCTCGCGAAGTTCTGGACGCCGCTCGAGGACGCGATCGGCGCCGAGGACTTCGCCGCCTTTCAGAGCCACTTCCGGAAATCCGTCGACTCCGGCAATGCGTATCACCGGAAGTACGACAAGCCGTTCATCGTATGGAAGCTGCCCGACACGCCGCCGCCGGACCTGGACCTGACGCCGCAGAAGCGCTGACGGCGGCGCCCCGGTCGGCCTCCACGCTGGCGCCGTTCTCCGGCTCCATCGCGATCTCTACGTTGCTGCACGGCGCGGCGCTCGTGTTGCTGGCGCAGCTGGCGTCGGCGCCGCTGCCGCCGCTCGCGACCGTGATCCCCATCTCGCTGGTGTCGCTGCCGGGCGGGGGAGGCGGCCCCGTGGGACCGGAGCCGGCCCCACCGGCCGCCGCGCCGTTGGCTCTGCACGCGGCGGCCCCCGCGCCGCCGGCGCGGCCGGCGAAGATCGCGCGGGCATCGAAGCGCGAGGTGCGTCCGGCCGCAACGCCCGCGGAGACGTCCACGGCCGCGACGGATTCCGGGGCGCGCCCTACGGGCGTCTCAGATGCGGCAGGTGCGGGCAGCGCCGGCGGCGGCACCGGTGGCGGCGACGGCAGCGGCGGCGACGGCTCGGGCGGCGCGCGCGTCGCCTACGGACAGAACCCGTTACCGCCGTACCCGCTTGCCGCGCGGCGCCTCGGCATGGAAGGCGTAGTGCTGCTCGACGTGCTGGTCGCGCCCGACGGGCGCGCGGCGGACGTGCGGCTCGCCCGCTCCTCGGGGCATGCGCCGCTCGACGACTCGGCGGTCCGCACCGTTCGCGAGCGCTGGAGATTCATCCCCGCGCGCCGCGACGGTACGGCCGTCGAGAGTCGCGTCACGGTGCCGATCCGCTTCCGCCTGTCGGGCGTGGAAGCGGCCGGCTGATCCGCTCAGCTCAGAAGTGCCACTGCATGCCAGCGGTGATCGCCGCGTGGCCGTAGCCGGAGAGGCCTCCCGCGGGCGCGATGTACGTGCCCTCCACCGTGAACGCCAGCATCGGCGCGATGTACGTGTCCACCCCTAAGCCGCCCCGACCTGCGAACTCCACGTCGCCGAGCGGGAGCTGCGCCCCGGGGGCCCTGTCCTCCGTGTCCGCCCAGAGGATGCCGAGGCCACCGAGGGCGTACGGCTGCACGATATCCGTCAAGATACCCGTGAATGGGTAGACCTTGAGGTTCGCCGTCGACGAGACGGTGCGCACGCTTCCGAGCAGTGGCCGGCCGATCGTGTTGCCCTTCACATCGAACTGCCCGTTGTACTGACCCTGGAGTTCGGCAGCGAGGTTGGGGTGAAAGCGGTAGCCGGCGCGCATCTCGGCGCCCCACGCTTGGTCGGTGACGTCCGCGTTGACGGTCGGCCCTCCGGGGCTCGTCGGCTGATTTCCGACCTTGAAGTCCTCGATGCCGATCAGCGGTCCGAAGCCGATATAGAAGCGCGGACGATCGAGACTCTCGTCCTCCAGCGGTAGTCCGGCGGCGCGAGCCGGCGTCGAAAGGGTGACGAGAGTCGACAAGAGCGCGGCGACACACCAAGCTGCTTTCATGCATCCTCCTCCTATAGGGTGAAGTCTGGGCTTAGCTTAAGGCCCGGCTTCAGGAAAAGGTCAATCACCTCGCCGCCCGAGAGTAAGGATGCTAGTAAGTCCAAAGGGCTACGCGCCCGTGCGTATCACCCGACACGAGCGTCGCTTCCGCCCAGGTGAGCGCCATCAGATCCTGTTGGTGCCACTTGACAATTTCCGGATCGTCGGGCGCGCCCAAACGGGCGATCAGCATCGTCCCTCCGGCACCCGTCGTGGCCAGGAGATCGCCGTGCACGGAAAGCCGCGGGCTGGCAGTGCGTGTCGCCATCTCTCGTTCCAGCACACCAGCATTGATGTTCCATATCTCCACCGCGCCGCCGTCGCGCCCGGCGACGAGACGACCGTCGGCGAACGCGAGCGTCGCGACCGCGCGCCCGCCCTCCGTTAAGGTTCGTGATTCCGCGCCCGTCGGGGCGGACAGCACCAGCGAGCCGGACTCACCCCCGACGGCCACCAGGCGCCCGTCGCCCGAGTATGCCGCGGAGGCCGCCTCGCGGCCGCCCGACAGGCGTCCCCACTCGACGCCGGTGTCGGCGCGGAGGAGGCGGACGCTCGGATCATAGAACGTGGTGACGAGGACGCTCCTCCCGTCGGGAGACCAGCCGGCGCCGCGGACGACGCCGCCGGCGGCCGGCAGCTCGCGCACGAGACGCCCGCTGGCGACGTCGTAGAGCAGGAGGCGATTTTCCAGGGCGACCAGCGCCTGCCGCCCGTCGGGAGAGACCGCGACGGCAGCGACGCCCTCGGGATGCGGCTGCATCAGGCTGGCGTCGGGGACGGTGATCGGCGGCGGGGGCTCGAAGCCGAGGATGAGGCGGCCTTCGGGGAGGCGCCATGCCGAGACGCCCGCATCGACCGCGGCCACGAGAAGCGTCGCGCCATCCGGCGTCGACGCGAGCGCCGTGATCGGCCGCCCGAACTCGAGCACGCAGCGCGGGGTGCGGCGTCCGGCCTCCGGCCGTACGGGGACGCATCCATGCGTCGGCACGGCCGCCGCCCCGATCGCACCGCCCGTCGTCGGGAGGAGGAAGTCCATCTCGACCGGCCCGCCCGCGACCGTGAGCTCGACGTGGGCCGCGACCTCCGCATCGGCGAGGGCATCGCCCTTCGCTTCGAGCGCGTCGTCCGCCACCCGGAGCGCGAGCACGCGATCGCCGGCCGGCAGCTCGAGGGTGACGCGGCCGCTCACGCCGTCCAGCGGGAGCGGCTTTCGGTAGAAGTCGGTCAGGTAGACGCGGACGGTGCCGTCCGCACGCGCGAGCGCTTCCAGATGCAGCTTCCCGCTCATGCCGACGATGCCCCCGTGATGGGGGGAGTGATCGTGGACGCCCGGAACGGCGTCGCCCTTGGGCACGGTGCCGGGCGGCGGAATGACCGCCATGCGGACGACGACCAGTTTCCCCTCGCGCTCGCGCAGCGCGAGCCGCACGTGGTCGAGCGGCGCCACACCGGCGACGACGCCGGGAGACTGGACGGGGAGCCGCATCGTCTCGGCGACGCCCGGGAGGTCGAGATGGCGAATCGTCGCGGTGCGCGCGTCCGGATCGACGCTCACGACGTAGCCGGTGGCCTCGCGCTCGGGTGGGGTGGTGCAGGCGAGGATGCCGAAGAGCGCGAGAAGGGCGAGGGCGCGGAGCAAGGGCGGCGAATATTCGCCATGCGAGCGGCGCCGGTCAATGCGCGGTTCTCAGAGTCGCAGGAATTTGCCCCTCCGCGTGGGTTGGGCTAGAGGAGCGGGGTTCG
>Ga0111538_10009741_pt1 | contig 12803 bp, 12 predicted proteins | sample SoiMethybrSBSTD1_FD_79669 | JGI IMG/M metagenome (GOLD analysis project Ga0111538, IMG submission 79669) | Bulk soil microbial communities from a Populus tree surrounding site in Tennessee, USA - Soil MetaG P. TD hybrid SBSTD1 (version 2)... | ecosystem: Environmental > Terrestrial > Soil >...
CAACCGGGCTTGCAACTCGTCGAAGAAGCGATTGTCTGGTCCAAGATCAAATTCGGACTCAAGCCGGTGCTCGTAGTCAATCACGTCCGCGCTTACAAAGTCGAACGCCAACATGGTCCAGCGGTGCTGATCGCGTCGGCCCAGATTTACGCGAACCATTACTTTACGTCTTCGCTGGCGCTGACCGCATTTGTCAACGTGCCGGGCGCGACGCCTTACCTGGTTTATGAAAATCGTTCGCGGACTGATGGATTGGTTGGTCCATTCAGCAAGCTCAAGCGCAGCGTCATCGAGAAGAAGTTAGTCGAGGGTCTCAAGTCGGTCCTGGAACAATCGAAGGTGGGTCTCGAGGGCGCGGGTGTAAAGGCGGAAGCGGCGGTCGCGACGCATCAATCAGGAGGCTGGGGACGCCGGCTGTTTGGCGGCATTCGTCCGTTGTTATGGGTGTTGGTCATATCAGCATTGGTCGCATTACTACTGTTACGCAGAACTGAAACTGCCCGTGTTTCGCTCAAGCAAACACGGATTTCCACGAGGGGGAAGTTATGAAGCAAGCACGATTTCTTTGGATAGTTCTGGCAATAATCGCCGGCGGTGTCTTGTCGTACGTGGCTGCACAGCAGGAACAAAAGAATAAAGCTCCGAAAGAGTCTGTCACCGTCGAGTTGAAGAATGGGCAAGGCGAATCGGTCGGAAACGCGGTGATTACCGCGATCGGCAAAGAGGGCGTTCGCATCAAGCTCGATGTGAAGGGCCTGCCGCCGGGTCAGCACGCGATCCATTTCCACGAGATGGGCAAGTGCGAAGGGCCGAAGTTCGAAACCGCGGGCGCGCACTTCAATCCTGACAAGAAGATGCATGGTTTGGAGAATCCGCAAGGCGCACACGCCGGGGATATGGCTAACTTCACCGTGCGTCCTAACGGAACCTCGACGCAGACGGTGACGAACAAGCACGTCAACATGGGAGATAACGGCGGCACGGCACTTTTCGGCGGCAACGGAACCTCGCTGGTCATTCACGCAAAAGCTGACGACCAGAAGACCGATCCGTCCGGCAACTCCGGCGATCGCATCGCCTGCGGTGTCGTGACTCACTAGACGGCTGACAGTACTTAGGCACAGGACAGAGACACGGGTGACTTGATCTTTTCATCCGTGTCTTTTTGTATGTAGACTCGTCAGCATTATGAAAAGACTTTTAGCACTCGCCGCCCTCTTCGCCGCGTCTATTACCTTAGCCAATGTTTACGCCAACCAGCAGACCGTACATATCGGCCCGGGGTTCTTTACCGGCAAAGAGTATCTCGAGATGACTGACAACGAGCGACGCGCCTATGCCACAGGCGCGATCAACGGGATGCTCGTCGCCCCGTTTTTCGGCGCGCCGGAGGACAATCTGAACTGGCTCAAGACCTGCACCGCGAAGCTCTCCGACGAAGACATCGCCGCGATGCTCACGCGGTACATCCGCGAAAACGAGAGCCAGTCGAGCTTCAACCTCAACGTCCTTAGTTTCAACGCCATGCGAGGCGCTTGTCCGAAAACGAAGTAGTGTCGAAAACTGCGTTGCTCGTTCGTTAACCAATCGGACAGACTAATTTGTGGTAAAGGAGACGACGGCAATGCCAAACTACTTACTCTTCCTCTATTCAGAACCCGACGCTTTCAATGAAACGAGCCCTGCGGAAATGCAGGCGATTATTCAGAAATATCGCGACTGGCGGATGCGTCTGCAAAAGACCGGCGTGATCGTCGGCGGCGAGAAACTTCAGGACGGAACGGGTCGCATGATGCGGCGCACCGGTGGTGAGACGTCGGTGATCGACGGGCCGTACACTGAAAGCAAAGAGATCATCGGCGGGTTCTTCGAGATCCAGGCGGAGAATTACGACCGCGCAGTCGAGGTGGCCAGCGACTGCCCGCACCTCGAATACGGCGGCACGATCGAGATCCGCGAGGTCGAGATGATCGTCACCAGCGCCGGGAGCGGTGAGTGAACGACCTGGTAGACCATCTGTTTCGGCATCACTCGGCGAAGATCGTCGCCACGCTGACGCGTGTCTTCGGGTCGCGACATCTGGACCTCGCCGAAGACGTCGTTCAGGACGCGCTCGTGAAAGCACTGCAGCAGTGGCCGTTCAAGGGCGTTCCGGAAAACCCGGCAGGCTGGTTGACGCTCGTCGCCAAGAATCGCGCGCTCGATCTGCTTCGTCGCGATGAGTCACTCGCCAGTAAAGCTGAACAACTCGAGTTGGCGCTGCCGCATCATGCGTCGGCCGCGGTGGCGTCCGACGTCGAGATGGACGATCAGTTAGCGCTGATCCTGATGTGCTGTCATCCGGCGCTGCCGGTCGAGTATCAAATCGCCCTCACTTTGAAGACCGCGTGCGGTTTCAGCACTGCTGAGATCGCGCGCGCGTTTCTCACGCCGCAAACGACGATCGCCCAACGTCTCGTGCGCGCGAAACGACAGATTCGCGATCACGACATCGTTATCGATCCGCCCAGCGCAGACGATCTGCCCGTGCGGATCGATAGCGTGTTGCGTGTGATCTATTTGCTCTTCAACGAAGGTTATGCGGCAACCAGCGGTGACGATCTCGTCCGTGCCGACTTGTGCGAAGAAGCAATGCGGCTCGGCACGCTCGTGATCACCCATTCGCCGCAGCGGCAGCCGGCAGCGCATGCGTTGCTCGCGTTGATGATGTTGCAAGCCGCTCGTCTGCCTGCCCGCACTCTCAAAGACGGAACACTCGCCGTACTCGCCGAACAGAACCGCGCGTTGTGGGACCGAAAACTGATCGGACTCGGCATGCGGCATTTTGGCGCCTCCGCCGAGGGCGATACGATCACCACGTATCATCTCCAGGCCGAAATCGCCGCCGTCCATGCAACTGCGGCGAGTGAAGAGGACACCGATTGGCCGAAGCTCGTCGAACTCTACAACGATCTCTACAAACTCGAACCGACGCCAATCGTTCTCCTCAACCGTGCGATCGCCATCTCGCGTTGCCAGGGGCCACACGCTGGTCTAACCGCGCTCGCAGAGATCGACGCTCATAATTCCCTGCGCAATTATCACTTGCTTCCCGCCGTCGCGGCCGAGTTGTGGAAACAAGCAGGCGACAATCAACGCGCCGCCCAGGCCTACCAGCGCGCCCTCGAATGCCCCTGTAGCGCCCCCGAACGCGCCTTCCTCGAAACCCAACTTCAGCGATTAAATTAATCTTTGTTCCCTTTTTTGGGCGGAATGTGCTAAGAAGAATCGCACCTAAAACCCAACAAGCCGAGGAACCCAATGCAACCTGTAAAAGCGACTCGTTCATTGCTCAGTTTTGCTTGCGCGCTGTTCTGCGTCCTAATCCTAAGCAGTTGTCAGCCCGGAACTTCGCCGACCAATAACACCAGCGGAACCAACGGCGCCAACCGCTCCAACGAAACGCGCACACTGGCTTTCGTGCCCAACAATTCTTCCGATTTCTGGGTTATCGCCCGCAAAGGAACTGAGAAGGCCGAGAAAGAAATTCCCGGCATTAAGGTCGACTTCCGTATCCCTGACGGCACCGCCGCCGACCAACAACGCATCATCGACGACCTCCTCGCAAAAGGCATTAAGGGCATCGCCATCAGCCCCGTCGATCCCGCGAACCAAACAGCAATGCTCGATCGCGCCGCGGCCCAGGCTGTCGTCGTCACGCAGGACAGCGACGCGCCCACCAGCAAGCGCGAGTGCTACATCGGCACCGACAACGTCGCCGCCGGACGGCAGGCCGGTCAACTGTTGAAGGAAGCACTGCCAAACGGTGGCAAGGTGATGGTCTTCGTCGGCACGCTCGACGCCGCCAACGCGCAGCAACGTTACCAGGGTCTGAAAGAAGCCGTTGCCGGTTCGAACATCGAGATTCTAAATGTCCGTACCGACAACACTGACCGCGTGCGCGCAAAAGCGAATGCCGCCGACACGCTGGTAACTACACCGGACATCGCCGGAATGGTCGGCCTGTGGTCCTACAATGGACCAGCAATACTCAGCGCCGTCAAAGCAGCGAACAAGGTCGACAAGGTGAAGATCATTGCCTTCGACGAAGAGGATGAAACCTTAGCCGGTATCAGAGAAGGCGCGATCTTTGCGACGGTCGTGCAGCAGCCGTTCGAATTTGGCTATCAATCGATCGCGATGATGGCGAAGATTCTCAATGGCGACCGGTCAGGTATTCCGGCCGGCAAGCAGATCTTCGTGCCGACGCTCGCGGTGAAGAAAGCTGACGTCGAAGAGTTCATCAAGAAGATCAACACGCTTCGCGGCCGCAGTTGATGAATAACACCCCACTTCTCGAAATGGAGGGAATCAGTAAACGGTTCCCGGGGGTAGTTGCGCTCGATCAGGTCAGTCTCAGCGTCGGTGAAGGGGAAGTGGTGGCGCTGATCGGCGAGAATGGCGCGGGCAAGTCAACGCTGATGAATATTCTCGGCGGCGCGATCGCTCGCAACGACGGCACGATCAAGATCAACGGCGCACCCGTCGAGATCAACTCTCCTCGCGATGCCGGCGCGTACGGCATCGAGTTCATTCACCAGGAGCTCAGCGTTCTCGACAATCTCGACGTCGCGGCCAACATCTTTCTGCGTCGCGAACCAACCTTCGGCGGCTTTCTGAAACTGATCGATCGCCGCCGCATCTACTCGGAAGCGGACGTGCTCGTGCGAAAACTCGGCCTCGATATCTCGAGCCGCACGCCGCTTAGTCGACTCTCAATCGCGCAACAACAACTCGTCGAGATCGGGCGCGCACTCAGTGCCGGCGCGCGCATCATCATCATGGACGAGCCGACGTCCAGCTTGACGCTCACCGAGACCCGCCGGCTGTTGGACATCGTTCACGATCTGAAGTCGCAGAACGTCAGCATCATCTACATTTCACATCGACTGCATGAAGTTGAAGAGATAGCCGATCGGGCTGTGGTGCTGCGCGACGGTAAGAATGCGGGCGTACTTCAGCGTAGTGAGATCAATCACGAACGCATGGTTCGCATGATGGTGGGCCGCGATTTGAAAGAGTTGTTCACCGGCGCCGAGGAGGGAGGGACCAAGGCCGCCGGTGAAGGCTTCGTCGTCCGACGATTGAGGACGTTGCGATATCCGAAACACACTGTCTCCTTCAACGTCGCGCATGGCGAAGTGTTGGGGTTCGCGGGACTCGTCGGAGCCGGACGTTCGGAGATGGCGCGCGCGATCTTCGGTGTCGAGGAGGCCCACGAAACCGAAGTCGCACTCGACGGGAAGTCTCTCAGCATCAACGGTCCTGTCGATGCCATCTCGCACGGCATCTATCTCATTCCTGAAGATCGACGCCAGTCTGGTCTCATCGTCGATTTCAACGTGCGCGAAAATATTTCGCTGCCGAATCTCGACGCTTACTCCTCGGCAAAGCTCATCAACCGCGCGAAAGAAACGAAGGCAGCCGTCGATGCCTGCAAAGCAATCAACATCAAGACTCCGACGCCGGAAATGCGCGCGGCGAATCTTAGCGGCGGCAACCAGCAAAAAGTCGTGCTCGCGAAGTGGCTCACGTTTGCGCCGCAAGTGCTAATCTTTGACGAACCAACCCGCGGGATCGACGTCGGCGCGAAAGCGGAAATCTATCAGCTCATTCGCAAGCTCGCCGCTAACGGCGTGTCGGTGATTGTAATCAGCAGCGAGATGGAAGAGGTGCTGGGAATCAGCGATCGCATCGCCGTGATGCACGAAGGCCGGTTAACGGGAATTCTTCAACGTTCACAATTCAGCGAAGAGGCCGTGATGCGTCTGGCCACAGGCACTGAAGGGTAATCGCTTATGAAAAAAGAGCTCGGAATCTTCGTACTGCTCATCGTCCTCTGCGTAATCACTTCCATTCTCAATCCCAATTTTCTGCTGGCGATAAACTTGCAGAACATTGCGCGGCAGATCGGTGCGTTCGGCATCTTCAGTATCGGACTCGGACTGGTAATCATCACCGGCGGTATCGAACTGTCTGTCGGATCGATGATGGGCCTGCTCGGCGTGCTGCTGTCGATGATGCTGACGGAGTGGCACTTCCCGATCATTATCGCGTTGGTCGCTTGCATCGCCGTTTCGATGGTCCTTTCGCTGGGCCATGGTCTGCTGATCACGCGACTCAACATGCAACCGTTCATCGTCACGTTGTGCGGCTTGCTTTTTTATCGCGGCATTGCGCGTTTCATTTCACACGATGAGACGAAAGGATTCGGGACCGTTGCCGGTCTGGATTTTCTTCGCTTCCTGGCGAATGGAAATCCTCTCGGAATACCGATGCCGTTCGTGCTGCTGATCGTCATCGCCGCGATCACGTGGGTGGTGTTGCATCGTTCGGTGTACGGGCGATACCTGTTTGCGACTGGTCGCAATCCGGAGGCGGCGCGGTACGCGGGCATCAACACGAAGGGCATCGTCACGCTGACGTACGTCATTTGCGGCGCGCTCACGGCGATTTCGGGAATCATCTTCGCCTTCTACACAAACTCTGTTTCGCCCGCGAATCACGGCAACGCTTACGAACTCTACGGCATTGCGGCGGCGGTGCTGGGCGGTTGTTCGCTGCGTGGCGGCGAAGGATCGGTGATCGGGATCGTGATCGGCGCCGCGTTGCTGCAGGTGTTGCGCAATCTCGTCAACCTGCTCGACATTCCGAGTTCGCTTGATTTTGCGGTGATGGGTGCGGTGATTCTGATTGGCGTCATGGCGGATCAGATCTTCACCGAGCGCAGGAACCGGCGGCAGATCGCGATGATGCGTGAGATGAGTGCTCGTGAAGCTCAATCGAGTTAGTGCGCGTTGGAGAAACTTATGAAGAAAATCCGTGTGATTTCGTGTCTTGTGCTGTTGGTTGTGTCTGCGGTCCTGGTCAAGGCGCAGAAATTGGATCTTTACACTCTTCGGAACCAGTACGGTATGGAAGTGAAAATCACCAACTTCGGTGCGACAGTCACTTCAATCACAGCACCGGATCGGAATGGAAAGATGGCTGACGTCGTTCTCGGCTTCAGCAATCTCGAAGACTATCTGAAACCGCATCCGAGCTTCGGGACCGCCGTTGGACGTTTCGCAAATCGCATCGCGAAAGGTCGCTTCACGCTGAACGGTGTCGAGTACAAGCTCGCGATCAATAACGGTGAGAATCATCTGCACGGTGGAATCAAGGGCTTCGACGATGTGTTCTGGACGGCAGAGCAGTTGAATACGCTGGCTGGCCCCGCAGTGCGATTGACTTATCTAAGCAAAGACGGCGAAGAAGGTTATCCGGGGAATCTTCAGGTGACTATAACGTACACGCTCACCAAGCGTAATGAACTGAGGATCGACTACACCGCTACGACCGACAAAGACACGGTCGTGAATTTGACGCATCACTCGTATTTCAATCTTGCCGGCGAAGGCAACGGCGACATACTCAATCACCGGCTCAAGTTGAATGCCGCTCGTTTCACGCCGACGGATGCGGGTTCAATTCCAACTGGAGAGCTGCGAAGCGTTCGGGGCACGCCGTTCGACTTTCTGATGCCGCATGCGATTGGCGAGCGGATCAATCAGGATGACGAGCAGTTGAAGTTTGGCAATGGTTACGATCACAACTTCGTCATCAATGGACGGATGGGAACGTTGCGCCAGGCGGCTGTTGCGACTGACCCCGGGTCGGGACGGGTGATGGAAGTATGGACCACCGAACCCGGCATTCAGCTTTACACCGGCAACTTCCTTGACGGCACCCTGGTGGGTAAATCCGGCAAACCTTATGCGCGTCGCTCCGGTTTTTGTTTAGAAACCCAGCACTACCCCGACTCCCCAAACAAACCCAACTTCCCCACGACCGTGTTGAAGAAAGGCGCCACCTTCAAATCCACCACCATCTACCGCTTCTCCGCTCGGTGAGATTTTGCGCGCGCAAGTACTGGGTTGGAGCGCAGTTTGGCTGTAAAGCACCAAGCTCAAAGACTTTCAAGCGAGAGACAAAGAACAATTGAACAAGTCAGGAAGGGGGCAAGCGCAGCGCGCCCCCGCCCACTCGCATAGGCAAAACTCAACGGAGCTTTTTCTTATCATGATACCCGGCGGCCCACTCTCTTGTAGTCGAAAATCTCGCTGAATTCGTCGGCCACCACCAATCACGATCGACTGTAAGCGGTTTGTCACCCAATCCATGGAACGAACGAAAACTAGACCAATAATAATCTCGAGCGGATTTAACTAACCGCGCCTTCACAGGATTGGCATGGATGTACGCTATCTTTTGAGAGATCATCCAACCACTCCACAGCGGCATCGCCTTAAAACTTTCCTGCCAGACCTGATGTCCTTCATTGGTCTTGTGGAACTCAAACCGTTGCGTACGACGAACGATCTCCTTTGCCGCGGAACTCTTTAAGTCCCGGCAAAACTCAATGATGCGACCGTCTATAGGGTTCGAAATCAGATGAAAGTGATCCGGCATTAACACATACGCGATTAGCTTAGAGGGCCATTCCGCATTAACAATCTTGAGTTGTTCCACAAGCGCATAACAACATTCCGGGTCGCTAAACACCCGAGCTCTATTCAGAAAGTTACCAGTGACGAAATGCAAGACACCCGGCAAGTTAAGATTGGACCATTTGCGAGCCATGTGAGGAACTCCCTTTGTGAAGTTAAGAGACTTTTCGACATTCTAAAGCGAGTTGTACATTTCAACAATCCCCTTCGACTTATTTAGATATTTCATTGTCGGCAATCAGTCTCCCGGCATTATGGAGCGCCGGTCCGCAGATACTGCGTATAACATTCGCGCTAAGACCTACACATCCGCTTCGCATATGGCGGACGCTCCTCGGGCAGTAAATCCCGATCCGGCTTTCCGATCGGATTTTAATCTTGCCGTTTTCCCAAATCGGAGAGCTAGGATCGCTAGGTATGCTTTGGCAAGAATTAATAATCACCTGACGAGGCTGGCTGGTGGCGCTGAGCAAATCGTTGATCCCGATGCAAAGAAGGTGAGCCTCGACATGTGCTTCCGCAAGACATTCCTGCCGCATGGCGCTCGGGTTTTTCAAGCGATGCCGATCCCGAAAATTATGTCTATCGCATCGGGAATCTGACCCTTCTGAACGCAAGAATAAATCGTGATGGAGCGGACAAATCTTTCGCGGACAAGAAGAGTCTTGCATTAGACGTGTCACAGCTGAAGATAAATGAATTCTTCAAGGGCATTTCGTCTTGGACCGACCGAGAGATAGAGCAGAGGCAGGATGCGTTGGCGAAAACCGCTCTTGAGGTGTGGAAGCTATAAGACAGCCACTTGTTAAGGCGACAAAGAATCAAGGTTCTTTGGCCGTTGTCGCCTTCCTTTAGATCTCCTTTAAACACTATTGGCTACAATTAGCAAGTTGCTGCGATGTTCAATGCGGCGCAGCGGGGGCGTCGCTTCGCTTGCCCCCTTCCTGACTTGTTCTTCTCAGAAAGCGTGTTGACCTTAGCCCGTATTTTTTGGTCCTGCGACTCTCGTGATAAACTGTTGAGCGAACGGATACGCTGGTCCCGAAACTATTGCTGCCCTGATCAACCAGAAGAGTCCACCCAGCGTCAGCTATCAGTCTGTAATACGCAGCCCTTTACACATGCCTCCCAGCACTTTGCGAGTCTCAGCTTCAAACGAGCGGTCTGTCCGAATGCGATCGGTATCAAACCAAAAAGAGAGACCTTGAACACGGACATGAGCTTAATCAGCCGAACTTCATCATAGCGGTAATCTTAAGAGCGCTTCGCAGCCGCGGAGCTGCTGCCGGTTCTCCAGTGTCAGGGTGCCACCGTGGGCTTCGGCGATCTGGCGCGACAACACTAATCCGATTCCCGAGCCTTCGGACTTCGTCGTAAAGAACGGCACAAACAGGTTCGCGGTACTCGCCAACCCCGGCCCCTCATCACGGATCCAGACTTCAACGTGCCCGTTCTTCTGCTGCCAACCAACCTCGACGCGCCCGTTCGTCTCCATCGACGCATCGACCGCATTGCGCACGAGATTGATCAGCAACTGCTCCAACTGCACATCATCCCCGCGCACCACGAGCTCCGGACCCGAAACAACATTCACCGGCAAACGTGTCTCAAGACTCGCAACTCGCGACACCAACATTCCGATCCGCAACGGTTCGAGCCGCGGCGGTGGCAGACGCGCCAGTTTCGAATATGACTCGATAAACCGCGCCAACGAATCCGCGCGCGACGAGATCACCGCCAGACCGCGATGCATGTCTTCACGCCAGTCGAGCGGCTCCGGTTCCCTGCCAATCAGATCCGCCAGACTTCCGGCAACCGACTTGATCGGCGCGAGCGAATTGTTCAACTCGTGGCCCAACACACGCAACAATCGTTGCCATGCAGTCCGCTCTTCCTCGCGAAGCGTCTGACTCAGGTCAGTCAACACGAGCAACTGAAGCTGATGCCCGCCCTCGCGAAAGGTACTGCGACGAATGTCCCATCGTCCGACGCCACCCGGAAACACCATCTGCATTGTCTGCGGTGGACCACCAGCAGGCCAGGTCAAACATTCAGCCAGTCCCAACTCCTCAGCCGTGCGGTCCAACACACGCGCCGCCGGTTGGGCCAACAGTTTCTCACCCGCTCGATTCGCGAGTCGCAGCCGCTGCTCGTCGTCAAACGCAAACACCGCAACGTCGATTTCCGCCATCACCGTGCGCAACAGCGCCGTGGCTTCCATCGCACCGAGACGCTGTTCACGCAGCGTCTGTCCGAGATCGTTAACTTCGAGCATCACCTCGCCAAGCGCATCGCCGGTCAACGCGCGGCGCCCGCGTATCGAATAGTCGCCTTCGCGAATCGCCGCCAGAATGTTCGAAAGAGTTTGCAGCGGCCGGACGATTCGCTGCTTGAGATTGAAGGAAATACCGAGCCAGAGAAGAACCAGGAACAGGTCGATGGTCCACTGGATCTGCGCGGAGTAGCCATCGTACCAAAGCAAGAACGCGCACAGCCCGACTGCTGGAAACCCCGCGAAAAGCGCGAGGATCGTGATGCGCCGCTCGAATTTTAGACCGCTCTGGTGCGCGAGTGCAGGATCAAGCGAGGCCCATGGCGACGGATGTTTTGGAGGCTTTACAGGCGTACTCACAAGAGCATGATAAACCTAGAGAAACGCGGATTGCACAATTTCAGGAGAGATTGTACTTCTGCAACCGCCGATAAAGCGCGCTGCGACTCAATCCCAGCGCCTCGGCGGCCCGATTCGCATTGCCTTCAAACCGCGCGAGCGCCTTCTTGATTAGCAACCGCTCGGCGTCTTCGAGACTCATCTCTTCAAGCTGCGCGGACAGTCGCGCATCCGGCGTCGCTTCCAACGCGAGATCGAATGCAGTCACGATTTGGCCCGTGCTCATCAACACCGCCCGCTCGATCACGTGATCGAGCTCGCGTACGTTGCCCGGCCACGAATGCTGTCGCAACGCATCCACCGCCTCCGGCGTGAAGCCCATGATCGGGCGGCGATACCGTTCGCGATGCACTTTCAGAAAATGCTCGGCGAGTATCGGAATGTCTTCCGTGCGTTCGCGCAATGGCGGCAACTTGATCTCAACCGTGTTGAGTCGAAACAGCAAGTCCTGGCGAAAACGTCCCTGGGCCACTTCCGCATGCAAGTCGGCATTCGTCGCCGACAACAACCGCACATTCACTTTTTGCGTCTTCGACGAGCCAACGCGCTCAAAATCGCCCGTCTCCAGCACGCGCAACAACTTCGGTTGCAGGTTCAACGGCACGTTTCCAATCTCGTCGAGAAACAACGTTCCCCCATCGGCGAGTTCGAAACGTCCGACACGATCGCTCTTCGCGTCGGTAAACGCACCGCGCACGTGACCAAACAGTTCGCTCTCGAACACACCTTCCGCGAGCGCGCCCGCATTCAGCGAGATCAGAGGTTTCGCCCGGCGAGAAGAGATCGAATGAAGGACGCGCGTGATCACTTCCTTACCCGTCCCGTTCTCGCCGGTGATCAGCACGTTCGCGTCCGCTGGTCCAATGCGCTCGACAAGGTTCAAAACCGCTTTCATCGCCGGCGATTCTGAAATGATCTGCGGGATGTCACTGGTGGCATCCGAAACACTGTCGCGCAGCGCGAGGTTCTCGGCTTCGAGTTTACGCCCGCGACGCAAAGCCTCCGCCAGCTCCACCTGCGTGCGCAACACAGCAATCAACCGAGCGTTGTCCCACGGTTTTTGAATGAAGTCACGCGCCCCACGGCGCATCGCTTCGACGGCGAGATCGACGCTACCCCAGGCGGTCATCACGACTACGGGCAATGATGGATCGACAGCGCGAATGCGAGTCAGCAGATCGAGACCTTCGCTGCCGGAAGTTGTGTCGCGAGCATAATTGAGATCGATGAGGACGACGTCGAGTTCCTGTGAATCTATGGCTTTGAGCACGCCCTCAGGCGATGAGGCACTTTCGATTTGAAAGCGCTCACCTTTGAGTAGCAGGCTCAACGCGGCCAGGACGTCGGCCTGATCGTCGGCGATCAGGATACGGGGCATAGGATTAAGATAATGGAAAGAGGTGAAATTACGAAACTTTGCCTCTCTTAAGGCTTGGGTGTTTGATCTTAGATCTTAGATCTTAGTACTTGGTACTTTGTCTTTTGTTCGGTTGGCCCCCGATCTTGTTGAAGGCCGGCGGACATGAAAACGAGCACAGCATAAAGAACAAAGTACCAAGCACCAAGAACAAAGATCTAAGATCTAAGATCAAAGCGCTAAGCTC
>Ga0111538_10009743_pt1 | contig 12801 bp, 10 predicted proteins | sample SoiMethybrSBSTD1_FD_79669 | JGI IMG/M metagenome (GOLD analysis project Ga0111538, IMG submission 79669) | Bulk soil microbial communities from a Populus tree surrounding site in Tennessee, USA - Soil MetaG P. TD hybrid SBSTD1 (version 2)... | ecosystem: Environmental > Terrestrial > Soil >...
CCACCCGAAGGTCCGAAAACCCACGGATCCTGCCGCGCACCTCGGACAACAGCCTCGCTCACACACTTCTCTTTCGAGGCCACCCGGAATGTCAAAGATCACGCACCGGGACCCTTCGGCCTCGAGTGCGGGGGGGCGAAGGTAGCAACGAGTGGCAGTTGGTCAAGCTGCGCCTGGCTTTTCCGGCGGACCGTGATTTCGCTATTCCACAGACGACGCGTGAAGACGCTGCGCGAGCGTTCCGGGTGGCGCCGTCATGCGCCATGCCCGAGAGTACGAGTCAACTGCGGCAAGCAGCCACCATCGCGACCTCGAGCGCACCCGCAGAGCACAGCAGCCTCGCACACGTTCGGGCTGTCGCCCCGGAGGTGAAGACGTCGTCGACGAGCACCACCCGGCGACCGCAGACACGCCCGGGGCGCACGATGGCGAAGGCTCCCTCGACGTTGCGTTGCCGCGACAGCACCCGGGGATCGCCTTGCGGCAGGGTTGCATGGAGCCGCGCGAGGACGCCGGGCATCACCTCGAGTCCGAGTCGGCTTGCCAAGCCGCGAGCCAGCCACTCGGCCTGATCGAAACCCCGCTCCCGACGGCGGGATGCGTGAAGCGGCACCGGCACGAGCAGGGCGCGATGCCCGACGCCACCGGCAGCCGCGCGCCAGGCTCCTGCCATGGCACGCACGAGCCAGGTTCCGGCAGCGGCGTTGGCGTCGAGCTTGAAGCGCCGGACCAGCGCGCCGCCCGTGCCCACGAATCGGTACGGCGCGACGAGACGGGCTAGCTGTTGGAGTTCCCGATGGTCCCCACCACAAGATTCGCCGGGAGCCAGCACCACCTCGCCACAGCGGGGGCAACCGGGATCCGGGCGAGCGTGAAGGTTCTGCTGGCAACAACGGCACAGGCCGTCGCACGAAGCGCCGCAACCGGGGCAGGCGGGCGGCAACGCAAGATCGAGCAGGCCGCGCCACAGTTCGCGCGCCAGTCGCTGCCAGTGGCGGCGTCGAGAGAGCACTCCCTAGTGGATTGGCGTGCCGCAATCCGTGCCACTCGCAGGCAAAATCGCGCGAGTTGGGGCGGCGCTCAGCGACCAGGCAGCGCGATGCGCCGGGCCCGGTCGATCGGCGCGTTCGCCTTCGGCTGCGACTGCACGCCGAGCGCGAGCCGCACCCGGTGCACGTATTCTTCCACCGTCATGTCCTTTGCGTGCGGCACCCCGAGAGCCTCACCGATCTCCTTGGTGAGTTGCATGTCGTCCGTGAACGACCACTCCTCGGTCTGGAAGAACTCGCGCAACAGCTTGCGGAACGCGCGTCGGGAGCTGTAAGCCCCGATCGCGAACACGGCACCGGCGAACACGATGATCCCGGCACAGAACATGAGCGTGGTCAGCTCCATGTCCCACTTGGCCACGATCTGCAGCAGGAATCCGGTCGTCAGGAACAGGAACCCGATGATCACCTGCATGTTGTTCAACGCCGTGTCGCGCACCTTCAGCAGGCTGCGCACACCGACGCCGAGCGCATCCTCCAGGGCCTTGCGCGGTTCGCGGAAGCGAATCGAGTTGGCCAGGAAGAAGACACCCACCACGTTGCAGGTGAGGCCGATGACCGCGAGTTCGGGGTTTTCCATTTGGACGAGACGCGAGTTACCCGCGCTCCACGCAACCGCGGGCTGACCGTCCCGGAGCAATTGCGTAGCGCGCTTCGCAAGCGGACGCGGGGCGGAATCCTAGCTGCTGGCCGCGCCCCGTTCCACCACCCCAGAAAATGCAGCCGAAAGGCACCTGCCGGAGCACTCCCCAGATGCCGGTGGAACCTGCACTTCGTGTCTCTACCATGTCTCTTCGCCGATGCGAAACCCACCCGCCATCGATCGCGCCATGGTGCAGAACCTGGCTGACCTCGCCCGCTTGCACCTTCCGGTCGAGCGGCAGGACGCCCTGCTGCAGCGGCTCCAGCGCATCGTCCTGGCGTTCGACGCGTTGCGCCAGTTGCCCACCGAACAGGCGCCGGCCAATCCGCCTTCGCTGCCGCCCCTCCGCCTGCGACCGGACGTGGCGGAGCCCCCACTGCCGATCGCGCAGGTGCTCGCCAATACCCGGCACCACGCCGCCGCCGCGTTCGTGGTGCCGCGCGTCGTGGACGCATGACGGCGATCTGGCAGATGTCGGCGGCCGCGATCACCGCCGCGGTCCGCGACGGTCACCTGACCGCGCGCGAGGTGGTGACGTCCTGCCTCGAGCGAGTGCACCGCATCGACCCCGGCCTGAACGCCATGGTCGGCGAGAGGGCCGACGTTGCGTTGGCCGAGGCTGCGTCGATCGACGAGCGCCGCCAGCGTGGGCAAACCCTCGGACCGCTTGCCGGCGTACCGATTGCCTGGAAGGACAACCTCGTGCTCGAGGGCGAGTTGGCGACAGCCGGCAGCCGCATGCTCGAAGGCTTTCGTTCGCCCTATTCCGCCACGGTCCTGGCGCGACTCCAGCGCGCTGGCGCCATCCTGATCGGACGCACGAACATGGACGAGTTCGGCATGGGCAGCTCCACCGAGACCTCGGCCTACGGCCCCACGCGCAATCCGTTCGGGCGCGACCTCGTGCCGGGCGGCAGCAGCGGCGGCAGCGCCGTCGCCGTCGCCGCGGACTTCTGCCCGCTGGCCCTGGGCAGCGACACGGGCGGCTCGGTGCGGCAGCCGGCCGCCATGTGCGGCGTCAGTGGCCTCAAGCCCACCTATGGTCTCGTGAGCCGATACGGGCTCATCGCCTACGCGAGCTCCCTCGACTGTGTCGGCGCGCTCGCGCGCACGGCCGAAGACCTCGCCCTGTGGCTCGACGCGGTCGCGGGGGCCGACGCGGCCGACCCGACCACGGTGCAGGCCCAGGGGCCGGTCGCCACCCACGTCGCGCAACGGCGCGATCTCGCTGGACTTCGCATCGGTCTGCCTCAGGAACTCAACGGACCGGGGCTCGACGCCGAGGTGGCGGCCGCCGTCCAGCGCGCCGTGGCAGATCTGCGCGAGCTCGGGGCCCAGGTCGTCGAGTGCACCTTGCCGGCCGTGGCCCATGCAGTGCCGACCTACTACCTGCTCGCGACCGCGGAGGCGTCCTCGAACCTCGCGCGCTACGACGGCGTGCGCTACGGCCTGCGCCGCGACACGGTCTCGCGCTGCGAGGCCATGATGATGCAGAGCCGCAGCGCGGGCTTCGGCGACGAGGTCCAGCTGCGCATCCTGCTCGGCACGTTCGCGTTGTCGTTCGGCTACCACGACCAGTACTACGGCCAGGCCACACGCGCGCGGGCCCTGCTGTGCTCGGAGTTCGCGCGCGCGTTCGCGAGCTGCGACCTGCTGCTCAGTCCGACGTCGCCGGTGCCCGCCTTCCCGATCGGCAGCCGCATCGACGATCCGCTGGCCATGTATCTGTGCGACGTGATGACCGTACCGCCGAGCCTCGCCGGCCTGCCCGCCCTGTCGCAGCCGTGCGGCTTCACGGCAGACGGCCGCCCGGTCGGCATGCAGTGGGTCGCCCCGGCCCTGCGCGAAGACCTGCTGTTGCAGGTTGCCCACGTGTTCCAGGCGCACACCGACCACCACCTGCGGAGGCCGCTGCCGTGACGACGTTCACGACCGTCATCGGACTCGAGGTGCACGTGCAACTCGCCACTGCGAGCAAGCTCTTCTCCCCCGCTCCTGCAAGAGCACTCGGCGAACCGAACACCCGCGTGCATGCGATCGACCTCGGCCTGCCCGGCGTGCTGCCGCGTCCCAACGCCGCCGCCGTGGCGCTCGCGGTGCGCGCCGCCATAGCACTCGGCGGCGACATCCAGCCCGTGTCGCGTTTTGCGCGCAAGAACTACTTCTACCCGGACCTGCCCAAGGGGTACCAGATCACCCAGTACGAGGAACCGGTCAGCCTCGGGGGCGCCGTGCCCTTCGGCGAAGGCCGGGCGTGCCGCCTGCACCGCATCCACATCGAAGAGGACGCCGGCAAGCTCACGCACACCGACCTCGGCACGCTGGTCGACCTGAACCGCGCCGGCGTACCGCTCGCCGAGATCGTGACCGAGCCGGACCTGCGCACCCCGGCCGACGCCCACGCGATGCTCGAGAGCCTGCGCGAGATCTTGCGCTTCTCGGGTGTCAGCGACTGCGACATGGAGCTCGGGTCGATGCGCTGCGACGCGAACATCTCGCTGATGCCGAGCGGGTCGACCACCTACGGCACGAAGGTCGAGCTCAAGAACCTCAACTCGCTGAAGATGGTGCAGCGTGCGCTCGAATACGAAGAACGCCGGCAGGCGGCCGTGCTCGCGGCGGGCGGGCGCATCGTCGCCGAGACGCGCGGCTGGAACGACGAAGCGGGCGAGTCGCGGTCGCAGCGCAGCAAGGAGTCGGCTCCCGACTACCGCTACTTCCCGGACCCCGACCTGCCGCCGCTCGTGCTCGAACCCGCGTTCGTCGAGGCCCAGCGCCGTGCGCTCGGCGAGCTGCCCGCAGCGCGGCGCGAGCGCTACCGCGCCCAATACGCGCTTCCTGCCTACGACGCCGAGGTGCTGACGCGCGACCGCGCGATCGGCGACTGGTTCGAGGCCGTCGTGGCCGAGGGCATCGACGCCAAGACCGCGAGCAACTGGGTCATGAGCGACGTGCTGCCCTCCCAGCGCGAGCGGACCACGCCGCTCGGGCAGTTCCCGGTCGCGCCGCGGCGCCTCGCCGAGCTGCTGCGCCTGCTCGACGGCAAGGTGCTGACCCAGGTCTCGGCGCGCACCGTCTTCCGCCACATGCTCGACCACGAGGGATCGGCCGCCGACGCGATGGCTGCACTCGGGCTCGTTCGCATCGCCGACGCGTCGGCCCTGCAGCCTCTCGTCGATGCGGCGATCATGGCGCTGCCCGAGGCTTCGGCCGCGGTGCTCGCGGGCAAGGAGCGGGCCCTCGACGCGTTGAAGGGCCACGTGATGCGGGCTTGCCGGGGACGCGCCGATCCCGCGGTCGTCGACTCGCTGTTGCGCGCCCGGCTCGAAGTGCTGCGCGGGAAGGGACCCTGAGCGCTCAGAGTCCCGCGAAGACGCGCAGAGTCTGTTCGGCCGTCCCGGTCCCTGGACCGCTGTGACGTAGGACGACCGCCAGTTGCGCGGGGCGGTGCTTTGTCTTGATGACGATCCCCCACGAACGCGCGGCGCCGGCAGCCATGTGCTCCTGGGTCAGCGTCAGCACGTCGACGCCTTCCTCTTCGGTCAACGCGCACTCGAAACCGGGCTGCACGGCTGCGGCGGCCGTGGCCACGGCGACCACGGCCTCCGCGCCGAAATCGCACCACGCGTCGGGCAGCGCCGCGGCGGCGCCACCGAGCCGCTGGCGCATCGCCTTCCACTCCGCCAGCGTCGTCGCGCGCTCGCACCACGTGGCGGCAACCGCGGGCAGCTCACAGGCAAGCGAGACCAGCAGCGGCTGCCCGGCTGCAGTATCCGCCGCAGAACGCGTGGCAGAACCCGCCGCCGCACCGGCGCCGTGTGGCGTCTCCACCGCGGAGCAGGCGCCGAGTAGCAGAGCCACGCCAAAGCCACACACGCGCATCGGCGCGATGCTACCCGATCGAGCGGAGGCCCCGGCCCGAGCGACGGGTTACCATCTCTCCATGCAGAAGCCGGTCCATGCCCTGCTCGCGACGCTGCTCGCCACCCACCTGACGTGCCAGAGCTCGGCCCAGCCGAGCACGCAGCCGACCAAGGAGATGGCCGAGATCGCCGCCGCCTACGCGGCGAAGGTCACGGCGTCGGCCGTGTTCGTGAGCGGCCGCACGCTCGACTCGGTGCTCGCCGAAGAACTGGCGCCGACGCGCCCGCTCGAGACGCTGATCCGTCCGTTCTTGAAGTTCGACATCGACCGCGAGAACCGCACGGTCACCTGCCGGCTGCTGACCGCGACTGCCGTCGCGGTCGCCACGAAGAACCTCGGCTGCACGCTCGTGCATCCCGAATTCCCGGCGAAGGGCCTGCGCACGCGCGAAGCACCGAGCCGTGCCGACGACGTGCCGGCGGATCCAGCCGTCTGGCCGGTCAAATGGCCGCTCGGCGACCGGCTGCCCGATGTCACGACGGAGGGCACACCGGAGGGTGTCGACATGAAGGCCCTGACCGAGGCCATCGATGCCGCCTTCGCCGAGTCACCGACCGGCCCGCGCGTGAACACGCGGGCCCTCGTCGTCGTGTTTCGGGGCCGGCTCGTCGCGGAGCGCTACGCCGCGGGCTACCGCGCGGACATGGCTCTGCCCGGCTGGTCGATGAGCAAGACGATCGTGAACGCACTCGTCGGCATCCGCATTGCGCAAGGCGCGCTCGATCCCGACGCTCCGCTCGCGGTGCCCGAGTGGAACGCCACGCCCGACGACCCGCGCCAGAAGCTGCGCCTGCACGATCTGCTGTCGATGACTTCCGGGCTCGCGTGGAACGAGTCCTACGACGATCCGCAGGGCGACGCGCTGCGCATGCTGTTCCGCTCGAGCGACCACGGCGGCGTGTTCGCGCAGCAAGACCAGAGCCAGGCGCCGGGCGTGAAGTTCCGCTACAGCAGTGGCTGCACGAACCTCGTGTGCCGCATCCTGCGCAGCACGTTCGCGAGCGACGCGGACTACTGGGCCTTCCCCGGACATGCGCTGTTCGGCCCGCTGGGCATGCGCACCGCGGTGCTCGAGACCGATCCGAGCGGCACGTTCGTCGGCAGCTCCTACGGCTTCATGTGCGCGCGCGACTGGGCGCGTTTCGGCCTGCTCTACGCCGGCGACGGCGAGGTCGCGGGACGCCGCATCCTGCCGAAGGGATGGGTCGCGAAGTCCGCGCGGTCGGAACCGTGCAGCGAGGGCCGGTTCGGCGACCACATCTGGCTCAACGCGGATCCCGATGGAGACGGACCGCGCGAACGCAAGTGGGCCGATCTTCCGGCGGACATGCTGCGCATGGACGGCCACGAAGGCCAGTACGTGATCGTCATGCCGACCGAGCAGATCGTGATCGTGCGACTCGGCTGCACGAAGAGCGGCGGCTTCGACCTGCACGGCCTCGCAGCCCGCGTGCGGGATGCCTGCCGCCACTGAGGAACTGCGGTGTGATCTCCTCGCCCCGGTGGCTCGGCCTCATCGCCGCAGCGGCGGCTGGAGGCGCTTCGCCCTTGTTCGGAACGCCGCGTTGCGGCGATGACGAACTGCTGGACGGATCAACCGCCGCGCGGCACGAGGTCGCGCCAGGGCCCGGCGGGGTCCCCGCGCAAGCCAGAGCGCGGCTGCAGCCACTCGGCCCAGCGGCGCGACATGCGCAGGTCACCCGCGATGAGCCCCTTCAACCCGGGATGGTCCGCGAGGATCTTGCCGAGCACGGTGGCCTTCGTCTTCACGGGCACACGCGGCAACGGACTGTCGACCGGCCGGTCGTAGGCGAAGATCACGCCCGCGCCGTCGTTGCGGCGCAGCTTGACCCGCACCTCGGGATAGCTGGGGCCGACCGCCCACCGTTCGCCGAGGTTCGTCGCGTCGACCTCGAGCAGCGCCGGACAGTCGGGCACCAGCGGCGCGAGCTCGGTCTGCCACTCCATCGTGATCGCGGCGGCGGCGCGCACGCGCTGATCGGACGCCGTCTGTCCCGCGGCGACCGACATCGTGCCGGCCCCGCCCTCGCGGTGCAGTACGGTCACGGGCAGAGGCGTGTCGACCCACGGCAGCATCGTCGCCCGCCGATCGACGAGACAGAGCGGCTTTCCAGCGGCGTCGCGCACCGCGAGCACGGGCCGGCGCAGCTCGAGGCGCAGCCGGAAACGATCGGGGAACACGCGTTCGATCGCGGCTTCGCGCACCCAGGGCACCGTTGCGAGCCCTTCGCGCAGCCGATCGGCCATCTCCTCGTCGAGAATGGGAACCTCGTCCGCGAGCCACGGCGACAGCGCCGCCGAGACCGCGAGCAACAACGGCGTGTCCATCCACGCGGGTCGCTCGGCGAAGCCGACGCGGTCGAGGGTCACGGCCGGGCTGAGCTTGGTGGCGCTTTCGAATCGGGCCGCGAGCACCGAGGCGGCGCGGGGACCGTAGAGCCACAAGGTGAGCCCGAAGGCGCTCAAGACGACGATGCGGGCCACCCAGCGGGCGGGTCCGGCAGGCTGTCGATTCCTAGAGTTGGCCAACGTGCCTGGGCTCAGGAAGAGCGTCTGTGGGCAGGTGCGGCCGAGAACGCCTCGACCGGACCACGAGGTTGCAGCTGTGACGACAAGGAACGTCGCCGCGATCGCGGCGACGGGGAACTAGCGCCTAGTTCAGCCGCGCCACGACGGGCTTCGGCTCCGCCTTGGTGCGCTCACGCGACGAACCGCTCACGGTCTCGCAGTCGTCCGTGAAGATCTCGAGCGTGTCGAGCGTGCTCTCGATGAGCTCGCGGTCGATCGTGAGCTCGCGGTTGCCCTTCGCAGCCTCGAGCTCGTGCTCGAGCAGGCGCGCCACGATCTTGATCTGCGAGAGGTGGCGCGCGACGAACTTGCCGACGTTGACTTCTGTCTTGGCTTCCATGGCTGTCTCCGAAAGAAATAGGTGCGCCGAGGTGACCACCACGGCGCAGGGAAATCGCGGCCTCCCAAGGCCGCGACAAGGACCGGTTGCGAAACGCTTCGCCCCGCTGGCGAAGTGCGGCGGAGCATAGCCCGGCCTCGATCGTGTGCCAGTTCAAGTTCGGCCCGGATCGGTCCCCGCACGCAACGTGCTGTGGACAAGACCTCACAGACAGGGTCCGCAGGGATGGGGACCGCGGGCCCCGCAGCGACGACCTGACTGCGCGTTGTTCCCAAGCTGCAGGCCTTGTGCGATGCTGGCTCCGTGGCGACGCTGGAGCCAGGACCGCCTGCGATGAAGTTCAAGGGCTACACGCTCAACGACTTCCAGGTCGAAGCGGCAGCCGCCATCGAAGCCGGCAAGAACGTGTTGCTGGCGGCCCCCACCGGATCGGGCAAGACGCTCGTGGCCGAATACGCGATCGACCGCGCCGTGCGCACGGGCAGGCGCGCGATCTACACGAGTCCGATCAAGGCGCTCAGCAATCAGAAGTTCCGCGACTTCAAGGGCGAAGGCTTGCCGGTCGGACTCATGACGGGCGATCTCACGCTCGACCCCGACGCGCCGGTCGTCATCATGACGACGGAGATCTTCCGCAACGCGGTGTTCGAGGATCCGGCCCGCTTCCACGACACCGACTTCGCGATCTTCGACGAGGTGCACTTCGTCGACGACCTCGAACGCGGCACCGTCTGGGAGGAGAGCTTGATCTTCGCGCCGCCCCACGTGCGTTTCGTGGGCCTGTCGGCCACGATCGCGAACCTCGAGGAGTTCGGCGCCTGGGTGCGCTCGGTGCGCCGCCACGAGCTCGCGATCATCGAGCACACGCGCCGGCCCGTGCCGCTCTCGCACCGCCTGTTCCACGTCGATGCAGGCGTGTTCCAGCTCGCGCAACGCGCGCGCGCCGTTGCGTTCCACGAACGTGCGCTCGCGCGCGACAAGCGGCACGGTGGCCGGGCCGGCCGCCGCGAACGCGAGCGCAGCCGCTGGGGCGACAAACGCGAGCGCGCACAGGGCCGCCGCATCCCGATCGGCCCGCGGCCCTACGTGATGCTGCTCGACGAGATCCAGCACCGCCAGCTGCTGCCCGCGCTGTACTTCTGCTTCTCGCGCAAGGAGTGCGAGATCAAGGCCGAACGCAGCATGAGCCGGCGCCTGCTCGACCGCGCCGAGCAGAAGTCGATGCACGCGCAGTTCGACGACATCTGTGCGCGCTTCGAGCTCGATGCCGCCGCCGACCCGGCCCTGCGCGGCATCCTCGGCCGCGCGCTGCAAGGCGTCGGCTACCACCACGCCGGCATGCTGCCGATCCACAAGGAAGTCGTCGAGCGCCTCTTCACGTCGGGTCTGCTGAAGCTGCTGTTCACGACCGAGACGTTCGCGCTCGGCATCAACATGCCGGCGCGCACGGTGATCTTCGATCTGCTGCGCAAGTTCGACGGCGTGCAGATGGACTACATGAAGAGCCGCGACTACCTGCAGATGGCGGGACGCGCGGGCCGGCAGGGCATGGACGAGAGCGGGCTCGTGATCGCGATCCTCGAGGACGAGGACCTGCTCGAGGCACCGCTGTCGCGTTACCACAGCGGCAAGGTCGAGCCGATCACGTCGCGCTTCAACCTGTCCTACTCGACGGTGCTGAACCTCTACGACCGCCTCGGCAGCAAGGGCCTGCTCGAAGCCTACGACAAGAGCTTCGCGGCCTTCCAGGCGCAGAAGGGCACGCCGGCCACGCGGGCCAAGAAGCGGGCGGCGGCGCGCGCAGCGCTGGCGATCCGGGTGCAGATCCTGCGCGACGCCGGGTATCTCGGCGAGAAGGGCCTGGAAGCGCGCGGCAGGCTGGCGCAGCGCATCAACGGCTACGAGATCCAGGCGACGGAGATCTTGTTCAGCGGCGTGCTCGAGCAGATGGACATGCACCAGCTTGCGGTCACGTTCGCGGCGCTGATCCACGAAGAACGGCGGCGCGTCGAGCTGCGCGGGGCGCGCCGGGAGCAGGGGCCGTTGATGCAGGCCGTGACCGATGCCGTGCGGCGGTTCGTCGCGATCGAGCTGCTGCAGGGCGTCGAGCACACGATCAAGGAACCCGATTGGGGCATCGGCGCGGCCGTCGACTGCTGGAGCCGAGGCGGCAGCGTCGACGATCTCGAGCGGTTCGCGCACACGGATGCCGGCGACGTCGTGCGCACGTTGCGCATGGCGATCCAGATGATGCGGCAGGTCAGGATGGCGGTCGGCAAGGGGCAGCAGTTGGCGGCGCGGCTCGAAGAAGCGATCGTGTCGATCAACCGCGACGCGGTCGACGCGAAGCGGCAGTTCGAGCTCGGGTAGCCCATGGGTTCGCGAGGCCCAGCGCGTCGCTCGTTCTCACTCGTCCGCGAGATGTCGTTCACACGACACGCGTGGCAAGCTGCCGCGCTGACGCTCGCACTCGCGGTGCCCGGCCAGCGGCCGCAGCCAGCACTCGCGACGTTCGACTTCGCGGGTGTTTCGCTCGACGACGGCTTGCTGCGGCGGCAGCTCGACGAAGCGCGCCAGTACTACGTGCGCATCCCGAACGACGACCTGCTGCACGGATTCCGCACCCGGCGCGGGCTGCCGGCCCCGGGCCGCGTGCTCGGCGGCTGGTATGCAGACGACGTCTTCCACGTGTTCGGCCAGATCGTCTCGGGACTCGCGCGCCTCTACGCGGCGACGCGCGACCCCGAGCTCGCGGCGAAGGTGCACGCGCTCGTACACGGCTTCGGCGAGTGCCTCGAGGACGATGGCTGGTTCTTCGCGAGCCGCAAGCCGAACGCACCGCACTACACGTTCGACAAGGTCGCCGGCGGTCTCGTCGACGCCGCGCTCTACTGCGGCGACACCGAGGCGAAGACGCTGCTCGCGCGCATCACGGCGTGGGGCGAGAAGAACCTCGCGCGCGACCGCAAGCCGGGTGACACGTCGACCGAGTGGTACACGCTCAGCGAGAACCTGTATCGCGCCTTCGCGCTGACCGGCGACGATCGCTACCGCGAGTTCGCCGCCGTGTGGCACTACGACGAGTGGTGGCAGCTGCTGCGCGAGCGCAACGAACCGTTCCGGCCGCCGCCGCGCCACGCCTACAGCCACCTCAACACCACCGGCGGCGCCGCGATCGCCTACGAACTCACTGGCGAGCGCGCGTATCTCGACACCGCAGTAGCAGCGCACGACCTGTTCTCGCAGCAGGCCTACGCGACCGGCGGCTTCGGTCCCGACGAGCAGCTGCTGCCGGAACGCGAACTGCTGCAGCGCCTGTCCGAGACGCACCACAGCGCCGAGACGCAGTGCGGCGCGTGGGCGGTGTTCAAGCTCTGCAAGCGCCTGCTGTGCCTCACGGGCGACGCCCGCTACGGCGACTGGATCGAACGGCAGTGTTACAACGCGATCGCCGCGACGATCCCGAGTTCGCCCGACGGCCGCGTCTTCTACTACTCCGACTACTGCTCGACCGGGGCGAGCAAGTTCCTGCACCGCGAACAGTGGACCTGCTGTTCGGGAACGCGGCCGCAGGCGGTCGCCGAGGTCGTCGATCTCGTGTTCCTGCGCGCCGGCGACGACCTGTGCGTCAACCTGTTCGTGCCCGCGACGGCGCATTTCACCGTCGGGACCGCGCCGGTCACGGTCGTGCAGCGTACGTCGTTTCCCGCGGACGATCGCATCGAGCTCGAGGTCGCTTGTGCTGCGCCCGTGACGTTCGGCCTGCGCGTGCGCGTGCCCAGGTGGTTGCAGGCCGGCATCACCGCAAGCGTCGGCGGCGCTCCCGTGCGCGGCGAAGTCGACGCGCTGCACTGGTGGCGCACGAACCGCGAGTGGCGCCCCGGCGAACGCCTGACGCTGCGGTTGCCCGTGCGGCTTTGCACGGCGCCGCTCTTGCGCGATCAGGCAACGCCCGCGGCGATCCTCGCGGGCCCCGTCGTGCTCGCGGTGCGTTCGACGGGCGCGCCGCCGCACGGCCGCATCGATCTCACGCGTCTCGGCGACGTGCTCGAGCCTAGCCCCGGCGAAGCGCTGTCGTTCCACGTCCGCGGTGCTCCCGACCTGCTGCTGCGTCCGTTCTACGCGTTCGCCGAGGGCGAGCCGTACTGGGTCTACCTCGACCCGTCGCTCGCGCACCGCATCCCCCACACCGCCGTCACGTTCACGGGCACGTGGCACGACGCGGGCCGCTTCCGCTACGGCAACGAGAAGGACGC
>Ga0111538_10009744_pt1 | contig 12800 bp, 6 predicted proteins | sample SoiMethybrSBSTD1_FD_79669 | JGI IMG/M metagenome (GOLD analysis project Ga0111538, IMG submission 79669) | Bulk soil microbial communities from a Populus tree surrounding site in Tennessee, USA - Soil MetaG P. TD hybrid SBSTD1 (version 2)... | ecosystem: Environmental > Terrestrial > Soil > Tree...
ATTTTTGTACCTTTCTTCTAGCATGTACTCGTAGCGAACAACGGGTTTCACCGGACACGGGATCCAGTGACGTAGATGTACGACGATTGAGTTAGTGAGTCTGGCCCAAAAGCGGTTGAGACATGAAGATTCAGGTACAACTGTTGTGAGTCAGAGAATTTTAATTCAGAGAATTTTTAATTCGTTCACTACTTGAAAGTTTTCCACCTACATGACCCATTGGGGGGGTGTTGAGGAGCGTGATATATCACCGCGCCTATACCCTTGTCAAGAAATAGTCTGCGAGAACAAGCAACAAATCTTTCAAGAACGTTTTCCATTTTTTTCCGCCATCAATCCCCTGCTCTCATGGCAGACGAGCGGCTTTCCCGATCCGGAATGACGCCGCCCGGAGAAACTGATTGCACGGAGATGATGCCGCCCTGAGCTAACTGCGCGACGGCCTTGGAGATGAGCTCTTCCGCCTTTTCATCCTCCCAGTTCTTCGCCAGACGATTGCGGAGCACCGCTCTGATGTCTCTCAAATTACGGCTTCCGTCACAGAGACTCAGGATGGCTTTGAAAAACGCAGATATTTTGATTATCTCGACTCCCGAGATTCTGCTCCTCAAAACTATGTGAGTGCGCTGGCTTATGGTCGGACTGATCTCAGGCTCCAGTCCTTCATTGAGTATTTGAATGAGCCTGCTGATATCACTGTTATAGCTCTGAACCACAACGTTGGGACCAAGAGTTGGGACCGCCGATTCGGGAAGCTCCAAAACTATCCCCTCGCCTGCATTGTCCGGCTGAGACCCAGCTGTCCGCCGAAAATAGGTGAGCGCAACGTTGAATTCCAGGATGTCCCTGAGATACGGGTAGGTCAACACATCGCTCTCAATCAGATGACGTATATACTCCGCACACAGGGGGTAGAATTCTGTCATCCCGAATGAACCGCTAACGGTAAGACTAATGCCTTTGCTCTTGGCGAGCCAGTCCTTCAACCCTGTAAACAAGTCCAGCGGGGTCAACGGAGAAGTTTTGAGAATATAGTAGAGGGTATGCCTAAAGTTTAAAGAGGCGTATCCGAAGAAGTCCAACCCGTGATAGAACTCTCGCGGGACATGCTTTGGGCGCACGTAATAGAAGGCGGAAAACACTTCCTCGCTGCTTTTAATCAGATCTTGATCCTCCTCGGAGAAAAATATCGGATCGACCTGATCGCTTAAATAGCCGTCGTATTCAAAACTCCCCTTGTTCATCGTGTAAGAGGCGGCGCCCCTGAGCGGGGCGCAGAGGTGTAGTTGTACGAGGCTAACGTCGAGGAGCACGCATTTGACAATGGAATCCAATGTGTCTGAAACGTCGTCGAGGGTCTCATCTTCAAACCCCGCAATGAACGAGGTCGTTACGCCGTAGCCCATCTCGTTGAGCGTGCGGATTTTCGGTTCCAATATGTCAAGCTTCAAATTCTTCTTGACGATCTTCTGTATGGATTGTGAGCCAGTCTCGATGCCCATATAGATGGCGTCGCACCCGGCTTGGCGCATCGCAGTCAACACCTCGTCGTTGATGCAATCAAGACGCGCGCTGCAATCCCATGCGACATCGAGCCGAGCTTCCACCAGATCTTTGCAGATCTGTAGCACGCGCTTTTTGTCCACTGTGAACATGTCGTGGACGAAGTGGAATTCACGCGCGCCGAAATTGTCCATCAGGTATCGAATCTCTTCTACGAGCCTGGGCCCGGACTTCAACCGATAGGAGCGGTCGAAATAGACGTTGGTCGAGCAGAACGTGCATCCGAAGGGGCACCCTCTACCGACTTCTATCGGCCATCTCCCCTCGAAGTCTCGGGTGTAGAAATCATAATTTGATATCGGGTAGGCATTGAGGTCTCGGATCAAAGGACGCTTGGCATTGCGCTCAACCTTGTCCCCTTTGCGCCACGTCAACCCTAAGATGGAGGCAAAATCTCCTGTGCCGCCTAACGCCTCAAGCAATTCCGGAAGCGTTTCCTCCGCCTCATTGCAGGTGATGAAATCGACGAACGGAAATAACGTTAGACTCTCCAGGTCGGTCACGGTCGCCTGCGGGCCGCCGAAAACCGTCGGGGTGTGCGGCGACAGTGACTTGACCTCTTTGGCTATCCTCAACATGCAGTGATAGCTGTCGCACCGGCTACTGAACCCGACCCAGTCTGGCTGCGCTTCGACGATGTGACGTGCGGCTTCGGGATAGAAATCGGCACCGGTCGGAATCGCACCGGCTCTGGCCAGATCTCCGAAGTCGACAATCGTGACATCATGACCTTTCGTCGTCAGGATAGTGGCGAGCGTGAGCAATCCCAGGGGCGGCGTGTTAACTCTAAGAGTGGATGGGCTCGGGCTCAGGTCGATGTCCAATCTGCTGCTGAAAGCAAGGTTGTTAACAAGTATGCTTTTCATGGAAGGCAATCTCCTTGGTAAGTCATAACGAGGCCGCCCCGGACCGACCCTGTCACATTCACGCGCTTCATGGGAGTTGTACCCGGTTCATTTCAACAGTTCCTGGACCACTATATCGAGGTCACGCGGCGTCTCTTCGAAGAAACCCTTCTGGCGGTACCTGACGTTACCCTTTCGATCGATAAAGATCATGCTCATCGGCACGCCCTGAACGTTGTAAGTTTTAGCCACTCCTTCGTCGAGCAGAACGGGGAACGTGTAATTAAGCTCCTTGGCTAAGGGTGCTACTTTGTGTCTATCAGCGGCTTCGTCAATGGAGATCGCGAGTATCTCTAAACCCGACGGCTTATACTTCTCATAAAACTTAACGAGGTAGGGCCCCTCCTTGCTGCACGCGGCGCACCAGGTCGCCAGAAAATAGAGCATGACGGGTTTGCCTCTCAGGTCGGAGAGTTTCACCTTGCGACCGTCTGTCGCTTCCAGCTCGAAGTCCTTGGCGGTTTCGTTGACGAACTTTCGCTTGATTGATTCCGCGTACTCGTTGCGCGCCTCCGTCACGACTTTCTCAGCTTCGTCAGTCCTGCCAAGCTGACGCAGCGCCTCCGCGAGGTGCAAAAGCTTTTTCTCCGAACGGGATATTTTGAGCGACTCCCGTAGCTTTACCTCAGCGGCGCTGGAGTCGCCCATGCGACTGAGCACCCACCCGTGAGCATCAAGCGCCAGTGCGCGCTGCTCCTGATAGTTCTGCTTCTGCCAATCAGGCGTGGCCGCCTCTTTGAACCAGTCGGCATCGGTGTTAAGCGGCTTTACAGCCGAGTGTAATTGCGCTGTTTTATCATCGGCGAGGCGCGCGTACTTGAGCGCTTTTGTGAGGTCTTTCTTCTCCTCAGCCAGAGCCAGTGCGATCTTCGCCAGCCAGGCAACTCCGCTACTGGAGTCAATCGCGCGCAAAGCCTCACCATATTTGACTACAGCGGCATGGTCATTCGATTTTTCAGCGATGTTGAAAAGACGATTGTAGATATACCACCTCACTCCGGGGTCCGTGCTCTCACCTAGAAGTTGTTCCAGGCGCGCCGTCTTTACGTTTGCTTCGAGGTCGTCGCCGATGAAGTAAGCCTTAAATAAAACCGTTACGCGGTGGCCCGACATCGGGATTTGTGTCGGAACGCCCTCGCCGTTCGCCGTCGGCAAAACGAACGTCCAGCCCCGTTCGGGATACCAGCCCGGATCGATCTGGCGAAGCCTGTTTTCGACTTTGAGCGTGCGCTCTCGGTCGTACAACACGTCGGCATAAACGTCCCGAATCGCGGCGAGAATTTTTGCGTCTGACGATGAAGCACTTAACCGATCTAACTCATCTCTGACGGCGGCGCGGGACTGCTCCGCGCGCCCGGCTTTGGCGAGACGCAGGCTCGACAGGTGATAGAGGCCCGGCGCACTAGTCTCCGGCTGAGCGTACATTCTTTCGGCGGTCTTGAGCGCGTCCTCGATCTTGGCGAGCTTGTTCTTCTGGAGCGAGATGAGCATCTCGTAAGGCTCTGTCGCAGTTCCTTCCTGCTCCAGAAATTCCAGGAGCTCTGCGGCGGCGGCTTGCGGGTCTTGTTCGCTGACGAGCTTTGCCTTAGCGTAATGACTCCAGGCCCAGTCAGGTGCAAGCCTTGAAACCTTTTCAAACCATTCGCGCTTGACCCGCTCGGGAACGAGAGGCGCGGCGGCCATCGCAAGCGCCATCGGGTAGACCGCGTTGTTTGGCTGGCGTTGCATCAGGCGGTCATACTCGCGCCTCACCTCGTCGTAGCGATCCAAATAGAACGTCTTGATGCGAATGTATTGGACGTGCGCGGCGAGATAATGCGGCGCGATTGAGATAGCTTTTCGCAACTCCGCTACGCTCTCCTTCAGGTGGTCGCTATCAGCAAGCTCTACGGCTTGACGCACCGCTTCTTTGGCGGTCGCAGGCACGGGCGCGCGCAAATCTGGCGCACCTTTGTGCTTCTCGGCTTGGACGGTGGCAAGCGGCAGACAGAGTGAAAAGATGTAAGCCGCGAAGAAGAGTGTGAGCTTCGATAAGTGAAGCGGTTGTCGTTTTCTCATGCCATGCACCTCGTAAATCCGTTTCCGGTATCAGAGTATGAGAAGCTAACTCGGCGATTACCTCGCGCGTAGTTCTTTTAAATATTTCGACGGCGCGCAGATCGTCCTTCTGCCCCAACCAGAGATCGCGTGTTTCGATAATTTATTTTTGGTAGCGACTACCGTTGAGTGTTGAGGATGGACCATGGCGTACCCGCCTTCCCGGAGTCCTTATAAATGCAGCCACCACAGGCAGGTCTGATAAAACAGATATCGGTCTGTGAGCTGTAACCGTTGTGGGGGAGTAAAACTCTGCTCTTTTGAGCTTATCGAACCGTGAGCATTAACCTTTTAAGGCTCGCATTGTAAACCCTGGAAGCCCGGCACGCAATAACGATCTCAGTGCGGCACTTACTGTCCTATTTTTTTCTGCCTTGCTCTTCCCACCCTGCTTGCCCTTTCAATTAAAACTCCCAATTGTCTCATCAGGATCGCGCGGTCCGGAGTCGACAGAGAGGGCGTCACAGCTTTCTCCAAAGCCTCCAGTGGTCCGAGCGTCCCGGCACTGAGTTCGCCAAGAGCAACCGATGCCGCGTTGTTCAAGTCGAGGTTGCCGAACTGCGGCTCCTTCAATCTGACCTCGCCGAGCATGTCGAACGGCTCGTCGCCCCTGGCGAGAAGACTGATGGTGGGCGTGATGTCTTGCAAGATGCCGAACGTCCCTTTGAGACTTGGAGGTTGGCTCGCAATCGACATAGCTCGACGCGCCAGCAGCTCGCCCAAGCCCAGCGCGCGCAAGATGCCTTCGGAGGTAAGCGAGAGCAGCGAGAAACGAAATGCCGGCGCAATCGCCAACAATACGTCGTCCATCACGTCGCGCGGCCCTTGCCGCCGCTCCGGCACGGGCAAGCCCAGAATCCCTGCGGCGCGGGCAACGAAGTTCTCCAGCGCTTTGGGGTCTTCCGACTCCGTCGCCACCGTCCCGGCAAACTTGCGCTCGCCCAGCGAGAGTGAACAGAGATCTCGAAACCTCTCCTCTCTGTTGAGCACCAAGTCGGCATCTGCCGTCTTGTGCAGCGGCGGGCGAGTCACGTGAATGTCGAGATAGGTCTGCTCCAGCAGGTCGCTTTCCCTGATGGCTGTCTCGAGCATCGAGTGTGTTCCTTCGACGTGTCCCGGTCGAGCCGGAACTTGCAGGCGCAGCGGACAGGTGAAGTGCGGCAGGACGGCGATCGCCTTCCCGATATGCCGAAAATGGTTAAAGGGAAAGAGGCGGCACACGCTCGGCTTGGCTGCCTTGCCGTGCTCCCGCTCGATCCGGCAGCGATTGTCACCTTCGAGGAAGATGCACGCGTCCGAAGGATTGAAGAATCCCACGTAATCGCCCTGGCGTTCGGCTGCCAGACTCTCGACGTTCGGATAGAGGACGTATAACTGGCGTATCTCGTTTTTCAGACTTCCGCCGAAGCCACCTCCGCGACAACAGATCGCAGTGCACTCGGCACAGACGTAATGGTAGACACCGTCCGGAAAAGCAAAGTAAAGCTGCTCGGTATACATCTCATCCCTCTAAACTTCTGTTCGCAGCGCGATCATAGGATCTACGTTGGCTGCCCTGCGGGCGGGCATCACAACGGCGAGGAGGCAGACGGCTGCGAAGAGGATCAGAACCAGTACGAGCGTTTGCGGATCGGACGGGCTTATCCCATAAAGCAGGCCGCGCAAGATCCGGGTCAAACCTATAGTCCCGGCGACGCCCACCGCGACGCCGAACAGCATGAGTACCAGCCCTTGCCGCATGAAAAGCCAAAGCACAGAACCCTTTTGTGCCCCGAGCGCCATGCGAAGGCCGATTTCGTGGGTCCGCCAACTGACGGAATAAGAAGTCACGCTATAGATACCGATCGCGCCGAGTAGGAAAGCAAGGACGGCAAAGACCGTCAGCAAGATCATCGTCGAGCGGCGGGTGGTCATTGACTCCGAAGCTACCCGCTCGACGGTACGAATGTCGCTGACGGGAAGATTCGGATCAATGCTTGAAACAATGCCGCGCAGATCGCCCGCGACCCTTGTCGCGTCGCCCTCGGAGCGCACGACCAGAGTCATCGTCGGCAACGTAGCAAACCCGCCATACGGCAGGTAAAACTGTGGCCCCGGGTCTACTTCCAGCCCGTCCGTCTTTACATCATTAACTACGCCGACAATAGTCCACCACTCCTTCGGGTAAGGGGGTTTGATGCGTTTGCCGATGGCGCTCTGCTCCGACGACCAGAACTTGCGCGCCAGCGTTTTGTTGACCAGTACGGGGTGCGTCCCGTCGGTTCGATCCGCATCGACAAAGTTGCGTCCCTGGAGCAGCGGGATTTTCATCGTCGACAGATAACCCGGCGTGACGACCAGCATCTGGGCGGCGGGCGGCTCGACTTCCGGCGGCAACGGATGGTCTTGAACGACCAGCGCCATGGGGGTCGAAGACCCACTTAGGGGAAGATCGTTGACGGCGGCTACTCCCTGCACTCCCGGCAGCCCACTCAGGCGAAGCAACAGCTCGTCATACAGTTGGGTGCACTTGGCAGGCTCATCGCATAAGGAGTCAATCGGCGTGATGCGGGCAGCCAGGACGTTGCTGGAACTGAAACCGGGATCAACTTGCGAAAGCCGCCACAGACTCTTCACTAGCAGGAGTGAAGTTGCGACGAGCACCACGGCCACTGCCAGCTCTCCGATGACAAAGGCGGAGGCCAGCCGTCCGCGCCCGGGTCCCATTCCGCTCCGCGGACTGCCATCTCTTAATACCTGTTGCAACTCTGTAGACGAAGCTTGAAGGGCTGGAATCAGACCGAAGATCAACGTGGTTAAGACGGCCAAGCCGGCGCTGAAAGCCAGCACGTTTAGATCAATGTTCACTTCGGCCAGGCGCGGAGTATCGGGTGGGAGAAAGGCTCGGAGCAGCGAAAGGCTCGCCATCGCCAGAAGTATGCCTAGCCCCGTACTGATGACTGCCAACAAAAGGCTTTCTGTGAGCAGTTGCTTGGTGATCCGCCACCGGCCCGCCCCCAATACCGCGCGCACGGCTATCTGCCGCTGGCGGTTTACCGCCGCCGCTAACAACAAATTGGCGACGTTAATGCACGTAATAAGTAAGAGCGAGAAGGCTGCGCCGAGGAGGATTAGCAGTCGAGGTTTGGAGTCTCCGATAAGGTATTGCTGCAAAGCGACAACGTTCGTGCCCTCGCCTGTAAAGTCTGGTAATTTCCAGGGGAACGCCTTAAGGATACCCGGGCCCGCTGCCAGAACTTCTGCTCTTGCCTGCTCTGGGGTCGCTCCGGGGCGCAAACGTCCGATCATGTTCACACTGGACAGTGCCCACAGGCCGATTACGTCGTTGGGATCAATGCGCAGGGGAACCCAGATTCGAGTATCACGCGATGGGAAGTGAAAATCCATCGGCATCACGCCAACTACTTCCCTGCTCTCATCGTTGACCTTGATTCGTCGCCCGATGATGCCCGGATCAGCACCGAACCTTTGCTGCCAAAGCGCGTGGCTGATAATTACGACTCCGTCTTGACCGGGGCGGTCCTCGCCCGTGCGAAGAGTCCTTCCGAACTCGGCATTGACTCCGAGCACTGAGAAGAGATCAGTCGACACAGCGCTTCCATCGAGACGCTCGGGCGGTCCGACCTCGCTAAGGTTGAAACCGGAGTCAGACGTGAAGGCCGCCACATTCTCAAGCGAGCTCTTGCCATCTTTCAGTGCAAGAAAGACTCCCTTTTGGTGAAGGCCCTTCCACAGCCACACGCGAACCAAACGGTCCGGCTGAGAGTAAGGCAAGGGACGCAGCAAAATCCCGTTGACGAGACTGAAGATCGCTGTGGTTGTGCCGATACCAAGCGCGAGCGGAAAAATGATGGCGGCGGTAATAGCGGGGTTCTTAAAGAAACGGCGTAATGCATATCGGAGATCGTTCATCAAGTCGCTCATGAGGTTTTTCCTCTCGTTTAAGAGAATGGGTGGAGTTCCAGGTTGACATCTCCCTCACTTTCCGGTGGGGGGACACCAGAATGTTGGGCCAGGCGTCTGAGACGCTCTGTGAGCGCGAATCTTACATCGTGATAACCAAACCACATCGGATACAAGCCCTGTGAGACGGCTTTGACGCAGCGTAGTTGGCGCGCGGCAAAGACAGGGTGGGTGATGTCCTTCAGCCAGACGTGAACACCCGCATCCTCCAAGTGTCTCAGAACATCTTGTAAAACGCTGCGCAGATTGTACAACTCTTGGGGTCTGACTGGCGAACGCCTGTTTAGATCCTCCGCCTCGAGCGTTGGCGCTGCCTCAAAGTTCATGAACGAGAGACGCGCAAATGGTTCATCGAGCGCGTAGAGATCTCGATGGTCTTCTGGCTTGTCTACAACTTCCGGATTGCTGAATAACTCTTTACGCGGATCGCGGCTGACACTGAGTTCCGCGGTGATGTCTACGAGTGTGCTGAACATGGCCCGCGTGGCGTCTATGCGTGTGGTCGCAGCGTGGAGGGTGCGCGGCCCAGTCCCTTGCTCCCTCACAGCTACCGCAGCAACCGTCGGAATCTTGATGTCCGCGCTGAGGTCAAAGAAATGAACGCGATAATTCGGAAACGCTGCTCGTGTTCTCGCCCAAAGTAATTGAAAAGGTTCGAAGTTGACCGATTCCGGTCTGACCTTCTCGCAGGCACGCCGCAAATACCACATCGTCAGGTAAGCGTCGCGCTCAACCGCTTCGAAGATAGCAAAGAGTGCAGCCTCTTCAAGGCAGCTACCCAGTGCACAAGCATTTGTCGTATTCCCTATGCAGGAGCTTTCCTCCGGTAGGAAGTATGTGAACCAGACCTCCTGAGCAGGCACAAGCCGCGTGTGTGCGCCCAGTGGGTCATGCGCCCACGTCCAATACATACGAGTCCTCTCATCGTACCTGACATACCTTGCCTGCGGCGCATTCGACCTTTGATCCATCGAGCTGAAGAACAGACTAAGCGGGTCAATGGCAACATCCTTCAGTGCCGCGTAGCTACCATAAACGAGAGGTTCGGTGGGGTTCGGGAAAATTGTCTGATGGCGCTCGATCGCCTCGTATCTTGCGACCTCCACCGCATCTTTAATTCTGAAATTCTTCGCGCCGCAAAATATTTCGTGCCTGCCTCGTCTCCAGGCCACGCGTGTCACCGCCCCCGGAATCTGTGTGCCCCTGAAGGCGACACGCTCGCCTCGTATGATGCCCAGGTCGGTGGAGATGAACTCCGCCAAAGACGTCGGCGCACCGCAGCGTAAGTTAGCTTCCGCTTCACGGTCGCGCAGCACGAACACAACATCTGCGGGAGGCGTGAGAACACTGTCGACAGGCTTCGGTTTCGCCGAGAACTCCTGCTCTATTTCCGGGTGCAGATGAGCTTTAGAGACGCTTACCTCGCCAGTCACCTGGTCGAGCACGACTACCATCCCGGGGCGATCATACAGCCACAGCGTTGATAGCAAATCAAGTGTCTCCAACTTGTAGAAAAACTTGAACGGGTGCCGTTCAACATGCCCCGCGAGCAGCTCGAACGGCTTGAATGGATAATCGTCGACGACATAACGCGCAATAGAGTCTACGTGAGGCGCGGTGTCGTTCATCGGATCGTCATAGACGAAGAGATGATGATAATCGAAGAGTAGAAACCAGGTGCGCTCCTTCCCGGGTGAGAAACTGCGCCGGTTCATCTCAACACCCAGCAGCGTATCCACGTGCAGCGGTCGGGTAAGCCTCCCCGCTGCCAACGCGGTTATCTTTTCGCGGAGTGGCTGATTTTCCGGGTTTAGTAGAGTTTGCCCAAAAGATATAGCTGTGGGCATAGGTTAACACTCCCGTTGGTTCAAACACATTCTATACTTCTATATTTCCCGTCCAAGCCGTTCGTCCCCAGCCCTGGAATTTGAAGAACCGAAAACATGCTTTCGGATCTTTCCCACTCAGCTCCGCCTGGCGATCCCGCAAGATGCCGCGTAGCTGGGCCTTGTTAATGAACGAGCTAAAATCTGTACGCAGACCTGCCTGGCCCGTCTCATGCAAGGCATCCGCATAGTATGCCTCCCGTGTGAGGCTCAACAAGATGTCTCGCAGCGCCTTCGCGCGAATGAAGGAGGAGCTGCGATGTGCGCCGGTTTCGTAGATGAACAATCCATCGCCGGTGATCTTAAGCCGCGCGGTCAAGTCGGATTGGCGCAGCTGCAATACATCGCCGAGATATTTTAAATCGATATGCTTCTCTTGGTCTCTCAGCAAGTCTTCTGCCTCTTTCAAGAGTCTAACGTCCCTGGCGGAGATCGGAGTCGCATCCGCGGCGGCGCGCGCGGCGGCGTAACTCTCCAGCAAAGCGACACGCAGATCTAAAAGCGAGGTCGCCATATTCCAGTCAGTTTTAGGTTCCCCGTAAACCTTCGCGCCGGCGGCATCAATTGGAGACTGCTGCGCTCCGATCGTTTTGCTGAAGGTCGGAGAAGAAGCTCGCTTTTCATCTACTGACAACAGTACCCTCGCCATGAATTCGCACACCATCTCTTCAAACAAAATCTCATCATGTCTTGGTCCAAATCTGGCGAAGCTCAGAGGAAAAAGATCGTGCGCCGCTTTGGCCACGGCCAACGGACTTTGGTCAACATCGGCAGGAGTGATCAATCCCAATCTTGCGGGCACGTCCCGCAAATCAGTTGAGCTTGTGCCGTCGATTACCAGCATTTCGGCCAGTGTTCCTTTGGTCGCATCAAGTTGATAAACCTTGACACCACGAGCCGCGCGATGTGGCCGTTCAATGTTCAGCGATAACCAACGTGCATATGACGCGCGGAGATCGAGTCCGGATAAAGGTGGATGCACATCGTCCGCCCGAGAAGACGCAACTACGTATATAAGAATGCTCTCCGGTCTACTCCATCGGTCGATGGTCAACAACTCCTGCAAGAGCTGCACTGGTTCAATAAAAAAGATGCAAGCGTTGTGTTCCCGCGCAGCGGCGTGATCGGCCCCTGTGAGTGAAACGAAGCAGCCATTTGCAATGAGAGAACTGTTGGGCTGAGTTGCTCGCAGCGGGTCGGGGGTGCTTGCTTGTCCCTGCAACGCCTCATTACCCGGGCTGTGGTCTTCCTCGATGCGGATAGCTCCAGCTTCACGCATCTTCGTGAGGAAGTTCCTGATAATTGGCTGCGATACTGTACGGGCGGCCTCAATCAGAGTCTCCTCATCATATCGACCATCAAGATACTGCTCCAATGCCTGATACACCCGGTGGATATTCTTGGACCGTACGGTGGCTACTCCGCGCTGGTTAAGCACGTACAGAACATTTTCGGTCGGCAAGATCAGACTGCAGGGCTCAAACGATACTCTTTTCATCACAGTACTCACTATCAGCGCGGGGCCGAGGCTATTCACTCAGATGAGGTGATTCTCTCTGATTAATTGTAGCCGTCGAGTTGGAGAGTAGCGACTTGATGAGAACTGATTTTTGAAACGAACGATAGATGCTTTCGAGCTCCGCCTTTGTTCCTGGTGCGCCTTTGCCCAACTTGCCTCTATCATACTCACCCTCAATCTCTGCAAAAGAGTAGCCGCTCAACAAAAGATGCAAGAGGTACATGTTAGAGTCGTTAAAGTCGGCTATTCCCACCACCGTCTGCTCAGGGACTCGACTCCGCTGAACCCGGGCTAGTTCCTGTACCCACTGGCAAATCACGTCTATAGGACTCTTACCTGGGAGGCGTTGTTTCACCAAATCGATGATGAGTTGACGCAGCGGCACGTTCAGCAATAACGCGAGAAAAAGGCGGTGTTCTTTGGTAACGACGTCCCTCCGCAGATCGACCAACACTCTTTGCCGCTGCAATTCTCCAAGCACTGCGGGAATGAGGTTCACCAACGTGCCGTGTTTTCGCCGCGCCTGTTTGAATAATTCATAGAAATGCTTTCTTTCCTCCGGCAGCAGTTGCAGCTCATCGTTACTGCCGTTTGCGTGCATCGCCTTGTCCCAGGTCACTTCCATTAAATGCTGAAACACCGCGCTCAGGACCCAATAAGTTGTATAGAAGTCGGAGGACAAAACCATTTCAGTTAGCAGCGAATACGCGTCCGGATGTTTCATCCGTAACAACAACAGAATGCTTTGAACTTTTCTTTTGAGTACCTCGTCCTCGTAGAACGGATCGACTGCCAAATATGGCTTCAAATAATCAAACTGGGGCAGCGCACTGAGACACTCATGTGTGCGTACAGTGATAGTCACTG